>ENA-OUPA01000376-OUPA01000376.1-human-gut-metagenome-genome-assembly--contig:-NODE-376-length-31805-cov-15.6888_pt1 | contig 31805 bp, 30 predicted proteins | sample MGYA00237939_ERZ548770 | MGnify/ENA primary metagenome ERZ548770 (study PRJEB26490, sample SAMN05356877) | human gut metagenome | biome: terrestrial biome; feature: human-associated habitat; material...
TGGCGGTCTATCTCTTGTTTTCGGTTGCTTGCTTCCTTACCGTACATGAGCATTTTTTCACAGCTTCTCCTGTGGCAGCTCCAGCAGCACGGAGGCGCAGAACATTCCGTCTCTCGGCTCCAGTCGGCACACGCCGTGGTACTTCTCAGCGATGCTGCGGACGGAGGCCGTCCCCAGCCCCAGTCCGGCGTGCTTGGTGGAGAGGAATCCGCCGGTGGTGCGGCGCACTGCGCCGGTGAAGGTGTTGTCCACGGCGGCGCAGAGGGTGTGGGCATCGGCGGTAATGCGGACCACAATGCGGGGCGATGCCTCCTGCATACAGGCGGTGAGGGCGTTTTCAAGCAGATTGCCGAACAGCACCGCCAGATCCGGGTCAGCGACGCCGGTATACTCCGGCAGCTGGGCCTTCACGGAGAACTCCACCTGCTGGGCCGCCGCCTGCTGGGCAAAGTAGGACAGTACGGCATTGACGGCGGCATTGCCGCAGAATTGCAGCTGCCGGGCGTCGGGCAGCGTCTCCTGATACCGATCCAGATACGCCTGCATGGCGTCGTAGTCCTTCCGCCGGAGGCAATCCTGCAGCAGCGCGATGTGGTGGCGCACATCGTGCTTGGCCTGCCGGGCCTCGGCAATACGTTCCTGCAGGTTCTCGTATTGCAGGCTCTGCATGGCCAGCGCATAGTTCTTCTGCTGCAGGGCAACCAGCTTCTCCTGCTCCAGCACCAGTCGGGCCACCACATAGTACACCAGCGCCGCCCCGGTGTTGATGAAAAGCAGCACGATGGTGCTGCTGGGCCGCAGGGCGATCTCCAGCCCCGTCAGGTTGGTATTGCCGTAAATGACGTAGTACCAGATAAGATAGAAGGTGGCGGGGATGAGCCACAGATAGCGCCATGCCAGCCCCGATGTCTCCTGCTCCACGGCGGGAGTATAGACCTTCCGGACATACAGCAGCAGCGGCAGGAACAGCACCGCCTCCACCGCCAGCATCATCAGGGCGAAGGACCAGCGGTAGGACTGCACCGCCAGCGCCGGGAACAGCTGTCCCTCCAGGCACTTGGCGGCAATCACCACCAGATTGGCCAGATTAGAGATCATCAGCAGGGTAAACAGCGTCTTGCCGGGATAGGCCCGCACCGCCAGAAAGTAGAACACGGCGTACAGCCCCGTGCTGACGGCGCTGAGAAGGCTGCCCCGCCCCGGCGTGAAGAAAGCAGCGCACAGGCCCAGTCCCATTTGCAGCAGCGTCAGCACTGCCACCAGCGCCGCCGCCACCGCCGGAGAAAACCGCAGCCTCCGCCGGAAGGGATAGAGGGCCATGGCCAGAAAGGGCAGGAAGTTCGTCAGCGAATAAACGCAGACCTCCAGCATCCGATACAGCGGCGGCATCAGTCGGCACCGTCCTTTCGCAGCCGGTCAAAGCGGAAGGCGGAGTATGCCTCCTGCACCTCCCGTGCCTTTCGGCGGCTGATGGGCAGGCGGGTACCGTCCTTCAGCAGGAACACGTCCTCCTGCCGGGCGGCCACCTCGTGGAAGTTCACCACCACGCCACGGCAGATGCCGCAGAAGCACGGATAGGCGCACAGCAGCGGCTCCACGGCGGCAAAGGAGGTCCGCAGGGTGCGGTCCCCGTCTTTACAGTGCAGCGTCACCCGGTGGCCGTCGGAGTCGGCGTAGCGGATGCTCCGCAGCACCACCTGACTGCCGTCCGGTAGCCGCAGGCGGCGGGAGCGCTCCAGCGCCTCCAGATCCAGCCGCTCCAGCATGGCCCGAACTCCCTCCGGCCGGAAGGGCTTTCGCAGGTAGTAGCAGGCCCCCACCTCATAGCTCTCGCTGGCGAAGTCGTTGCTGGAGGTGGCGAAGGCCAGCCGCACCTGTCCGTCTCCGGCCCGCAGCCGCCGGGCCACCTCCATGCCTGTGGCGCCGCCCATGTAGATATCCAGCACCACCAGCTCGAAGGCGCCGGGCCGCCAGTCCGCCAGCAGGGCTTCCCCGCTGCCGTAGTGGGAGATCTCCGTCTCCCGACCCAGCTGCTCGGTGAGATACTGCTCCAGCTGCGCCAGAGCCCTGGGATCATCGTCCACCAGTGCGATCTTCATAGGCAGTGCTCCTCTCTGCATGATACTGTCTCCATCATACTCCGTACCGGGCGAAAAAACAAGAAAAATGATATGCCCTGCCCAAAGCTGAAAATTTTTCTGAAACCCTCTCGCTTTTTGCATTGGGATGTGGTATGATACCGAACGTATGGTACATATCACGACAGGAGGCCATGTTACATGGACATTTTCGATATTTTAGGCCCGGTGATGGTGGGTCCCTCCAGCTCCCACACCGCCGGAGCGGCCCGCATCGGCAAGATGGCCCGTACACTGCTGGGCGGTGAGCCGCTGGAGGCCAAGATCCACCTCCACGGCTCCTTTGCCGAGACCGGCTCCGGCCACGGCACCGATCGGGCGCTGGTGGCGGGTCTGCTGGGCATGAACCCCGACGATATGCGGATCCCCTTCGCCTTTCAGGAGGCGGAGAAGGCGGGTCTGCACTTCACCGTGGATAAGATCGACCTGCGGGACGCCCACCCCAACACGGCGGTCATCGAGGTCCGGGACGCCCACGGCAAGCAGCTGGAGCTGCAGGCCGCCTCCATCGGCGGCGGCCGCATCGTGGTGAACAAGCTGGACGGCATCGACGTCAGCTTCACCGGAGACTACAACACGCTGGTGGTCCGCAACCACGATGAAAACGGTACTCTGGCCGCCGTCACCACCATCCTCAGCCAGCTGCGGATCAACGTGGCCAATATGAGCCTGTGCCGCCACAAGCGGGACGGCGATGCCCTGATGGTCATCGAGACGGATCAGCACATTAAGCCCCATCAGGTGAGCTTTCTGGCGGAGCTGCCGGGCATCCTGTCGGTGACCTACTATGATAAGGAGGACGAGAATCATGTCTCTTGATTCGATGGCGGATATCCTGCACTGCATGGAGCAGGAGGGCAAGGAGTTCTGGGAGGTGGTGCTGGCAGCGGATATGGAGGAGCGGCAGGTGAGCCGGGAGTCCTCTCTGGCCAAGATGCTCACCACATGGCAGGCCATGGTAGACGCCTCCGACAGCTATACCGGCGACCGCCGCAGCGTCAGCGGGCTGGTGGGGGGCGACGGTCTGAAAATGCGCCAGTACGCCATCCGGGGCAAGGCCATGTCCGGCGGCTACGTCAGCGAGGTCATCGCAGAGGCCCTCAGCATGGCGGAGTCCAACGCCTGTATGCGCCGCATCGTGGCGGCCCCCACGGCGGGAGCCTGCGGCGTACTGCCTGCCGTGCTGCTGCCCCTGTGCAAGTATGAGGAGCTGAACCAGCGCCAGATCTTAGAGGCGCTGTATGTGGCCAGCGGCATCGGTGCCGTCATCGCCTATCGGGCCTGCATCGCCGGCGCTGCCGGCGGCTGTCAGGCTGAGATCGGCACCGCCAGCGCCATGGCGGCGGGGGCTCTGGTGGCCCTCCGGGGCGGCAGCGGCCAGCAGATCTGCCACGCCGTGGCCATGGCCCTGAAGAATCTGCTGGGCCTGATCTGCGACCCGGTGGCGGGTCTGGTGGAGGTTCCTTGCGTCAAGCGCAATGTCATCGGCGCCGTCAACGCCGTCAGTGCGGCGGATATGGCGCTGGCGGGCATCGAAAGCCGCATCCCCGTGGACGAGGTCATCGACACCATGGGCGAGGTGGGCCGCCGCATCCCCGTGGAGTTCCGGGAGACGGCGCTGGGCGGTCTGGCAGACACTCCCACCGGCAAGGCCATCGAGGCCAAAATGCGGGACTGACGTCTCGATAGCATGAAAAAGATGCCCGTGGTACGATGTACCACGGGCATCTTTTTCATGCTTCACGCAGATTTTACTTTTTCAGCCGCTTATCGCTGCGGCGGGCCAGCCATGTGCCCAGGCTCTGGAACAGCTGCACCAGCAGGATCAGAATCACCACCGCCACCAGCATCACCAGATACTTGTAGCGATAGTAGCCGTAGTCAATGGCGATCTTACCCAGACCGCCGCCGCCGATGATACCGCTCATGGCGGAGTAACCCAGAATGGTGGTCAGGGCGATGGTGACGTTCTGGATCAGGGACGGCACGCTCTCCGGGATCATGACCTTGCAGATGATCTGCAGGGGTGTAGCACCCATACTCTGTGCCGCCTCGATGATGTTGGGGTCCACCTCACGGAGACTGCTCTCCACCAGACGGGCCACAAATGGGAATGCCGCCACCACCAGCGGAACGATGGTGGCTGTGGTACCCACCGCCGTGCCAATGATGAGCCGGGACAGGGGGAACACCATGATCATCAGGATCAGGAAAGGAACCGAGCGCAGGAGGTTGATGATGACATTGAGTACCTGCAGCAGCCAGCGGGGCAGCGGCAGCACGCCGTTCTTCTCCCCCGCCACCAGCAGAACGCCCAGCGGCAGCCCCAGCACCAGCGACAACAGGGTGCTGAGCACCGTCACATAGAATGTCTCCCAAATGGCGTAGGGCAGGCTGGGCAGCACCGCCATCAGATCCTGCACGGAGCTTGCCGAAAACAGATCACTGTACATGGCCGTCTACCTCCTCTACCCGAATGTTGCTCATGGCACTGATATAATCCATGGCCCGCTGGAACTGGCCGCTGGGGATGCCCAGCAGCATACTGCCATAGACCTCCTCCGACAGCTTCTGGGTGGAGGCGGAGATCACCGTGCAGAGGATGCCCTCCTCGGAGGCCAGTCTCGCCACCAGCGGCGTGCCGGTGGTGACGCTGTCCCGGAAGGTCAACCGCACCCGGCGCACCGCCTGCGGGTCGGACACCAGCGCATCGGCGCCGCCGGGGAACACCAGCCGCCGTCCTGCGGCGGACTTGGGAGCGGCGAACACTTCGGACACCAGTCCCTTCTCCGCCACCTCGCCGCCATCCAGAATAGCCACATGATTACAGATGGTCTTGACCACGCTCATCTGGTGGGTGATGACCACCACGGTGATGCCCAACTTCTGATTGATATCCCGGATCAGCTCCAGGATCTGGTGCGTGGTGTTGGGGTCCAGAGCACTGGTGGCCTCGTCGCACAGCAGCACCTTGGGCTGGGTAGCCAGCGCACGGGCAATGGCCACACGCTGCTGCTGGCCGCCGGACAGCTGCGCCGGGTAGGCCTGTGCCTTATCCGGCAGGCCCACCAGCTCCAGCAGCTCCTTGGCCCGACGGACGGCGTCCGCCTTCTTCACCCCGGACAGTTCCATGGGGAAGCACACGTTTTGCAGGCAGGTGCGCTGCATCAGCAGATTAAACCGCTGGAAGATCATGGTGATCTCCCGACGGGCCGCCCGCAGCTGCGCCGGGGTCATGGTGTCCAGCCGCTGGCCGTCCACCACCACCTCGCCCGCCGTGGGCTTTTCCAGCAGATTGATACACCGCACCAGCGTGCTCTTACCGGCACCGCTCATGCCGATGATGCCGTAGATGTCCCCGTCCTCAATGGTCAGGGAGACGTCCTTCAACGCATCTACCCCTCCAGAATCGGAGTCAAAGGTCTTACTGACGTGCTTTAATTCGATCACGGACGTCTCCCCTCCTCTCTCTTACTTACCGCTGATGGCGTCCAGCGTGGTCTGCTTGCCGCCGTACAGGCCCATGGGCTCCACGTGGATGCCGCCCACGGACACGATGTGGGTGTTGTTCTGAGCGTTGAAGTCCTCCAGATAGGGCAGGTGCTGGAAGTAGTTGGCGGTGACGGTGCCGTCATCCACCACGGTATTGGGTACCACATAGTCGTTGTAGACCTGAATGTCCAGCGTCACGCCCTTGGCTGCCAGGATCTGCTTTGCGACCTCCAGAATTTCGGCGTGGGGCGTGGGGGAGGCGGCGACGGAGATGGTGGTGCCGTTCAGAGCATCATAGTTCACAGAGGCATCATAGCCATCGGTGGGATCGGTGACCACGGACACCACAGAGCCGTCATACTTCTCGTTGATGTAGTCCACCACCTGCTGGCTCTCCAGAGCAGCCTTCAGCGCCTTAACGGCATCGGTGTTCTCAGTACCCTCCTTCACGGCCAGAATGTTGGCATAGGCGGAGGCGGAGCCCTCGATGAGCAGGGAGTCCTTCACGGGGTTCAGGCCGGCGTTGATGGCGTAGTTGCTGTTGATGACGGCGTACTCGGCATCCGCCAGCAGGGAGGGCAGCTGAGCGGCCTCAGCCTCCACGATCTCCACGTTGTAGGGGTTATCCACAATGTCATTCTTGGTGGCGGTGATGCCGGCGCCGTCCTTCAGGGTGATGATGCCGTTCTCCTGCAGCAGCAGCAGCGCACGGGCTTCGTTGGTGGTGTCGTTGGGGACCAGAATTTTCACGCCGCTGTCGGACTTCTTGCCGCAGGCGGCCAGGCTCAGAATCAGCACCAGCGCCAAAGCCAGCGTGGCGATCTTTGCAAATACGGAATGTTTCATGATGATTTCTCCTTAATCTTCTCTCTTGAATAGTTGATTATTGTATCGGGACACTTCGGCAGTCCCTCTTGCCTGTGCAATTCATAATAGATACCGTGTCCGGAGGACACATTCGCTGGGTCAGCAGGATCAAAGGGATCAGCTCCTTTTCGGCAAAATAAAAACAGCGGGAGGCCATGCGACCTTCCGCTGTTCGTTAGCTTGGTTCACCCGGTGACGGGTCACAGAACAGATGCCGGAAAGCAGACGACCGAATTGGCGCAGCGACGCATGCACATGGAGCCCATGCACATCCCCAGCATCATCATGTTGGTACGCAGCTTCTTCATGGTGCCGTCCGTCCTTTCCTCAAGCATTCTTGGGATGGTGGCATTGTACCCCTCCCATCCCCTCTTGTCAAGTCTTTTCCGGGATTTCCCCGATTGTTCCAAAATTCCCGAAGCATTTCCTCCGGATTTCGTCTAAATCCCCATTATCTGCCCTTGGGCAGCACCGCACGGATCACCAGCGGCTCTTCGCCGGTGTTGCGGACGCTGTGGCTGTGGCCTTGGGGACAGTAGTGCCACATACCGGGGGTCAGGGTCACCTCCGTGCCGTCGTCATGGCACAGCCCCGTACCGGAGACGATGCACATCACCTCGCAGTTGTCGGTGTGGGTGTGGGGGCCGATGCTGCCACCCACCGGCACCGTCAGCTGCAAAATGCGGCCCATGTCATCGTCATAGGCCCGGACGGACACCACACCGTCCCCGCCCTTGAAGCCGGACACCAGCTGCTCCGGCAGACGATCAAAAGAAACGATCATGCCCGCTCACCTCAGTTCAGGAAATCCTTCAGCTTCTTGCTGCGGGAGGGGTGGCGGAGCTTCCGCAGGGCCTTGGCCTCGATCTGGCGGATGCGCTCACGGGTGACGTTGAACTCCTTGCCCACCTCCTCCAGCGTGCGGGTGCGTCCGTCCTCAATGCCGAAGCGCAGCTTCAGCACCTTCTCCTCACGGGGCGTCAGGGTGCTGAGCACGTCCACCAGCTGCTCCTTCAGCAGGGTGAAGCTGGCGGCCTCGCTGGGCTCGGACACCCCCTCGTCGGGGATGAAATCTCCCAGATGGGAATCCTCCTCCTCGCCGATGGGCGTCTCCAGCGACACCGGCTCCTGTGCGATCTTCAGAATTTCCCGCACCTTGTCCACGGGCATCCCCATCTCCTCGGAGATCTCCTCCGGCGAGGGGTCGTGGCCCAGCTCCTGCATCAGCTGCCGGGATACCCGGATGACCTTGTTGATGGTCTCCACCATGTGGACGGGGATGCGGATGGTGCGGGCCTGATCGGCAATGGCCCGGCTGATGGCCTGCCGGATCCACCACGTGGCGTAGGTGGAGAACTTATAGCCCTTGGTGTAGTCGAACTTCTCCACGGCCTTGATCAGGCCCAGATTGCCCTCCTGGATCAGATCCAGAAACAGCATCCCACGGCCCACATACCGCTTGGCGATAGACACCACCAGACGCAGGTTGGCCTCCGCCAGCTTCTGCTTGGCCTTCTCCCCCTGCTTCACGTCCTTTTTCAGGGCGGCCAGCTCCTCCTCCGGGATGACCTCGCCCTCCTTCTCCGCTGCCGCCATACGCTCCTTGGCGGCGTTGCCGGCGGACATGGCCGTGGCCAGACGAATCTCCTCGTCCGCCGTCAGCAGCGGCACCTTACCGATCTCCTTCAGATACATCCGCACGGGGTCGTCGATGTTGAAGCTGTCCACCAGCGTGTTGGGGTCCACCAGCTCCTCTTCCTCGATCTCGGCGATCTCCTCCAGAGGCGGCTCCCCGTCATCGGGCAGGTCCGTCAGGAACTCATCGCTGCCCACCTCGATGCCCAGATCCGCCAGCGAATCGTAGATGCGGTCCATCTGGTCGCCGTCCAGATCCATGGTATCCACCACGTCCGACAGCTCGCCGGGGTCCAGCTTCCCGGTCTTGCAGCCCTTGGCCAGCAGATCCTTCAATTTCTCGTTTGCGGTGATGAGGGTCGCCGCCGGAAGGGCGGCAATGGTCTTATCGTCCAGCTTCTTGCGGGATTTGGAGTCCTCTTCCTCCCGCTTGGCGGCATCCTCCGCCAAAAGCTGGTCGGCCATGGCCTCCAGATCCTGCTGCTCCAGCTGCTGATTCAACTTCTCACTCATGCTTGCTTTCCTCCGTAACCCTTTTTTTCTTTATACTTCTCCTGAGCCGCCAGAAGGGGATCGCCCTGTGCGTTCCGCTTCTGCGCCTCCTCCCGGATGATGCGTATATAATCCGCCAGCGCCCGCTGGGCCGAGGCCGTGGCCTCCGGCTTCTGCAATACGCCGGTGAGATGACTCATTTCCTCGCCGGACAGCTCTCCGCTGAGTCCGGCCACGCTGAGGGGCCGTCCCTCCTGCCGCAGCTGCCACAGGCGGTCAAACACCCGGCCCAGCAGCGGCGAGGAAAACTCCTCCTGCCGCAGGGGCGCCTCCTCCGGAAAGACGCTCTCGTCCTTCAGCAGCAGGCGCAGAACCCCTTCCTCCGCCATGGCGCTCCGCACGTTCGTGTAGCGGATGCCTCGCTCCTGGGGCTGTACCGACACGGCGGGATTCATCTCCCGGCGCCGGAGGGCCTTGCGCTCCTTGCCCAGCTTTCGCCGCAGGGTACGCTCCACCTCCAGACGCATGGCCTCAGGCGTCAGGCCCGCCGCCTGAGCGGCACGGGTGGTGTATACCTCCCGCTCCACGGCGTTCTCCAGCTTGGCCAGCTCCTCGCTGACCTCCTGCGCATAGGCGATGCGCTGGGTGTCATCCGTCAGGTCGTACTTCCCGGCGATCTGATCCAGTCGGAACTCCACGCCATTTTCGCTGCCGGTCAAAAGCCGTTCGAAGGCCGCCGGCCCTTGAAACTTGATGAAGTCGTCGGCATCCTGCTTGATGTACTCCCCGTCCACCAGCCGCCGGGGCAGCTGCAGGACCTTCACGGAAAACTCGGAGTTGTTCAGCAGCTCCAGCGCCCGGCGGGTGGCCTGCTGTCCGGCGTTGTCGTTGTCGTAGCACAGCACCAGCTCCTTGGTGTAGCGGCTCAGCAGCCGCAGCTGCTCTTGGGTCAGCGCCGTACCCATGGAGGCCACGGCATTGTCAAAGCCCGCCTGATGCAGCGTCACCACGTCCAGATTACCCTCACAGAGGATGATATTGGACCGCTTGGACTTCTTAGCCAGATTCATGCCGTACAGAATACGGCGCTTGCTGTATGTAAGTGTTTCCGGGGTGTTCATATACTTGGGCTCGGACTTGTCCAGCACACGGCTGCCGAAGCCCACCACATCGCCCCGCACATCAATGACCGGCAGCATCAGCCGGTTGCGGAACTTATCATACAGCCGCCCGTTCTTCCCGTTCACCGCCAGACCGGCGGAGATCAGTTCCTGCTTGGTGTAGCCCTTGTGGGTCATCGCCGTCAGCAGGGCATCCCAGCTGTCCGGAGCCGCCCCCATACCGAACCGCACGGCAATGCCCCGGCGGATGCGGCGCTTGTCCAGATACGCCTGCACCGCCGCCCCCTCCTGGGACTGGAGCACGCTGTAATAGTACCGGGCGGCATCCCGGTTCAGCGCCAGCATCCGGCTGCGGAGCTTTTCCGTTCCGTCGCTGCTCTCCTCCGGTACCGGGAGGTTGGCCCGCTTGGCCAGAAATCGGATGGCATCCGGATAGGTCAGTCCCTCCATCTCCATGACGAAGTTCACGACGCCGCCGCCCTTCTTGCAGCCGAAGCAGTGGTAAAACTGCTTGTCCGGCAGCACATGGAAGGAGGGAGTCTTTTCGTTGTGGAAGGGACAGCAGCCCCAGTAGCTGCCGCCCTTGGGCGTCAGCGAGACGTAGCTGCCCACGATATCCACAATGTCGCTGCGGGCCAGCAGCTCGTCCAGAAAATTCTGGGGAAACGGCATCCGGCTCCCTCCTCTCCGCTGAATTTTCCCCCGGCACGGTGCGCCGGAGGGTCGTGCGTTCTCCGGCCCAGACCGTCGGAAAAATGACTTCTAATTTCTTATACCCATTCGGGTGGTGATTTCCTCTTTTTCTGCGGAAATTTTTGAAAAAATCTCACTACGCAGCAGCACGGCGGAGGCGGACGCCGCAGCGTCCGCCTCCGTTTCTGTTCAAAATCACTTACTCGTACCACACATTCATATCCACGCTGGCGGCTCTGCCGTCCCACGTGGTGATGCCCGGCACCCGGCCATTGTCGGTGTACTGCCACATATCGTGGCTGCGGGGATAGCTGGTGGAATCGGCATAGCTGGCCATCCAGATGTAGTTATCCCCCTCCAGCTGGCCTATGTGCATCCGATCCAGCAGGTAGTAATAGCTGGCATAGATGCCCGCCTTATAGCCGGCGCTGCGTACCGTGTCGCAGAAGGCCCGTGCCACGCTGGTGCGCTGGCTGACGGACAGGTTGTTGGCCCGCCCGCCGGAGCCGTCATCCGGATCCCAAACATCCTCCAGATCGATAAAGATGGGCATATCCACCTGATAGCCCTGCACGTACTGCACGCACATACTGGCCTCCTCAATGGCCTCCTTCTCATTGACGGCCTGACTGAAGAAGTAAACACCCACCTGCAAGCCTGCCGCACGGGCACCCTCGATGTTCTTGCGGAAGGAGCTGTCCAGCACCAGACGTCCGGTGCCGTAGCCCCGGAAGCCCAGCCGCAGGATCACATAGGACACGCCAGAGGCCCTCACCTTCTGCCAGTCCACATTGGCCTGCCACTCGGACACATCGATGCCGATGCGGCCCATCAGCGCCCCGCCGGGGGTGAACCGGTAGGCGGTGCCGTCAATGACCTGCGTGCCGGTGACACGCTCACCGGCGGCACTATAATAGTACTTCACGCCGTCCTCCGTCTGCCAGCCCCGCTTCACCGGCGTCGGCTCCGGTGTCGGCTCCGGGTCCGGATCGGGGGTGGGCTTCGGGTCTGGGGTGGGTTCCGGCTCCGGGGTGGGTTCCGGCTTCGGGTCCGGGGTGTCGATGGAGGGCGGCAGTTCCTCGCTGGAGCCGCTGCCGGCATCATCCGGCTTCTTGTCGCCGTACTGTCCGTCCTCGGTGCGGGAGTCCACCTCATTAGAGGAGACCACCTGATCCGACACGTCGATGACCTCTCGCTTCATGGGCTCCACCGTCACCACGGTGTCCTCCGGCATCAGAAAGCCCGCCAGCGTCCGCAGGTGGGCCGTATAGTCCCCCTCCGGCATGGCCTCCGTGGTGATGACGCCGTCCAGATCCCAGTCCTTACAGACCGTTTTCTGCCCGTCGCCGTCTATCAGCTCCACCACGAACAGCGCTCCCCGCACCGGCTCCTCCGTGTCCGCTGCCAGGACCCGCAGCACCAGCTGCTCCTCCTGAGTCTGGCTCTCCAGATGCACCGGCACCAGCGCCGTGTCCGTACCGAAGCTCACCGGCTTGGCCTGTCCCCGGCTCTCCGCCGCAGCCACATACTGCGGAGCCTCCGCCAGTTGCCACAGGCCCAGCGCCGTGGCGGCCACCAGCACCGCCATCACGCCGCACAATATCCGTACATACTTTCCCATGGGTGTTCCTCCCTATCTGACCACCGCATATCCACCGGGCACCGACAAAAATGCCGACCATGCCCCCATTTTTCTCATGATAGCATCATCATATCCCATTTATTGCATTATGTCAACGGGGAAGTTCACCGCCTGTGGAAAAAATCAGCGCCGGAGAGGATATATCGTCCCTCTCCGGCGCACAGTTTCATAATCAAAGCTCCACCACCAGCGGCACATGGCCGGTGTAGGGCAGGAATTTCTCCAGCACGTCCTCTGTCCGCAGCCGCAGGGAGCTGGTATTGCGGCAGGGATGGCAGCCGAACCACCGGCTTTCCGCCACCGCCCGATCCAGCACCAGCGTCACCCGGTGCTCCGTGTCGTTCAGCAGTCCCAGCACCGACGCCGAGCCCGGCTGCACACCCAGCAGCTGCTCCAGATCCTCCGCCGTGGCAAAACTCAGCCGGGAGGAGCCGATCTGCTTAGACAGCTCCTTGGTCACAAAGGGCTTGTCCCCCGGCATGGCCAGCAGGTAAAAAGCCGACCGGTTCCGGGGCGTCAGCAGCAGATTCTTGCAGATGTCCGCCCCCAGCGCCTGAGAGATGACGGCGCAGTCCGCCATGTCCTCCGCCGGATCGTGATCCACCCGGTCAAAGGGGATGCCCAGTTCCTCCAGCGCCGCATAGGTGCGGTCCTCCACCGGCGTCCGGCTCTCCGCCGGGGCGCCGTGATACACAGGCGATACGTTCATGCTCTCACGCTCTTTCCAGCAGCTTTTCCCCGGCCCGGAAAATATCTCCGGCCCCCACCGTCAGGATCAGGTCGCCGGGCTGGGCCAAAGAGGCCAGCGTATCCGTCACCTTCTCCAGACTGGAGCAGTAGATGGCGCCGGGGATCTCCCGTGCCAGATCCTGCGAGGAGATGCCGATGTCGTTCTGCTCCCGTGCGGCGTAAATTTCCGCCAGCACCGTCACATCCGGCAGCTTCAGCTCCTCCACGAACTGGGAAAACAGCGCCTTGGTGCGGGAGTAGGTGTGGGGCTGGAAGGCGCAGATGACCCGCTGATAGCCCATGGTGCGGGCGGTGGTCAGCAGGGCATGGAGCTCACCGGGATGGTGGGCGTAGTCGTCGTAGACCTCCGCCCCATGATATGTCCCCTTGTGCTCCATGCGGCGGCCTGCGCCGTGGAAGGTCTCCAGCCCACGGGATACCGCCTCGCCGGGCAGACCCAGCACATACGCTGCCGACGCCGCTGCCAGCGTGTTGAGGATGTTGTGCTTGCCGGGGATCTTCAGCTCCACATGGGCATAGACCTCCCCGTGGATCACCACATCGAACACCGGGCAGCCGTCGAAGAAGGACACGTTGTCCGCCACGCAGTCCGCCGTCCGATCCTGCACGGCGAAGGTGAACACCGGGTGCTGCAGTCCCTTCACGGAGTCCCGTGCGCCGGCGTCGTCGGCATTGGAGATGATGTAGCCCCGCTGGGGTACCAGATCGGCAAAGGCATGGAAGGAGTGCTCGATATCCGCCAGATCCTTGAAAAAGTCCAGATGATCCTCCTCCACGTTAAGGATCACCGCCACCGTGGGGAAGAAGTTCAGGAAGGAGTTGCAGTACTCGCAGGACTCCAGAATGATGGTGTCCCCCTGCCCCACCCGATAGCCGGAGTGCAGCAGCGGCAGCGTACCGCCGATCATCACCGTGGGGTCGGCCCCGGCCTCCATGAAGATATGGGTTGCCATGGAGGTGGTGGTGGTCTTGCCGTGGGTACCGGAAAAGCACACGGCATTTGCGTATTTCTGCATGATGGCGCCCCAGGCCTGCGCCCGCTCATATACGGGGATGCCCCGTGCGATGGCCCCGGAGATCTCCGGGTTCTCGTCGTGGATGGCGGCGGTGCGGATCACCAGATCGCAGTCCTTGAGATTCTCCGCCGAGTGGCCGATGGCCACGTCGATGCCCAGTGAGCGCAGGTGCCGTACGGTATCGCTCTCGGACATATCCGAGCCCTGCACCGTCAGTCCCATGCCCCGCAGCACCTCCGCCAGCGGACACATGGACACGCCGCCGATGCCCGCCAGATGGACCCGGACACCAGGCTTGAGATACGTATGGATATCCACAGTGGGATGGATCATATTCAGGTTCCTCCTTCATTTCCCGCCGAAAACCTGCTTTTCGGCAAGCGCTTGCGGAGCTGTATGCTGCGCTCCGTCATTATAATACGCCGCTGCGGCGGATGCAAGCCCCTTACTCCCTCCGGCGCAGCAGGCTCTTCCAGTCCAGCTCCATCACCAGCAGGCTCACCATCATCAGCGCCGCCCCGATGTAGCCCCGCAGCTGCAAAACCTCATGGGCAAAGAAATACGCCACGATGGCAGAGAACACCGGCTCCAGCGTGAAGATCAGCCCCACATGGCTGGCGGAGGTGTACTGCTGCTGCACCGTCTGGATGACGAAGCCCACGCCGGAGCAGAACACCCCCAGAAACAGGGCCGCTCCCCACACGGCAGGGGTCTGTGGCAGGCAGGGCTTCTCCAGTAGGAAGGACAGCCCCAGCATCACGAAGCCCACCACCCCCAGCTGCAAAATGCCCAGCTGCAGGGCGTTGACCTGCGGATCGTGGACCGCCCGGTCCGTCAGCACCAGATCCCCGGCGTAGGCTACGGCGCATAGCAGGCAGATGATATCTCCCAGCGCCGGGCGCAGCGCCCCGTTGAGGGTCATGAGCCCCATGCCCACGGTACACAGCACCAGCGCCACCGCCAGCCGCCGATCCGGCCGCTTCCGCAGAAACAGCCACTCCAGCAGCGGCGTCACCACCACCGGCAGAGCGCAGATAAAGCCTGCGTTGGAGAGAGAGGTATACAGCACGCCATAGGTGCAGCCGATATACGTCAGCACCAGGCACAGCCCGATGGGGATGCTGGCAAGCAGCGTCCGCCGGGAGAGGCCCCGCAGCTTCCGGAAGAAGATGGCCCCCAGCACGAAAAACGCTGTCAAAAAGCGAAAGGCGTTCAGGGTCAGCGGCTGCAGCTCCGTCAGGCACAGGTCCAGCAGGTAGTAGGACACTCCCCAGAATGCGGTGGCCAGTACCAGCAACAGATCCGCTTTACGCTGCCTGCTCATATCTCATCCCTCCCGTACAGCATATCGCTTACGGGACATTATATCACACCTTTTCCCCAGTGAAAAGCACTATTTCCATAGCCGCAGCCACCCGCTGTCATGGAGCTGCTTGACAAACAGCAGCGCCATGGGACACAGCACCATCCCAGCCACGCCGAAGGCGCAGAAGCCCACATACATGGCCGCCAGCGCCGCCAGCGGCGACAGGTCCACCTGCGCCGCCATGATCTTAGGCTCCAGCACGCTCCGCACCAGCGAGATGACGCCGTACAGGGCCAGCAGCCCCAGCCCCTTGGGGACGTTCCCTGTCAGCAGGCACAGCGCCCCCCACGGCACCAGCACCGTCCCCGTGCCGAACACCGGCAGGGCGTCGATGACGGCGATCAGTGCCGCCAGCAGCAGGGCATAGCCCTGCCGCATCAGGAGAAGTCCCGCCAGCAGCTCACAGAAGGTGACCCCCAGCAGAATGCACTGGGCCTTGCACCACTTTCCCAAGGTGGCCAGCAGATCCGCCTTGACGCCTCTGGCCTGCCGCAGCCTGTCCTCCGGCAGCTGCCGCCGGAGGAACGCCCGGATGCGGGGATAGCTTCCGGCGGTGAACAGCACCGCCAGCAGCGTGGTAGCGCAGAACAGCACCGCCTGAGGCAGCGCCGCCGCTGCCGCCGTCACCGCCCGCAGGCACCGCTGGCCCATGCTCTCCAGCAGCTCCGCCAGCTGAGCCGACAGCCCCTCCAGCAGAGCCTCCAGCCAGCTCCGCAGTCCCTCCGGGCAGGCAGCGCACAGCTGCTGCGCCCTGCCCCGTACCAGCTCCGTCCACCGGGGCAGAGCCTCCAGATACCCCGGCAGCCGACCCGACAGCTCACAGACCTGCCGCAGCAGCACCATGGCCAGCAGCACCAGTCCCGCCGCCACCGTTCCCAGCACCACCAAGCTCAGCACCGTGGCCGTAAAGCCCCGCCGCAGGTGCAGCCTTCTCCGGCACAGTACCACCGCCGGCTCCAGCAGCGCCGCCAGCGCCAGTGCAATGAGGAACGGCAGCAGCCACACCAGCACATACCGCACCATCAGCCATATAAGCGCCAGCCAGACCGCCCCGTAGGCGCACCGGATGAGAAACGTCAGCTTTGGGTCCCGCAAAACCGTCCCCTCTTTCTTATAAAAACAGTTGTATTTTCTCCAAATACATGGTATGATGCAGAGGAGAGAAATCCCGCCCGTCCCCGGACCGGCAAAAGGAGTGTAAGATCATGGCAAATGAAAAGTTTTACATCGTAGCGGCGGACGCCCTGCCGGAGGTATTCCTGCGGGTGGCGGAGGCCCGGCGGATGCTTCAGGTAGGCGAGGCCGACACCGTGGGCGAGGCCGCCTGCAAGGCCGGCATCAGCCGCAGCGCCTTCTATAAATATAAGGATGCGGTGCAGCCCTTCCAGAACATGAAGGCCGGGCGCATCATCACCTTCTATACTCTCTTGAAGGATACGCCGGGTGCGCTGTCCAACATACTGTCTATTTTTGCCAATTCCGGGGCAAATATACTGACCATCAACCAGACCATTCCCACCAACGGCTGCGCCGGTGTCACCGTCACCGCCGAGACCAGCGAGATGCACGAGTCGCTGGAGGAGATGATGACCGAGATCACCGCCGCCGAGGGCGTGCTGAAGTTTGAAATTCTGGCCGCCTGACTCCTTCCATATCAAAAAACCGTCCCCTGTGCTGCCTTTGCACAGGGGACGGTTTTTTGCAGCGCCCGCAGGTCCCTACCAAAACCGACAGGCTGTCTCCGCTATAAGAAAGGTTCCTCCGATCGCAGCGGAGGGATCATTGCCGCTGCTCTTTCCGCTGTTTGTGCAGCGTGACCTCCGCCGTACCCATAGCGCCTGCCAGCAGCAGCCCCATCCCAAAAGGCCATCCGCCGCCGTCACCGGTCTGTGGTGGAGAGCATCATCACGCAGTACATGATCGGCCCCATGTACTGGCGGCTCTTCCAGTCGAACACGAAGCCCGCCGCCAGACCGCTGAGGGCCCGGCAGCTATGCGGCTCATTGAAAAAACTCCTTGGCAGCTAAATGCGACTTGATGGCTCGGTATAGCACAGCTTTCGGGAAATTTCAACAGCCCCGCCGCCACAAAAGAGGGAGAGGCAGCGCCTCTCCCTCTCAAGCCCCGCCCCATGCAGACCGCAGGAGGCGGACACTCTGTTTTCCTTATCCTATGTGCCCCTCATGCCCGCTTCTTCTTGCGCTGCAGCTGCAGCCGGTCAGCGATCATGGCGATGAACTCCGAATTGGTTGGCTTGCCCTTGGCGGAATTCACCGTGTATCCAAAGTACTTTTGCAGGGTTTCCAGGTCGCCCCGATCCCATGCTACCTCAATGGCGTGGCGAATGGCCCGCTCCACCCGGCTGGGAGTGGTGGAAAAGCGCCGTGCCACCTCCGGGTACAGCACCTTGGTGACGGCGTTGATGACGTCCATGTCCTCCACCGCCAGCAAAATGGCCTCCCGCAGATACTGATAGCCCTTGATATGGGCCGTTACGCCGATCTCATGAATGATGGCCGTTACCATCCCCTCTAAAGCCGGGGCGTGGTAGGGCTCCTCCTGTTCCGGATGTACCGCCTGCCGCATCAGCTCCAGCAGAGACTCCTCGTTGACGGGCTTGGGCAAGAAGAAATACACGCCCAGTTCCACCGCCCGGCTCACGGCCTGCTGGCTGCAAAATGCGGATATGACGATCACCTTCCTTTCTCCCGGCTCCTCTGCCAGCTGGCGCAGGATACCGAAGCCATCCAGCCCCGGCAGTACCACGTCCATCAGGATCAGTTCCGGTTTTGTGCGGCGCACCAGCTCCATGACCATCGGCCCGTCGCCGGTGGACGCCGCCACCTCAAATTCGCCGGTTTCCTCCAGCAGCTGCCTCAGCAAAATGCGAAACTCCTCATTTGCATCCGCCAGCAGCACTCTCGTCCTTTTTTCCATCGCATCCAATCCTTTTCCACAGTTTGCTCCGCTGCCCCCAAATGTTCTCCAGCCATTCCCATTTGTCGTGCAACTTGTGTATAATTTATCATATTTATCTGATCGTTTCAAGATTATTGTGTCGAAAAATCCTCTCAAAAACGCATCTCATATCAAAAACCCGTTAAAGCCGATGAAAAATACAACAAAAATATCACCCGGCGTTCTTTCAATGCCGGGCGATATTGCAACTCACGCTTCATTCAATTTTCGACGGTCTGTCAGATATCTCCCCTTACAGGAACCGATCCAGCTCCGCCTCCACGTTCTTCCGGTGCTTCACCTGCGGCGCACGGTGCAGCTGCCCGTGGGACATGACCAGCTCTACATGGCGCAGCGCCCGTAGGTCGGCCAGTGGATCCGCCGCCGTAACGATGAGGTCCGCCGCCTTTCCCGGCTCCAGCGTGCCGGTCTCCTGACCGATACCCGCCAGCTGGGCGCTGCGGCCGGTGGCGGTGTACAGAGCGAAGGCGTTGGACACCCCCACATACTTGTGGAAGTAGTACAGTTCCCGCCAGAAGTCGTACTGGGTGATCCACGGGCAGCCCACGTCGTTGCCCAGCACCACCGGGATATCCTGCTCCAGCGCCGCCTTGGCGCAGTCGATGATGCCCTCAAACACCACGTTGCCGTTGTACTGCTCCACCTCCGAGGCGTTGGAGACAGACCGGTCAAACAGCGCATAGGGCAGGGCCGGGGAGATGGTGGTACACAAAAACGCCCCCCGCTCCCGGAACAGCCGCAGGATATCCGCATCGGGCTTGGCGCCGTGCTCAATGGAATCCACGCCGTTCTCCAGCGCCACCCGTACGCCCTCCGGTGACTCCACATGGGCCGCCACGGTGTAGCCCATCTCATGAGCCCTCTCGCACACCACCTTCACCATCTCCGGCGGCATCTTCAGCTCGCCCGGCACGCCCTTCTCCTTGGCGTCCAGCACACCGCCGGTGATCATCAGCTTCACCAGATCCACGCCCTGCTGCCGTCCCTTCTCCAACTGGGCCAGTGCCTCGTCGATGGTGTGGGCCGCCACCGCCACAGACCCGGCCATGTGGCCGCCGGGAACGGAGATGCCCTCATTGGCCGCCAGGATGCGGGGTCCCACCCTCCGTCCGGCCCGAATATCGTCCCGCAGCCGGGTGTCGAAGTCCGCCAGACCGCCCACCGTGCGGATGGTGGTGACGCCGGAGAACAGCTCCTCCTTGGCAAAGCCCGCCACCATGCCGTAGGCCACCTTCCGGGTCAGTCCCGTGGAGAGGATGGTCTTTACCAGCTTCTCGTTGTCCCGCTGCTTTTTCTGAGGCTTGCCGCTGCCCGCCAGATGGACGTGCATATTGATGAGCCCCGGCATCAGATAGCCGCCCTTCAGGTTCACCACCTCATAGCCCGTCAGATCCGTCCCCTCCGGTACGATGTCCGTAATGCGGTCGCCGTCGGTCCGCAGCACCAGTCCCTCACGGGGCTGCATCTCCCGTGTGCCGTCCAGCAGCTTGCCACCACAAAATGCGTATTTCATCGCTCTCCCCGTCCTTTTCTCTTTCTATCGAGTGTTTTCTGTCCGCTATGCCTTAGCTTCTATGGATCCTTTACGGTACAATATAAGCCCCACCGCCCCGCCTGTCAATCGTTTTGCAGAGAAAATCCCGGTAAACCCGGCGCAGGAGGCCCGGAGCCGATGCTCCGGGCCTCCTGCCTCACAGGGCGCTTATCCCGCCGTGGTCAGCATATTCTCCAGGAAGATACCGTATCCCTCCGCCGGGTTTGCCACCAGCACATGAGTCACGGCTCCCACCAACCGTCCGTCCTGCAAAATGGGGCTGCCGCTCATCCCCTGCACGATTCCTCCAGTGGTCTCCAGCAGCTCCGGGTCCGTCACCCGCAGCAGCAGATCCCGGCCGTCCCGGCTTCGGGGGTTCACCCGCAGGATCTCCACCTCATAGGCACGGGTATCGCTGCCGGAAATGGTACATAATATAGACGCCTCCCCGGCGTGTACCTCCTCCGGCTCTGCCACCGATACCGCCTCGCCGGAGATAAAACCCGCATCCTCCACCGTGCCAAAGATGCCCTCGTTGCTGTTGACCGTCACCGTGCCTACATCCCGCTGCACGGTAAAGTCCCCCTTCAGCTCGCCGGGGTCGCCCCGCTGGCCCTTCTTCACCGCCTTCACCATAGTCTCCATAATAGAGCCGCTGGCCAGCGGCATCAGCTCCGCCGTGTCCACATCCGTGATACCGTGGCCCAGAGCGCCGTAGCTGCCGGTGGCGGGGTCATAGTAGGTCAGCGTGCCGACACCCGCCATGCTGTCCCGGATCCACGCACCCAACCGGATGCCGCCGTCCTCGCAAACCACTGGACTGGCCGTCACCTCCAGCGTTTTCCCGTCCCGCTGCACCGTCAGCTCCGCCGCCGTTTCGCCGTTTTCCGCCAGCATGGCCTGTAAATGCTCTGTGGAGCGGATCTTCTCACCATTGAAGGTCAGCAGGATATCTCCCTCTTTCAGGCCGCACTCCTTGGCCGGGGAGCGAGTCTCCTCCGCTCCCTGCACCGGCGATACGGATACCACCAGTACACCGTCGGCAAAGAGCTTGATGCCCACGGCCTTGCCCACGGGGATCAACTGCCGCTCCTCATCGGCCCACGTCCGCTGCCATCCCAGCGACAGGGCCAGCACCATCGCCAGCAGTACGGCAGCGCCCCGCCGCACGCCTCGCCTTGCTTGCGTTTCATGCATCGGATCACCTCTTATTTTTTGTTTTCGTCGCCGGCGACACCATTACTTTGCGCCGCAGCCGCCGGTTTCATCGGCGTTAAATTCCGCCAGACATGGCAATCGTCCCGCACGACTGTCACACCGCCGCTTTTGCGCCGCAGGAAAAATTTTCCGCAGTGAAGCGCCAGCTTTTAGGACACCTCCCCCGTTTTTCTCCGTTGCAGCCCCGCCCGCTCCTATGTTATAGTAGAGGGGAAAGGACGTGAAGCCATGAAAGGAACCACCCGCCTGCTGGCCCTGTGCGGCGTACTGACCGCCTTGGGCGTGGTGCTGCTGTGTCTGGGGGGCATCGTCCCCTTTGCCCTGTATATCTGCCCCATTCTGGCCTCCATCGCCCTGCTGCCGGTGCGCTCCCGCCCACGGTACGCATGGTGCTGCTATGGGGCCATCGCCCTGCTGGGTCTGCTGCTGTGCCCGGATAAGGAGGTATCGCTGCTGTTCTGCTTCACCGGCTACTATCCGCTGCTGAAGCCCCGACTGGACGCCCTCCGCAGCCGCCTTCTCTCCCTGACGCTGAAGCTTCTGTGGGCCGCCGTCTCCATGGCGGCGCTGTACGCCCTGATTCTCTATGTATTCTGCCTGCCCGCCGTGGTGGAGGAGTTCGCAGCCACCGGCCGCTGGCTGCTGGCCGCCACCATCGCCATGGGCGTCGCCCTGTTCTTCGTCTATGATGTGCTGCTGGGCCGTCTTATGGCCCGCTGGCCCGCCAAGGTCTGAGGGACAGCGCCGTCTCTTGTAACCTTTTCGCCCGCCGCCGGGCCTCTTTTTCACAGAATATGGGAGTCAACGGTCGTTTCCGCCGTAGGCTCCCCTTTGCTTTTCCCGACACTTTCCCATCGATATGTCCCATTTCCGTCACAGTGCCTTGTGCATCCTGCCCAAAATTTCCGGGTGTTTTTTACCATTCTGAAAATTTTGTTATCAATTTGTAATTTTTGTGTAGCTTTTTTGATAGAGTTGTGGTATGATATCTCTCGTAGTTTTCCAAAACCAACGCAGAAAGGATGGCAAAAGCATATGTCCAGAAAATTTGCCTGTCTCTATCTGGCCGTTGCGCTGCTGGTGTCCAGCATCTGGGTCGCCAGCGCCGATGAACGTGATACCATACAACAAGAGGTGCAGTACAGCGCCGCTGTGGAGGCGCTGGATGCCGCCGGGCTCACCAGCCGCTCCAGCAATGTCCTGCCCAGCGGCGAGGGTCTGGCTCTGGCGCTGGAGCTGGGCCTGCCGGAGGAGGAGACCATCTCCCTCTCCCAGCTGCCCACCGAGGCCCTCAAGACCAGTCAGGCCCAGGAGGACGCCGCCCGCCGCAAGCAGGCGGACACCGCCGCAGCCGCCGCTGACGCCGCCGCCAAGGAGGCCGCCCGTCAGAGCCTGCTAAGCGAGTACGACGGCGTGCAGCTCACCGAGGCCGTCCGGCTTCGCAGTGCTGCCGATAACGACACCGCCACCTCCCTCACCATCGACAGCGGCAAGGTGGCCCGCCTCAACGACTATCAGGACGGCTGGTACCAGGTCACCTTCGGCCAGTCCACCGGCTACATCCCCGCCGAGTATGCCCAGCCGGTCCACTATGCCGACTATGAGGGTACTTCCGCCACCAACACCGTGCGGGAGGAGCTCATCGCCTACGCCTACACCTATTTGGGAACGCCCTATGTCTACGGCGGCTCCAGCTATTCCGGCACTGACTGCTCCGGCTTCACCATGGCTGTATTCGCCAAGTTCGGCTACTCCCTGTCCCACGGGGCCAGCGACCAGTATTACGCCGCCACATCTGTCTCCTCCGAGGAGCGGCAGGCCGGTGATCTGGTGTTTTTCGATACCTTCGGCGGCATCAGCCACGTGGGCATCTATTTGGGCGGCGGTCAGTTCATCCACGCCAGCTCCTCCGGCGGTGTGAAGGTCAACTCCCTTTACGAAAGCTACTACGCCGCCTGCTATCTGGGGGCCGGACGCATCCTCCCCTGAAGCGTCACATAGAGACATCCTAAGAGAGCCGCCTGCGGGCGGCTCTCTTACTTTCTCCCTCTGTATATTCGTATTTTTATTCATTTTCGCTGCATTTCTTTTGTGTAATTTGCTTCTTTCTTCCGCAATATTCAGTTCAGAAACGAGCAGTTTGCATGATTCTCTCGTTTTTGATGTAATTTTATTCACTTTGCACTTGACTTTTATTCATCTCCGTTGTATCATAACCACATCCTCCGGAACGCCCGGAGCCTTCCATCCACAAGGCCGCCTGCACAGGCGGCACAATGAATACAAAGTGAGGTATGAGAGATGAAAAAAGTATTTGCCCTTCTGATGGCCGCCGCCATGATCCTGTCTCTGGCCGCCTGCGGCAACAAGAACCCCGACAGCAACCCCGACAGCAACGACGATAGCAACGACAAGAAAACCACCCTGATCCTGGGGACCAGTGCCGACTACGCCCCCTTCGAATTCATGTATCCCGATGACAAGGGCGAACTGACCTACGCCGGCATCGACGTGTCCGTGGCTCAGTACATTGCCGATGACATGGGTCTTTCCCTTCAGGTGGAGAACATGGCCTTCGAGTACCTGCTGACCTCTCTGGGCAAGGGCGACTTCGACATGGTGCTGGCCGCCATGGAGGCCGCCCCCGACCGTCTGGAGAACGCCGACTTTTCCGACCCCTACTATAACGATATCCCCCCGGCCATTCTGGTGAAGGCTGACAAGGCCGACCAGTTCAAGACGCTGGCCGATTTCGCCGGCAAGTCTGTGGGCGCACAGGCTGCCACCACCAAGCTGGATATCATCGCCGACTCCATGCCCGATGCCAATGCCGTCTCCCTCCAGTCCGTGCTGGATCTCATCAATGACCTGACCTACGACAAGGTGGATGCCATCGTGGTGGACGGTGGCGTGGCGAAGCAATATGCCGAATCCAACCCCGATCTGGTCATCGCCGGTGCCTCCAGTGAGCTGGGTGAGGCATCTGCCTACTGCGTGGCCGTGGCCAAGGGCGATCCCAAGGGTCTGCTGCCCGGCATCAACGCCGCCATCGCCAAGCTCAACAGTGAGAATAAACTCCAGAGCTTCATCGATGCCGCCAACGAACTGGCCGCCAAGGCCGTGGATCCCAACTGATCCGAAACTGCATCCGACCCGCTGCGCCCAGTGCTCCGCATTGGGCGCAGCGCCGGGTATTCTTCCATCTGAAAGGAGATGACGCCCATGTGGTGGAGCGACCTGTTCACCGACATGAATCCCACCGATTTCTTCAACTTTTCCTTCCTGCCCAAATACGGCACCGCCTTCGTCCGTGGCATCGAGTACACCCTGCTGCTGGCCGTGGTGTCCGTGCTGCTGGCTATTCTCCCGGCATTGGGGCTGGCCCTCATGCGCCTGAGCCGGAAAAAGCCGGTGCGCTGGCTCTCCGGGGCCTACATCGCCGTGTTCCGCTCCACCCCCATGCTGGTGCAGCTGTCCATCATCTACTACGGCCTGTTCTACGCCATCTCCCTGCCCCGGCTGACCCTCTTCGGCTTCGTGGATATCAGCCGCTTCATCCCCGGCGTGGTGGCGCTGGCCCTGAATAGTTCTGCCTATGTGGCGGAAATTTTCCGTGCCGGTATTCTGGCCGTGGATAAGGGACAGGCGGAGGCCGCCCGTTCTCTGGGCCTCTCCAAATGGCAGAGTATGCGTCTGGTGGTGCTGCCGCAGGCGGTGAAGAACGTCCTGCCTGCACTGGCCAACGAGATGGTCACCATGGTGAAGGAATCCTCCATCTGCTCCGTCCTGGGTATGGCGGAGATGATGTTCGCCGCCAAGACCATCGCCGGCTCCACCGGTATCTCTCTGGCACCCTACACGCTGGCGGCGCTGGTCTATTTCTGCATCAACTACCCGGCCTCCAAGGGCATCGAGGCCATCGAAAGGAGGATGCGTCGTGGCGACAAGCAATAACGCACTCATCTCCGTCCGGCAGCTGACCAAGGAGTTTCGTCATGGCGTGGTGGCGCTGGATCACTGCGATCTGGAGGTCCACCGGGGCGAGGTGGTGGCCATCATCGGCCCCTCCGGCTCCGGCAAATCCACCCTCCTGCGTTCCCTGAACCTACTGGAGCAGCCCACCTCCGGCGTCATCTACTTCGACGGTGCGGATCTGGCGGACAAATCCGTGAACATCGACCTTCACCGTCAGAAAATGGGTATGGTGTTCCAGCACTTCAATCTCTTTCCCCATAAGACCGTGCTGCAAAACATCACCATGGCCCCGGTGGCCCTGAAAAAGAAAACGCCGCAGGAGGCCCGGCAGCAGGCCATGGCCCTCTTGGAGCGCATCGGTCTGGCGGATAAGGCCGATGAATACCCCAATATGCTCTCCGGCGGACAGAAGCAGCGCATCGCCATCGTCCGCTCCTTGGCCATGGAGCCGGAGGTGCTGCTGTTCGACGAACCCACCTCTGCGCTGGACCCGGAGATGGTGGGTGAGGTGCTGGACCTCATGCGCTCGTTGGCCACCGACGGCATGACCATGGTGGTGGTGACCCACGAGATGGGCTTCGCCCGTGAGGTGGCCAGCCGGGTGGTGTTCATGGCCGACGGCCGAATTTTGGAGGAGGGCGCCCCCGCCGACCTCTTTGACCATCCCCAGGATCCCCGCCTGAAGGATTTTCTCAGCAAGGTGCTGTGAGTCACAAATACCCGCTCCTCTGGTTTGCCAGAGCAGCGGGTGTTTGTCTGGTTCGCCCCCTTTTGCGGAAATTCACTTGTATTCCATTGCCTTTTTATATCCGACAGATGGCGTTCTTTTTTGTCTCCGACGGGTAAACTTCTGCCGGTAGTGGCTATTACGATTTATGTCTCCGACAGCCCACTTTTCCCAGTAGCCGGAAAAGTGGGCAAAAGAGCCGTATTTGATATAAGGCGTAAAGGAAATCCAAAAACCATCGGTTTTTGGCAGAAACTACCGAAGCGCCGCCTGTGGCAGATACAGCAAGGTGGTTTCGAGGAAGTGCCCCGATTTTCACGCCACAACGTGGCTGGAAATCGGCCGACACGACGGTGTGTGCTTCTGCATACTTTTTGCTGCTGTTGGCAAAAAGTATGCCGTCGGAGACACAAAAGAAGAACGCCACCCACCAAAGGCAGAACGCATCCCAAACACACCAGAAGGCCCGTTTCCCTCACAGGAAACGGGCCTTGCAGCAGCTTCTATTCAGCTCTTGGTATGGATCTCCTCCCGGCACTTGGGACAGGTAATGACGATGCGTCCCTTCCCACGGGGGACCCGGCATACCGTCCGGCACTTGGGGCAGGCAATGTACTTGTGTTCCCGATCCCGCATCCGGGTCCGGGTCAGGCCGAAGGCATTCTTCACCGGCCAGCACACCTTGCTCATGAACCACGCATTCTCCGCCCGGCGCTTGGCCAGATTCCGGGAGAACATCCGCCACAGCGCCCACAGCACCATGGCCGTAGACAGGGTGGACAGAATCAGGTACGGCACCTGATACCCCTTGATGAACAGACACACCACGTCGATGACAATGGCCGTCCAGATGGTGACCAGTCCCAGCCGATCTCCGCCGTTGCGGCCGTACATGAACCGGGCCATAGCGTTGCCGACCCGTTGGAAGAAACTCATACGCTTGCCTCTTTCCTCTGAAGAGATATCGTCCTCAGAAATTGACGATGCTATTCTATCCGAAAAGTGAGGAAAGGTAAAGCCCTCTTGTGCAGAATTTACAGATTGGTCATGATTGCCCCGCCTTTCTTCCGCATTTCTCCGGGACAATCCGTTTTCTGCGTTGCAATCAATGACGGAAATTGATATAATAATAAAATATGAGCTATGCACAACGGGGGCCGGCAGAACGCTCCGCCGACCCCCTATCTGAAAAGCGGCAGCCGGACGCTGTGGGTGCGGCTGCGGCGGGGGCGTCCCTCCCGCCCGGCCCTGCGCCGCTTATGGTATCCTATGCCGTAGCGGAGCCAGCGGTTCCGCAGAAAGGACAGTCATCATGATCAAGATCGCCCCCTCCATCCTCTCCGCCGACTTCGCCCATCTGGGCCGTGACATCCAGCGTATCTCCGACGCCGACTATGTCCACGTGGACGTCATGGACGGCCTGTTCGTCCCCAATATCTCCATCGGCATCCCGGTGGTAAAGTGCATCCGCCCGGTGACGGATCTGCCGCTGGACGTCCACCTGATGATCGACCGTCCCGTGCGGTATGTGGAGCAGTTCTGCGATGCAGGCGGCGACCTCATCACCTGCCATGTGGAGGCGGACACGGAGGAGAATATTCACTCCGCTATCGTCAAAATTCACGCCAAGGGCAAGAAGGCCGGTGTGGTGGTAAAGCCCAAGACCCCCGCCTCCGCCGTGCTGCCCTTTATCAATGAGGTGGAGCTGATCCTGGTCATGACCGTGGAGCCGGGCTTCGGCGGCCAGAGGTTCATGGCCGACATGATGCCCAAGGTGCAGGAGATCCGCCGCTACATCGACGCCATGAATCCCACCTGCGAGCTGGAGGTAGACGGCGGCGTGGACCCCGCCACCTGCAAGCTCTGCATCGCCAGCGGCGCCAACGTGCTGGTGGCCGGCTCCTCCGTCTATAAGGCAGAGGACATCCCCGCCCGCATCCGGGAGCTGCGTGGCTGATCCTCTGCATTTACGCAATATCTTCACTGAAAAGGACATTATATTATGGAATATTTCCCTGCGCCCCTTGAAAAACTGGTGGAGCAGTTCGCCCGTCTGCCGGGCATCGGCTCCAAGTCCGCCCAGCGTCTGGCCTTCCATGTGCTGAATCTGCCCATGGAGCAGGCGCAGGAATTTGCCAACGCCATCGTGGAGGCCAAGCAGAAGGTGACCCTCTGTCCCATCTGCCGCAACCTCACCGCCGGCGGCCCCTGCCCTATCTGTGCCAACCCCAAGCGGGACGAAAGTCTGCTGTGCGTGGTGGCAGATCCACGGGATGTCATCGCCATGGAGCGGGCCAGAGAGTTCCATGGCCGCTACCACGTCCTCCATGGTGTTCTGTCCCCCATGAACCATGTGGGTCCCGACGACCTCCAGATCAAGCCGCTGGTGGACCGGGTGGCACAGGGCGGCATCCGGGAGGTCATCATGGCCACCAACCCCGACACCGAGGGCGAGACCACGGCCCTGTATCTGGCCCGGCTGCTGAAGCCCTTCGGCGTGAAGGTCACCCGTCTGGCCTACGGCATCCCCGTGGGCGGGCATCTGGAGTTTGCCGACGACGCCACTCTCACCCGTGCGCTGGAAGGGCGGCAGGAGCTATGAAACGACTGCTCTGCCTTCTGCTGGCCCTATGCATGGTGCTGTCCCTCACCGCCTGCGGCGGAGAGCAGCCGGAGTCCATCCAGCTTTTCGCCATGGACACGGTGATGGACCTCACCGCCTACGGTGAAAACGCAGCAGCCGCCCTGACGGACGCCAGCCGGGAGATCAACCGTCTGGAGCGACTCCTGTCCCGCACCATCGACACCAGCGAGATTTCTCAGATCAACGCCGGCGGCGCCGTCACCGTCTCCGAGGAAACGGCCTCCCTGCTGGCTCAGGCCCAGACCTATACCGCCGCCACCGACGGTGCCTTCGATATCACCATTGCCCCGCTGGTCTCCCTATGGGGCATCACCACCGACAGCCCCTACGTCCCCACCCAGCAGGAAATCGATGCCCTGCTGCCGCTGGTGGGGCCGGAGCATCTGCACCTGTCAGGAGACACCGCCACACTGGACGACGGCTGCGCCATCGATCTGGGCGGCATCGCCAAGGGCTACGCCTCCGACCGGGTGGCTGCCATCTTCGCCCGACACGGCATTACCTCCGGAACCATCAGCCTCGGCGGCAATGTCTACGTCTGCGGCTCCAAGCCCAACGGGCAGCCGTGGGTGGTGGCCATTCAGGACCCCCGCTCCAACGGCTACGCCGTCACCGTGGCCCTGACGGACTCCTTCGCCGTCACCTCCGGCGGCTATCAGCGCTACTACACCGCCCCGGACGGCACGGTCTACCAGCACATTCTGGACCCCAAGACCGGCTATCCCGTGGAGAGTGACCTGCTGTCCGTCTCCATCCTCTGTGACAACGGCACCATGGCCGACGCCTATTCCACCGCTCTCTATGTGATGGGCAGCGCTGGGGCGCAGGCCTTCTGGCGCACCTGCGGCGGCTTCGAGATGATCCTGATCACCACCGCCGGACAGGTGCTGTACACCCCCGGTCTTTCCGAAAAAATCACTCCCACGGAGGGCAGCGGCTATGAATACGTATCCATCCACCCCTAAGCTCCGCCCCACCCTCTGGGACGGCGTGGTGGCAGCGCTGGTGGCGGCTCTGGCCATTGTGACGATCCTGTGCTTCTATGGCCGCCGCACCGGCGCACCTCAGGCCGTCACCATCACCCACCGGGGCGCCTTGATCCAGACCATCCGCCTCACCGGCCTGACCGAGACAAAAACCGTCGCCATCGACGGCGACTACCATCTGGAAATTCAGGTGGACAGCGGCGGTGTCTGCGTTACCCGCAGCGACTGTCCGGGGCAGGACTGCGTTCACACCGGCCGCATCACCCGCTCCGGCCAGAGCATCGTCTGCCTGCCGGAGCAGGTGGTCATCCAGCTCACCGGCGGCACATCGGACGCCGACGTGGTGTTGGGATAGGGGGCGGCGCATGAAACATATCTCCACCCGACAGCTGGCTCTGTGCGCCGTGTTGACGGCGCTGGCACTGGGGCTCAGCACGCTGGAAAACCTCTTTCCCGTGACGCTGCTGATCCCCCTGCCCGGCGTGAAGCTGGGCCTTGCCAACATCGTCACCGTGTTCGCCCTGTATCAGCTGGGCGCCCTCCCGGCGCTGGCCATCCTCACGGCCCGGTGCCTGCTGGGCGGTCTCTTCGCCGGAAACGCCTCCGCCATGCTCTTTTCCCTGCTGGGGGGCCTCACCGCCATGCTGGTGATGATCCTCCTGCGCCGCCTGAGATGCCTGTCTATCTACGGGGTCTCCATCGGCGGCGCCGCCGGCCATAACCTGGGCCAAATGGCGGCTGCCCTCATCACGCTGGGCAACACCGCCGTACTGGGCTACCTTCCCTTCCTGCTGGGCATCTCCCTGCTGACGGGAACCCTCACGGGCTTCGTCTCCTCTCTGCTGTTCCGGGCCATGGCCCATATCAAACTCTCGACAAAGGAGTAATCGACAATGGATAAAAAAGACGAGATCATCCTCCAGCAGCTGGAGGTCATCCGCACCATGACGGAGCGCAACCTCCGCAGCATGGGCGACGATTTTTGGGGCACTCCCTTCGAGGGTGTCCTGTCCCCCAAGTCCCCCTCCGCCCCGCCCTCCGGCGGGAAGCCTGTGGACAGCGCCGACGGCAAGATGCCTGCCCAGCCGTCCGATGGCAAGACCGCCGGCGGTCAGCCTGCCGCCAAGGCTGAGAAAACGGAGGTGGTGGAGCCCCTGCCCAAGGAGGACATGAAGGACCTGCAGGCGGAGCTGGACAGCTACATCGGCCTTGCCACCGTCAAGGAGGAGGTCCGCAACCTCATCAACATGGCCTCCGTCTACAAGCTTCGCCGCCAGCACGACCTGCCCACCACGGATATGTCCCTGCACATGGTGTTCACCGGCAACCCCGGCACCGGCAAGACCATGATGGCCCGGATGATGGCCCGGATCTACCGGAGTCTGGACATCCTCTCCAAGGGCCAGCTGGTAGAGGTGGACCGCAGCGGTCTGGTGGCCGGGTATGTGGGCCAAACCGCCATCAAGACCCAAAAGGTCATCCAGAAGGCGCTGGGCGGCGTGCTGTTCATCGACGAGGCCTATGCCCTCAACGGTAAGAGCGAGAACGACTTCGGTCAGGAGGCCATCGACACCATCCTCAAGGCCATGGAGGATCACCGGGACGATCTGGTGGTCATCGTAGCGGGCTACACCGATCTGATGGATCGGTTCATCCACTCCAATCCCGGACTGGAATCCCGCTTCAACCGCTTCCTGCTCTTCGAGGACTACACCTCCGATGAGATGCTGGATATCTTCAAGATGCAGTGCAAAAAGGGCTGCTATCAGTTGTCGGACGGCGTGGAGGAGCTGGTGCGGGACTACATCACCGAGGAAAACGGCGACCCAGAGACCTTCGGCAACGCCCGTGGCGTGCGGAACATCTTCGAGCACATTCTGGTGGCCCAGAATAACCGTCTGGCCGCCATGGAGACCGTCACCAAAGAGGACCTGATGACCCTCACACAGGATGACGTCCTCCACGCCAGAGGGAAGCTGGACTGACAAAAAATGCCGGAAAGCGTGAAAAACCTCTTGCATCCGGCTCCAAAAGAGCATATACTGTTAAGGTTGATGTAAAACTATACCCACGAAAAGAAAGGGGTTTTTCCTTTGCAGAACGAAAAACTGAGAAACGTAGCCATCATCGCCCACGTGGACCACGGCAAGACCACGCTGGTGGACCAGATGCTCAAGCAGGGTGGCGTGTACCGGGAGAATCAGGAGACGGTGGAGCGTGTCATGGACTCCAACGATCTGGAGCGTGAGCGTGGCATCACCATTCTGGCCAAGAACACCGCCATCCAGTACGGCGACACCAAGATCAACATCGTGGACACGCCGGGCCATGCCGACTTCGGCGGTGAGGTGGAGCGCATCCTGAAAATGGTCAACGGCGTTATCCTGCTGGTGGACGCCGCTGAGGGGCCCATGCCCCAGACCCGCTTTGTGCTGAGCCGTGCGCTGGAGCTGGGCCACCGGGTCATCGTGGTGGTCAACAAGATCGACCGCCCCGACCAGCGCATCCACGAGGTCATCGACGAGGTGCT
>ENA-OUPA01000381-OUPA01000381.1-human-gut-metagenome-genome-assembly--contig:-NODE-381-length-31547-cov-7.39683_pt1 | contig 31547 bp, 25 predicted proteins | sample MGYA00237939_ERZ548770 | MGnify/ENA primary metagenome ERZ548770 (study PRJEB26490, sample SAMN05356877) | human gut metagenome | biome: terrestrial biome; feature: human-associated habitat; material...
CCCCGAAATCGGAGCGGGCCGCTAAGCGTATGGCGACCGTAAAGTTGCCGCCACCGTTTCGGAAACGGTGGCTGGCGAGTCGATTCCTTCTACCAGCTGAGCAGCTCGTAGCCGTCTTCGGTGATGACGAGTTGGACTTCCCATTGGGCCGTGAGCGAGCGATCGGCGGTGCGAACCGTCCAGCCGTTGGGGTCGGTCATGTCGATCTCCTGAGCGCCAGCGTTGATCATAGGCTCGATAGTGAAGCAGAGCCCCGGCACGAGAATGGGCCCGGTGCCCGCCTCCGTGACGAAGCTCACGAAGGGATCCTCGTGGAACTCCAGGCCGATGCCGTGGCCGCCGAACTCGCGCACGACCGTGTAGCCGTGCTCCCGGGCGTAAGCGTTCACGGCGGCGCCGATATCTCCCAGATGCCCCCACGGCTTGATGGCGTCCAGCCCCACCTGCACGGCCCCCTTCGTGACGCGCACGAGATCGGCCGCCTCCGGCGACACCTCGCCGATGCAGAACATACGGGAGGAGTCCGAGAAGAAGTCATCCTTGATGGTGGAGCAGTCGATGTTGACGATATCGCCCTCGGCGAGCACCTCGCCCGAAGAGGGGATGCCGTGGCAGACCACCTCGTTGACCGAGGTGCACACCGACTTCGGATAGCCCTCGTAATCGAGCGGCGCGGGAATGGCCCCGTGCTCCACGGTGTAGTCGTGCACCCACTGGTCAATCTGCTCAGTGGTAATGCCCGGCGCGATGCGCTCGGCCACGTAATCCAGCACGCCGATGTTCACCTCGGCGCTGCGCTTGATGCCCTCGATCTCGGCCGGGGTTTTCAGCAAATCGCGCGGCGGCACTTCCTCGCCGGCCTCGGCGAGCTCCTCTAGGCGCTCGTCGAAATCGAGGTGACATTTCTTGTACTTCTTGCCACTGCCGCACCAGCACTCATCGTTGCGTCCAGGACTTTGAAGGCCGTCATACATGGGGGCTCGCTCCTTTATCGTGTGCGCCCGCGGGCGCCTTGACGTTCGCGTTCCCATGGTACTACAAGTTCGCCGAAGCGAACCTGCTGGTTTGCTTCGGCGGGTTCATTGCGAGACGGGATGAAGGGCTTGTGCCACTCTACCGATCGGTTGCGGGTATCTCCAGGACGCGGTAGAGGCGGTCGGGCACGAGGCTCACCAAATCGTCGGTCCAGCGCGCGAGGTCGGTGGGCTCGTCGGAGCGGAACCAGTCGTTCATGACCTCGCATTCCAGCTTCGAGAATATCTCTACGATGAAGCGCAGGTTGTCGTTCACTTCGACGTGGCGGTAGTTCTCCAGGGTGTCGAACAAGACGCTCTTGCGGTTCTCGGGCATGATGGTCTGCCCGAAGGGCGTGTTGATCGAGTACTGGATGGACTCGCGGAAGAAATCGCGCTCCTGGGCGATGAGCCGCAGATGGTGGTAGTACCCCGTCTTCCAGTCGATGGTGCGGCCGATTTCGTTTAAGTAGAACTGGCGGCAGAAGATGGAGTACCACCAGGGAATGTCGTACTTGCTCTCGAAATGCCGGTAGAAGGTCTGTCGCGAGATGCCGGCATTGTGGCAGATCTCGCCTACGGTAATCTGATCGAGAGATTTGTTCACTGCATGGAGAATTCTCATCTTGGTGCTCAAATCGGGAGAAGTGAAAATGCTCTCGCCCGCCATCAGATCAGTAATCATGGCTTCCGCCCCTTTGTTCTAGCCCTTGAAAAACGCCCTCGAAAGCCTGCAGTGGCCCCTATTATAACACCTGATGAAAGCCGTATTATTGACGCTGCGTCCATAAGAGGGAGCCCCTGTGGGCGACAGCGTCTCGCCTTTGCTCGGATTATGGTACATTCTCTCGCTTTTGTCTCCTATTTCAAACAAAATATCCCTGACATTCTGTTGCGAGGAACAGGGTGGGGTAAACGACCTTTGCGGTCATCGTTGTGCGTCCGCATAATCTTAGTCACGGGAGATAGCGCTCACTCCAGCACTTCAATGCTTTGGGAACGAAGAAAGAGGACTCCTATGAACGAACGAGCAAAATACAAGCTCATCGGATTCATCATGATGTTCGCCTCCTCCTCGCTGATGGGCGGCATCGGGGCATTCACGCGCTTTATTGACGCTCCGGGCGACTTTGTGTCGTTTTGGCGTAATTTCGCAGGGCTTATCGCACTATCGATCATCTTCCTGTTTATCGGGGGATTCAAGAAGGTGAAAACCACGCGCTTCTCGGGCACGATGCTTCTCTCCGGCATCTTCCTCGGGTTGCTGTCGGGCCTGTACTGTCTGTCTACTCAGTACACGACGCTGGCCAACGCGTCGTTCCTCATCTACACCGGTCCCATCTATTCCACGGTTCTCGCGGCGATCTTCCTCAAAGAGAAGATCGACTGGAAAGGCATCTTGTGCATCGTGGCCGTGGTGGTGGGCATGCTGTTCATCGTGGGCATCGTGACCCCGGAGGGTCTGACCCTCGATCTTGACCCCGCCTACACCTTCGGCAACGCCATCGCCCTGGCCTCCGGCGTGGCCTACGGCCTGTACCTGTTCTTCTCCCGCTATCGGGAGGATTGCGACTCCAACGTGCGCTCCTGGTGGAACTTCCTGTTCGCATCGCTGGCCATTCTCGTGCTCCTGCTGTGGCACAACTTCTTCCTGCAGCCGCTTTCCTACACCGAGAAGGTGGGCGGCGTCACTCAGTTCGATGCGGCCGGCCAGATCATCACGCACCCCTGGAGCCTGTTCACCATGCCGCTCGATTCGTGGCTCTGGCTCATCGCGGCGGCGCTCATCACCGGTTTCGGCGCGTTCTATCTGCTCACCCATGCCACTAAGCGCCTGAAGGCCGGCGAGCTGGCCGCCATCTCCTACCAGGAGACCATCATGGCGTCGCTTCTGGGCCTGTGCCTGTTCGGGGAGACCATGACCGCCTTCCAGCTTATCGGCGGCGCGCTCATCGTCATCGGCGGCGTGAGCCAGATCGTCTTCACCACCAAGGCCGCCAACGAGGTAGAGGGGGACGCGGCCGTGAACGGCGAAGTGTCCCTGGCCGCCCAGGTAGGCGCTGGCGGAGCCGGCCTCATCGACGCCACGCCCGACGGCATGGATCCGCGCATGGCGACCAAGGCCGACGGTGCCGACGCGGCGGCGCACCGGTACGACTGCGAGCACGCGAAGCTGGCGTGCGACTAGCGCGACGGCAGGTCGCGCGGCGCTGGCGACTCTTTTGATCCGGCGCCTACAGCATCCCATCCCATCCAGTGGTTTTTGCGGGCCCCGTCCCTGGGGCGGGGCCCTTTACGGTTTCGCTTAGGAGGATCTCATGAAAAACACAGTGTACATGGAAGAAATGGATGCGTTCACCTATCGAGACAAGCTCGCCCAAGAGGCGGTCATGTTCATTCCCGTCGGCGCCCTGGAGCAGCATGGCAGCCACATGGCCATGTGCGTGGACGCCGCGCTCACCAAGGCCATGGCCGGCGCTACGGCCGAGGCCCTGGTGGCCGATACCGAGGGCGCGGTGGAGGGCGTCGTATGCGCTCCCATCAACTTCGGCTATCGCTCCCAGCAGCGCAGCGGCGGCGGCTTCCACCTGTCGGGCACCACATCGCTGGCCGGCTCGACGCTCATCTCGCTGGCGCGGGATATCTGCTACAACCTCATCGAGGACGGCGCCCGCAAGATCGTGTTCATGAACGGCCACTACGAGAACTACCAGTTCATCTTCGAAGGGGCCCAGCTGGCTTTGGAGAAAGCCCGCACCGATGGCATCTCCGATGTGAAGATACAGCTTCTGTCCTACTGGGATTTCGTGGACGATGCCACCATCGACGCGCTGTACCCCGATGGGTTCACCGGCTGGGATTTGGAGCATGCCGGCGTGATGGAGACCTCGCTCATGCTGCTGTTCCACCCCGATCTCGTGGACATGGATCGCATCGATGCGGGGGTCTACTGCGACCTGCCCGCCGTCCTGCCGAACTACGATGTGCTGCCGGTGGTGCCCGGCTACACGCCTCCTTCCGGCTGCCTGTCGCATCCCGGGGAGTCCACCCGCGAGAAGGGGGTCATCCTGCGCGATGTGGCCGTGCGCAACATGGTCACCGCCATCGAGAACGAGTTCTACCGTCCGGGTGATTTCCATGAGAACTAGCGACATCGCCCCTTCGGGCTCTGCGGCCGCCCCGGCGCTGGATGCCGATGTTCCGATCGCCCCTGCGGCCGGCGCCGCCTCGAAGGGTGCCCTGGGACGCGTGGCTCTCTCCTCGTTCCTCGGCAATTTTATCGAGTGGTTCGATTACGCCACCTACACCTACTTCGCCATCACTATCGGCGCCGTGTTCTTCCCGGAATCGGGGGTGAATTCGACGCTCATGGCGTTCGCCGTCTTCGCGCTGTCCTTCATCTTCCGGCCTTTGGGCGCGGTGTTCTGGGGGAACATGGGCGACAAGAAGGGCCGCAAGTGGTCGCTTTCCATTTCCATTTTCCTCATGTCCGGTGCGGCATTCCTCATCGGGTGCCTGCCCTCCTTCGCCGCCATCGGCATCGCTTCGCCCGTTTTGCTGCTCGTGCTTCGTAGCGTGCAGGGGTTCTCGGCAGCGGGGGAGTACTCGGGCGCGGCGGTGTTTCTCGCCGAGTACGCGCCGGCCGATAAGCGGGGCCGTTACTGCTCGCTCGTGCCGGCCTCCACGGCTACAGGCCTGTTCGTCGGTTCGACGGTGGCCCTCGTGCTGAAGAGCGTCCTGCCCGAGGCTGCGCTCATCGAATGGGGCTGGCGCATTCCGTTCCTCATGGCCGGTCCTTTGGGGTACATCGCCCATTTCATCCGCACGCGTTTGGAGGACTCGCCGGCGTTCCATGAGATGGAGCACGAGAAAAAGGAGGTCGATCGTCCCAGTCGCCTCGTGTTCAAGAAGTACCGGCGGCGCCTTCTGTCTTCCATCGCCGCCACCATGGTCAACTCTGTCGGCTTCTACCTGGTGCTCACCTACCTGCCCACGTATCTGACGAGCTACACGACCATGGGTGCCTCCGAGGCCCAGCTGGCCACCGACATCGCGCTGGTTACGTACATCTTCATCATCTTCGGCGCCGGGCGCCTGTCGGATAGGGTGGGGCGGCGACGCATGCTGCTGGGCGCCTGCGCGACGTTTATCGTGCTTTCCATTCCCTGTTTCCTCATGTTGGGGACGGCGTCGCTGCCCATCGTTATTGTCGCCGAGCTGATCATGTGCGTGACGCTGTCGCTCAACGACGCGAACATCGCTTGCTATCAAGCGGAGATGTTCCCCACGGAAGTGCGCTACACCGGTGCGGCTTTGGGTTCGAACATTGCCTACGTGGTGTTCGGCGGCACGGCGTCGTTTGTGGCCACGGCGCTCATCGACGCCACAGGCAACGGGCTCATGCCAGCTTTTTACATGATGGCCATCAGCGCGGTGGCCGGCGCTATCCTGTTCTTCACAGCTCACGATTATAATGGCATACCCCTGGACGAGATCAGGTAGCTGGTTGGTTGACGCTGGCTCGTGCCCCTTCTTTCGGGCCAGCTCCCTCTGAGGTGCCAGCTACCGCCTCGTTCCGGCGGATCGGCCGCTTGCCCGGCGGCCGCCTTTCGAAGGCCCCGCAGCCTGCCCTGGCTGCGGGGCCTTCCGTCATCTGCGGCGACGTGCTACCCTACAGGGCGGCAGCCGTTAAGCCGGGTGCGACCCGGCATCATGAGCAGGAGCGGAGGTGGAAGCGTGGCGAAGGTGAGCCCGGGAGTCTACAAAAAAGTGCTGCGCGTGCGCGAAGCCTACCCCTTCGATATCGCCTGTTTGCTCATGCGCTTCTTCGGCAGCATGCTGAACATCGGCGTAGTCACGATGATCACGCTGTCGGGCTACTCCTTTCTCACGGCAGGGCTGTCCTCGTCGCTCATCGCGCTGTCCATCTTCGTGGTGACGCCCCGGGTGTCGAAGCGCATCGACGAGCGCGGCCAGTCGGCCGTGGTGCCCAAGGCCGCGGCCGTATCGCTTTTGGGCCTCGTTGTCCTTATTGCGAACGTGGCGCTGCGCGGGCCGGTATGGCCCCTGTTCGTAGGAGCGCTGCTGGTGGGGTTCTTCCCGAGTCCCCAGGCCATGGCCCGCGCCCGGTGGACCTACCTCATCCGCTCCGGTCGTTTGGGGGAGGCGGCTCCCGACTTGCGCACCATGTTCTCCTACGAGAGCGTGCTCGACGACATGGCGTTCATCTTCAGCCCGTCCATCTCCATCGCGCTCGCCGCTGCCATCGCCCCGGTGGCGGGTATGGTGTGCGGCGGCGTCGCCTTTGCCGTCGGGGTCGTGCTTCTGTGCACGGCCAAGAGCACCGAGCCGCATCCCGGTTGGTCGCAGGCTGGGGCTGCGGGGAACGATGCCGATATCGTCGATGTCGCTGATGCCGCCGATGCCGTCGCCGATGTGGCGGGAGACGGTGCGGCCGCTTCGAAGGGCGCGCTCGCCGAGGGGGCGGCTGCCGTCGCTTCGGCAGCGTCCGTGCCTTCGAAGAGCCTGCTTGCCACCTCCGCAGCGGTGCGCGTGCTGTTCGTGATCTACGCCTTCGCCGGGTCGTTCCTCGGCCTGTTCGATACTGCCACAGTGTCGCTTTCCGAGGACTTGAACAGCCCCGATTTCGCCGGCGCGGTTCTTATGGCCTCGGGCGCGGTGTCCATGACGGCGGGCTTTCTGTTCGGCATGGTGCGTCTGCGGGCGCCCCTGCCCAAGCAGCTCGTGGTGGCCGCCTGTGCCGTCGGCCTGTCCTTCGGCACCATGTTCCTCATCGATTCGGCGCCCACGCTGATGGCGGTGGCGCTTCTGGGAGCGTGCACCTATGCGCCGCTGCTCATTGTGGCCAACGGGGTCTGCGAGCGCGCCGTGCCCGACGCGCGCCTCACCGAGGCCATCACGTGGCTCAATGCCGGCTATACCTGCGGGGCCGCCTTCGGGCCCACCGTGGCCGGCGCTCTCATCGACACCTTCGGTACCATGGCCTCCTTCAAGGTGGGCACGCTTCTGTGCCTGGGCATGCCGCTTACGGCCATACTCTGCTATCGCGTGGTGAAGGCGAGCATCCTTCCCGCCTTCACGGTGGTGGAAGAGCGCGAGATGTAGGCGGCCGCTCTCCCGAGACCCTTCAAGCTTGCTTAATTCTTGCGGAATTAGGTGACAATTTTCCCACTGATCCGGTGTCAAAAGGGGAATGATGGCACAATAGCCCCAACGTCATTCGAGTCGGAGCGCCTCTGGTTTGCGCGGCGTCTCCCGTACCGCAAGGTGCAGGCATTTCGACTCAGGAAAGAGGAGGTTCCCATGGATCCGATGAACTACACGCCCCCGGTGCAACCTGCGCCCGCGCCTTCGCCCGCCTACACCACCAGCTGCCTGAAGGCCGCCTGGGAAGATGTGAAGGCGACGCCGAACTACGTGAGCCGTCTGCTCGTGCTCGGCCTTATCATGTGCGTGCCGATTCTGAACTTCGTCGTGGCCGGCTACCTTCTGTTCTGGGCCCGCGAGGTGCCCTTCGGCGGCCGCAGCCTCTTGCCCCAGAAAATCGTGACGGGCAAGAACTTCGAATACGGCTTCTACGCCTTCGTGCTGACGCTGGTGGTGGGCCTGATTGGTGGCATCATCGGCGGCATCTTCGGCTGGATTCCCTTCATCGGCTGGGTCGTCTCCATCGCCGTTTCCCTGGCCACCTATGTGGCCGGCATCATCATGCAGATGCGCATGATCATGGGGCAGAGCCTGGGCGATGGCTTCAATGTGAAGGACATCTGGGAGAAGGCGCGCCGCAACTGGGGCCAGCTGTTCGCGGTGACGCTCATTCCCATGGCCATCGTCATCGGCATCTCGCTCGTGCTGAGCATTGTGGTGTTCTCGATCATGTTCCTCTGCATCATGGGTGCGGCTCCGACCATCGCCGCCATAGGCGGTGCGGCCGATCCCTCCTTCGCGCAGATCATGTCGCTCATCGCCGCTTTGGCCGGCCCGATGATTTTCTGCACGCTCATCCTGTACGTGGTGCTGTCGGTGGCGGAAACCTTCGCCGAGGCCGTGGCCATCCGCGGCGTGGCCCACTGGGTCGCTCGCTACGCCCCCGAATGGACGACGCTTTCCGCTCCGCGCTACTAGGCCGTTAGGGAATTCTCTCTCATTGAGTATCGTTCATGGGCCCCGGTCGCTTTTGCGGTCGGGGCTTTTTACGCTTCCGCTTGCTACAGGCAGAACAAAAACGGCTGGCAAAGGGCCGGGCCGCACATGAGGCAGCAGCACAGCGAGCTGGGATCCACGCAGCCGCCGAAGCCGCGGCTCTCGCTTTCCTGCTGGTAGGTGCGGGCGTGGGCGCCGATGACGGCCTCGGCCTGGCGGTAGTCGCCGTTGGTGGGGTCGGCCTTGCGGGCGGTGCGGATCTGGTCCACGGCGGCCACGGTGTTGCCGGCGCCGTAGTTGGCCAGCGCCGCTAAATAGTGCCAGCGGGCCGTGCGCTCCTTGATGGGCAGGGCCGCGAGCACGGTGAGGGCCGCCTTGTAGTTGCCGCCGTCGATGAACAGCACCGCCTGGCGCAGCTCGGCCGAATCGGTGGCCGACACCTCCGGCCGCGGCACCGAGGAGGCCTGGTTCCAGGTGTTGAACAAGTCCTCCCAGTTGATTTCCACCCACTGGTACTGGTACCCGCCGCCGGGCGCACCGCCGCCGTAAGGGCTGCCGGGGCCCGCGCCGCCGAAGGGGTTGCCGCCCGGCGTGCCGTAGCCGGTGTAGGTGGGGTTGTAGGGCGACCGATAGCGTCGGGCGTCCTCGCGGGCGTACTTCTCCGGGTTCGTGATGCGGTCGTAGGCCTCGTTGATCTTCTTCAGGCGCTCTTCGGCCTCGGGGTCGTCCGGGTTCAAGTCCGGGTGGTTCTCCCGCGCCTTCTTGCGATAGGCCTTCTTTATCTCGTCGGACGTGGCCGTGCGGGGAACGCCGAGGATGTCGTACGGGTCTTCAGTCACGAAAATCTCCTAGGATGAGCGATGGGCGGCATCGGGGTGGATGCTCATCGATTCGAAGCGGTTTTCCATCCACTGGTTGTCGAACTGCTCGGCGCAGAACTGCTCGAGCGCGTTGTCGGGCGCCGCACCTGCCAAGCGCGAGTACCAGCAGTCGAGGGCCACGAGCGTCATGGCGCCGTCGAAGATCATGAGCGCCGCGCACAGCGCCGTGATGGAGTAGCGCCAGCGCCACGGGATGAGGTTCACCGTATGCAAAAGCGCCGGCAGGGCCAGCTTCACCCACACCACGCCAAGCACTCCCCACATGCACATGAACATGAAGTTGGTGCGCCCGTTGATGTTGAGGAAGGTGCCGGTATAGTCCCAGGCGATGGCGCCGAAGGCGTATTCCATGAACCAGCTGACGAAGTACTCGAAGGCGCCCCCGATGACGGCGCTGACGAGGAACACCACGGGGATGGGCGCGTTGTGGAAGCGGTTGAGCGCCAACGTCATGAGCACGGCGCCGAAACCGTAAATGGGGGAGAAGGGCCCCCACAGAAGGCCGGCGCGATCCTCGTAGTGGCCGAAGTCGACCACGAGCACGTGGTAGATGGACTCGATGACCACCCCGGCCACCGAGGCGATGACGAAGATCCAGAACAGGTTGAAGAAGTCCAGTTCGATATAGCCGCGGCCGGTCTTGTCCAGGCCGAGGGTGCCGTCCTCGGCCTCTTCGCGCGTTTGCATGAGTCGCAGCCGCCGTTGCAGCTCGCGCTCGTCGGACAGCGACGGATCCACCCAGACGTGGGCCGCGATGAGGATGAGGGCGCAGGCGCCGAGGAACCACAGGCCCGGGTTCACGCCGAACAGCAGCAGATCGGCGGAGAAGGCGACGACGAGCCCTATAGCCACGGCCTCGGCGATGAGGCGGGCGCGCCGGCGGTTGCCGCGCAGGAGGCGGAAGCCGAGAACACCGGAGGCCAGGGCGCAGAAGCAGGCGGACAGCGCGAGCGTGACGTACAGGATGATGGTGAGCAGCGAGTCGTCGGTGTAGGTCTTCTCGACGAAGATGGTTCCCATTTGGGCGAGCGTGTGGATCACTTCGGGCACGACGGCCACGCCCCCGGCCATGAGCAGGGCGCCGAACACGCGAAGCGCCAGGGGAGTGCGCTCGCTTTTGCTGCCGTCTCCGATGCCGGGCGAGGGCTGCAAGGGGGTTTGTTGAAGAACCGTCGGATCCATGGGCCTATGGTATCATGACCCCCATCTTCAGGCGGCAAGCCCACAACAAGCCCGCAAGCTTGAGGGGCGTCCGTCACATTGCCCGCAGGGCAGCAGGCTGAAAGGAGCGCTGGTGGCAGTCGAACAGACAAGCACCATTTCATGGTATCTGCGCATGTTCTCGTACCTGCTGATGATTTGCGGCCTGTTCGGACTCGCCGTGGGCGGCGTGGTGATCTACGGGGCTCTTGCCGACGGGGCGGGCGCTACGACGGGGCTTCCGCTTTCTGCCTTTGTGCTGGGCATTGCCGCTGCGGTGGCCAACGGCATTACCATTGCGGCGGGGGTTCTCGGGCGCGCGGCCTCGCGCAACCCGGGGCGCGTGGCGGCCCTGCGCAGCCTCGCTTTGGCCGGCGTGGTCGCCTCGGTGTTCGGGTTGGGACTGTGCTATGCCACGGGCGGTCAGCTTCCCACGTCGCTCATCTTCAACCTGTTGCTCATGGCGATTTGCGTCGTCATCGCCGGCAACCTGGGGAAATCTGTCCAATAGTTCTTTCGCTGCTCTAGCCGACATCGAGTCAAATACAGTATACTGCGAGGCTAAGGCCGCATAATGGCGGTCTGCTTTCTCAGGAGGAATTATGACTGAACTCGATCCGCGCAGCGCCTCTCCGGCCGATTCCGCCCCCGACGAGGGTCTTTCCCCCCGCGCGGCCGCCGAGGCCAAGAAGGCCGCCGCCGCGAAAGCCGCCGCTGCGGCGTTCATCCAGAGTGCCGGGGACGATTACGGCAACGTCGAGGCCGCTCAGCCCCGCGACGTGAAGAAGGGCCAGCGCACGGCCGTCATCGTTGGTCTTATCATCTGCGTGCTCGTAGCCGCCGGCGTGCTCACCTATCTGTTCACCTCCGGCTTCTTCAACAAGCAGCCGGTCGCCGAGGAGACCCAGCGGGTGCCGCTGTCCGACGCCCGCGTCATCGCCGCCTTCGACGAGGTGGCCATGGACGCGCCGGACATCTCGCAGTACGCCTATGTCTCCCAAGACGCGCTCATCGGCCCGAAGTTCAGCGACATCGTGCTGAACGAGCCCACGAACTTGGGCACGCCGGGCAACCAGATCGTCACCTGCGAGGCCACTGCCACGGCCACCTTCAAGAACAAGGGCGTCGAGATCAACGTGCCCGTGACGCTGCCCTTCGAGTACTCCGATGCCGGCGAGACGTGGGTTCCCGGCGACTTGGTGGTGGGAGAGGCGGCGGCGGTGCCTTTGGCCAGCGCCAACGCCAACGACATCTTGGCCAATCTGAACGACATCCTCGCGACCAACGACCCCACCTACGGGGAGGCCATGGTTGATGCGTCCATCGTGAAGACCACCTCCGATCTCACCATCGACGGCGGCCCTATCACCGTGGATCTTTCGAAGACCGTGGAAAGCGAGGCCGACGGCGTGAAGACGAGCGAGCTGCGCACCTCCACGGTGACGCTGAACGTGGCCTGGTCCAACACCGAGGGCTGGCTTGTCACGGTGGCCGACGCGGGGCAGATCGACACCAAGCCTGTGCAAATCCCCGAAAAGCCAGAGAATCCCGTTCCAGAGGACACGAGCCTGACAGCGAGGTTGACAGCTTCGGCGAGACAAGAGGCCCAGGACATTGGCACGGCACAGTACGGTGATTCGCTGAGTGATCTCTCTGGCCACCTCTACCCCATAAGTGATTCGGCGGCCTTGTCATCTGGCAACAAATACGAGAATGCGTCAGCGTCTGCTAATGCTGATGGTGATGTGCAGTTTGCTCTTGTGCTTAGTAGGCCGTTAGATGTTAGGCTGAATGACACGCAATATCATTTGACGTCCGTTGCGATTGCGGTGAGGGGCTTGAGTGACGATGTTATGAAGAGCTTGGAAGGGAAGCGGGTTGACATTCAGCAGTCGGAGATAGAGGAGGCATTCGCTACAAGTTGGTCCCCTATTGGGCTAAAGACCCTATCTATCAATACCTACAATCAATAGCGCTTCGCTGCGTACGTTGACCTCTACGGAGGCGACGGACTCGACAACCAGCATTTCGAAATGTGCAGACAGCGCCCCTTGGACGAAGGTTCAAGGGGCGCTGTGCTATGATTGCCGGTACTGCTTATTCGCGCCGGGCCGCTCGGCCGGCGCCTCGATACCTGAGGAGGTTGCCCGTGCCCCAAACGACAGATTGGGCCGATGTGCAGGTGGTGGGCATCCCCCGCGCGCTTCTGTTCTATCGCTTCGGCGTGCTGTGGACCACGTTCTTCGAATCCATCGGGCGCACCGTGGTGGTGAGCGACCCGACGGACAAGGCCATCGCCGATGGGGGCGATCGTCTTTCCGTGGACGAGTGCTGCCTGGCCTCGAAGGTGTTCATCGGGCACGTGGAAAGCCTTGCGGGCCGCTGCGACGCCGTCTTCGTGCCCTGCTATCCGACGAGCGACCACCGCAGCGGGTTCTGCACGAAGTTCCAGTCGGCCACCGATATGGTGCGCAACACCTTCCGCGACGACAAGCTGCGCGTCATCTCCTGCGAGGTGCAAAATGCCCGGAAGGCGAAGGACGTGCGCCGCGCCTTCTGCGACATGGCCGCCCGCATGGGCGTCGCGTCCAAGGACGCCCGCGCTGCCTTCAAGGCCGCCTGGGACGCCCAGCGCGCCCACGACGAGGCGCTGGCCACCGCCCAGGAGCGCACGCTGCGCCGCCTGGTCGACGAGCGCCGGGCCGCCGATGCCGCCGCCGCGGCCGGCGACGATTCGGTCACGCGCCCGCTTGGCATCCTGGTGGTGGCCCATCCCTACATTTCCCACGATCCGTACCTCTCCGGCGCGGTCATCGATTCGCTCGAGGATATGGGCGCCACGGTCGTCTACGCCGACGCCATGGATCACGAGCGCGCCTACAAGAAGAGCTTCGAGTTCTCCGGCACCATGCCGTGGCTCATCAACCGCGAGCTCATCGGCTCTATCCTCCTGGCGCAGGATGACATCGACGGCATCGTGCTCATCAGCGCCTTCCCCTGCGGCCCCGACTCCATGACCGACGACGCCATCATGCGCTGCATCCAGGGCACGCCGATTCTGAACCTGATGATCGATGCGCAGTCCGGCACCGCCGGCATGGAGACCCGTGTGGAAAGCTTCGTCGACATCCTGCGCTTCCAGCAGAAGGGAGGCTATGTCCATGAGTAAGCCCCAGGCCCTCATCGAGCAGGTGCGCTCCTCGGTGGCTGTTGAGCTGGAGCGGCGCCACGCCCCGACGCTTCTGGCCGACCGCAAGGCCGCCAAAGCCGCCAAGCACAAGGCGAAGCACCACAAGTACACCAAGGCGGCGTTCTTCCGCTACTGCTACTACGATCCGGCGTTCAAGTTCTTCTGCGAGCAGGTGCTCGACGTGGACTACCTGCCCCTACCCGAGGCCACCCGCGCCGCCAGCGAGGTGGGCGTCCAGAACTCGAGCGATTACGTGTGCACGCCTTTCAAGCACATTCTGGGCGATTTCGCCGAGGCGCTCGATTTGGGCGCCGACATTCTCATCCAGTTCGGCGGCCCGTGCCGGCTGGGCTACTACGGCGAGCTGCAGGAATCTATTCTGCGGGACATGGGCTACGAGTTCATCATGATGAACTTCGCCCGGGGTATCGAGCTGGGGTACATCGGCTGGGCCAAGGAAGTGCTGAAGACGGTGAACCCGAACATCGACGTTCCCCACGGTGTCGTGAAGCTGAAGGCCGTGGCGAAGATGATCGAGCATTTGGACTCCCTGCGCGACTTCTACCTGGCCAACGCCGGCTTCGAGGTACAGCGCGGCTCGTTCGACGCCGCCTGGGTGTCGGCGATGGACGCCATGCGCACCTGCCTGGACGAGCGCGACATCAATGAAGCGTACCGCGAGGCCATGGCCGCCTTCCGTGCCATTCCCCTGGACAAGCCCGCCGATCCCATCCGCATCGGCATCGTCGGCGAGATGTTCACGGCCATCGACGAGCGCAGCAATTTGGGGCTCGACCACAAACTCGTCGCCATGGGCGTGGAAGTGCACCGCATGCTGAACTTCACGAACCGCTACCTTCGCTACAACGAGCCGAACCTGCGCGTGGGGGCGAAAGACTACCTGACCTATGACATGGGGCCCACCTCCACGCTCACCGTGGCGGCGGCGAAGAAGTACGCTGCGGGGGGCTTCGACGGCCTCATCCACGCGAAGAGCGCCGGGTGCACGCCGGAGATCGACTGCATCCCCGTGCTGCAGAAGGTGAGTGAGGACTACTCGGTGCCCGTGCTGTACCTTACCTACGACTCCCAGACCTCCGACACCGGCCTGGACACGCGCCTCGAGGCGTTCTACGACATGCTTTCCATGAAGAAGGAGAAGAGCAAATGACAAAGGGTTATCTCGGCATCGACATCGGCTCCATTTCCACGAAGGGCGTGATCATCGACGAGAACCGCGCCATCATCGCGCGTTCGTATTTGTGGACCGAGGGCAACCCGACCGAGGCGTCGAAGAACGTCGTGCGCGAGCTGGAGCGCCAGGTGGAAGGCGCGGGGGTGGACATCGTCGGTGCCGGCACGACGGGCAGCGCGCGCCGGCTCGTGGGCGCCATGCTGGGGGCTTCCGTGATCAAGAACGAGATCACCGCCCATGCCGTGGGCACCACTCATCTGCACCCGGACGTGCGCACCATTCTGGAGATCGGCGGCCAGGATTCCAAGATCATCTGCGTGTCCGACGGCATCGCGGTGGACTACGCCATGAACACGCTGTGCGCGGCGGGCACTGGCTCGTTTTTGTCGTCGCAGGCCCATCGTTTGGGCGTGGAGGTGGAGGAGTTCGGCGACATCGCGCTCACTTCCACCAAGCCGGCCAACATCGCGGCCCGCTGTACCGTGTTCGCCGAGAGCGATCTCGTGCACAAGATCCAGGTGGGCTACGCGCGCGAGGACATCATCGCGGGGCTCTGCAACGCGGTGGCGTCGAACTACCTGAACAACGTGGGCAAGGGCAAGAAGATCGCCGCGCCCGTGGTGTTCCAGGGCGGCGTTTCCAAGAACGCCGGGGTGGTGCACGCCTTCGAGGAGCAGCTGGGGATGCCCGTGGCGGTGGATCCGGACGGGCACCTCATGGGCGCTTTCGGCGCGGCGCTGCTTGCCGCCGATGCCGGCCCCATCACGGGAGCCGAGTCGGGTCCGTTCGTAAGCGGCACCTTCGACTTCGAGGCGATGCTCGACTTCGACTTCAAGACCCGCGAGATCGAATGCCAGAAGTGCGCCAACCACTGCGAGGTCATCTGCGTCTACCGCGACAAGGACATCATCGATTCTTGGGGCAACCGCTGCGACAAGGGCGCCGTTAAAACAACGGCATAGTTGTTCCGCCGACTGCTGGGAGGCCGCTTACCGAGCGGCCTCTTTTCTTTTTCCGCTGAACCCATAGCATCAGAACATTCACTTTTTTCACGGACGAGATGCGAGAGCGAGGTAGATGCGGAATGGCATTGGGTGTTGGAAGAAAAGAACTGGTGATGGTGGGCGTGCTTCTGGTGGGCGTGCTTTTGGCCGTGCTGAACCAGACGTTGTTGTCGCCGGCACTGCCGGCCATCATGGGCGACTTGCAAGTGGACGCCACCACGGTGCAGTGGCTGACGAGCGGCTATTCGCTGGTGGAAGCGGTCGTCATTCCGCTTTCGGCTTATCTTATCGGGCGCTTCTCCACGCGCCAGCTGTTCATCTCGGCTTTCGCGCTGTTCACGGTGGGCAGCTTGGCGGCAGCTGTGGCGCCGAACTTCTGGGTGCTGCTGCTCGGTCGCGTGCTGCAGGCCGCCTGCACCGGCATGTCCATGCCCATGGTGTTCACGGTGATCCTGCTCGTGTTCCCCCGCGAGAAGCGCGGCACGGCCATGGGCGTCATCGGGCTCATCATTGGCTTTGCTCCGGCCGTGGGCCCTTCGGTGGCGGGCCTTTTGGTGGATTCGGTGGGCTGGCGGGCGCTGTTCGCTATCGTGACCGTGCTGTCGGTAGTGGTGATCGTGCTGGCTGTGGTGGTGCTGAGAAACTACGGCAACTTCGCGCGCGCCCCCTTTGACAAGCTTTCGGTGGTTCTGTCCACGGTAGGGCTCGTCTGCGTGCTGTATGGGCTGTCTACCTTCGCCTCCTCCGATAACATGGCGGTCACTGCGGGGCTCATCGCGGCGGGGTTGGTGCTGTGCGCCCTGTACGTGCGGCGCCAGCTGACATTGCCCGAGCCTATGCTGCAGGTGGGCATTCTGCGTACGCGCAAGTACGCCACAGCGGTCGTCATTATCGTCATCGTGCAGGCGGCGCTTATGGGCACGGGCGTCATCACGCCGCTCTACATTCAGGGCGTGCTTGGATTCTCCGCAACTATGTCGGGCGTGGCCATGCTGCCGGGCGCGCTTATCGGCGCGTTCATGGGTCTTGTGTCGGGGCGTTTGTTCGACCGTTTCGGCGTGCGCCGCGTGGTGATTCCTGGCGTTATCGTGGCGGTGCTGGGGGCGTCGGGCTTGGCGCGGCTGGGCATCGACAGCAGCTTCATCAACCTGACGATCACCTATACGGTGCTCGTGGTGGGCCTGCAGTTCACCATGACGCCGCTGAACACCTGGGGCGTGAACTCGCTCGACAACAGCGTCATCCAGCACGCTCAGGGTGTGTCAAATACGTTGAACCAGGTGGCGGCCTCCCTTGGCACGGCGGTGCTGGTGTCCATCTCGGCGCTGGCGCCTTCCGTGGCTCCCGACGCCGCCCCGCTCGAGCAGGCCTACCTCGGCGATCACATGGCCTTCACGACCACCTTCATTTTGATGGGCGTAGCGGCGCTCGTCATTCTGTTCTTTGTGCGCGACAAGGCGAAGATGCCCGGCGCTGCGGCCGTGACGGCGGCCGAGCGCGGTGCGGAGCCCGTGGACTACGCGGCCGGTTTCGACGGCGTGACCGTGGACGGCACCCTGGGTGAGTCATGGGATGCTGAGCGCACCTACACGGCAGCCGACGTAATGAACCGCGAGCCGGTGTGCGCGGCCGACACCGCTACCATGGCCGAGGTCATCCGCCTTATGGACGCCAACCAGACGAGCGGGCTTCCCGTGGTGAACGGCACTGGCGACTTGGTGGGCTTCGTGTCCGACGGCGACGTGGCGAGCTACCTCGGCAAGACCGAGATCGCGCTCGTCGATTCCACGCTGCTGAATGGCTACCGCTACATCGACGACGAGGACGCCGCCACGCGCCTGCGCGAGCTCATGGACCTCAACGTCATGGCCGTGGCCACCCGCCGCGTGATCTCCGTAGAGGCCACGACGCCGGTGGACGAGGTGTGCGCCCTGTTCGCCGCCAAGCGCATCAAGAAGGTGCCGGTCGTGAAGGATGGCAAGCTCGTGGGCGCCCTCTCCCGCCGCAACATCATGCGCTCCCTGGTAGAGGCCATCGACTTGTTGGAGAAGTAGGGGAGCGCCGCCTGCGTTCTCTGGCGTATAACCCGCGGTGCGTGCATTCGCTGAGGAAGGGCCCGTCGTGCGTGCTCTGCTGGAGAAGTGGGACTCAGCCCGTAGCGTGATGCATGCTCTTTTGGCCTCTTGGGCTAAACTTCATGTGAGAGCCTGGATGCAGCTACGGTATCCGTAGCAACGGCGTCCATGCAGCTACTGTATCCGTAGCAACGGCATCCATGCAGCAACGTCATCCGCAGCAGCGGCGTCCAGGCTCTCCGTTAGCTCGTGCAATATTTCGCTGCTCATCTGGCTTGGAAATCACGAAACATCGGAAAAAGCAGGGAAAATGAGCGTTCCGGCCGCCCAAATGGCTGGAAAAAGCCGAAACATCGGTGTTTTCGAGCCCCGAAGGGTTCGATCGCTGGTTGCTTTCGGAGTTTTCCCAGGTGGCGTATTACAACAAAGGCGCAATTTCGCAGTCAACGCCGATCTTTCGTGTTTTCCAAGCCATTTGAAGACTAAGGATTTCTTTTCCGTAGCGACGGCGTGCGCCTGCTGGGGGCTATCGATCTTTTGAGGGGCGGCGTCCGTTGGCGCTGATGCTTATTGCTTGGGGGCTTCGCGCTGGGCGTCGGTGACCTCCTGGGTTGACATGTACTGGCGGTGCGCGAAGGGCTCGTCAAAGTCCTGCTCGCAGCCGAGGGCGATGGCGATGTTGCACAGGGAGCGGAAGGCGGTTTCCCCCGTCTGCTCGAAGCGCTTGTAGGAGGCGAACGCCACTATCAAAATTAGGTTTTCATTTTGATAGAATGCTTCTCTATTCTTCCTCTCAAAGGTGAAACCTCATGTTGCGAGGACTTTCCTCATTCAATCTTAAAGAAAACTTGATAGGTATTGACTTAGGTTTCCTTCTGCGTAGAATGTGGTGTTAGCACTCAGTAAGGGAGACTGCTAACGCTTTTGTCGCCGCCGGTCAACGACTGACGTACAGACCGAACGCACCGCGAGATACCGCCGGCGCGCGACCTACACTGAGGCGGTTATGCGTCTTCCGACCCTAGGAAAGAAGGACAAGAACCTATGCGCAAGTTCAAGACAGAGAGCAAGAAGCTGCTCGACCTTATGATCAACTCCATTTACACCAATCGCGAGATCTTCCTGCGCGAGCTCATCTCCAATGCGTCGGACGCGGTGGACAAGCTGTACTTCCGCAGCCTTACCGACCCTTCCGTGGCTGTGGGCCGCGACGACTTGGCCATCACTGTGGGCTACAACAGCGACGAGCGCACGGTCACGGTGTCCGACAACGGCATCGGCATGACCAAAGACGAGCTGGACAAGAACCTCGGCACCATCGCCCATTCCGACTCCTTCGAGTTCAAGGCCGCCCAGGCCGAAGCCGCTGCCGAAAGCGAGCCCGGCGAGGCGAAGGGTCTCGACGACCTCACCGACGTGGACATCATCGGCCAGTTCGGCGTCGGCTTCTACTCCGCCTTCATGGTGGGCAAGAAGGTGCGCGTCGTCTCCCGCGCCATCGGAAGCGACGAGGCCTGGGCCTGGGAATCCGACGGTATCGACGGCTACGACATCAAGCCGGCCGAGCGCGCCGAGCACGGCACCGACGTCATCGTGTACCTGAAGGACGACACCGCCGACGAGTCCTTCGGCACTTTCGCCAGCGAGCACGGGCTCACCCAGCTCATCAAGCGCTACAGCAACTACGTGCGCTACCCCATCAAGATGGAAGTGACGAAGAGCCGCAAGGTGGAGGCCCCCGAGCCGGCAGAAGGCGAGGAGCCGGCAGCGCCGCAATGGGAGAGCTACACTGAAGTGGAGACCATCAACTCCATGATCCCCATTTGGAAGCGCAAGAAGTCCGAGGTCTCCCAGGAGGAGTACGACGAGTTCTACAAGACCGACTTCCACGACTTCGAAAACCCGGCCCGCACCATTTCCGTGCACGCGGAAGGGTCGCTGAACTACGACGCCCTCATGTTCGTGCCGAGCCGCGCGCCGTGGGATATGTACTCGAAGGACTATAAGCGCGGGCTTGCCCTGTACTCCTCCAACGTGCTCATCATGGACAAGTGCGAGGAGCTTCTGCCCGACTACTTCGGCTTCGTGCGCGGCGTGGTTGACTCCTCCGACCTCACGCTGAACATCTCCCGCGAGACGCTGCAGCACAACGGCCAGCTGCGCGCCATCGCCCGCCGGCTAGAGAAGAAGATCAAGGCCGATCTGGTGAACATGCGCGACGACGACCGCGAAGCCTACGAGAAGTTCTTCGAGCAGTTCGGCCGCACGTTGAAGTTCGGTATCTACCAGAGCTACGGCATGGCGAAGGACACGCTTGCCGACCTGCTTCTGTTCTACTCCGCTAAGCAGCAGAAGATGATCACCCTGGACGAGTATCTGGCCGATGCGCCGGCCGGGGCCGACTCCATCTTCTTCGCAGCGGGTGACTCGCTCGATCGCCTGGCGAACATGCCGCTCGTGACCACGGTTTTGGCCAAGGGCTACGACGTGCTGCTGTGCGACCAGGACGTGGACGAGTTCTGCATGATGGCCATGGGCACCTACGGTGAGCACGCGGTGGATGGCGACGAGGAGAGCAAGCAGCCCTACTTCATCAAGAACGTGGGCTCCGAGGACTTGGGACTTACCACCGATGAGGAGAAGAAGGAGGCCGAGGAGGCCACCGAGTCCAACGCCGAGCTGTTCGGCGTCATGCAGGAGGCGCTTGACGGCAAGGTGGAGCGCGTCGTCGTTTCCACTCGCCTCACCGATGCGCCGGCCGTGGTCACGAGCGAGGGCGGCGTGTCGCTGGCCATGGTGCAGGTGCTGAAGAGCCAGCCTGGTGCCGAGGGGCTGCCCGATTTGCACCTCGTGCTGGAGATGAACGCCAAGCACCCGGTGTTCGAAGCCCTGCGCGCGGCCCATGAGGCCGGCGACGACGACAAGGTGCGCACCTACGCCGGCATCCTGTTCGACCAGGCGCTCCTCGTGGAAGGCGTCATGCCCGACAACCCGCTCGCCTTCGCCCAGGCCGTGAGCGAGCTGATGAAGTAGCGAGGCCGATGCTCGGCGCCGCTGAACTGAAACAACTCGAGACTCCCTCCTCTCTCTTGGAAAGGATCGCCTTCGCGCGATCCTTTCCCGGTTTCGGAGCAAGAATTTCGAGTTGTTAGATGTCGAGGGTTCGGCTTGCGGAGTACCTTAGCGCCGCACCATCCGAACAAGGCTCCATTTTAGCGAATAACGTTGATTTTATCGGGCATTGGGCAGGTAAGGCGAAGGAAATGGGTCGAAGGCGCTTTCCGAATGTCTAACAACTCGAAATTTCGGTCTTTTGACGGAGGGCAGATTGTTTTGCGCGCCTTTCAAGCAGAAGCAAGAATCCCCACGAGGCGCTCATCAGAAGCAGGCCCGCGGCGTCGAAGGTGATGAACAGGTCGATGCTGCTGGCGAGGAGATCGTGGCCGACGGGCAGGGTGGCGCGGATGAGCGACTCACCGACTAGCCCCACGATTTGCTGAGCCAGCACGACGCCGGCCAGGGCGCGATGGCGGCATGGTTGCCAGATGACCGGCGGGTAGGTGCAGTTCCACATGAGGAAGGCGATGCCGATGCCCTGGGTGGCCACGCGGCCCGGAACGCCGGCGAGCTCGTAGGCGCCCATGTAGGCTTCAGGTGTGAGCGCGAACCCCAGGGCGCACTGCACGTTCACGACGAACACGAAGGCGAAACAGAGGCGCACGACCCAGGTAGCCACGGTGACCCTTCGCGGCACTTTTTGCAGACTTGCGCTGTCTTTGCCGATCTTCCTGTTTGTCGCGCTCTGGTCGGTGGGGTCGCTGTTCAGCTGCGAATCGTTTTGGGCGATGGGGGTGCTTGCTTTCCCTGTGTTGTCTTGAACGGGGGCCGCCGAACGAGGATTGAAGGATCTCATTGTGTCCTACCTCCCTAGCTGGCTCAGCTGCCGGAAGGCGTAGAAGGCCACGGCGCTGGAAGCGGCCACGTTCAGGGAGTCGACGCCGTGGGCCATGGGGATGCGCACGGTGTAATCGCACCGCGCAATGGTGGCGGGGGAGAGCCCCTCGCCCTCGGTGCCGAACAGCAGCGCCAGCTTCGCGGGCGCGCCGCCGGCGGCCTCGCGCTCGGCCAGGCGCGCGTTCAGCTCGTCGGGGGTCATCGAGTCGTCGGAGAGCGCCATGGCGGCGCAGGTGAAGCCGTGCTCGTGCAGCTCGGCGATGCCCTCATCGCTCCAGGTGCCGCAGCCGGGGCGGTTCGGCACGTCTGCGTCGCCGATGCGGGTCCACGGCACTTGGAAGACCGTGCCCATGGAAACGCGCACGGCCCGGCGGTACAGCGGGTCGTAGCAGGCGGGGCTCGCGAGTACGGCGTCTACTCCGAGGGCGGCCGCGCTGCGGAAGATGGCCCCCACGTTCGTGTGGTTCGTGATGTCCTCCAGCACCGCTACCAGGCGCGCCTCGCGCAGCACGTCGGCAACGGGCGGAAGCGCGGGGCGTCGGAAGGCCCCCAGGGCGCCGCGCGTCAGCTCGAAGCCGGTGAGCCGCTCGAGTTCGTCATGGGGCGCCACGAACACCGGCAGCCCCTCGCCGCTGGTCTGCTCGCTCGTGCGCTTTTCCATTCGCTCGATAAGCGGCGCCATGGAGGGCAGCCGCTTCTCTTCCATGAGAAGCGAGATCGGCTCCATGCCGCCCTCGAAGGCCCGCTCGATCACCTTGCCCGACTCGGCGATGAACAGCGCTCGCTCCGGCTCCAGCTTGCAGCGCAGCTGCGCTTCGGTCAACCTCGCGAACGCATCAAGTCGCGGATCATCCAACGTGTCTACATAGATAAGGGGCATAGATACCTCCAAAAAAAGAAAAGCCAACTAAATTATAGTTGGCGAGAACGCGCTGGTGGCGCGAAAGTCAGCGAGAGCCCGACAGGTGCCTGCAATTGCCTCGCCTTTTGCCCAAGCGTACTTTGGTACGCGCCGAGGCAAAAACAAGAGACAAGGGCAGGTGCCTGTCGGGCTCGCAGCGTCGAGTAGTTCGTTCGACCCGTCAGGGCGAACGAAACTAAGAAAGGGCGGCCTTCAGGGCGGCCATCTGGTTGGAGCCGAGGCCCTGCAGACGACGCTCGGCCGGAATGCCCAGCTCCTCCATGAGCTTCTCGGTCTTCACCTTGCCGAAGCCGGGCAGGGCGTTCACGAAAGCCTTGACCTTCATGCGGCCGATGATCGGGTCGTCGATCTGATCGAGAACCTCGGCCGGGGTGGTGAGACCCATGGCGAGCTTGTTGGTGATCTCGGAGCGCTTGGCGCGAACGACGCGAGCCTTCTCGAGGGCGGCGGCGCGCTGCTCAGGGGTCATGGTAGGTGCGGGCATATCACTTCTCTTTCTCTAGTCGGTGCCCTTCTAACAGGGCCTTCACTCGAAGAACGCTGGTACCAGAAGGCTTCGGTACCAGCGTTTCTCCGTTTTTAGCTACACGATCATAATAGAAAACCGCAGGTTGTACACCCCTTTTCCCGCTAATGTCGCGTTTTTGCAGAAAAATGTGCGCTTTTAAGGCTCCGAAATGGGGATTTGATGACGAAATAGCTCGGATGAGGCCGGTCGAGCTTCTTGGGAAACCGCGAAAAAGGGCGGAAAGGCGCTGCTCGAAGACGTCGGAGGAGCGCGCGAAAGCAGGAGCGCTATAATGCTGCGGAAAACCGCAATCGAAGGGAGCAATACTGTGACTGAGAAGCTGGTAGCCGAGGTGCAGCCGACCGAGCACCCCGCCTTCAACGAGTTCGTGGCCACCATCGAGGCGCTGCGCTCGCCGGACGGGTGCCCCTGGGACAAGGAGCAGACCCACAAGAGCATCTCCGGCAACATGGTGGAAGAGGCTTATGAGGCCGTGGACGCCATCGAGGCCGATGACGTGGCGCATATGCGCGAGGAGCTCGGCGACGTGCTGCTTCAGGTGGTGCTGCAGTCGCAAATTGCCGCGGATGCCGGCGAGTTCACCATCGACGACGTGTGCCGCGACGTGAACGCGAAGATCGTGCGGCGACATCCCCATGTGTTCGGTGACGTGGTGGCCGGCGACGCCAACGAGGTGCTGGACGTGTGGGATCAGATAAAGATGGCCGAGAAGGAGTCCGCCGATGCCGCGGCCGACGTGCCCCAGGGGCTGCTCGACGGCGTGCCGAAGAGCTTCCCGGCGTTGAAGCAGGCGCAGAAGATCTCGCGGAAGGCGGCCTCGGCCGGTTTCGAGTGGGAAACGGTGGACGACGTGTGGGCCAAGGTGGACGAGGAGGTCGCCGAGCTTAAGGCCGCCTACGCCGCCGCGCCGAAGTCCGCGAACGGCAAGGTGGATGCCGCGGCCGACCCTGCGGCTGTCGCAGCGGTGGAGCTGGAGATGGGAGACGTGCTGTTTTCCCTGGTGAACGTGGCCCGCAAGATGGGCGTCCAGGCTGAGGAGGCCCTGCGCGCCACTTGCGGCAAGTTCCGCGCTCGTTGGGCCTTCATGGAAGGTGCGGCCGCCGGCCAGGGGCGTCGCGTGGAAGACCTCTCCATGGAGGAGATGGAAGAGCTCTGGCAGCTTTCGAAAGTGTTGGAAGGCTAGACTAAGCCGCGGGCTCTCCCTGGGCCACAGCGGCCTTCATCTCGTCGAAAAGGACGCGGCCGTGGGGGCTTTCGACGAATTCGTCTCGAAACACGGCGATGAAGTCCGTCGAGAAATCCATATCGTCGAGGTCGAACAGACGCAATCCAGGGCGTCGGTCGAGTCCGAAGCGGGGCACAAGGGTGTCGGGCGCAACGCCGATGGCGCATCCGAAATCGTGGGCGAAGTACTCGGCGTGATCGCGGAAGGGCATTGTCTTGAGCGTGATGCGGGCGCCGTTCGCGGCAAAGCGGTCGGCTACCCCGTCGCGCTCGTAGCTCTGGTGGACATCGGGGGGCAGGAGCAGGACGGCGCCATCGAGGTCGGCGGCGCGAATAGTATCGCGTCCGAGCAATGGATTATCCTCGGTCATAAACAGGTGAGTGGTCTCAGCGTTCAGCACGAACCCTGGATGTTCTTTCGTGAGAAGCCGATGCCCTGCCTCGCTGAAGCTCTTGCAGCCCACGACGACGATGTCGTTCTTCCGCTCACCCAGCGCGTCTACGGTGGCCAAGGGACCGTTGTCGGTGACGATATCAATTTTGCCTTCGGGCCATTTTTCGACGATGCGGTGCCGTGCGCGCAGAAGAGGCGCTTCAAGCCAGGGAAGGTTTGTGGCCGATACGGTAACGGTGAGCAGGTTGTCAGAAAGATCCCGGTATTCGCCGACAACTTCGTCCCATTGCCCCAGTAAATCTGAGGCTGTGCCGAGGAACCGCCTCCCAAGCGGCGTCAGCGCGGGCTTTCCGCGACCGCGCTCGACGAGCTTGCAGCCCAGTTCATCCTCCAGCTCTGCCAGGTGCTCGCTGAGAGTGGGGCGCGTGGTATAAAGCCGCTTGGCCGCTGCAGAAAAGTTCAATTCCTCGGCAATGACGAGGAATTCCTTCAGATAGCGTGTGTTCACGGCGCGTTCCTTCCAAACATGACGGCGAGACATCCAGTGTCCCACTCAAACAGCTTGCTGTAAAGATTACTTTACACGTGCGTTGCCAACCTGAACAGAGGCGCAAAGGAAACCGACGGCGCTCGCAATTAACCTCCCTCATTCCCGGCAGGGGCGCCCCTATGATGGAGGGGCGACGAAACCTGAAGGAAAGGGGAGACCTATGAACATCGATCGCAGGACGTTTTTCAAGGGGGCGCTGCTCGGAGGAACGGCTGCCGCAGCGGGACTTGCCGGCTGTGCTCCGAAAGCCGAGATGGCCGACACTGGCGGAAGCGATGCTCGCGACAAGGAACGAGAGGCATTCGAGGCTGCCGCTGCCCCCATCGAGCCGGCTAGTGTTCCCGAGAGCTGGGACGAGGAGGCCGAGGTCATCGTGGTCGGTTCCGGTGCCGCGGGCATCAACGCCGCCATCCGTCTGGGCCAAGCGGGCTACCAGGTGCTTGTGCTAGAGCGCAACATGGAGTTGAACGGCAACTCGAAGCACTCGTCGGTGTTCTCGAACATGGGTGGTCACAAGGCGGCTGAAGAGCGCAAATTCGCCTATCCGGAGTACCCCTACGACGTGGATCGCATCCTGGAGTACGTCATGAGCTGCCAGCAGCAGACCGGCGACCCCGATCTCATGCGCGCTATGCTGGTGGAAGGCCCGAAGTGCATCGACTGGATGAACGAGAAGGCCGGCGCCAAGTGGGTGCCCATGAACCCGAGCCCCGCCGGCGCGGGCATGCTGGAGTGGGAGGGCATGTCCACGCCCACCAACGGCATCAACGTGAACCTGATCCCCCTGCAGCTGCTGACCGAGCAGGCGCAGAAGGACGGGGCCGAGGTGCGCGCCAACAGCAACGTGGACACGCTCGTCTTCGACGGTGAGGCCGTCGTGGGCGTGAAGGTTACCGACGAGGAGGGCGAGAAGTTCATCCATGCTACCAACTGCGTCATCCTGTGCGCTGGCGGCATGGAGGTGAACCGCGCCATGATGGCCAAGTACTCCGCCACGACTCTTCAGGGTATCGCGAATATCGCCACGCCGCCCAACGGCACCGGCGAGTGCATCCGCATGGGGCAGGGCGTAGGGGCCGATCTGGCCGGATACGATTCCACCGGCGCCTTCGACGGCGGCGTGTGGTGGCGCGACTATGACGAGTTCGATACCGAGATGGACTGCCACATCAACAAGGATGGCAACCAGGTAGTGCGCCAGCCCTGGTTGCGCATCAACCGCGACGGCAACCGCGTCCCCTACATCGGCACGAGCGCCCGCGTCTATCCCTATGTGAACGACGCGTCGCCCTCCTCCGAGGGACTTTGCGAGACAGCTGCCATCGAGATGAGCCAGCCCGGCGGCAAGACCTATTGCATCTTCGATTCGAAGTACGAGCAGCTCATGCTGGACAACTACTTCGGCCAGGTGATTTGTCGCAAGGGCAAGATCCTCGCTGATGACGACCCCTTCTACGATCGCGTACCGGAGTACCTGCGCGACTGGCACACTGGGTTCAACGACATGGTGGAGGCCGGCGTCATTCGCAAGTGCGACACCATCGAGGAGCTGGAGGCGGCGCTCGGCCTGCGCGAGGGCGTTCTCGTGGACAACGTGGAGAAATGGAACGCTGCCTGCGCGGCGGGCGAGGACTACGCTGCCACCTACAAATATCCGAAGGAGTGGCTGCTTGCTTTAGATGAGCCGCCCTACTATGGAGCCATCGTTGGCGGCCATGTGTTCGGCTCGAAGTGCGGTTTGAAGGTGAACCCCGACATGCAGGTCATCAGCACCGAGGGCGCGCCCATTCCGGGTCTGTACGCCGCCTGGCATACTGCCGGCGGGTCGGCGGGCGAGGGCAACCCTGCAGGCAAGCCCCTCACTGGCGTGTTCGCTGATCTAGGCTTGGCCTTCGTGGGCGGCTACATGGCCGCGGGCGGCGTCATGAAGAAGGACGGACGCGCCGACGCCTAATCACTGAAGGGAAACTGGCGGCGGGACGTTCTCCTTCCTCCCCCCGCGTTCCGTCGCCTTTCCATATGTCGAATTGGAGCGAGCCTGCTTGCGCGGGCTCGCTCCTCAGTTGGCGCGCCCAGCGGAAGGCGCAGTGCCGATCACAGAAGGCCAGCCGGAATGACGAGGGTGTTAGCGTCAAGGGCTCCGAACTTTTCCGCTGCGCATATGATGGCGCCGCGACCGCGAGGGATCGCGCTTTTGTCGAGCACGCTGAAGGAGCGCGCCATGGAAAGGTTGGGCGAGGCGGTCTTTTTGATCTCGATGGGGTGCAGCTCGCCGTCGCATTCAATAACGATGTCTATCTCCTTGGCGTTGCGGTCGCGGTAGTAATACAGCGGCGGCTCCACGCCCGTATTCAGGTAGCTCTTGTATATTTCCGACACGACGAAGTTCTCCATGAAGGCGCCTGCCATGGCGCCGGCTTCCATGGTCTCGGGGCTCGTCCAACGGGTCAGGTGCGCCATGAGTCCGCAGTCATGGCAGTAGAGCTTCGGGGCTTTCACGGTGCGTTTGAGCTGGTTGTTAGAGTAGGGATGCAGGTAGAAGATGATACCCGACCGCTCTAGCACCGAAAGCCACGTCTTCGCCTTTTCCTGACGTATGCCCACGTCCTCGGCTATGGCCGCCACGTTGAGCATCTGCGCACAGCGGGCGGCGACGGCGCGCATGAAGTCGGCGTATTGCAGCGCGTCCACATTGCCGAGCAGCCGCCGTACGTCGCGCTCGATATAGGTGCGGATATAGCTCTCGTAGAATACCGGGAGGTTCGAGTACTTCCCCGAAAGGACACCTGGCATCGAGCCGGTGACCATAGCGGAGAACAGCTCCGTCACCGAGCGCGGGCGAGTTTCAGCTTCGCGCTGCCTCCAGAAATCAATGTCGAAGGAGAAGGCACCGGGGACGAGGCCCATGAATTCAACCTGGGTCAGCGATGAGAGAGGGAGAACGGCCGCGCGGCCCGCAAGCGATTCGCCGGCCAGTTCCATAAGCTTGAACTGCTGCGAGCCCGTGAGCCAGAAAGAGCCGGGAGGCGCCCCGCGATCGACCATCATCTTGATTTCGCTGAAAAGCTCCGGCGCATATTGTACTTCGTCCACCATTACGGGTGGCCGATGAACTTGGAAGAACATTGCAGGATCGGTGGCTGCCAGCTGGCGGTCGGTGAGGTTGTCCAGGGTGACAACCTCGATAGGTTCGTGGCGCTTTTCAAGCACGTGCTCGAGCATCGTCGATTTGCCCACTTGGCGAGGACCGGTAATGAGGATGACCGAGAACTCGTCGGCTATGCTGCCGATGAGTGGCTCCATGGAGCGATCGATATAGCGCATGAGTCCTCCTGTTTAGGCTAAAATACAGATTGAGCGTATTTTAGCCTAAAAGGTGCTTTATGAGAAATATGGGCCGCGCAGAAATCGAATACGGCGCAACTGCACGGTTTGTTTTCTGGCGGATGTGACGATTCGGACAGCACGCCTTCTATCGCTCGTACGCCTTCTTGCCGGCGACGTAGGTGGCTTGTACCTTTGCCTGCTGCAGGTCGTCGGGAGCCAGCTCGAAGGGGTTCGGGTCCAGCACGACGATATCGGCGAACATGCCCGGGGCTAGCTGCCCCAGCTCGTCGGCGCGCTGGGCGGCGGCGGCGCTGCCGGCGGTGTAGGCGCGCAGGGCCTCGGCCAGGGTGATGCGCTCCTCGGGTAGCCAGCCCCCGCACGGCTCGTGGGTGTCGGCGTCGCGGCGGGTGACGGCGGTGTAGACGGCGTCGATGGGGTCGATGTCGGTAACGGGGGAGTCGGTGCCGAAGGCCAGCGTGGCACCGGAATCGAGCAGGGTGCGGAAAGGCCACATATAAGGGACGCGCTCGGGTCCCAAATCACGCTCCGGGCCACCGGGATCCAGGGTGATGTGGCGTGGCTGCACGCTGGCGATGACGTCCGCCCGCGCGATGCGCGCGATGTCGTCGGGCTGGAAGTTCTCCAAATGCTCGATGGTGTGATGGGCGGGGGAGGCCACCGGGTGGGCTTCGAAGATATCGAGGCAGCGGTGGATGGCCTCGTCGCCGATGGCGTGGATGCGCACGGGCGAGCCCTCGGCCGCCGCCGGGGCCACCAGCGCCTCCATCACTTCGGCAGCCACGGTGGGGCGCCCGCAGTCGCCCTCGAAGCGAGCGTTGGTGTAGGGGTCGTGAACCCAGGCGGTGTGCTGGCTGGAAACGCCGTCGAAGAACTGCTTGAAGCCCTGAGCCGAAAGGAGCGGGCCCGTGTGGGCGGCCTGCAGGGCGGCCAGACGGCTGCGGTCTTCCAAAAGCGTGGGGAACATGGACACGCGCACGGTGAGCTCGCCGGCCTCTTCCAAGGCGCCGAACAGGTCGTCGCGCACGAAATCGAGGCCCGGCATCGCCATGAGCGACACGTCGCACACGCCCGTGATGCCGTGCTCGTTCAGATAACGCTCGAAGGAGCGGTAGGCGTCCAGCAGCTCCTCGCGCGAGAATTCCGCCACGATGCGCGGCATGAGCTCCATGGCTGCCGCCTCGCGCACAATGCCCGTAAGGTGCCCGTCGGTGTCTTTGTCGTAGCTCCCGCCTGCGGGCGGCTCGCTTTCCTCCGTGATGCCCAAGCGTTCCAGCGCGCAGCTGTTCAGCCACAGGGTGTGGGCGTCGCCGGAGTACATGGCCACGGGTCGGTCGGGGTAGGCAGCATCCAGCGACGCGCGGCTCGGCATGCCGGCCGGGTTCCACAAGTAGTCGCGCCAGCCCTGGGTGAGCAGCCACGAGCCGGCCGGTCGCCGTGCGGCCAAGGGCGCCAGGCGCGCTACCGCGTCGGCCTCGTTCTCGCCCACGAAGCGCTCAGCCAGAGGGGAGAGGTACAGCGCGGAGTGGAAGTAATGAAGATGGGCGTCGTGGAAGCCCGGCATCACGAGAGCGTTTCCGTAGTCGACGACTTCGGTATCGGTGCCGCGCAGATGCTCGGGCAGGACTTCAAGAGGGCCGGCCCACAAAACGCGGTCGCCCCCGATGGCCACGGCTCCGGGCGCGGGCTCGTCGTCGGCACCGGTAAACAAGGCAGAGGTAACGAGGATTCGATCAGCGGGGCGGGGAGTTGCCATGGTGCGTCTCCTTCCGAAGGCGAGCGTGTGGGGTGGCCGAGCGACTCGCAAGGGCGACTCGGTTTCTCAGGTGCAGTATACGCCTTGAAGTAAAATTGTTCATCTGCACTACGAAAAATGAGGGTTTGAACTGAAAAAAGATGAGGGAAGAAGAGGCCGAATGATGCACGCTCTACTAATTGACAAAGTAGATTATGGAGCCAATAAGAGTGCATTAAACATGGTCAAATGAGAAAAACATGACTTTTAGCTGGTAAAACACCTCAGATAAGCCGCCTTCCAGGCTCAAGCGCGACCAAGGTAGAGGCTGTGCTATCTTATGCATTCGTGAAATTTGATTGAATCCCTAAACGATTGGAACTTTTTTATTGCATGTGAACAAAAATGATGATACTTTAGGTTCATCGACGAATTGCGACCTCGGCTGTAATTGTTAGGGGGCCGAAAAGCAAAGCACCGTCGATGCGCAAGGAAGGCATCCGATGCAAAAGCTTCGGGTCGCACGCTTGACCTGGGGCGAAGGAGACGTAGCAAGGGGCGTTTACTAAGGGTGTAAGGCTGGCAAAGGGTTGGTAATGACAAGTTAAACCCTCATCTAATACCACTTTACCTCTTCCCCCTGGCTCGGATTCTGAGACATTAGATGCATCCATCGCGCCGACCGCGATGGGCTGAGGGTGGCATTCGCCCGCAGCTTCTCAACTATGATGGCGGACTTCAAGCCGCCGGATTGGAGAGTCACATGCAAGGAGTAAACGTCAAGAGCGAAATCGGCAACCTCAAGAAGGTCATCCTTCACCGCCCCGGCGACGAGCTGCTGAACCTCACCCCCAATACGCTTGAGGAGCTCTTGTTCGACGACATCCCGTTCCTCCCCGTGGCCCAGGAGGAGCACGACGCCTTCGCGAACATCCTTCGCGGCGAGGGTGTCGAGGTCGTGTACCTGGAGGACCTCATGGCCGAGGTTCTGGACGCCAAGCCCGAGCTGCGCCAGCAGTTCCTCGATCAGTGGATCTACGAGGCCGGCATCCGCACCGACATGTACCACGACATCATCACCGACTACATCAACTCCAATTACGCGGGCACCAAGGAGATGGTCATGAAGACCATGGCCGGCATCAACCTGCAGGAGCTGCCCCAGAAGGACA
>ENA-OUPA01000388-OUPA01000388.1-human-gut-metagenome-genome-assembly--contig:-NODE-388-length-31128-cov-17.8218_pt1 | contig 31128 bp, 24 predicted proteins | sample MGYA00237939_ERZ548770 | MGnify/ENA primary metagenome ERZ548770 (study PRJEB26490, sample SAMN05356877) | human gut metagenome | biome: terrestrial biome; feature: human-associated habitat; material...
GGGGCAGGGTCATCTTGAAGATGTCCACGTTCCACTTCTCCAGAGCCTCGGCCATGACGGTGTGGTTGGTGTAGGAGAAGACCTTCTGGCAGATGTCGAAGCTCTTGTCCCAACCGAAGCCGCACTCATCCAGCAGGATGCGCATCATCTCGGGGATGGCGAGGGTCGGATGGGTATCGTTCAGCTGGATAGCCACCTTGTCGGGCAGGTTCTCGAGGGTGCCGTAGGTGGACAGATGGCTCTGGACGATGTCGCCGATGGAGGCAGCAGACAGGAAGTACTGCTGGCGCAGGCGGAGGATCTTGCCCTCAACGTGGTTGTCGTTGGGGTACAGCACCTTGGAGATGAGCTCAGCGCTGGCGTTCTTGCTCATTGCGGTGTTGTAGTTGCCCAGAGAGAAGCTGGACATATCGAAGTCGGGAGCCTTGGCCTGCCACAGACGCAGCTTTGCAACGCCCTTGCCGTCGTAACCCTGAACGTACATGTCAGAGGGGATGGCCATGACGCTGTTGTAGTTGGTGTGCTGGATATAGTGGAAGCCATGGTCCCAGTTCTCGTGGATCTCGCCGTCGAAGCGGACTTCCACAGCCTGATCGGGGTGGCTCTTGAGCCAGACCTGACCGCCGGGCAGCCAGTTGTCGGCGCGCTCCTGCTGCCAGCCGTCCACGATCTTCTGCTTGAAGATGCCGTACTCGTACAGGATGGAGTAGCCGGTGCCGCAGATGCTGGTGGTGGCCATGCCGTCCAGGTAGCAGGCAGCCAGACGGCCCAGGCCGCCGTTGCCCAGACCTGCGTCCGGCTCTTCCTCGTAGATGCTGTCCAGGCTGATGTCAGCCTCGGCCAGAGCCTTCTGGGCAGCATCATTCAGGCCTAGATTGAACAGGCTCATCTTGAGGCTGCGGCCCATCAGGAACTCCATGCACAGGTAGTACACCTGCTTGGAGCCGGTGCCGATGGCCTTGGACTGGAACTTCTTATGGTTCTCGCTCATCATCTGGCGGCAGATGAGGGCCAGAGCGCGGTAGATCTGCTGATGAGATGCAACGCTCAGGTCAACACCATATTCGCTGGTGAGCTTGTCCTGAAGAATTTTTGCAAATTCTTTTGTAGTCATAAATGAACTCCTATCCGCACGAATGCTTAAATTTTTTGAATTAGTACGGTGACAGGGCATTTCTCCTCTAATTCCCTCGCCCCTCGCATAACACATAACAATAGTATTATAATCACTCCGGATGGGGATTGCAAGAAAAAGGAACCATTTTTGCCGTATCTGACATTTTTATAGCAATGTTTCTGACAAATATGCCAAAAATTCAAAAATAGCACTTTTTCTCGCGCACTATTTATATTATAATAAAGGGAGACAAGGGCCGTGTTTGCCCCGAAATGCACCGGTTCGGGCGGGTAATTCGGGGACAAACTCGGCTGAACATGAAAAAGCCGCAGCAAAGCGCTTCTGTCAGGGCTGAAATGGTTTCCGAAAATCCCGGAAATAGTAGGAAATGACCGGAAATGACCGGCCCGGCAGGGCGTGTGCCGCGCAAAGTGAGGACGATATGGTAAATAAAGTGAGAGTGACCATTGCAGGCGCACCCTACGCCATCGCAACGACCGATACCGAGAACTACATCACCACACTGGCCAAGAAGCTGGACGATGACATCACGAAGCTGCTGGACAACAACGGCAACCTCTCTGTGACCAAGGCGGCGGTGTTCTGCGCGATGGACTATCTGGACGAGTACCGCAAGAGCGCGGGCAGCGCCGAGAATATGCGCGGCCAAATACAGGACTACATTTCCGATGCAGCCAAGGCGAAGCTGGCAGCGGATAAGGCCAAGGCGGAGAACGAGACCCTCAAGCGGGAAAATGCCGCTCTGCGGGAACAGCTGGCCAAGCTGCAGCAGAAATGACCTACATTATAGCAATGTCAAAGGGAGAGCTATGTCAAAAATTGAGATCCTTGCCCCTGTGGGCAGTGAAGAAATGCTCCGCGCAGCAGTATTCAGCGGCGCGGACGCAGTATATCTGGGTTTTTCCGGCTTCAACGCCCGCACCGGTGCGGGCAATTTTGATGCCGACAGCCTGAAAGAAGCCGTCCGGTTCTGCCATGCCCGGGGCGTGGCCGTCCATGTGGCGCTGAATACCACCGTCTACGGCGGCGAGCTGGCGGGTCTGGCCGACGCCGTGCGGGCCGTCGCCGCCAGCGGGGCCGACGCCGTCATCTGTCAGGACCTCGCGGTGGCGAAGCTCATCGGGGACATCGCGCCCCAGCTGCCCCGCCACGGCTCCACCCAGATGAGCGTCCACACCCTGCAGGGCGCACTGGAGCTGAAAGAGCTGGGCTTTGCCCGGGTCGTGCTGGCCCGTGAGCTGAGCCTGCCCGAGGTGGAGCACATCACCAGGCACTGCGGCATCGAGACGGAGTGCTTCGTCCACGGCGCACTCTGCATGTGCGTCAGCGGCCAGTGCTATATGTCGGCTTTTCTGGGCGGACGGAGCGGCAACCGCGGCTCCTGCGCCGGCCCCTGCCGCCTGCCCTTCGAGGCCAACGCTCTGCCCGAGGGCAAGCCGGGCCGTCTGCACCACCTGTCCCTCAAGGACAACTCCGTCATCGATAAGCTGGACAAGCTGCAGGCCATCGGCGTGGCATCGGCGAAAATCGAAGGCCGTCTGCGGACGCCGGAGTATGTCGCCGCTGCCGTCAGCGCCTGTCTGGCAGGCCGCGAGGGCCGCGCCTATGACCGCGACCTGCTGAAGAATGCCTTCAGCCGCTCCGGCTTCACCTCCGGCTATCTGGACGGAAAGATCGACGGCACGATGTTCGGCGTCCGCAGCGAGGCCGACGCCGAGCTGACCAGGAAGACCCTGCCTGCCCTGCGGGAGCTGTACCGCCGGGAGCGTTCCCGGGTGCCGGTGGAGATGAAAATTGAAATCGAAGAGGGCGGCGAGAAGCTGACCGTCACCGACGGCACCAACAAAGCCTTCGCCTACGGCGACGCCGAACCTCAGCCCGCCCGCACCGACCCCACCGAGAGCCTGAGCCGCAGCCTGAGCAAGACCGGCGGCACGCCTTTCTCTGCCGAAAAAATCAATGTGGAGATGGATGGCGGCCCCTGGTTCGTGCCGGGCAGTGCCGTCAACGAGCTGCGCCGTGAGGCACTGGACGCCCTGATGAAAAAGCGGGAGACCCTGCGCCCGTGGCCGGTGAATGAGGTGGAGCTTCCGCCTCTGCCGCTGCGCACTCTGCCGCCCCACCGCACCCTCCGCGCCCGGTTCGAGCGCTGGGAGCAGGTGCCGGAGCAGGCACTCAGCGGGGTGGAATACCTCATCCTGCCCATCGCGCAGGCCGACCGCGTCCCCCGCGAGTGGCGGGAGAAGACCCTTCTCGAACTGCCCCGCGTCATGTTCGGCGCGCTGGAAGAGGACACCGCCCGCCGCATCGCAGCCACGCAGGACGCGGGCTTTGCGGGCTATGAGGTGAGCAACATCGCCCATCTGCGGCTCTGCCGCGGCCTGCCCATGACCGGCGGCTTCGGCCTCAACGTCACCAACGACCTCGCGGCCCAGTATTATGCGGACCTTGGCCTGAGCTCGGTGCTCATCCTGCCCGAGGTGAAGGACAGCGACATCAGCACCATCGCGCCGACTCGTGACGGCAAGCCTGTGCCGACCGGCGTCATCACCTACGGCCATATGCCGCTGATGGTCACCCGTGCCTGCCCGCTGCAGAACATCCACGACTGCGCCCACTGCGACAAGACCGGCCTGCTCACCGACCGCAAGGCGAAGAAGTTCCCGGTGCGGTGCGGGCTGGGTGTCCGTACTATTTATAATCCTGTCCCCATCTATATGGGCGACAAGCCCGGCGCACTGACCGTGGACTACGGCGTGGCTTACTTCACGCTGGAAAGCCGGGAAGAGGCCGCCGCCATCCTCGACAGCATCCGCCAGCACGCACCGTTTGAGGGTGAGTTCACGAGAGGATTGTACTTTAAGGGAACGAATTAAACCTCTCAGTCTGCTTCGCAGACAAGGCCGGGTTGCGGTACCCAGCATCCGCAGCGCTTCGCTTGCGTCTTGCTGGCCGCTGCCCCAACAGCGACTCCCTGCTTCCGCCACTGGCGGCGGTCGTCGTTGTTGCCCCTATTAGGGGAGCCTCTGGCGAAACCGTTCACTTTGCGGGGACTGCCAAAGCCTCCCCTACTAGGGGAGGTGGCACGCCGCAGGCGTGACGGAGAGGTTGTACCAAGACGCACCTGCCCTTGAACAGCAAATAAATTTATGAGGTATACTATGGAACCCATCACTGTAAAATACAAAGTGTTAGACCCCCGCGCCAAGACGCCCGCCTACGCCACCCCCGGCTCTGCCGCCGCCGACCTGTGCGCCGTGCTGGATGAGCCGCTGACCGTCCAGCCCATGCAGCGGGTGCTGGTGCCTACCGGCCTTGCCATCGAGCTGCCCGGCGCACACGCTGTAGCGCTGGTCTATGCCCGCAGCGGCCTGTCCATCAAGCACGGCCTCTGCATGGCCAACGGCGTCGGCGTCGTGGACAGCGATTACCGCGGTGAGCTGAAAGTCCCGATGGTCAATCTGGGCGCGGAGGCTTATACCATCCAGCCCGGTGAGCGGGTGGCCCAGCTCTGCATCGCGCCGGTGTACACGGCGGCATTCGTGCAGGCCGACGCACTGGATGAGACCGCCCGCGGCGAGGGCGGCTTCGGCTCGACGGGGAAATAAACCTCTCAGTCTGCTTCGCAGCCAGCTCCCCTAATAGGGGCAACGACGACGACCGCCGCCAGCGGCGGAAGCAGGGAGGAGTTGTTGGGGCAGCGGCCAGCAGGATGCAAGCGAGAGCGAAGCAGACGCTGGGAGCCGCAACCCGGGTGCGAAGCACCCTTGGCATATCGGGCAGGCCCACGCAGGACGAAAAAGCCTGCGCTGTCGTAAAATGCCGGGCCTTGCGGCCAAGGATAGAATGAAAAAGAGGATAATGAGATGAATCTTATCTTAGCCTCCGGCAGTCCGCGCCGGAAGGAGCTTCTGAGCTTATACACGACGGACTTCACCATCTGCGTCAGCGATTTCGACGAGAGCGGAGTCACTGCACCTACTCCGGCCCAGCTGGTGGAAAAGCTGGCCCGGGGCAAGTGCCTCGCCGTGGCAAAAGACCATCCCGGCGCGGTGGTGCTGGGATGTGACACCGTCGTGGATGTGGGCGGCGAAGTCTTCGGCAAGCCCCACAGCGTGGAGGACGCAAAGCGGATGCTCCGCGCCCTGTCCGGCGCGGCCCACGAGGTGCATACCGGCGTCTGCGTATCGGACGGCGTACACACCGAGAGCTTCGTGGACAGCTGCAAGGTGACCTTCTTCCCGATTTCGGAAGGGGAGATCGACGCCTACACGGCCACCAAAGAGCCCTACGACAAGGCCGGTGCCTACGCCATCCAGGGCCGCGCAGCCCTCTGGCTCGACCGGCTGGAAGGGGACTACTACACCATCATGGGCCTGCCCGTCAGCCGGACGGCCCGTCTGCTGAGCAGATTCTGATGCGGGACGCAGAAAAGCGGCCTCGGCGGCAAAAAATGAAAAAACTCGAAAAAGTTTACGGAAATGCTTGAGAAAAGCGCGCCTTGCGGCTATAATAAAAACGTGTTATTCTGCGATGAGCTGTCCGTTGGTCTGAGCGGGCGGCTCTGCGTTTTGGAATAGACCCTGGAAAATCGTAAGGAGAGAAGACTATATGAGTTTGTTTTCAAAGGATGTTGGTATCGATCTCGGTACTGCCAATACCCTCGTTTACATGAAGGGCAAGGGCATCATCATGCGTGAGCCCTCTGTTGTGGCCGTGGACACCAAGAGCGACGAAGTGCGCTGCGTGGGCGCTGAGGCAAAGGCCGTCATCGGCCGCACCCCCGGCAGCATCGTGGCGGTCCGCCCCCTGAAGGACGGCGTCATCGCCGACTTCGACATCACCGCCAATATGCTGGAGACCTTCCTCAAAAAAGCCTGCGGCAACAGCATGTTCTCCCGCCCCCGCGTGGTCATCTGCATCCCGTCGGGCGTCACCGAGGTGGAGCGCCGCGCTGTGCGTGAGGCCGCGCTGAAGGCCGGCGCCCGTCAGGTGTCGGTCATCGAGGAGCCCATGGCCGCTGCCATCGGTGCGGGCCTGCCCATCAGCGAGCCCACCGGCAGCATGATCGTGGACATCGGCGGCGGCACGGCCGAGATCGCTGTCATCTCTCTGGGCGGCATCGTGGCCTCCCGCAGCGTGCGGATGGCCGGCGATATGTTCGACCAGGCCATCATCGCCTTCATCAAGCGCAAGTATAACCTCCTCATCGGTGAGCGCACCGCCGAGCAGATCAAGATCGAGATCGGCTCTGCCTACCCGATGGACCCCGAGATGACCCTCGAGATCAAGGGCCGCAACCTCGTGGACGGCCTGCCCAAGAACGTCGTTGTCCACTCGGAGGATGTCCGTGAGGCTCTGCTGGAGTGCCTGGTCAAGATCACCAGCGCCATCAAGGAGACTCTGGAGCGCACCCCGCCCGAGCTGAGCGCCGACATCATCGACCACGGCATCACCCTGACCGGCGGCGGCGCACTGCTGCGCGGCCTCGACAAGCTCATTGAGAGCGAGACCGGCATCGATGTCCATGTGGCTGAGGACCCGCTGGACTGCGTGGCCAAGGGTGCCGGTGCTGTGCTGGACCATGTGGATGTCCTGCACGACGTTCTGGATACCGACGGCGGTCATATGTAAGCCTCGGCTGTGCCATTTGCGGCGGTACGCTGAGGGAGGACCTTTGCGCTGCTGCGCCGCAGAAGATGAATTTTGAGCGCGGATGGCACGGCTGTCCGCGCTTTTTTGCAGATTCGGGAGGAACCCGCCTTGAAGGATTTTTTTGACACATGGAAATTTAAGATACTCATTGCCATCGCGGTCTTCCTCGTGGGCATCATGGCCTATGCAGGCGCGAACGGACGCCTGACCGCCGCCCCGCAGGAGCTGCTGAGCGTGGCCGTGGCCCCGTTCCAGCGGGCAGCAGCGGCGGTGAGCAGCGGCGTGGCCTCCCTGTGGGAGAACTACGCCAACATCGACGCCATTCTGGAAGAAAACCAGCAGCTCAGCGAGGAAAACGCCTCGCTGCGCTCCCAGATGGTGGACTACGACAAGCTCAAGGCCGAGAACGAGGCCTACAAGGCGCTGGCCAACATCCAGGAGCAGCACCCGGAGATGAGCTACACGTCCTCCTTCGTCATTGGCCGCGACCCGCTGGACTCCTTCTGGGGCTTCACGCTGGACAGAGGCACACTGGACGGTGTGGCCGTCAATGACGCCGTCATCAGCGACGAGGGCTATCTGCTGGGCGTGGTGCGGGAAGCCGACCTCACCAGCTGCAAGATCATGACCATCCTGCACCCCAGCTTCAATGCGGCGGGCGTCGTGTCCCGCACCCGGGACAACGGCATCATCACCGGCAGCGCCGACTACGCCGCCGACGGCCTGTGCATCCTCTCGAACCTCGCCCGCAGCACCCTGAGCAGAGAGGGAGACCAGGTCATCACCACGGGTCTGGGCGGGGTGTTCCCGCCGGACGTGCTGGTGGGCGTCATCAAGGAGCTGACCCCCGAGGCCAGCGGCAAATCGACGCTGGCCGTCATTCAGCCGGGCGCAGACCCCCGCACGGTGCGCCATGTGTTCATCATCACCAACTACTGAGGAGGGCCGGAGATGGAATCTCGCCGCAAGCGCAGCCGCAGCCAGAGGCTGAAATGGGGCTGCTATATCCTTCTGCTGGTGGTGTGTACGGTGTTGCAGACCATGCCGGGGCTGTTCCAGTTCGGGGCCGCGAAGCCGCTCTGGCTGCTGCCGCTCTGTCTGGCGGTGTCTGCCGCAGAGGGCGAGTTCGCCGGGGCCATCTTTGGCGCGGTGTGCGGCCTGATGTGGGACTACACCGCCGGCCGCACCGTGGGGATGCTGGCGCTGGAGCTGATGATCCTCTGCTTCGGCGTGTCGGTGGTCGTGCAGCTTTATCTGAAGGACACCCCCTCCAACTTCGTGCTGCTGGCCGTGGTCTGCGCCCTGCTGGTGCTGTCGGCGGACTGGCTGTTTTTCTACTATATGCCGGGCTATGCGGGCGCAGGGGAGCGTTTTCTCTGGGTCGTGCTGCCGTCGGCCCTGATGACGGCCCCGGGGAGCTGGCTGCTCCACCGTGCAGTGCAGCGCATCAGCACGGAATTCAAGATAGACAACGGCGTGGTATGATGCCAGACCCTGCCGGGAGGAAAACGGATGAATCAAGACGAACACAAGATCGTGGTGCGCCGGATGGCTGGGCTCATCGCTGCCGCCTCGGTGCTCATCGCCGTGTATGTGCTGCGGCTGATATTTTTGCAGCTCGTCAACAGCGACAGCTTCAAGGCGCAGGCGACCAACACCACCGATTATAACTTTACCGTCACCGCTGCCCGCGGCGACATCGTGGACAGCGCCGGACGCCGCATCGCGGCCAGTACCACCAGCTACAATGTGGTGCTCAGCAAGCTGCTGATGGGGGACGAAGACCTTGACGCCATGCTGCAGCGCATCGTGGAGCTGCTGGAAGCCCACGGCGAAAAATGGAACGACTCGCTGCTCATCGGTGAGCCGGACGCGGCGGGCCACTACAGCTTTACTGCGCAGGCCGACAGCACCGGCGACCAGAAGGCTCTCGCGGCCATGAAGGACTCGCTGGGCTTACAGCAGTACGCCACCGCCGATGACGTGATGGAAAAGCTGGTGGAGGACTACAAGCTAGAAAGCTATCCTCTCCACTGGCAGAGGGTGCTGGGCGGCATCCACTACGAGATGCAGCAGCAGGCGTTCTCCAACGTCAACAACTTCGTCATGGCCGAGAATGTCAGCGAAGTGACCGTGGCGACCATCAAGGAGAACAGCCTGACCATGCCCGGTGTGGAGATCGTAGAGACCAGCACCCGCAGCTACGATGAGGGCGGCATCATCCCCCATGTGCTGGGCCGTGTGGGCAAGATCACCGCCGAAAAGTGGAAAGTGACCGACGAGAACGGCCAGACCACCTACCCTCTGCGGGAAAAGGGCTATAACATGAACGACATGATCGGTGTGTCGGGCCTCGAAGCCGTTTACGAAGACGAGCTGCGGGGCAAGGACGGCGTTGAGACCATCACCCGCAGCTCGGACGGCGTCATCGTGGGGACTGCGATGACCACCGTGCCGGAGCCGGGCCATACCGTCCAGCTCACCATCGACAGCGCCTTCCAGCAGGCGGTGGACAGGGCGCTGGCCAAGAACATCGAGATGATAAACAGCACCTACAACAGCGGCAGTTCCGCCAAGGCTGCCGCCGGTGCGGTGGTGGTCATCAGCACGAAGGACGGCAGTGTGCTGGCCGCCTCCAACTACCCCAGCTACGACCAGAACCTCTTCGCCACCCAGTACAGACAGTACAGCTCGGACCCGGGCCTGCCCCTGCTCAACCGCGCGCTGCAGGGCCTGTACACCCCCGGCTCCACCTTCAAGCCTGCGGTGGCGGTGGCGGCGCTGGACTCCGGCGTCATCAACCGCTCTTCCACCGTCTACTGCAACGGTGTCTATACCTATTATGACGACTACCGCCCCAAGTGTACCCGCCACGGCCACAGCGGCAACATCGACGTCATTACAGCCATCAAGTGGAGCTGCAACATCTTCTTCTACGATGTGGGCCGCCGCACCACCAGCGATGTCTACGACGCCTACGCCTACAAGATGGGCCTTGGTACCCGCACCGGCGTGGAGGTCAACGAGGCCACCGGCCGACTGACCACAAAGAAGGACTCCAACTACATCGCCTCACTGGACGTCCAGGCCGCTATCGGTCAGGGCAATACCGTCGTCACCCCCGTCCAGCTGGCGACTTACGCCGGCACGCTGGCCAACCGGGGGGTGCGCTACCGCACCCACTTCGTCAAGGCCATCCTCGACACCAACACCGGCAAAGTCCTGCAGGAGACCCAGCCCGAGGTGATGGACGTCATCGAGGACCGGGGCGACACCTTCGACCTCGTGCGGCAGGGCATGATCGGCATGTCGGAGACGGTGTCGGGCCTGAAGAACTACCCCGTCACCATCGCCTGCAAGAGCGGCACCCCTCAGCGCAGCGAGACGTACTACGTCGGCAGCACCCGCAAGCATTACACCAACACCATGATGATCGCCTACGGCCCGGCCGAGGACGCTGAGATCGCCCTCGGCATCGTCATCGAGTACGGCGGCGGCGGTGCCCGCGCCGGCAACCTCGTGGCCGACATCTTCGACGCCTACTACGCCATGAAGGACGGCAGCCTGACGCTGGACGAGACGGGAGCAGGCGAGACGGCTGACACGACAGCCGACGGGCAGGATGCTGTGCCGGAGACTGTGGAAAACAACGACGCCCTTGCAGACGACACCGCTCCCGCAGAGCAGCCCGCCGCCTGAGCGATGGTGCGTGGATTTGGCAGAAATCTATGAAAAATTGGAACTTTTGCCCGAAAAACAGTTGTAAAAAGACAGAAACTGTGATACTATGATATGTGCAAGATGATTGCCCCGGACAGGGGCGTGGGAAAAGGAGAGGTTGACCGATGACGATTGCACTGATTGCGCATGACTCCAAAAAAGAGCTGATGGTACAGTTCTGTACGGCGTACTGCCGGATTTTGAGCCAGCATAAATTGGTGGCAACCGGTACGACCGGCAAGATGATCGCCGAAGCCACCGGTCTGCAGGTGCAGCGCTTTCTGGCGGGCGTACAGGGCGGCGACCAGCAGATCGCGTCCCGTATCGCCTGCAACGAGGTGGATCTGCTGCTGTTCTTCCGCGACCCCATCAACGCAAAGCCCAGCGAGCCGAATGAGATGACTCTGCTGCGCCTGTGCGATGTCCACAACATCCCGATGGCCACCAACATCGCCACCGCTGAGGTCCTGATCCACGGCCTCGAGCGCGGCGACCTCGACTGGCGCGACATCGTGCATCCCCAGAACTGATCCATAAAACGAATCCCCCGTGCAGCTGAACTGCACGGGGGATTTTTTGCTTCAACGGGCTTGCCCTCTCCGTCACCTTCGGTGACACCTCTCCCAAAGGGAGAGGCTTTGACTTTCCCGCTAGGTTATGGGCTCTCCCTTTGGGAGAGCTGGCGCGTTAGCGCCTGAGAGGGCAAGGACGCTGACCGGGAACAGAAAAATTTCAGAGCTTAAAATCCTCCGCCATCTCTGCCACGTCCTCCGGGGCGAAATCGCCCAGCGGCAGGATGAGGCGGCTCAGGACCTCGGGCGGGAGGGCGGCAAGCGTTCCGCTTTCGTCCGGTGCGCCGCTCTCGGGGGCGAACAGGTGGCTCATGCCCTGTGCGTCTGTCTCGATGCGGGCGTAGCGGCCGGAGGCAATATACTGGATGCCCAGCTTGTCGGCGGCAGTGAGCAGGGCCGCGAAGCGGGCGGCTTCGGCATCCTGTCCGGCCAGAGCCTCGGCGTTGAGGGTGACGCACTCCACGTCCAGCTTCTTTGCCAGAGCCTTGGCTGCGTCCACGGCGGCGTGTTCTTCGGGGGTGTCAGCCAGCCGGACGACCGCTGCCGCCACGGCAAAGCCCTGCTGCTGCAGGATGCGGACGGCCACGCCGCTGCGCACACTGCCGCTCAGCCCCATCAGGACCCGGTCCTGTTCTTCGTAGGTGTCAAACCCGTTCCCGGGCAGAAAAGCATCGTTCATCGTCCCTGTCTCCCGCCATGTGCCTGGCTCTGGGCGACCGCAAGCTGGTCGCAGCGTTCGTTCTCCGGGTGGCCTGCGTGGCCTTTGACCCAGACGTAGGTGAGCTTGTGGCGGGCCTCCTGCTCCAGCGCCTGCTCCCAGAGGTCGGGGTTCAGGGCAGGGGAGCCGTCGGACTTTTTCCAGCCCCGGCGCTTCCAGCCCCTGGCCCAGCCTTTTTCCAGCCCGTTGATGACGTACTGGCTGTCGGAGCACAGCCGCACCTCGCAGGGCTCCTTGAGCTGGCGCAGCGCCTCGATGAAGGCCGTCAGCTCCATCCGGTTGTTGGTGGTGGAGGCGTCGCCGCCGCTGAGCTCCTTTTCGTAGACCTTGCCGTTAAAGCGGTAGCGCAGCACCGCGCCCCAGCCGCCGGGGCCGGGGTTGCCGCTGCACGCGCCGTCGGTGTAAACTTCGACCTGTTTCATGCGTCTCTCCTGCATCATGTTTGTAGTACCTATTATTTAGAGCCATTTTGGCCCGTCTGTCAAGGGGCAGGGCATAATTTGCCACCGCCCGGCCCAAGCTTGGAATTGACAAAAGAGGCGAGAAATACTATACTTGTTGCAACGAAATGCGTATAGGGGCGCGCCGTGGGCGCGCTCACAGCGTTCCTGCCGAAGCGCCGCGGTCGCATCGAACAGATGGACTGGACGGGCAAAAGGCTTCCTGCAGAACCAACAGCGTGGCATAAAAACAACGCTGATAAAATGATTTCTATACGATGCATCCGACGGAAGCAGATGCGTTTTTATGCTTCCCTTAATGCAGGGCAGGCTGTCTTCCGGGGCAGACCTGTGCTTTGCTGATTGAATTTTTGGAGGTTTTCGATGGCACAGACAAAAGAACAGAACCACGCTCCCGCTGCGGCCAATGCGTCCGGCGAAAAGCGCCCCCGCACTTCCCGCCGCCCCCACTACACCCGCCGGCCCCGCCGCCCCCAGCAGCCCAAAGAGGCTGCAACGCCCATCCATATCTATCCGCTGGGCGGCCTCGGCGAAGTGGGCAAGAATATGACGGTCTATGAGTGCTGCGGCGATATGATCATCGTGGACTGCGGCCTCGTCTTCCCGGATAACGATATGTTCGGCGTCGATATGGTCATCCCCGACTTCACCTTTGTGGTGCAGAATAAGGATAAGATCAAGGGCCTGCTCATCACCCACGGCCATGAGGACCACATCGGCAGCATCCCCTACCTGCTGCAGAAGTTCGATCTGCCCATCTACGGCACCCGCCTGACCTGCGGCCTCATCCGCAATAAGCTGGAGGAGTTCGGCCTTGCAGGCAAGACCAAGTTCGTGGAGATCACCCCCCGCCAGAAGCTCAAGCTGGGCTGCTTCACCGTGGAGCCCATCCATGTGAACCACTCCATCCCGGACGCGGTGGCTTTCGCCATCGACAGCCCGGCCGGCACCATCATCCAGACCGGCGACTTCAAGATCGACTACACCCCGCTGGCCTGCGGCCCCACCGACCTTGCCACTCTGTCTGAGTACGGCCAGAAGGGGGTGCTGGCTCTGCTGAGCGACTCCACCAACGCGGAGCGTCCCGGCTTCACCGCCACCGAGCAGAAGGTGGCCGACGGTGTCCGCAGCCTGTTTGCCCGGGCGCAGAACAAGCGCATCATCATTGCGACCTTCGCGTCCAACATCTACCGTGTCCAGCAGATCATCGACCTCGCCGTGGAGGATGGCCGCAAGGTGGCCTTCAGCGGCCGCAGCATGGTCAACAATACCGCCATGGCTCAGGAGCTGGGCTATATGCACATCCCGGAAGGCACCCTCATCAGCATCGATGAGATCAACCAGTATCCGCCGGAACAGGTGGTGCTGGTGACCACCGGCAGTCAGGGCGAGCCTCTGAGCGCCCTGAGCCGGATGGCTTCCTGCAGCCACCGTCAGGTGCGCGTCGGCCCCGGCGACTTCATCATCATCTCGGCCAAGCCCATCCCCGGCAACGAGAAGAGCGTGACCAAGATCGTCAACGGTCTGCTCCTGCTGGGCGCAGAGGTCATCTATGAGGGCATGTACGACGTTCACGTCTCCGGCCACGCCTGTCAGGAAGAGCAGAAGCTGATGCTCACCCTGACCAGACCCAAGTATTTCCTGCCCGTCCACGGCGAATATAAGCAGCTGAAAAAGCACGCCATCACGGCGGCAAGCCTCGGCATCCCCACCAGCAACATCCTCATTGCCGAGAACGGCTCCAACATCATCCTCAGCCAGGACGAGATGAAGCTGGGCGAGCCGGTGACGGCGGGCGCTGTCATGGTGGACGGCCTCGGCGTGGGCGATGTGGGCAACGTCGTCCTGCGGGACCGCAAGCATCTGTCTGAGGACGGCCTCGTCATCATCGTGGCCACCGTGGACAGCAAGACCGGCAAAGTTCTGGCCGGCCCCGACCTCGTGAGCCGCGGCTTCGTCTATGTGCGGGAGAACGAGAGCCTGATGGACGGCGCCCAGAGCATCGTGGAGACGGCTCTTGACCGCTGCGTGGACGAGCACGTCCGCGACTGGAACAGCGTCAAGACCCGGGTGCGCGAGGCCCTGAGCAGCTATATCTACCGCCGCACCAAGCGCAGCCCCATGATCCTCCCCATCCTGATGGAGGTCTGAGTCTGCCCGCAGGAGGCATAACACTTCATGAAACAAAAACCAAGATGGACTCTTGAAATGCTGACCGCTGCGCTGGCGGTGCTCTGCGCCCTGCTGGTGCTGGTGCTTCTGGTGCAGCGCCCGGCCATCTGGCCTGTGCTGGTGGTGCTGGCGGTGCTGTGGTTCGCCCTGTTCGGAGTGTTCCGCTACCGGGTGCGCAGCTGGGTGGCCCGCTGGGTCTGCGGCGGCAGCTTCGAAAAATCGAAGACGCAGTTCAGCCTCGAGCCGCTGAGCCAGCCCGCCGCCCTCCTTTCGGGGGAGACGGTGCTGTGGTACAACACCGAGTTCCGCACCCGTCTGATGAAGGGCGAAGCCCTTCTGGTCCCCCGGGTGCAGAAAGTGCTGCCCGGCCTCGACCTGCAGGAGGCACGCAAGGTCAGCGGCCAGCTGCTCAATCTGGCCGACGGCGTGTGGAGCGCTCACAGCTCCACCGTCCCCGGCGAGGCCGAGAGCATGACCCTTCTTGTCCTGAATGAGGAAACGGCCCTCCGCAAAGTGGAGGCCGAATATAAGGCCAGCCGCCCGGGCTATCTGGTCTTCCTCGTGGACGGCTACGACGACGTGTTCAGCGATATGCTGGACAGCGAGCGCGCCCGCCTGCTGGAGGGCATCAACCGGGTGCTGGAAGATATGATAGGCCGCGGCACGGGCTTTCTGCGCCGGGTGGCCAGCGGCCGCTACATCGCTGTGGTGGAAGAGCGCCAGCTGGAGCAGTTCGCCAAGCGCGGCTACGACGTGCTGGACAAGATCCGCGCCCTCGACCCCAGCGTGAACCTCTCCATCTCCATCGGCATCGGACGCGGGGCCAAGACCCTGCGGGAGGCTCAGGACATGGCCGTTCAGGCGCTGGATATGGCGCAGGGGCGCGGCGGCGACCAGGCCGCCGAGATGACCCCGGACGGCTTTACCTTCTACGGCGGCGTCAGCCACGGCGTGGAAAAGCGCAGCAAGGTGCGCAGCCGCATCGTGGCCGACCAGCTGGTCAAGCTCATCAAAGAGGCCGACCATGTGGTCATCATGGGTCACCGGATGAGCGACCTGGACGCCATCGGCTCTGCCGAGGGCGTGCTGCGCATCTGCAAGATCTGCGATGTGCCGGCAGTCATCGCCGTGCGCCGTGACGCCACCCTGGCGGGCAGCCTCATCAACGCCCTCATCGCGGCAGGGCAGGAGGACGACTTCATCGACCCCAAGGGCGCTCTGCCCATCATTTCCCAGAGAACGCTCTGTATCGTCGTGGATACATACCAGCTGGGTCTGGTGGAGAGCCGCGAGATACTGGAAAAATGCGGCAAGGTGGCCGTCATCGACCACCACCGCAAGGGCGTCGGCTTCATCGAGAAGGCCGACCTCGTCTGCCACGAGCCCTATGCATCCTCGGCCAGTGAGCTGGTCACGGAGTTCTTGCAGTATGTGGGCGACCGGGACGACAAGCCCAACCGCATCGAGGCCGAGGGACTGCTCTCCGGCATCATGCTGGACACCCGCGACTTCACCCTCCACACCGGCGTGCGCACCTTCGAGGCCGCTGCGGCCCTCCGCCGCTACGGCGCGGAGACGGAGCACGTGCGTCAGCTCTTTGACGTGAGCATGGTGGAGTACACCACCAAGGCCATGCTGGTATCGGAAGCCCAGATGTACCGGGGCTGCGCCATCACCGTCAGCGGCGAGGTGGCCCCCGAGGCCCGGGTGGCCATCGCCCAGGCGGCCAACGACCTGCTGACCATCCAGAACGTGGAGGCCAGCTTCGTGGCCGTGCAGGTGGGCGGCGGCGTAAACATCTCGGCCCGCAGCCTCGGCGCGGTGAATGTGCAGGTCATCATGGAGTCTCTGGGCGGCGGCGGTCATCAGACCATGGCAGCGGCCCAGCTCAAGCATATCACCCCGGAGGCGGCCCGCAGCCGCATCCAGACGGCCATCGACCAGTACCGGGAGGCCCAGAAAAAGAGCGGCCTCGAGTCGGGGTCCGAACAGAAGAAAAAGGATAAACAGTGATGAAACAGTACGATTATCTTATCGTTGGCGCTGGCCTGTACGGCGCGGTGTTTGCCCATGAGGCCAAGAAGGCCGGCAAGCGCTGCCTCGTCATCGACAAGCGCGCTCATATCGCAGGCAACATCTACACCGAAGAGGTGGAGGGCATCAACGTCCACCGCTACGGCGCCCACATCTTCCACACCAACAACAAGGCTGTGTGGCAGTACGTCAACCAGTTCGCGGAGTTCAACCGCTACACCAACAGCCCTGTCGCCAACTATCACGGCGAGATCTACAACCTGCCCTTCAATATGAACACCTTCAACAGGATGTGGGGCGTCGTGACCCCCGCCGAGGCGAAGGCGAAGATCGAGCAGCAGCGCGCCGAGGCCGGCATCACGGAGCCGAAGAACCTCGAGGAGCAGGCCATCAGCCTGGTCGGCACCGACATCTACGAAAAGCTCATCAAGGGCTACACCGGCAAGCAGTGGGGCCGCCCCTGCACCGAGCTGCCCGCTTTCATCATCAAGCGCCTGCCCGTCCGCTTCACCTACGACGACAACTACTTCAACGCCCTGTATCAGGGCATCCCGGGCGGCGGCTATACCGCCATGGTGGAGAAGATGCTGGACGGTGTGGAAGTGCGTCTGGGCGTGGACTATCTGGCCGGGAAGGCAGAGCTGGACAAGCTGGCCGACAGGGTCGTCTACACCGGCCCGGTGGACGCCTACTTCGGCTACAAGCTGGGCGCATTGCAGTACCGCAGCGTCCGCTTTGAGACCGAGACGCTGGACACCGACAACTATCAGGGCAACGCCGTCGTCAACTACACCGACGCCGAGACGCCCTACACCCGCATCATCGAGCACAAGCACTTTGAGTTCGGCACCCAGCCCAAGACCGTCATCAGCCGCGAGTACAGCGCCGAGTGGAAGCCCGGCGATGAGCCCTACTACCCGGTGAACGACGAGAAGAACGGCGCACTCTACGCCGAGTACAAGAAGCTGGCCGACGCCGAGCCGGGGGTCATCTTCGGCGGACGTCTGGGCGAGTACAAGTACTACGACATGGATAAGGTCATCGAGGCGGCGCTGGACGTCGTGGGCAGGGAGCTGGCGTAAAGAGCGGCAGCTCTTCGGCGGGGCTCGTCTTTGTACAACCTCTCCGTCACGCCTGCGGCGTGCCACCTCTCCTAGTAGGAGAGGCTTTGGCAGTCCCAGCAAGGTGAACGGTTTCGCCAGAGGCTCCCCTACTAGGGGAGCTGTCGAACGAAGCGAGACTGAGAGGTTGGACGAAGAAAAGCCTACCCGTGAGCGAAAGCCTCTCCCTTTGGGAGAGGTGTCACCGCAGGTGACGGAGAGGGCAAGGATGCTGACGGAGAATTGAAGACGCGGCGATGGTATCGCTCTGACAAAGAGTTTGCCTATCGTTGTGCGGAGGCTCTTTCGTCACGGGCTTGCCCTCTCAGGCGCTTCGCGCCAGCTCTCCCAGGGGGAGAGCCTTTGGCAGGCGTTGACGTAACAGCCCGATTGCTGTATACTAACCATAGAAATCCACCGGTTTTCCGGTGAGAAGTGAGGGATACTATCATGAAAGTGATTCTGAAGCAGGACGTCAAGGGCATCGGCAAGAAGGACGAGATCCACGAGGTCTCCGACGGCTACGCCCGCAACTTTCTGTTCCCGCGCAAGCTGGCCGCTGTGGCCGACGCCAGCGCGGTGAATATCGCCCGGGGCAAGGAGGCCGCTGCCGACTTCCACGAGGCTGAGAATGTGGCCGCCGCTCAGGCTGTGGCCGCGAAGCTCGAGGGCAAGACCGTGGTCATCAAGGCCAAGGGCGGTGCCTCCGGCCGTCTGCACGGCAAGGTCACCGGCAAGGAAGTGGCCGAGGCTCTGGCACAGCTGGCCGGTGCTCCCATCGACAAGAAGAAGATCGAGATGGAGACCCGCGACATCAAGGATGCCGGTGTGTTCAACGGCAAGGTGCGCCTGCATGTGGGCGTTGTGGCTTCCTTCAAGATCCAGGTGGAAGTGGAACAGGCCTGATTTTTCTGCCAATCTGCGCCCCCTCACAGCAGGGGGCGCTTTTTGGCTTTACGGGAATTGACAGAAGGATGAACGACCATGCCGAACGAACGACATTATAACAACGAACTGAATCTGGAGAGCGTGGGCATCAACCAGCCGTTCAACATGCAGGCGGAGCAGAGCGTGCTGGGCGCGGTGCTGCTCAAGCCCGACACCCTGACCGACCTGGTGGAGATCATCAAGCCGGAAATGTTCTATACCCGGCAGAATGCGCAGATCTGGAGCGAGATGCTGCGGCTGTTCACCAACGACCAGACCATTGACTTTGTGACCCTGCTGGATGCGGTCATCTCGGACGGAGTGTTCCCCAGTGCCGACGAAGCCAAGGTGTACCTGACCGGTCTGGCCGAGACGGTGCCCAGCATCTCCAACGTGAAGGCCTACGCCCAGATCGTGCAGGAAAAGTATCTGGTGCGCCAGCTGATGGACGTGGCCAAGGATATCCTGCAGGACGCCGGGGACGAGCCGGACGCCGACCTGCTGCTGGAAAATGCCGAGCAGCGCATCTACGAGATCCGCTCCGGCCGGGATTCCAGCGCCCTGACCCCGCTTTCCTCCAGCATGGTGGAGACCCTGACCAACCTGCAGAAGATCAGCGGCCCGGATGCGGACAAATACAAGGGCATCCCCACAGGCTTCCGCCTGCTGGATACGGTGCTCACCGGCCTTGGCCGCGGCGACCTCATCATCCTTGCGGCCCGCCCCGGTATGGGCAAGACCAGCTTTGCGCTGAACATCGCCACCCGCGTGGCCATGCAGCAGAAGGTGCCGGTGGCCATTTTCAGCTTGGAAATGACCAAGGAACAACTCACGAACCGCATCCTTTCTGCCGAGGCCGGCATCGACAGTCAGGCATTCCGCACCGGTGCCCTGCGCGCCGAGGACTGGGAATATCTGGCCCTTGCCACCGAAAAGCTGCACGATGCACCCATCTATATGGACGATACCTCCGGCATCACCATCACCGAAATGAAGGCGAAGATCCGCCGGGTGAATCAGGATCCTACCCGCCCGAATGTGGGCCTCATCGTCATCGACTATCTGCAGCTGATGACCACCGGCCAGCGCAGCGAGAACCGCGTGCAGGAGATCAGCTCCATCACCCGAAACCTCAAAATTATGGCCAAAGAGATGAACGTGCCCATCATCGCTCTGAGCCAGCTGTCCCGTGCGGTGGAAAAGCAGGGCAACAACTCCAGCCACCGCCCCCAGCTGTCGGACCTGCGCGACTCCGGCTCCATCGAGCAGGACGCCGACTGCGTCCTCTTCCTGTACCGCGACTCCTACTACGCCAGCCAGAACCCCGACGGCGCGGAGGTGGACGCCGACACCGCCGAGTGCATCGTGGCAAAGAACCGTCACGGCGAGACCAGCACGGTGCCGCTGGGCTGGGACGGCGCCCACACCCGCTTTATGGATGTGGACTTCAAACGCTGATGAACTACGAAGAGATCTTACAGACGGTGCGCGGCTTCTGCGCCCGGGAAAAGCTGCTGGACGGCAAAAAGCATCTCGCGCTGGCTGTTTCGGGCGGGGCCGACAGCATGGCCCTGCTCTGCCTCATCCGCCCGCTGGCCGAGGAAAAGGGCATCGCCCTCACGGTCTGCCACGTCAACCACGGCCTGCGGGGGGAGACGGCGGACCGGGACGAAGCCTTCGTCCGGGAGGTCTGCGCCCGGCTGGGCCTGCCGCTGCGGGTGTTCCATGCCGCTGAGCTGGAAGCCGAGGCAGGAAAGCCCCGGGCGGGGGAGGACTGGGCGCGCCGCCTGCGGTATGCCTGCTTTGAGCGGGTGCTGGCCGACGGGATAGATGCCGTCGCAACTGCCCATACTGGGAGTGACCAGGCCGAGACGCTGCTGTTCCGGCTGGCCAGAGGCACCGGCCTCCACGGCGCGGCGGGCATCCGGCCCAGCCGCCCGGGCTATCTGCGGCCTCTGCTCTGCCTGACGAGGGCCGACACCGAGGCCGTCTGCCGCGCCTGCGGCGAACGCTGGGTCACCGACGAGACCAACGACGCCGACGACTACGCCCGCAACCGTCTGCGCCACGGCGCACTGCCCGCCCTCTGCGGGGTCAACAGCGCCGCCGAGCGCAATCTGGCCCGCTTCTGTGAGAAAGCCGCCAAGGCGGACGAATACTTCGCCCGGCAGGCGGATGCACTGCTGGCTTCGGCCCGGGCAACGGACACAAAAGGTCTGCCCGGCGGGGCGGGATACGCCCTGCGCAGCGGCCAGCCCGTGTGGATGTCAGAGCCTTTGCGGCAGACTGACCCGCTCATCCTCGACATGGCCCTCCACAGCCTTGTGGAGCCGGTGCGGGACGCGGAGGAAAAATATATCCGCCTGCTGGCCGACCTTGTGGAAAAGGGCAGCGGCGCGGTGCAGCTCACCGACGCCGTCCGCTTCTGCGCCCGGGACGGCGTGCTCTGGCGGGAGGAAGCCGATCAAAACACCCGCCGGCAGGGCGAAAAAGCGGACGGTCCGAAATTTGAAGTATCCCTGCCGGAGGGCGGCGATTATCCGCTGCCCGGCGGCAGAACGCTGCAGATCCGGGTGGTTTCGGCCTGTTTTGAAGAAAAAACACAGGGTGTTCATAAAAAAGACTTAAAAAATCAGGCAGATTATGCTAAAATAAACTCGATATGTCCTGTTCTGCGGCTGCGCTGCCGTCAGCCCGGCGACCGCTTCCGTCCGGCCGGGCGGGGGGTAGACCGGGAGCTGCGCAAATGGATGAACGAGGCGGGCATCCCGCCCCGGGAACGGGACACGCTGCCGCTGCTGGCGGCAGGCAGACAGGTGCTGTGGGTCTGCGGAGAGGGCTTTGCCGATGGGCTGGCCCCCGGGCCGGACACCGGGCAGCTGCTGCAGGTGGAACTAGAAAATTTTGGAGGGATCGAATCATGAGCATGCATGACGATATTTTGAAGGTCCTCGTTTCGGAAGAGGAGCTGAAAGCGAAAGTGGCTGAGCTGGGCGCTCAGATCAGCAAAGACTATGAGGGCAAAAACCTCGTCCTCGTCTCCATCCTCAAGGGCTCGGTGGTCTTTATGGCCGACCTGATGCGCGCCGTGAGCATCCCGTGCAGCATCGACTTCATGGTGGTGTCCAGCTACGGCGGCGGCAACACCACCAGCACCGGCCTCGTCAAGATCATCAAGGACTTGGACGGCGACCTCTCCGGCAAGGATGTGCTCATCGTGGAGGACATCCTCGACACCGGCATCACCCTGTCGAACCTCGTGCCGATGCTCAAGATGCGCAACCCGAACTCGGTGAAGATCTGCACCATCCTCGACAAGCCCAGCCGCCGCAAGGCCGACATCGCCCCGGACTACGAGGGCTTCGCGGTGCCGGACGAGTTCGTGGTGGGCTATGGCCTCGACTACGACGAGAAGTACCGCAACCTGCCCTACATCGGCGTGCTCAAACCCAGCGTCTACGAAAAGTAAGAAATAAAACCAGAACTGGAGTTGATCCTTTTGCAACCTAAGAGACCTCGTATCAATCCGCTCATCCTCGCACTGGCGCTGGCCGCCGTGCTGATGGTCTGGTCGGTGATGGGCAGCGGGTCGGGCAGCACCAGCGGCTCGACCATGAGCTACTCCACCGTCGTCCATTACTTTGAGCACAATCAGGTCACGTCCTTCACGCTGGACCGCAACACCAGCGTCATCACCCTGAACCTGAAGGAAGGCGACCTGCCCCTGCCGGACGTCTCCTCCACCCAGAGCACGGTGCAGTCTACCGGCGGTCTGCTGAGCGGGATGTTCTCCTCCTCGTCGGAGTCCACCGGCGCAGTGCAGGAGGACGACGGCACCGTCACCGTCCGCTATAAACTGCCCTACGCCTACGTTTTCATCGAGAACGTAGACAAGTATATCGAGTCCTACGACGCGGCGAACCCCGACGCGCCCATGACCTACGACTATACTTCCCTCAAGGAGACCATCCCCTGGATGGAGATCATCTTCTATCTGGGGATGCTGGGCTGCACCGGCTTTTTGCTGTTCTCGATGATGCGGGGCGGCGTCGGCGGTGGCGGCGGCATCATGAATGTCGGCAAAGCCAAGGTCAAGGACGAGCACGAGAACAAGAAGACCGCCACCTTTGCCGATGTGGCCGGTGAAGACGAAGAGAAGGAAGAGCTGAAAGAGGTCGTGGAGTTCCTCAAGAGCCCCGACAAGTTCAACTCTCTGGGCGCACGCATCCCTCACGGCGTGCTGCTCGTCGGCCCTCCGGGTACCGGCAAGACCCTGCTGGCCCGCGCCTGCGCCGGTGAGGCCGGCGTGCCGTTCTACTCCATCTCCGGCTCTGACTTCGTCGAGATGTACGTCGGCGTCGGCGCATCCCGCGTGCGCGACCTCTTCGACAAGGCAAAAAAGACCATGCCCTGCATCATCTTCATTGATGAGATCGATGCTGTGGGCCGTCAGCGCGGTGCCGGTCTCGGCGGCGGTCACGACGAGCGCGAGCAGACCCTGAACCAGCTGCTGGTCGAGATGGACGGCTTCGAGGCCAACGACGGCGTCATCGTCATGGCGGCCACCAACCGTGCCGACATCCTCGATAAGGCCCTGCTCCGCCCGGGCCGCTTCGACCGTCAGGTCTACGTCGGCCTGCCCGACGTCAAGGGCCGCGAGGAGATCCTGAAAGTCCACACCAAGAACAAGCCCCTCGCCCCGGATGTCTCCCTCAAGGTCATCGCACAGCGCACCGCAGGCTTTGCGGGCGCTGACCTCGAGAACCTCGTCAACGAGGCTGCTCTGCTGGCTGCCCGCCGCAGCCGCAAGGCCATCACCATGGAGGACATCGAAGAGGCTTCCATGAAGGTCATGGCCGGCCCCGAGAAGAAGAGCCGGGTCGTCACCCCCGAAGAGAAAAAGCTCACCGCCTACCACGAGGCGGGCCACGCTGTGGCGGGCTTCTACTGCAAGCACCACCCCCGTGTGCATGAGATCACCATCATCCCCCGCGGTCAGGCCGGCGGCTACACCATGTATCTGCCCGAGAAAGACCGCAGCTACGTCACCAAGGGCGAGATGTTCGAGGACATCGTGTCCAGTCTGGGCGGCCGCGTAGCCGAGCAGCTTATCCTGGACGACATCTCCACCGGTGCGTCCAACGACCTGCAGCAGGCGACGAACATCGCCCGCCAGATGATCACCAAGTACGGCTTCTCCGAGCGCCTTGGCCCTGTGGTCTACGGCACCTCTCAGGAGGAGACCTTCCTGGGCCGCGACCTCGGTCAGGGCAAGGGCTACAGCGAGACCACCGCTGCTGAGATCGACAGCGAGATGCGGGACATCATCGACGAGGCCTACGAGACCTGCCGCCGCACCCTGACGGAGCATATCGACCAGCTCCATGCGCTGGCACAGGCCCTGATGGAGCGCGAGAAGCTGAACGAGAAGGAGTTCAACGCCGTGATGGCAGGCGAGACCCTGCCCCAGCGTGAGGACCCCGACGCAAAGCCCGCCGAGGCTCAGCCCGCTGTCCAGCCTGTGGAACAGGCCGAGACCGCAGAGGTTGCGGAGCCTGCCGAAGCTGCTGAGGCAGTGGATGCCGCCCCGCAGGAAGCCCCGGCCCCCGAAACGCCGGATGAAGGCGAAGCCAACCAGTAAACCAAGAGAAAGGGGAGAGTGTTGTGGAGGAAAATTTTGAACCGGTCGCGCGGACACGGGCCAACTATTACACCCCGGGCAGCCCGGTGCAGTTCGTCTGCGTGGAGCTGCTCAAGGGCGAAGTCAGCGGCGAACACGCGGTCTGTCTGACCTTTAAGAACATTTCCCGCGTGACCCTGACGGCACTGGAGATCCACTTCAAGTGCAAGGGCGTGGACGGCGTCATCCTCTGTGAGGACGAGTTCGAGTACCGTGACCTTACCGCAAAGCCCGGCGAGAGCTTCGGCATGGACGATGCCGTCTTCGTCACCCAGAAGGCCATCACCAGCGTGGACGTCACCCTGCGCAATGTCTACAGCGGCAGGAAGGTCGTCCACCTCGAGAGCATCAAGCGGGTGCGCCTGCCGGCCCCCCGCCGCCTGAGCGTCGAGATGCAGAAGGCCCTCGAAGCCCGGATGAACCGCACCGGCATGAAGTTCATGCCCCAGGTCTTCGAGAACGGCTGGTACTGCGCCTGCGGTGCCTTCCACCCGAAGGAAGAGGACACCGTCTACTGCTCCGAGTGCGGCAGCGACCGCATCCTTTTGCAGAACGCGCTGAACACCCTGCTGCAGCCGGAAGCCCCGGTGCGCCAGCCCGAGCCGGAGCCTGCGGCCCAGCCGATGCGCCCCGCCGCGCCTGCTGAGGAGCCCACCCGCATCGTGGGTGCAGCGCAGGAGGAAGCCACCCGTATCATCCCGCCCCGGGCGGCGGAGCCTGCGCCCGGCTATGCGCCTGCCGCTGAGATGGACGCGACCCGCGTGGTGTCCTGCGCCCCGGAGCAGGAGGCGACCCGCGTCCTGCCCCGCCAGCCGGAGCCGGTGCGCCCGGCCAAGTCCTTTGCGCCGGACGAAGAGGTGGAGAAGTACGGCACCCGTGTGGTACCCTCGACTCCCGCCGCCGCGCCGTCCCGCCTGCAGGCAAAGCCGCTGGACGAGGAGGACGACTGCGAAGAGGAAGACCCCCGTGACAGCATCGCTGAGACGCTCATCCGCTGGGTGCCGCCCATCACCGCCATCGTGTGTGCGGGCATCGCCCTGTGCGGCTTCGTGTATTCTCAGTTCATGATGTAAAATAGGATGTACGGCGGAGGAGGCAGAGGCTTCCTCCGCTGTTTTGCTTGCGAAAAGGCTCTCCCTTTGGGAGAGCTGGCGCGGAGCGCCTGAGAGGGCAAGGATGCTCGCCGGGAGGCTCAGGCGCAGCGACAGCATCGCCTTGACCGAGGGGCTGCTGATCGCAGTGCTGGTGACTCCGCCCTGACTGGCTTGCCCTCTCCGTCACCTGCGGTGCCACTGCCCGGGTTGCGGCTCCCAGCGTCTGCTTCGCTGCCGCTCGCATCCTGCTGGCCGCGGCCCCAACAGCTCCTCTCTGTTTCCGCCACTGGCGGCGGTCGTCGCCGTTGCTCCCAAAGGGAGAGGCTTTTAGAGAAAGTTGAAAACCAGGAGAATTGTTATGTCAGAAGAATATCTGCAGGCCGCGTTCGAGATCAAAGCGGCCTGCGACGACATCAGCCGGAAGCTGCTGCGCTGGCACTGGGAGGAAAAGCCCGGCGCTCACAGCGTGGACGCCCTGCTGAAGCATCTGGCCCAGCGCCAGAAGGAGAGCCCCGACTACTACGAGCGCCTGCCGGAGCTGAATGGCCGCACCGGCTGGCAGCAGCTGGATACCACCCTCTGTATGCGCATCCTGCTGGACCCGGAAAAGGACGCCGCCCGGCCTCTGGACCTGCTGGGCAGTACGCCCCACCCGGCAGCGGCCCGCCGCGCCTGCAACGCGGTACGGATGGCCCGCAACGAGGCCGCCCACGCCTCCGACAGGACCGCAGCCGCACAGGCGGCGATCCGGTTCAACGAGGCCGTGGAGGAGCTGGAAGCGGGCTATGAGGGAACGGCCCTGACTACCGGCGACCTCGAGAAGTATTACCGGATGGCGGAGGACTTTCTGTCCCGCTGCGGCGCGTCGGAGACCATCGAGCCTCAGAAGAAGGCTGAGGACGAAGCGCCCCGCCGTCAGAAGTCCCAGAAAAGCGGCAGCACATCCCGCAAGCGCCAGAGCGGCGGAAGCCGCACGACCTCGAAGGGGACCTCCAGCCGCAGCCGGAATACCTCTGGCCGGAACAGCCGCAGCCGCCAGAATATGCAGACCACGGCCCGCCGCAAGAAGCGTCAGCGCACCCAGAGCCGCGCTCTCACCGTGGTGCTGCTGGCCGTCGTCCTGCTGGGCCTGCTGGTCCGGGCCTGGACGATGGGGCTGATGAAGTGATACGCTCTACTGAGGTAGATCATGTGATGAAGTGACCAAAAAATAACGTACTATAATGATTAAACGTCACTTACGCAGCTTGCGTAAGTGAGGGTATCTGCGTAAGTGACTCACTTACGCAGCAGGGGTCACTTCGTCACCTTGCATAAGTGACTTTTTGGACGATACTGCGTGTGAAAAGCGTCACTTCCTCAGATAACGCGCGGGTCTCAGAGAAAGTTCTCTGTAGTCCGACCTCTCCGTCAGCGCTGACGCGGCCAAAACTGCATACAATAGCCCTATAACCGTTTATATGGGAAAGGAAACAGGCAATGGAGCTGAATTTTTATACCCTCTGCGTCATCTATCTGGTCTACTCGTTCCTCGGCTGGGTAGCCGAGACGGTGGTGGCGACCATCAAGGGCCGCGCCTTCGTCAACCGCGGCGTGGCGTCCGGCCCGTTCTGCTTCGTCTACGGCACGGCGGCTGTGCTGATGGCGGTGGGCTTTGCCGACCTGCGCTCGACGCCGGTGGCCCTCTTCCTCGGCTGTGCGGCCAACGCCACCGTGGTGGAGTGGGTGACGGCCAAGCTGCTCGAGAGGATGCACCGCCGCCGCTGGTGGGACTACTCGGATAAAAAGTTCAATCTGGACGGCTACGTCTGCCTGCAGTACTCGGTGCTCTGGGGTCTGCTGGGCATGGCAAGCGTGCTGTGGGGCAACGTCCTGCTGCTGCGGCTCTGCGCCCTGCTGCCGGGCTGGCTGCTGCATATCGGCGTCTGGGCGGCGATGACGCTGGCCGTCCTCGACCAGCTGGGCGCAGCGCTGGCCGTCAACCGGTACGCCGCCAGCCATCCGAGGCTGGAACAGCTCAACCTCGAGCTGGAAAAGCACTCGGACAAGCTGCGTCAGCGGCTCATCGCCCATGTGGAAAAGCGTATCCAGCGGGCTTACCCGACCATCGTCCAGCCCGAGCCGGCTGCTCAGAAAGAAAAGGCCCTGAGCTTCGGCGACCTCGTCTGGCTCTTCGTCATCGGGGCTTTCCTCGGCGACGTGGTGGAGACGCTGTTCTGCCGGGTGACGGCGGGCGTCTGGATGAGCCGCTCGAGCCTCGTGTGGGGACCCTTCAGCGTGGTGTGGGGTCTGGCGCTGGTCATGGCGGCGGTCCTGCTGCGGGGCAGCGAGGAGCGGAGCGACCGCTCCATCTTCCTGTTCGGCTTCGTGATGGGCGGCGCGTATGAGTATATCTGCAGCGCCGTGGGTGAGCTGCTGTTCGGCGTCATCTTCTGGGACTACAGCGGCTTCAAGTTCAATCTGGGAGGCCGTGTCAACCTGCTCTACTGCTTCTTCTGGGGCATCGCGGCGGTGGTCTGGATCCGGTACGGCTACCCCCTCGTCGCAAAGCTGATGGCAAACCTGAAAAAGCACATCCTGCCCTGGATGACCGTGGTGCTGACGGTGTTCATGGCCGTGAACATGGGGCTTTCGGCACTGGCGCTGGCCCGATACGACGCCCGCACCAGCGGCCTCGCCCCGGCGAACCGGCTGGACGTCTTCCTCGACGAGCACTTTGACAACGCCCGGATGGAGCGGGTGTACCCCAACGCCAAAAAAACCGGCTGACCCGGCAGCCATAAACGCAAAAAAGCACTGCACCCGCCCACTTTTGGGGGAGTGCAGTGCTTTTGGTTTGTTCAGCCCTTACTGAGCGGCAAAGACCTTTACCTCGTCCTTGTCCATGAAGGCGGCACCGGCAAAGCCTGCTGCTTCCAGCTGGCCCAGCTGCTTGCCGAGCTTCTTGCCCTGCGGCAGGACGGTGACGTTGTAGGTATCGCGCAGGGCAGCGGCCTTGCTCAGGACGGCGGTGAAGTCGGCGTCCTTGCCGTAGAGCAGTGCGATCTTCTGCTTTGCGCCGGGGATCTGATAGCCCTGCTCGAGCAGGATGCCGCAGACGCGCTCGAAGCCGATGGAGAAGCCGACTGCCGGCACCTGAGTGCCGAGGAACTTGCCCACCATGTTGTCATAGCGGCCGCCGCCGGCGACTGCGCCGCTGAACTGCGGGCAGGTGATCTCAAACACCATGCCGGTGTAGTAGCCCTGACCGCGCACGAGGCTGGGGCAGTAGGCCACCTGATAGCGGCCTGCGGCCATGGCGTTGGAGGTAGCGAGGACGTACTTGAGGTCGTCGGCGATGGCGGGGTCCGCGCAGCGGGCGGCCACGGCGTCCAGCGTCACCTCGCCGGCGGCGATGAAGTCGGCCAGTGCGTTGACCGCGCTCTCGGGCAGCTGCTTCTCGAGAAGCTCGGCCTTCACGCCGTCGGCACCGATCTTATCCATCTTGTCGAAGGTGATGCAGACGGAATCCAGCGTGTCGGCGGCAAAGCCCATGCTCTCCAGCATCCCGCGGAGGATGCGGCGGTCGTTGATGTTGACGGTAAAGCCGTCGAAGCCGATGCCCAGCAGGGCGCGGGTGGTCACGTCGATGAGCTCGACCTCGGCGTTGGGGCTCTCGTCGCCCAGAATGTCGATGTCGCACTGGACGAACTCGCGCAGACGGCCCTTCTGGGGGCGCTCGGCGCGGAAGACGCGGTCGGTCTGGATGACCTTGAAGGGGTGGGGGAGCTTGTCCTTGTTGGCGGCGTAGAAGCGGCTCAGGGGCAGGGTCAGGTCATAGCGCAGACCCATGTCGGAGAGCTCTTTCGGGTCGCCGGAGTTCAGGGCGGCGGTGAGCTTGTCGCCGCGCTTGAGCACCTTGAAGATGAGGTTCAGGTTGTCGCCGCCGTCGGACTTGTCGAGGTTCTCCATATCCTCCAGCATGGGGGTGGAGATGCGCTCGAAGCCGGATGCGCGGTAAGTCTCGAGAATTTTGCCCTGAATGTAGTCGCGCAGGGTCTGCTCGTTGGGCAGAAGGTCGCGCATACCTTTTAAGGCCTGAGTTTTCATAAGATAGTCCTCTTTCTGTATAGCCCTCTCAGTCGCGGATGGCAGATACTGAGCCTAACCTCTCAGTCTGCTTCGCAGACAGCTCCCCTACTAGGGGAGCCTCTGGCGAAGAGATAAAGTGTTCCGAGATGCCAAAGCCTCCCCTCGGTAGGGGAGGTGGCACGGCGGAGCCGTGACGGAGAGGTTTAGGCACAGAAGCAACGTGACGAAAGAGATGATTTTTATAATACCCTTCTAATTATAAAGGATACTGTCTTTTTGTCAATCGAAAAGGACACACTATTCTCTGAGGTGATGCACGAAATGCAGAAAACAAGACCCTGGGCCATCCTGGCGGCAGGCGCGGCCATCCAGGTATTGACAGGCCTGCCCGCCGCGTGGGGCGTGTTTCAAAGACCCGTCATGGAGGAATACGGCCTCAGCGAGCAGGGGGCAGGCTATGCCTTCGGGGTGCTCATCGCATTTTTCGGCATCGGGTGCGTCATCGGCGGCTTTCTGCAGGATAAGCAGGGGCCACGCTTTGCGGCTTTGTGGGGGACGGGCCTGCTCTGCGGCGGATTCTTCGCGGCGGCGGCTCTCCCGGCAGAGAAGGGAAGGGCTTTTTTCGGGGTGTTCAGCATCCCGGCGGGGCTCGGCACGGCCTTTCTCTATCCGTCCATCCAGTCCTGCGCCCAGAAGTGGTACAAGGGCCGGAAGGGCCTCGCCACCGGCGTCATCGGGGGCGCAGTGGGGTTGAGCGGAGCGTTCCTGACCGTCTTTGTCCGCACGGCGCTGCGGGGCTTCGGGCCGGTGCAGGGCATCCGGGGCGCGTTCTGGGCGCTGGGTGCGCTGACCCTGCCGGTCTGCCTCGCGGGCAGTGCATTGCTGACCGACCCGCCGCCCGAAAAACCTCAGCCCAGCCGGCAGGGAAAGGCTAAGGCCGCGCCGCCCCTCGACCTCTCGCCCCGGCAGATGCTTGGCACGCGGCAGTACTGGCTCTGCGCCGGAGCGGTCTGCTTTTCCACCCCGGCGGTGCTGCTGTTCAGCCCCATCATCCTGAAGCTTGGCATGGAGCGGGGGCTGGACGAGAGCGCCGCCCTCTGGGCCGTGGTGCTGGGCAGCGTGGGCAGTGCGGCCGGGCGGCTGCTGATGCCCCTGCTCAGCGACAAGATCGGCCGCCGCCCCACCGACCTCATCCTCTTCGGCGTGTCGCTGGGGCTTTCGGCGGCGTTCCTGTTCGCCCGGGGATGGGCCGTCGTGGCGGTGTATGCGGGGCTGACGTTCTGCTACTCGGCGCTGGCGGCGGTGCTGCCCGCCCTCTCCACCGATCTGTTCGGCCTGCCCCACGCCGGGGTGAACTACGGCTTTCTGGCGCTGGGCCAGAGCGTGGGAAGCCTTTTGTTCCCCTGCATCGCGGATCTCTGGGGATTCGAACAGGGACGGCACATCCTCGCCATCGCGGGCGCGGCGGCGGGCTTCGCCTGCATCTGGGCTGTCACGCCGGTGCGGCGGGAGCCGCAGAAAAAACCGAATTGAGAAGTTGCGCTCCTGCGCAGAAAAACGAAAATGGAAAAAAGATTGCGAAAAATTTGTCAGAAATGACTTGCAAATTGGGCCAACGTCCTCTATAATAAAATTGTGCGTGGTAGTACCGGGAGAGGCGCTGAAAAGAGAGCGGCACGGCCCGGTCAATGCAAGGCGGCAGGGGAGAGAAGCCTCTGCCGCACGGCATCAATTTGTCAAAAGGAGAGTATGATTATGACCTATTCGCAGCAAGTACAGAATATGT
>ENA-OUPA01000390-OUPA01000390.1-human-gut-metagenome-genome-assembly--contig:-NODE-390-length-30987-cov-18.3611_pt1 | contig 30987 bp, 28 predicted proteins | sample MGYA00237939_ERZ548770 | MGnify/ENA primary metagenome ERZ548770 (study PRJEB26490, sample SAMN05356877) | human gut metagenome | biome: terrestrial biome; feature: human-associated habitat; material...
AGGTCGGCTATATGTTCGGCCAGTACAAGCGCCTGACCAACAGCTTCCAGGGCGGTATGCTCACCGGCAAGGGCCTGACCTTCGGCGGTTCTCTGGCCCGTACCGAGGCTACCGGCTACGGCCTGTGCTACTTCACCGCTGAAGCTCTGAAGTGCATGCGCAACGACAGCCTCCAGGGCAAGACCGTGGTCATCTCCGGTTCCGGCAACGTGGCGATCTACGCCTGCGAGAAAGCTACCCAGCTGGGTGCCAAGGTCGTTACCATGTCCGACTCCAACGGCTACGTCTACGATCCCAACGGCATTGATCTGGCCTACGTCAAGGATCTGAAGGAAGTCCGCCGCGGCCGTATCAAGGAGTACGCCGAGACCCACGAGGGTGTAACCTATGTTGCAGATTGCACCAAGGTCTGGACTGTCCCCTGCGACATCGCCCTGCCCTGCGCAACCCAGAACGAGATCAACAAGGAGTCCGCTGAGGCTCTGGTCAAGAACGGCTGCACCGTTGTCTGCGAGGGCGCAAACATGCCCAGCACCCCGGAGGCCATCGAGGTCTACCTGTCCAACGGTGTCCTGTACGGACCCGCAAAGGCTGCCAACGCCGGCGGCGTGGCCACCTCCGGCCTGGAGATGAGCCAGAACTCCGAGCGTCTGAGCTGGACCTTCGAAGAGGTCGATGCCAAGCTGAAGGGCATCATGGAGGGCATCTTCCACGCTTCCTATGACGCATCCGTTGCTGCCGGTTCCGAGGGTAACCTGATGGTCGGTGCAAACTGCGCCGGTTTCCTGAAGGTGGCCACCGCCATGATGGCACAGGGCATCACCTACTAATTGTTCCAAAGCATTTTCAAGAGCTGCGTTCGCAAGAGCGCGGCTCTTTTTGTATCTATTCGCTGGCCGCATCTCCGGGAGCTTTTCCCGGCGGGTCAACGGACATTCCATGCCCGCCCCGCAAGCGGGGCCCCACCTCGGATACTCGCCGAGAAAACGCCCCTCGTGCGGCCTGTATAAAGCCCCGCCAACCCGTCCATACTGACCACATCAAGCGAAGAGAGGGTTCTGAAATGGACGAACAGATGTTTTGTTTTCAATGCGAGCAGGCGGCGCACTGCACTGCCTGTACCGGTAAGGCCGGTGTCTGCGGCAAAAGCGCGGACACGGCAGCGGCGCAGGACCGCCTGACCGGCGCACTCATCTCCTACGCCAGCCAGCTCATCGGCGAGGGGCGGGCCCCCGCCCCGGAACAGGCACTTCTGCTGATGGAAGGGCTGTTCACCACCATCACCAACGTGAACTTCGACCCGCAGACCGTGGACCAGCTGACCGAGAGCATCCATGCGGCCTGCCCCGGCATCGGGTTTGACTACGACATGGCAAACCTCTGGCACGAGCCGGACGAGGACATCCGCAGTCTGAAATCGTTCGTCCTGTTCAGCCTGCGCGGCATGGCAGCGTACAATTACCATGCGCGGGTGCTGGGCCGCATCGACCCGGAGCTGGACCGCTTCTTCTGCGAAGCATTGCAGGCCGTTGGCAGCGAATGCTCCATCGACGCCCTCTGGGCACTGGTGCAGAAGACCGGCAAGGCCAGCTACCGCTGCATGGAGCTGCTGGACGCTGCTAACACCGGGGCCTTCGGCCAGCCGGAGCCGGTGGAGGTGCCGCTCATCATCGAGAAAGGGCCGTTCATCGTCATTTCCGGCCACGACCTCTACGACATGAAGTGCCTGCTGGAGCAGACGGCGGGCAAAGGCATCCACATCTACACCCACTCGGAAATGCTCCCCGCCCACGGCTACCCGGAGCTGAAGCAGAAGTACCCGCATCTGAAGGGCAACTTCGGCACAGCCTGGCAGAACCAGCAGCGGGAGTTTGAGGACATCCCGGCCCCGATCCTCTTCACCACCAACTGCATCATGCCCCTGCGGGAGAGCTACGCCGACCGGGTGTTCACCACCTCGGTGGTGTCCTATCCCGGCGTCCCGCACATCGGGCCAGAGCGGGATTTCTCCCCCGTCATTGCCAAAGCACTGGAACTAGGGGGCTACCCAAAAGACACCGCCATGCCCGGCATCAACGGCGGGCGCAGCGTCGTGACCGGCTTTGCGCGGAGCGCTGTGCTCTCCCACGCCAATGAGATCGTTGCGGCCGTGAAAAGCGGGCAGATCCGCCATTTCTTCCTGGTGGGCGGCTGTGACGGCACCCGGCCTTCCCGCCGCTACTACACCGAGTTCGCCAAGCTCACCCCGCCCGACACCGTGATCCTGACGCTGGCCTGCGGCAAATTCCGCCTGAACGACCTGGATCTCGGCACCGTGGCGGGCCTGCCCCGCATCCTCGATGTGGGCCAGTGCAACGACGCATACAGCGCCATTCAGATTGCGCTGGCGCTGGCCGATGCGTTCCAGTGCGGCGTCAACGACCTGCCGCTCTCGCTGGTGCTCTGCTGGTTCGAGCAGAAGGCCGTCTGCATCCTCATCGCACTGCTGGCGCTGGGCATCCAGAACATCCGGCTCGGCCCTACCCTGCCCGCCTTCCTCTCGCCGGGCGTGGTGCGCGTTTTGCAGGAAAAGTACAATCTGATGGCCGTCACGACACCGGAGCAGGACCTGAAAGCGATTTTGGGCGAAGGATGAATCCGTTTCATCTCATCATCAAAGCGCACAAGAAGTGCAGGCTTTGGTGTACTAAAGTTTGTTGCACCTCCCACTTGAACAATCTTCACGAATCATTATAATAAAGCTAACGGAACAAAGGCGTTCCAGAAGGGTGAAGTCTACCCTTCTGGGGCGCTTTTTTGTTTTCTGTGCAAGAGGCTGCGGATCGTGCCGCGGCCCAGAGGATATTTTGAGAGATAAGGATGGGAAAGGCAATGGATCAATTTACGGAAAACGCCACGCCTCTTGGCCTGTATGACCCTCAGTTCGAGCACGATGCCTGCGGCATCGGCGCTGTGGTGGACATCAAGGGCCGCAAGAGCCACCAGACGGTCAGCGATGCCCTGAGCATCGTGGAGCGTCTGGAGCACCGCGCCGGTAAGGATGCCGAGGGCAAGACCGGCGACGGCGTGGGCATCATGCTGCAGATCAGCCACAAGTTCTTCTCCAAGGTGGCCGACGAGCTGAACATCAGCCTGGGCAACGAGCGGGAATACGGTGTCGGCATGTTCTTCTTCCCCCAGAACGAGCACCTGCGGGCACAGGCCATGAAGCTGTTTGAGCTGGTCACCCGCAAGGAGGGGCTTGAGTTTCTGGCATGGCGCAGGGTGCCGGTAGACCCCGATGCCGTGGGCCAGAAGGCCCGGGACTGCATGCCCTCCATCTGGCAGTGCTTCATCAAAAAGCCTGCCCGTGTGAGCAAGGGCATTGATTTTGACCGCAGGCTCTACATCATCCGCCGGGTGTTCGAGCAGGCCAGCAACGGCACCTATGTGCCCAGCCTGTCCAGCCGCACCATCGTCTACAAGGGCATGTTCCTGGTGCACGATCTGCGCCTGTTCTACCTTGACCTGCAGGACGAGGACTACGAATCCGCCATCGGCATGGTGCACAGCCGCTTTTCTACCAACACCAACCCCAGCTGGATGCGTGCCCACCCCAACCGGTTCATCCTGCACAACGGCGAGATCAACACCATCAAGGGCAACACGGACGCCATGCTGGCCCGCGAGGAGAGCATCTCCAGCCCCATCCTGCAGGACGACATGAACAAGATCCTGCCCATCATCAACACCTCCGGCTCGGACTCCGCCATGCTGGACAACGCGCTGGAGTTCATGGTGATGAACGGCATGGACCTGCCTCTGGCGGTGATGATCACCATCCCCGAGCCCTGGGAGAACAACAAGAACATCAGCCAGAAGAAGCGCGATTTCTACCAGTATTACGCCACCATGCTGGAGCCCTGGGACGGCCCCGCCGCCATCCTCTTCTCCGACGGCGACGTGGTGGGCGCGGTGCTGGACCGCAACGGTCTGCGCCCCAGCCGCTACTATATCACCAAGGACGGCCGGATGATCCTGTCCTCCGAGGTGGGCGTGCTGCCCTGCGCACCCGACAACATCCTGATGAAAGACCGCCTGCGCCCCGGCAAAATGCTGCTGGTGGATACCGTCAAGGGCGAGGTCGTGGATGACGAGAAGCTGAAGGAATACTACGCCAGCCGCGAGCCCTACGGCGAGTGGATCGACCGGAATCTGGTCCGGCTGAAGGACCTGAAGATCCCCAACATCAAAGTCCCCAGCTACACCGGCGAGGAGCTGACCCGCCTGCAGAAGGTCTTTGGCTACAAATACGAGGAAATCAAGGAGCTGATCCTGCCCATGGCCCGGGCCGGTGCCGAGCCTTCCGGAGCCATGGGCACCGACACCCCGCTGGCTGTCCTGAGTGACCAGCACCCCCCGCTGTTCAACTACTTCAAGCAGCGGTTCGCACAGGTCACCAACCCGCCCATCGATGCCATCCGTGAGAAGGTGGTCACCTCCACCAGCGTCTATGTGGGTGCCCACGGCAACCTGCTGGAGGACAAGCCCGAGAACTGCAAGGTGCTCAAGGTGCAGAACCCCATCCTGACCAGCACGGATCTGCTCAAGATCAAGCACATGAACGTGCCCGGTTTCAAGACCGCCACGGTGTCCATCAATTACTATAAGAACACCAGCCTGGAAAAGGCCATCGACCGCGTGTTCCTGGAGGTGGACCGCGCCTACAAGGACGGTGCCAACATCATCATCCTCTCTGACCGCGACATCGACGAGTACCACGTCTCCATCCCCAGCCTGCTGGCGGTTTCTGCCGTGTCCCAGTACCTCATCCGTACCAAGAAGAGCACGGCCATGGCCCTCATCCTTGAGAGCGCCGAGCCCCACGAGGTGCACCACTTTGCCACCCTGCTGGGCTACGGTGCCTGCGCCGTCAACCCCTATCTGGCCCACGACACCATTGCCCAGCTCATCGACGAGGGTCTGCTGGACAAGGATTACTACGCCGCCGTGGATGACTACAACAAGGCTGTGCTGAACGGCATCGTGAAGATCGCCTCCAAAATGGGCATCTCCACCATCCAGAGCTACCAGAGCAGCCAGATCTTTGAGGCGGTCGGCATCTCCAAGGATGTCATCGACAAGTACTTCACCGGCACGGTCAGCCGTGTGGGCGGCATCGGTCTGGAGGACATTCAGGCGGATGTGGAAGCTGCCCACAACGCCGCCTTTGACCCGCTGGGTCTGGATATCAACATGGAGCTGGCCGACGGCGGTGCTCACAAGTTCCGCAGCGGCAAGGAAGAGCACCTCTTCACCCCGCAGACCATCCATCTGTTCCAGAAAGCCTGCTTCACGGGCGACTACCAGGCCTTCAAAGACTTCACCCGCACCGTGGACAACATGGGTGCCGAGGGCATGCACCTGCGCAGCCTGCTGGACTTCAGCTATGACCCCAACGGCGGCATCCCCCTTGAGGAGGTGGAGCCTGTCAGCTCCATCGTCAAGCGGTTCAAAGCCGCTGCCATGAGCTACGGTGCCCTGAGCAGCGAGGCCCACGAGACCATCGCCATCGCCCTGAATCGTCTGGGCGGCCGGAGCAACACCGGCGAGGGCGGCGAGCCCGAGGAGCGCTACCAGAGCGAGAGCAATTCCAAGATCAAGCAGGTGGCCTCGGCCCGCTTCGGTGTGACCAGCAAGTATCTGGTCTCCGCCGAAGAGATCCAGATCAAGCTGGCACAGGGCGCAAAGCCCGGCGAGGGCGGCAACCTGCCCGGTGCCAAGGTCTACCCCTGGATCGCCAAGACCCGCCACAGCACCACCGGCGTGGGCCTGATCTCTCCCCCGCCCCACCACGACATCTACTCCATCGAGGATCTGGCCGAGCTGATCTATGACCTGAAGAACGCCAACCGCCACGCCAACATCAACGTGAAGCTGGTCAGCGAGGCCGGTGTCGGCACCATTGCCGCCGGTGTTGCCAAGGGCGGCGCACAGGTCATCCTTGTCTCCGGTTACGATGGCGGCACCGGTGCAGCCCCCCGCACCTCCATCAAGAACGCGGGCCTGCCCTGGGAGCTGGGCATCGCCGAGACCCACCAGACCCTGATCCTGAACGGCCTGCGCAGCCGCGTCCGCATTGAGAGCGACTCCAAGCTGCTCTCCGGCCGCGATGTTGCCATCAGCTGTATGCTGGGCGCTGAGGAGTTCGGCTTCGGCACCTCCCTGCTGATGTGCGAAGGCTGCGTGATGATGCGTGTCTGCAACCTGGACACCTGCCCCATGGGCATCTGCACCCAGAACCCCGAGCTGCGCAAGCGGTTCAAGGGCAAGCCCGAGTATATCATCAACTACCTGACCTTTGTGGCGCAGGAGCTGCGGGAGTACATGGCCAAGCTGGGCGTGCGCACCATCGACGAGCTGGTGGGCCGCACCGACCTGCTCCATGTCAAGCCCAGCGCTGCCGGCAGCCGTGCCGCCAAGATGAATCTGGACTGCATCCTGCACAACCCGGCCATTGCAAACAGCAACGTCCACTTTGTGCCTGCCGATACCTATGACTTCCACCTTGAGAACACCCTCGACATGAAGGTGCTGATGAAGAAGTTCAAGCTGGGCAGCAAGGCACCCCAGAGCGTCCGGCTGGAGGTCTCCAACACCGACCGCGCCCTGGGTGCCATCTTTGGCAGCGAGATCACCCGCAAGTACGGCAGCTCCCTGCCCGACGATGTCTACACCGCCGAGTGCATCGGCGCAGGCGGCCAGAGCTTTGGCGCGTTCATCCCCAAGGGCCTGACCCTCAGCCTGACCGGCGACTGCAACGACTACATGGGCAAGGGCCTGTCCGGCGGCAAGATCATCGTCCGCCCGCCCGAGGGCATCGGCTATAAGCCTGAGGAAAACATCATCACCGGCAATGTGGCCCTTTACGGTGCCACCAGCGGCAAGGCCTTCGTCTCCGGCGTGGCCGGTGAGCGCTTCTGCGTCCGCAACAGCGGCGCGACCGCCGTTGTCGAGGGCGTGGGCGACCACGGCTGTGAGTATATGACCGGCGGCACTGTCGTGGTCCTGGGCCAGACCGGCAAGAACTTCGCGGCCGGCATGACCGGCGGCGTGGCCTACGTTCTGGACGAGAACTGGGATTTCTACCAGCGGGTCAACAAGGAGACCGTGAGCCTGGAGCCTGTGGAGCACAAGTACGATGTTGCTGCCCTGAAGGAGCTCATCCGCGAGCATGTGGAAGCCACCGGCTCCCCCCGCGGCAAGGAGATCCTGGACAACTTCAGCGAGTACCTGCCCAAGTTCAAGAAAGTCCTCCCCTACGATTACGACCGGATGCTCCGGGTCATCGCTTCCATGGAGGAGCGCGGCCTGGACGGCGAACAGGCACAGATCGAAGCATTCTACGCTGTGCAGAAGAAGAAGTAAGGAGGGCTGGATCATGGGCAAGATCACTGGATTTATGGATTACACGCGCAAGACCAGCACGGATGTCCCGCCGCTGGAGCGCATCGAAAATTTCAACGAGTTTCACGTCTGGCTCTCCCGCGAGGAGCAGCAGACCCAGGCCGCCCGCTGCATGGACTGCGGCGTGCCCTTCTGCCAGGCCGGCATGATGATCGGCGGCATGGCATCGGGCTGTCCGCTGAACAACCTGATCCCCGAGTGGAACGACCTGGTCTATCAGGGCAAGTGGGAGCTGGCACTCCACCGCCTGCGCGCCACCAACCGCTTCCCGGAGTTCACCAGCCGGGTCTGTCCCGCCCTGTGCGAGGCCGCCTGCACCTGCGGTGACGTGACCGGCAGCAGCGTGACCGTGCGCGAGAACGAGCACGCCATCGTGGAAACGGGCTACGCCAAGGGCTGGCTCCACGCCGCCCCTCCCCCGGCCCGCACCGGCAAGAGCGTGGCCGTCATCGGCAGCGGCCCGGCCGGTCTTTCGGTGGCCGAGTACCTGAACATCCGGGGCCACGCCGTCACCGTGTTTGAGCGCGCCGACCGCGTGGGCGGCCTGCTGATGTACGGCATCCCCAACATGAAGCTGGACAAAGCTGTCATCGAGCGCCGCATCAGGATCATGCAGACCGAGGGCGTGGAGTTCCGCACCAGCATGGATGTGGGCGGTGCCGTGGATGCCGAGAGCATCCTGAACAGCTACGATGCCGTGGTGCTCTGCTGTGGTGCCAAAAAGGCCCGTGACCTGAACGTTCCGGGCCGGGATGCCAACGGCGTGCATTTTGCCGTGGATTACCTCACCAGCGTGACAAAGAGCCTGCTGGACAGCAAATTTGCCGACGGCAGGGCCATCGATGCCAAGGGCAAGAACGTTCTGGTCATCGGCGGCGGCGACACCGGCAACGACTGCCAGGGCACGGCCCTGCGGCAGGGCTGCACTGATCTGGTGGCTCTGGAAATGATGCCGCAGCCTCCCAAGGAGCGTGCCGCCAGCAATCCCTGGCCCGAGTGGCCCCGGGTGCTCAAGGTGGACTACGGCCAGACCGAGTGCATGGCCAAGTTCGGCAAGGACCCCCGTGTCTACCAGACCACGGTCAAAGAATTCCTCAAGGACGATGCAGGCAACCTGACCGCTGCCGTCATCTCCTACCTCAAGCCCGAGCGTGACCCCGAGACCGGCCGCACCAACATGGTGCCCACCGGCGAGGAGTTCACCTACAACTGCGAGCTGGCCTTCATTGCCGCCGGTTTCGTGGGCTGTGAGAGCTATGTGGCCGATGCCTTCGGTGTCAGCCTGACTGGCCGCGGCTGCGTGGACACCGATCACTTCCGCACCAACGTGGACAAAGTGTTCGCCTGCGGCGATATGCGCCGGGGCCAGAGCCTTGTGGTCTGGGGCCTGCGCGAGGGCCGCGACTGCGCCGCCGAGGTAGACCGCTACCTCATGGGCTACACCAACCTGTAAGCCCGCATCCCGGCCATTACTGAACCATTCTCTTTCCTATCCTAAACAAGCGGAAAGCCCCATCGGTATTTTTCGTACCGATGGGGCTTTCTGCGTTATTTTCTTGGGGTTTCTCTCTTCGTGAAGGGGAGCGGGCGAACCCTCTCCGGGCAGTTGCCTTGCCCTCTCAGTCAAAGCCTAACAGCTTTGCCAACTCCCTCAAAGGGGAAGCTGTCGCCGCAGGCGACTGAGAGGTTGTACGAAGGATCACTTCATCTCTTTCACCCTATTCCACCCCCGGATCACTTCCCACCGGCCCACAGAAGCGTCTGCGGGCTTATCGGCGGAGATGAGCTGGCTTTCAACAGCCCAAGTCAGAGCCTTCTGCTCGTCGGTGGCATCCTCAGCCATCACAGCGGCAGGGGCGGGTTTGCCAGCTTCGGTCCAGAGGAGTTTTGCCAGTTCGGTGGTGTTCTGGGGGATAGCTGCACCGGCAGGCAGGACAGTGTTCAGGTACAGTTCCGTGCCGATCATGTAACCGGTATAACCCAGCACAGCCGTACCGGCACCGGCAACACCGATCATGGCAGCGGTACCCAGCACGCCGGGACCTTCGCTTTCAATGGTGGCATCCTGCGTCATGGCCTCGATGGTCACAGCCTGTGCAGGCATCTTGAAGGTCAGGGGGTTCTCCTTGACGTTCACATCCAGCTTCGCATCACTGTTAATGCTCCACAGGTCAAACACAATCGCATCGGTGGGGGCGGTGTATTTCACCGTCACTTCGGCATTTTCGGGAACTTTAGCCGTCAGGGTGCCATCCTCGGCCTTGGTAAATTCCACTGCCTTGCCGTCAGCATCCTTCACGGTCACTTCGGCGTTCTTGACGGTCAGGTCGTACCGCTTGACAACAGGAGCAACCGGTTCGGTATCTTCCTTCTTGTCATTGTCCTTGTTGGTGTCATCCGGCTTGTTGTCGCCCGGCTTCGGGGGCAGGGTGCCGCCGTTGTTGGTCAGCTGGCTTTCGTCAAACTTGCCGCCGGAGATCACACCGGTTTTCTCATTGGTCACAGCACCGGTAAAGTTGCCGTTGCCAATGGTTCCGTTGTTTTTCACCTTGCCGGAAAACGTACCATCGTTAATTGCGCCATTATTGGTCACTTCGCCGGAAAACGTACCATTCTCAATTTTACCATCGCTCTCGTTTGTCACGCCTCCAGAGAATTGAGTCGCCTTTTCTCCGGTCGTTGTGATTGTGCCCTTATTGGTCACTTCACCAGTTACGGTACCGCCGTTGGCGTTCAGGGTTCCGTTGTTTTCAATGGGAATGTTCAGGGTACCACCCGTACCACTGTCAATCAATGTCAGATTACCATAATTGATGATTTTCTTTTCGGCGTTTTCTCCAGCAACCTGCTTGCCCGTCAGATCAACAGTAACTGTAACGCCCTCGGGGATGGTCAATGTATTCTCCATGTCGTCCGGTGTTACATAGCTCAGGAATTTGAGCTGAGCATTCCCATGCGCTTTGTCTTGAATCGCTCTTAAGGTTGATTTATCCGGCCAACTGTGGCCAATCAGTTTGACATACGCCTCATATTCTACCGCATTGCATACACCAGCAGTGGAAGCATCTTCAATTCTTTTGAATTTTCCGCTTTCAATCTTTCCCGCAGACTCATTTACGACTGTTCCGGTAAACTCAGCATTCTCCGTTCCGGTAATCGTTCCACGGTTTTGGATTTTTCCGCTGACGGTAGCATTATTTACATGCAGCTGAACACCAGTATGAATGACCATATCATAGCGTTCACTGTTTGTAATGGTGCCGCCACTCAGTAAGATCTCTGTATTGCTACGAGCGGAAGTCCATAAGCCATATCCTTTGTTGTTGTCGATGGTTCCTCCACTCATTATGAACTTGGACGTTCCACTCCAAGCAATCGAAACACCATCATTGCTGCAATTTTTGATTTCAGCCAAGTCGCTCATGGTAAAAGTACAGGTGTTCCCAGAGTCAGGATACATTTTTACGCCTGCACCTTCTGGTGCTGTACAATTTTCAATTGCGCCTCCGGTCATATTGAAGGTGCCATCGCTCATGTACACACCGCCACCGCTTGTGCTTGCGGTAAAGCCCTGAATGGTGCCGCCACTGATCGTCAGGGCACTGCCGGAGCCTTCCATATAGATTGCTCCGCCGTGCCCTGTTACCGTACCATTGCCCTGAATGATACCTTTGCCCACACTATCCTTGATTTCCAGCGTGCCGCCATTCGAGATGTTAAACGCTCTCTGGTTACTTGCCGCTGTAATGGTGTGGCCGTTCAGATCAATGCTCAGTTTTTTATTATTGATAGAGAGAGTGTCTGTTAACGTAATATCGCCGTTCAATTGGACATTTCCGCCGTTTGTAGCAGCAGCTCTCAGCCCCGTCAAATCTGAAACCGATGTAGCTGTACCGCTCGAAGTGCCGCCCGTTGCGTCCGACAGCGTTATCGCATCATCTCCCGGGGTTGTACCCCCCCCCCTACTGTTGCCAGAGCGGGTGCAGGCATCATGCTGACTGCCATACTGACTGCCAGTGCCATACTAATCAATCGTTTTTTCATCTGCAAAAGCCCCCTTATAAAAATATGTTCCGCAGATCTGCCCCGGCAGGAAAGCCGGACACATCCGTTGCTTTTTTGTCCACGGTGGGCAAATCATCGGCATCATTATAACAAATTTTGGAGCATTTGGCAATGTTTTAAGGCAAATTGTCGAATATCCGGTAAAATGGCCTTTCAGCCTGCATTTCGTCCCGAGGAAGGCGGTGATTTCTCCTTGACTTTTGCACCTGTGCAGCACATAATAAGGTCGCGAATGTAAATTGGTGCGTATCCATGGTATCACCAAGCAGCAAGAAGCCCCATCGGTAGTGCCTATACCGACGGGGCTTCCTGCTTTGCTGGGGGTTAGTGCTTACCGGCCTTGAACCATCTGTCAAGCCACTTGCAAATGACAAACCCACACAGAAACAGCAACAGCGCTCTGCCCTCTCCGGCAGGGCGCTTTGCGTTCAATCTTCTCTCTTCAATTCTTCTTGCAGCAGCCGTTTGAACAAAACAGGGTAATTACTTGCACCATGCACGATATGGTAGACGAACACAGTATCCACAATCAGCCGATAGACGCAGAGATACTGCCCGGCGATCACATAGCGATAGCCGCTTTTCAGCAGTTCGGCATCTCTTGGAAGCGAACCCGACAGCGGGAAACGTTCCAACCGCGAAAGAGAATCCAAGATTCGATCCGTGATTTTTCGGGCAGAATTCGGCCCTACCAGATTCATGTGAAGCTCTGCGATTGCTTCCAGTTCCCGCTGTGCCGACTCCAGAATTTCGATCTTAGCCACGACGATAGATCTCCTCCAGCCGTTTTCTGGAATCCTCCAGCGTGTAAGCCGGAGCACCAGCAAGCCTTCCCTGTTCCGCTGCTTCCAGCTTTGCCCGGAGTTTCAACGCCTCTTCCCGCTGTTCGAATGCTTCAATGCTCATCACAACAAGGTCACCCTCTCCATTTTTTGTAATGTAGATTGGCTCGCCCGCTCCGTGCGCCAGATTTGAAATGGAACCGTAGTCATTGCGAAGCGCCGTAGACGACTTAATGATCATAGTGCGCACCCCCTAAATGATTCTAATATAATTCTATCAGAATCATTCATTTTCTTCAAGCGTTCTCATCAAAAAAGCGGCCTGCCGGAGAGGGCAGGCCGCTTTGCGTCAATCCGTATCGTATTCGGTACCGGCTCCATCGGCCGGCGGCTCCGTCTGCGCGGCAGACGGTGTGGTACCGGCGGAAGGGGTCGTGGTCTCGGGCGGGGTGGCGGGCACCTCGGCCTCGACCTCTGCCGCCATATAGACGATGATGGTCGAGCCCACCTCCACCATGGCACCGGGCTCCTCGCTGCAATAGGCCACACAACCCGAAACATAGGAGCCATCGTTATAAATGGGATAGAAGCTCGCATTCAGCCCCACCTGCGCCAGCTGCTGCTCCGCGCCATCCCGGGTAAAGCCTGCCACGTTGGGCATCTCCACCATCTGCGGGCCGCGGCTGACCACCAGATCGATGGTGCTGCCCTCTTCGATGACCTCCCCGGCTTCGGGGGTCTGACGGATGATCTTGCCCTTTTCCACGGTATCACTGTATTCCATGGTCACATAGAACAGGTAATCCCCGGCATAGCTGTTGTTGTTGCGCACCTGCGAATCGTAGTCCATCCCCACAAAATCCGGGGCCAGATTCACCGGCTCTGTCACCAGCGAGCTGGCCGGTTCGGAGGCCGGGGTGGATTCCGCAGGCTTTGCGGTGTGCAGCCCCTGATTTACCAGCCCCCACACGATGAGCAATGTCAGGATGGCCAGCAGGATCAGGATGGCCGCCAGCAGGTTGCGCAGGCTGAGGATATGCTTTTTCCGTTCCTCTTCCTCGGAGGGCTGAGGGCGCGGCGCGGCCTGCTGCAGGGTCTGGGTAAGCTCCGTGGTATACTCCTGACTGCTCAGTGCCCGGAACAGCTGGGGCACGGTCTGGATGCGCTCGGCAGGCCTGAGCTGCAGGCCCATCCAGAGCACATCCGAAACATACTCCGGCACCGCCCGTTCCAGCGTGCGGGCGCGGGGGTTGGAGTCCGACACCAGCCGCTGTGCCGCAGGAACAGGGCTCTGCCCGCAGACCATCCGGTAGACCACGGCGGCAAGGCTGTATTCGTCGGTGTAACGGCCCTCAAATTCGGTGGTGGAATACTGCTCCGGCGCCGAGTAGCCCTCGTACAGCTGCTCGTGCAGGCCGCTGCCCGCCGTGCGCAACCCCACGGTGGCGTAGCCCGTCAGGCGTGCCCGGCCGTTTTCCAGCACCCGGATATTTTCCGGGCAGATGCCCCGGTGCACCAGCCCCACCTGATGCATGGCCGCCACGCCGTCAAACACAGGCTGCAGCATATTGCGGGCCGTCTCAGCTGAAACCGGGCTGGGACGCTCATCCAGCCACTGCTGCAGCGGGATGCCGCCGGGATTCTCCATCACGGCGTAGACGGTGTTGTTCTCCTCGAACACGTCCAGCACAGCCTCCAGACCGTTTGCGGGGGTGATGCGCTGGATGGAGCGGTAAAGATCGGCAAAGTCCATCCGGGTGGTCTTGAACAGCACCTCGCTGCCCAGCTTGGGCCGGAGCAGCGCGTCCGTGCCCCGCTCCGCCGACAGCGTCAGGGGCATATACTCCTTGATGGTCACCCGGAACCGCCCGACGTTCTCCACGCCCCGGTACAGGATGCCCTCGCCGTCGATGCTCTGCATCTCGCCCACGGTATACCTCCCGGCCAGCAGCGTGCCCACCGGCAGGCTGCCCGCCGGGTTGCGCCCGGCCAGTACCCCGCCGCAGTGCGGGCACACCGACACCCGGCTCTCCAGCTCGCCCATGCAGTACGGGCAGATGCGTTTTGCTTCCATGTGCGCCACCTCGTTTCATCGTGGTCTGTTTCAAATTATTGTATCATATTTGCCCCCGCCACGCAATCCGCAAAGCAAAAAAGCGCCGCCCTCTGAGTTTTTTCACAGGGAGCGGCGCTTTGATTTTCTATTACAGGGTCAGCGGACGCAGATACACCTTATTCCGGCAGATCCTCTTCGTTCTCCAGGCTGTGCCAGACATTCTGGACATCGTCGTTGTCCTCCAGGGCATCCAGCAGCTTGCCCATTGCCTTGAGCTGATCGGGGTCGGTCAGGCGGGTGGTGGTCATGGGAACCATGGCCAGGTCGTCGCTCAGGATCTCGTAGCCCTTCTCTTCCATGGCCTTGACCACAGCGGAGTAGTTCTCGGGATCGGTGGTGATCTCAGCAGCCTCTTCGCCTGCATCAAAGTCCTCGGCACCGGCATCCAGAGCATCCATCATGGCCTCGTCGGCATCCTTATCCTCCAGAGAGATGTCGATGACACCCTTCTGGCTGAACAGGAAGGCCACACAGCCCATAGCGCCCAGGTTGCCGCCGTTCTTGTCGAAGTAGTGGCGCAGGTCGGCAGCGGTACGGTTGCGGTTGTCGGTCAGGGTCTCCACCATGACAGCAACGCCGCCGGGGCCGTAGCCTTCGTAGGTGATTGCTTCGTACTCGGTCTTATCGCCGCCCTCAGCCTTCTTGATGATGCGCTGGATGTTATCGTTGGGCACGCTCATGCGCTTTGCCTTGGCGATCAGGTCTGCCAGCTTGCTGTTGGAAGCCGGGTTGGGGCCGCCGTCACGGACGGCAACGCTGATCTCGCGGCCGATCTTGGTAAAGACCTTTGCTCTTGCGCCATCGGTCTTTTCCTTCTTGCGCTTAATGTTGTTCCATTTGCTATGTCCAGACATGGGGAACCTCCTAAAGTTTTATCGAAAATCTCCGCCTGCGGGCAGACGGGCTGTGGTCGCCCGCTTGTGGCAGCACACAAAATCTAACTCTATTATTGTAGCACAATCACGAATCCCATTCAAGGGCTCCGGGCGTGTTTTTCGCTTGTTCGTGTTGGAAAACCGGCTTTTCAGGCCGGTTTACAGCAGCCGCAGGGCCTTGGGGTAATGGTTTTTGACCCGTCCGCCCGACACCTTGCCGCCGCCCATGGGGCAGCCATCCACGGTCACGCAGCACCAGCCATCGGCGGCAGTGTCCGCGGCGATCTCATGGCCGGAAAGGTACTCCGTTACCCGCGGGTCGGCAAGGGTCAGTGCTTCGCGGTTGGTGCAGAGCGCGCCGAACGCCGTGAACAGGTGGTGCTCCGGCACGAAACGGCCCTTCTGCACGCTGCCCACGAACACCCCCGCCCGCAGGACATGCAGTCCCGTCTGCGGAAAAGGCACGGGCAGCAGAACGCTTCCGCCATGCACCACGGCAGGGCGGTCCGCCAGCGCCGGGAAATACTGCCGGGCAAACTCCTGCCAGGCAGCAAGGCTCTGGGCCGGGGTGGCCTCCCCTGCCCCGGCATCCCGGCTGCGGGTGCTGCGGCCCTGCACCGCCTCCCGCAGGGCACGGCTGTTCTCCCGGCGGGCACTGCGGGCATCCGGGGCCTTGGCAGGCTTGCCGCCCTTGCTTCCCTTCTGCTTTTTGCTCTGCTCTGCGGCAGCAGCCAGCCAGAGCTCTTCCTCTGCCGTATAGGTTCCGGGGGCAGGCAGCGCCCGCGGCGTGCCAGCCTTGACCAAACGGGCAATAAAATGCCCCTCGCCGCCCTGACAGGGCCAGATCCGGCGCACTTTGTTCACATCCAGCGGCAGGCCGCCGGTGCGGTTTGCCTCACCCGGGCTGCCAAAGCTGTAATCCACATTGCCGAACACATCGGCCAGCGTGAACTCCGGGTGGCGCTGCAAAAATGCCGCCACCTGTCCCTCGTCCTCTTCCGGGGCAAAGGTGCAGGTGGAGTAGATCATCTCGCCGCCGGGGGCCAGGCAGGCCGCCGCGTTGTCCAGGATCTGTGCCCCCAGTGCGGCGCACTGCTTTACCAGCGCTTCACAATGCTGGGTCACAGCCACGGCTTCCTTGCGGAACATCCCCTCGCCGGAGCAGGGTGCATCCACGAGAACACGGTCAAAAAATTCCGGCAGAGCGGCGGCAATTCGGCCGGTGTCCTCGTTCAGCACCACAGCGTTGGGCACGCCCATCCGCTCCAGATTGCTCCGGAGCACCTCGGCGCGGGCGGCAACGAACTCGTTGCTCACCAGCAGCCCCTGCCCGCCCAGCGCTGCCGCCAGCTGGCTGCTCTTGCCGCCGGGGGCCGCGCAGGTATCCAGCACCCGCATCCCGGGCCGGACCCCCAGCAGGGGCGCGGCACTGGAAGCGGAAGGCTCCTGCGAGTAGAACACGCCCGCATGGTGGTAGGGGTGCCGCCCGGGCTTGAAGGCGGGGTCCTGCACCACAAAGCCCGCCTTGCAGAAGGGCGAGGGCTCCACCGGAAAATCTGCCTGCGCGGCAAACTGCTCCGGCGCAGCACGCAGGGCCGAGACCGTCACGCCCCGGGCAGCAGTCTCCTGCGGGGCGGCATAGAGAACATCGAACCGGTCGCCCAGCAGAGCGCGCTCCCGGCGCTCAAAATATTCCGTAGGCATGAAAGCTTATCCTCCCATGAATAAAGCCGCCGTTCGCGGCAAAACTAAGGCTGTGAGGGAAAGCCCCCTCACGAAAGGAGTAACGAACCATGAAGGACCACAGCGAGAATCGCACCGAAAACCGCACGAACAACTGCAAGAACCAGAGCCAGAACCGCACCACCAATCAGACCACCAACGAGCACAAGCACCCCAACCAGTATACCAAGGGTGCTGACGACGAGGGTGCCAAGAACAAGAAGTAACACCGCATAAGAAAGCCCGCTGCCTTCCCTGCACTGTTTTCCAGTGCGGAAAGCAGCGGGCTTTCGCGTTTTATTTCTGGTTTGGGTCAAACTGCTGCCACAGGGCATCGAACAGCTCTTCCACACGGGCCATCTGCCCGGTGAGGTAAAGCCAGCCCAGCAGGCACTCAAAGCCGGTGGAAGCGCGGTATTCCTCGGGGGAAGCGTGCTTGGCCACACTGGCCTTGCTGGCGTTGCGGCCCCGCTTGAACACAGCCAGCTCCTCCTCTGTGAAGAGCGGCTCCAGCAGCTGCTCCTCCCGGAACTGTGCCCGGGCCGAGACATACTTGACCTTTTCCACATTGAGCTTGCCTGCGGACATCCGGTGGTGCCGTGCCAGACGGGTGCGCACCAGCAGTTCCAGCACGCTGTCCCCCACAAAGGCCAGCGCCAGCGGGTTCAGCTCACGGGGGTCGATGGTTTCTTCCTGCATTGTTGTAATCCTCGCCCTCTCCGTCATTGCAGCTTTCAGACATGATTCAGCAAAACAGAAGCTGCGAACCTGTCAGATGCGTTGGCTCCCCCTTCGGGGGAGCTGGCGAGCGCAGCGAGACTGAGAGGGTCGTCTCCTTTTTAGAAGATATAATCGAACTGATACTCACCAATGAGGATGGTGTCGTTCTCCTGCACGCCCTTTTCCACCAGTTCGGTCAGGATGCCGCTCTCGTCCAGCTGACGCTGGAAATACTGCAGGCTCTCGTAGTCATCCACATTGCTGCCGGCCAGGATATACTCCAGCCAGGGCGCGTCGATGCTCCACACATGGGCCTCCATCCGCTGGATGGTATAAGCACGGTCGTTGGCCTTGGGCTCGGGCTTCTTGTACTCAGGGGTGAACACGGGCACCGGCGGGATATCCTTCAGGCGATTGTAGACCAGGCCCGGCAGCTCCCGCACGCCCTGCATGGTGGCAGCAGAGATGGGCACAAAGGTCAGGCCCTTGCCCTCCACATAGCTGCGGAAGCTCTCGATCTGCTCCTCGGTGGCCAGGTCGCACTTGTTGCCCACCACGATCTGGGGGCGCTGTGCCAGCTCGGGGCTGAACTTTGCCAGCTCCTCGTTGATCTTTTCAAAGTCCTCCACCGGCTCACGGCACTCGCTGCCGGAGACATCCACCACATGCAGCAGCAGGCGGCAGCGCTCCACATGGCGCAGGAAGTCGTGGCCCAGACCAACGCCCTCGCTGGCACCCTCGATCAGGCCGGGGATGTCGGCGCAGACAAAGCTTGCGCCCTCCGCCACGGATACAACGCCCAGCGTGGGCACCAGCGTGGTGAAGTGGTAGTTTGCGATCTTAGGCTTGGCTGCGCTGATGGTGGAAATGAGGGTGGACTTACCCACATTGGGGAAGCCGATCAGACCCACATCGGCGATCAGCTTCAGCTCCAGCGTCACCTGAATGTCTTCGCCGGGCATACCGGGCTTTGCAAACTTGGGGATCTGTCGGGTGGGAGTGGCAAAATGCGCATTGCCGTAGCCGCCGCGGCCACCCTTTGCAATGGTGACTGGGGTGTGGTCGGACAGGTCCGCAATGACAAGGCCGCTCTCGGCGTCCTTGATGACGGTGCCCAGCGGCACCTTGATGACAAGGTTCTCCGCGTTTTTGCCGTGGCACAGGCTTGCACCGCCCTTGCCACCCTCCGGGGCCACATACTTGCGCTTATAGCGGAAATCCATCAGGGTGGTCAGGTGATCGTCCACCACAAAGATGATATCGCCGCCGCGGCCGCCGTCGCCGCCGTCCGGGCCGCCAGCGGCCACGAATTTTTCACGGTGAAAGCTCACCGCACCGTCGCCGCCCTTGCCCGCGTGGAGCCATATCGTGGCGATGTCGATAAAGTTGGTTTGTGCTGCCATACAGCCCCTCCTTAGTTTTATATGTTCGTTTATTCCCCTTCCCTTGCCGGGAACTCCTTCCGGCATCGCTGCACGATGCCACCTCCCTCAAGGAGGGAGGCTTTAAGGCCCCCTCCCCGAGGGGGCTGTCGCCACAGGCGACTGGGGGAGTTTCTGCCAGACAGTCAAAAAGAGAATTCTTCATCAAAAAGAGCCGGGCCACGAGGGTCCGGCTCTCTACGTTTTGCAGTTATCCGAAAGAAGTTACTGCTTGACGCTGCACTTCTTGCCGTCTTTACCCACGCGCTCGAAACGGACGGTACCGTCCACCAGAGCAAACAGGGTGTCATCGCTGCCCTTGCCAACGTTCTCACCCGGCATGATGTGGGTGCCACGCTGACGGACCAGGATGTTGCCGGCCAGAACGAACTGACCGTCTGCACGCTTGGTGCCCAGACGCTGTGCTGCGGAATCGCGGCCGTTCTTGGTGCTGCCTACGCCCTTTTTATGTGCCATTGTAATTTACCTCCTTAGCCGTTGATCGCAGTGATCTCAACCTTGGTGAAGGGCTGACGATGGCCCATACGGCGAGCACTGTGCTTCTTTGCGCGATAGGTGATGATGTTCAGCTTCTTGCCCTTGCCATTCTTGATGACCTTGGCAGAAACGGAAGCGCCCTCAACAACGGGAGCGCCAACCTTGACAGAACCCTCCTCGCCAATAGCGAGAACCTGATCAAACTTCACTTCGGAGTCGGCCTCAACGTCCAGCTTTTCGATGTAGACGATGTCGCCCTGCTCCACGCGGTACTGCTTACCGCCGGTAACAATGATTGCGTACATTTGTTTCATTCCTTTTCGTTGTACTCGCTGGTCGTAAAGGCAGGCCCTCACGGGGCCGTTTCCGGTGCCCACACCATGCGGCTAGAATATTATAGCAGAAAAAAGTCCGCTTTGCAAGGGTTTTCTGCACTTTACTCCGGATTTTTTTCGTTCTTTTCCGGGTGTTCGCGCCGGTCCAGCGCTTTCTTTACTGTTTCATTCCACGCTGCCGTTTTCTCAATGAACTCCGCGCGGGATGCAGAGGCCGGCAGAGCAGCGTCCGTCCCCGCAAAAGTGGTGGGGCCGTCCAGCTTTTTCATCCGTGCCCGGTTCTCGCTGTTCAGGGGCAGCTCTACCATCAGGGGCTTGTCCCTGAACTTCTTTGTCAGGAGGATCTCGGCGATCACGCCGCCCACAACGGCAACGCCTGCCACCAGCTGGGACACCCGCAGGCCGATGCTGGGCACCAGCAGCAGGCTGTCGGTGCGGAGGGCTTCGATCCAGAAGCGGCCCGCGCCGTACCAGACGAGGTACCGCAGGGCGATATCCCCTGCAAACCTGCGCTTTTTGAGGTAGCGCACCAGCAGAAACAGGCCCACAAAGCACCAGATGCTCTCATATAAGAAGGTGGGATGCACCGGCAGGTTCGGGTCGATGGTTACGCCTTTGGGCACCGTGACCACGCTGCTCGTCAGGTAATCGTGGGTCGCCTGGCTGTACATGCCCCAGGGCAGGGTGGTGTTGCAGCCAAAGGCCTCCTGATTGAAGAAGTTGCCCCAGCGGCCGCAGCCCTGCCCGATGAGGAAGCCCATGGCCGCCAGATCGAACATGGGCAGCACGGGAACTTTCCGCCACTTACAGGCCAGACCTCCGAACAGAAAGGCTCCGATGATGCCGCCGTAAATGGCAAGACCGCCATCCCGGATGGCCAGCACATCTTTCAGGCTGTGGTACTGATAGGGCGAAAGGGCCACATAGTAGAGCCGGGCACACAGGATGCCCATGACCACACCGATGAGGATGACATCCACCATGGCATCGGCATCCACACCAAACTCCACACTGTGCCGGAAGGCGAACACCAGCGCCAGGCACATGCCCACGGCAATGCAGACACCGTACCAGTAAATGTTCATGCCTCCGATGGAAAAGGCCACGCGGTCAAGCTCAAAGCTCAGCCCCAGCCCTGGAAACTGCACCAGATTCGTCATTCTTCCATCTCCTCCTCATCGTCCGGCTCTTCCCCGGCCGTACCGTCGGGCTGGATGTACATCACAGCCATCCGCTCCTCGCTCAGGATCTTCTGCAGCGCTGCGTCGGCATCCTCTGCCGTCAGCGCCGCCAGCGTGGCGATCTGCTGGGCCACGGTCTGGCCGCTGAGGGCAAAGTCTGCCATCTGGCTGGCCGAGTCCTCCACGTTCTCCAGATTTTCGATCAGCTGGCCGTATTTTTCATTCTTGCATAAAGTAAAGATCTCCCGGTCCACGCCCTCAGCACGGATGCGCCGGATCTCCTCCAACAGCAGCTGCTTCACGGTGTCGGGCATATCGCTCTCGCCGGTGAACAGGATGCAGCAGCAACCGTCCACCCGGAGCACCTCCCCGCCAAAGCCGGGGTTGGTCAGGCCCTCATCGTAGAGCTTCCGGTAGAGCCTCGACATGCCGCCAGAGATGCAGCAGAGGATGAGGTCATACAGGATCTCGCTGCGCAGGTCATCATGCTGCAGCGGCTGCTCCTTGAAGCCGATGCCGAAGCAGGGCTTGGACACCGGCATTGTAATGGTCTTTTCGGCAGCGGCCAGCGTCATGGGTTCCTCTGTCCAGAGCCGCTGCACCCGCTCCACCGGGCGCGCTTCCATCAGGCCGTGGCGCGCACAGGCCGCCAGGATCTGTTCCATGCTGGTGCTGCCTGCGGCGGCCAGCACCATGTTGTTGGGGGCATAGAACGCCTTGCAGCAGTCGTACAGCATCTCCGGCGTGATTTCTGCAATGCTTTCCACCGTGCCCGCAATGTCGCTGCGGATGGGGTGGCTGTGATACAGGCACTCGCACAGGCCGGTGATGAGCCGCCAGTCGGCGCTGTCATCATACATTTTGATCTCCTGCCCGATGATGCCCTGCTCCTTGGCGATGGTCTGCTCAGTAAAGTAGGGACGGCCCACCATGCCCAGCAGCACATCCAGGCTTTCGTCCAGCTGCTCGGTGGCGGTAAACAGATAGCAGGTGCGGTCAAAGCTGGTAAAGGCATTGGCGTTGGCACCGGTCTTGGCGAACTTTGCAAAGGCATCGCCGTCCTCATCCTCAAACATCTTGTGTTCCAGAAAATGCGCCACACCGGCGGGCAGGTGCACTTCCCTGCCGTCCACCCGGAAATCCCGGTCGATGGAGCCAAAGCGGGTGGCATAGATGACATGAGTGCCGGAATAGCCCGGCATGGGCCGCACCAGCACCGTCAGGCCCGAGGGCAGCACCTTCCACTCATCGGCGGCGGCCTCGGTCAGGGCACGGTTCGTGTTCTGTTCAGGCATGGGCGCTCTCCTCCTCTCGGGTCAGAAGATAGCTGACCGAAAGGGTCAGCTGCCGCAGGACGGTGCGGACATCCTCCTCGGTCACAGCCTGCAGGGCCGCGCGGGCATCGTCCGGGGTCTGCACCGGGCCGCCCCGCAGCACCTCCATGTAATACCAGGTCTCAATGCCGCCCAGCGTATCCTCAATGCCCGCCATCCCGCTCAGCAGGGAGCGGCGGCAGTCCTCCAGCTCCTCAGCCGTGATGGGGCCGCTGCGCAGGTCATCCAGCTCCTTCAGGATGGCTTTTTCGGCCCGGGCCGCGTCGGCGTGCTCCACGCCGCTGTTCACAGCCATGCTTCCGGTAAAGCTCTGGAAGCTGGACGAACAGTAATAGCACAGATGATCCCGTTCCCGCACGTTCAGGAACAGGCGGCTGGTCACACTGCCGCCATACAGCGCCATGGCAAGCCGCACCGCCGCCATCTGGTCGGGGCGCATGGGCACGCCCAGCGTGAACAGCATGCAGAGCTTGGCCTGCACCGTGTCAAAGCATTCCACCCTGCGCACGGCATCCTGCCGGGGCATGGCAAGGTTCTCGCACAATGGCAGCGGGGCCCGCCCGATGTGGGAAAGCTCTTCCAGCAGGGCCTGCTTCACCTGCTCGGTCTCCGCTTCCCCGCAGCCCAGCACCAGCAGCTCGATGCTGGCGGTGCGGAGCATCTCACGGTAAGTCTCGGTCAGCGTTTCCGGGGTCAGGCCGTCCACCTCGTCCAGATAGCCCTCCTGCCGGATACCGGCGGGGCTGCTCCCAAAGAACTCCCGGTTGGCCTGCCGCTGGCAGTAGATGCGCTTTTCGTTGATCTCATCCTCCAGCGCCTTTTTCAACATCTGCTTTTCGATGGTAACCGCCTCCGGGTCAAACACACCGCCCACAAAATAGGGATGGAACGCTGTGCCCAGCGCCAGCGCGGCATACTCCCGGGTCAGGGCCTCGCCTTCCAGTGCAAAGCGGTCCTTGATGCCGGTCACACTGACGCAGAGGTTGTGGTTTGCACCCAGCGGGCGGGCATCCACGGTCAGGTCCGCGCCGTACAGCCGGGCAAGCTTTTTGGTCATCTGGGTCATATCCGGGCAAGCCGCATAGCCCCGCTCCATCAACAGGGGCAGCAGGGCGTGGGCGGTTGCCGTCTCCCGCCGTGCCGGAAACGCAAAGTGGATGCTGATCCGGCAGCGGTTGAATTTCTGCGCCGGGTCCCAGGAAAGATGGACCCCGGGCGCGATCTCGGTTCGTCTCAACAGTCGTTCTCCTTTTTTGTTACAGCTTTGTGCGCTCCAGCGCAAGGAACTCCTCCAGCGAGAGTCCGGACGCGCGGATGGCGAGGGCATTTTCCACCCCCACATAGCGCCAGTGCCAGGGCTCGTATACCATGCCGGTGGCGGCCTGCCGCTCCTCCGGCCAGCGGAGGACAAAACCATACTCCGCAGCGTAGGCGGTCAGCCACTCGTAGGCGCGGGTATCGGCAAAGCGGGTGGTCTTTTCGGTGCAGTCCGGGCTGAGAATGTCCGCCGCATAGCCGGTGGCCTGCTCGCTGGCATTGGCCGGAGAGCAGACGCTGGCGGCATAGGCCGCTGCCTCCTCTTCGGAAAGCCCCTTTTCCAGATACACCTGCTTCCGGGCATCAAAGGCCGCTTCCCGTGCGGAAACATCCTGATAGCCCGTCACCAGTTCCAGCGTGATACCGTCTGCCGCCGCAGCTGCCGCCATGGCGCGGTACTGCTCTGCGGCTTCCGCTTCCAGCTGCTGGCCCGTGGCATCATCCGCCGCCGCAAGGGCCGGGGCAGGCTCTGCGTCCAGCGGCAGATTCCCGTTCACCAGCACCAGCCGGGCATCGGCAAGGTTCAGCTGGTATTCGGTGCCATCGTAATTTCTGGCCACAAAGGCCTCCGGCCCTGCGATCAGGGCGTGGGCCTTGGGCAGCAGCCATAAAATGCCGCTGGTCATCAGGGCAACAGCCGCGCCGCAGGCCGCCAGAAACACGGCCCAGTTCCGTGCCAGACGCAGGCAGCGCCGGATCCTCCACTCCCGCCGGGTCATCCGCCGCCGGGGCGCTTGCTTGTTTTGGTTCATCGATATCGGTTCCCTTCTCACATCATTTCGCAATGCACAGCCGCACAATTACATTATTTTATTATACACTTCTTTCGCCGGGGTGTAAACGGAAAGGGATGTTAAAAAATTGTGTCTTTCAAAAAAGGGAGTTCCGTTACGGACGAACAGAACTCCCTTTGGGGTTTATAAAAATCCCGCGTTAAAGCGCTTTCCTCAATTCAGAATTTTCCCGTCAATGGAGAGGGTGACCGGCTGCCGTGGCAGAGGACTCGTTCAAGACAGCTTGATCTTCAGATCTGCCAGCAGATTCACGGCCTCCGGCAGCGAAAATTTTGCATCTTTCAGGCGGCTGCCCAGAATAGCCACCTTATAGCCTGTGGCATCCCGGAAGTCGGCTTTCCGCAGATCACACTGGTAAAATTCCGTTTCGTGCAGCTCTGTGCCCATGAAATTCACCATCTGCATCTCGCACTTGGCAAACATGGAGCCCACGATCTCAGTTTTCTTCTTTGATAAATCAGAAGTTATTGATTTTCTGAATCCAATCCAAGCTCTTTCAGTTCTTTTTCGTTTTTGATGTCTTCATCAGTTTTCTTACCGGTGATAGCACTGTATGCTTCTTTCATACTATTTTTCACTGCCCACTTGATAACAAAATACAGCGCAATTAAAATAACGATTGCGGTTCCACCGCTGATTCCTAGTTCATTCCACATAATAATATCAATGCCTCCGATTTCATAAATTCCGAGTTGTCGTTCTCAGTATACCATGATTTCTCTCTGCGGAAAAGATACCAGGAAACAAAAATGGCCCCGGAGGGCTTGTTACAGCTCTCCGGGGCCACTTTATGTACGTGTGTGACTTGGCGCACACGACCGGCATTTTACTCGATTTCAATCAGATTCGGGTTCTCAGGCAAAGCCTTCGTCTGCTGAGGAGCAGGCAGCTCAACATGCAGGACGCCATCCTCGAACTTTGCATGGATGTCTTCCTTCTTCACATCGCCCACGTAGAAACTGCGTGCACAGGTGCCGGAGAAGGTCTCGCGCCGCACATAGCGGCCCTTCTGATCCTTTTCGTCATTGCTGTGGCTGCGCACTGCCTGAATGGTCAGGTAGCCGTCGCTCAGATCCATCTGAACGTCTTCCTTCTTGCAGCCCGGCAGGTCAACCGCTACTTCGTAGCCGTTGTCCGTCTGTTTGACATCGGTCTTCATCATGTTTGCACCGCGCTTACCAAAGGTATCACGAGCCTCACGGTTCATCACACGTTCCAGTGCAGCGTCATTCCAGAACGGATCGAAGAAATCATCGAACAGGTTTTCATGGAAAACAGTCGGCATAAGCATAAATCATTCCTCCAATCCCGGCGTTCGGGTCGGGGCAAAAAATCTGAAGCGTCCATTCAGAAAGGCTTTCCGGGGAGCCTTTCGGCTCTCCTTTTGCCCTTCCTCCTGAGCACGCCACTGTTATAGCACCATGCGTTAGCAGTGTCAATAGCAGAGTGCTAATATTCACGAAAAAATAATACTTTCGCAACAATTTCCTGGTTCTGGCTTTCTCCGCTTTCCCCTTTGGGGCGGGCTGCCACGCCTTTTTTCGCTGCCGCCTGGTTTGGCACTTTTCAACGGTCCCGTTCCGTGTTACAATAGGAAAAAACGAAACCGGGTGATTTTTTTGGAATTTTATGGTACCATTGGCCCCGCCTGTGCCCAGCTGGAGACCTTGCAGCGCATGGTGGAAGCTGGCATGACGGGCATCCGCATGAACCTTTCCCACGGGCCCCTTTCGGCCCACAAAGACTGGCTGGATATCATCCACGCCGTGGGCATCCCCCAGCTGCTCATCGACCTGCAGGGGCCGGAGCTGCGCATTGGCACGCTGCCCCAGCCCCTTGTGCTGGAACCAGGCCAGAGCCTCCGGCTGGGGCAAGGGGGTGTCCCCTGCCCGGCGGCGCTGGTGCATGCAGCCCGGCCGGGCCAGAACCTCCTGCTGGACGACGGCAGGCTTCTTGTGCAGGTGGCCGAAGCCGATGGCGCTGCCCTGCAGTGTACTGTGGTACGGGGCGGCACCCTGCAAAGCCGCAAAAGCCTTGCGGCACCGGGGCTGACGGTGGCCTCCCCCACGTTGACGGAGGAGGACCTGCAAAACCTGCAGCTGGCGGGAGCCTGCGGCGTTACCGGGGTGATGCTGCCCTTCGTGCGGGGGGCGGAGGACATCCGCACCCTGCGCCGGGCACTGGAACAGGCCGGGGCCGGGCAGATCCGCATTTTTGCCAAGATCGAGAGCCTTGCGGGGGTACAGGCCCTGCCGGAGTTCCTGCCCCTTGTGGATGAAGTGGTCATTGCCCGCGGGGACCTTGGCAACGCCATGCCCCTGTGGGAGCTGCCCCGGTGCCAGAAACAGCTTTCGGCGGTCTGCCGGTCTGCCGGGGTGCCCTTTATGGTGGTGACCCAGATGCTGGACAGTATGTGCAGCCGGGCGGTCCCCACCCGCGCCGAGGTCAGCGACATCTACAACGCCGTAGCAGACGGCGCTTCCAGCGTGATGCTCACCGGGGAGACCGCCGCCGGGCAGTACCCGGTGGAGGCCATGGAGTATCTTGTGCGCACTGCCCGCACCGCCTTGGAATAACCCAAAGTCAAAGACACTCGGTCGATCTGTGTTGCCGCATTTAGTCCAGAATTTTTCCGTCAATGGAAATGGTGACCACCTGCCACGGAATGAACTTTCCGCTGGTCTGCAGTGCCTTTTTTGCGGCCATCTCCAAACCGCCGCAGCAGGGCACCTCCATGCGGAGGATGGTCACGCTCTGGATGTCGTTGCTGCGCAGGATCTCGGTGAGCTTTTCGCTGTAATCCACAGCGTCCAGCTTCGGGCAGCCGATAAGGGTCACCTTGCCGCGCATAAATTCCTGATGGAAATTGGCGTAGGCGTATGCCGTGCAGTCCGCTGCAATCAGGAGTTTTGCGCCCTCAAAGTAGGGCGCATGGACGGGTGCCAGCTTGATCTGCACCGGCCAGTTGCGCAGGCGGGAGACCGGCTGCGCGGGGGCAGACGCTGCGCTTTCGGCGGCCTCCGTCTGTTCCAGTGTCCGCATCCGGGAGCCGGGGCAGCCGCCCTCGTGGAGGTGCTTCATCTTCTCCTGCAATTCCTTTTTCTTTTTGTTCTCCTGCACCGCTGCCTCGTCGTAGGCGGGGGCTTCCCGCTCCTCAAAGGTAATGGCTCCGGTGGGACAGCCCGGCAGGCAGTCGCCAAAGCCATCGCAGAAATTCTCCCGCACCAGCTTTGCCTTGCCGTTGATGATATCAATAGCACCTTCATGGCAGGCGGTTGCGCACAAGCCGCAGCCGTTGCATTTATCTTCGTCAATATGGATAATCTTCCGAATCATATCTATACTCTCCTGTTGTGGGTGTTTTTTGCATTTGCATCCTTATTATAGTATACTAAAGGCAGCTTGTATGTTTGAATTCCAACAAGGAGGGCTTTTATGCAAAAATATCTGCCTGTTCTGCGGAACTGCCCCTTTTTTACCGGGCTTACCGACGATGAGATTTTGTCCATCCTGCACTGTGTCAGTGCAGCAAAAATCACCCGGCCCCGGGGCTCCTACATTTTCCGTGCCGGAGATTCCACAGAGGTCATGGGGCTTATGTTGTCCGGCTCCACCCTTGTGATCCAGGAGGACCTTTGGGGATACCGCAACATCCTGTCCAAGTGCAATACCGGAGACTTTTTCGGCGAGCCTTACGCCGCCACCCCCGGTGCCATCCTGAACATCAGCGTGGTGGCAGAGGAGGATTGCGAAATTCTGCTGCTGAACGTCAAGCGGTTGCTCACCTCCTGCCCCACCGCCTGCGACCATCATCAAAAACTCATCCGCAATCTGGTCAGCGTTCTGGCAAATAAAATACTGCTTTTTAACGATAAGATCACCCATGTCAGCAAGCGCACCACCCGGGAAAAACTGCTGTCCTACCTGTCTGCCGAATCCATCCGGCAGTCCTCCCTTTCCTTTGACATTCCCTTTGACCGTCAGCAGTTGGCAGATTTTCTTTGCGTGGAGCGTGCTGCCATGTCGGTGGAGCTTTCCAAGCTGCAAAGGGAAGGGCTGCTGGTCACCAAACGGAACCATTTTGAGCTGTTGACCCGTTGACCGCTCCATGCGCCGCCCCCAGGCAATGTAGCAAAGTTGATCATCGCGTGCCATTATCCTTTATGAATTTCATAATGCAGCAGCCCATTGCAATAATAGCGAACAAAGTGCGCAGACCCAGCGTATCCGCACCCAAAAGACCCTCAAGGAAGCCGCCGACAAGCCATGCTCCCATAGTAAAAACCATTGCCCATCCGTAGCCCATAGAAATTACTCCTTTGTAGAAATCGCTTTTATTGATTAAATGGAACCAGTTTGCCAGAAACGATTCCAATGAAATATAAAAGCCCGATCTCGATAGCCGCACAGATCACCAACAGAAGATTTGCAAGAGTTTTGCTGTTGCTCAACGTTTCAATACTTTTCCGGTATTGGGCAAAGACCCACATCTCAGAGGTAAAAAACAAAATGTAGAGAACGCTGCTCCGAAAAAGAGCCATCATATTCGATAGTGCATAATTGATTAGAAGAAGATTTATGGAATGAATAGCGACATCCAGAATTTTTGCAGCCTTTTGTTTCATACGCAATCGCTCCAAACTTACAGCTCAGTTTCCACTGCGAGCTGCTCCTGTCTTTCTTTTTCGTCGGCGATTTGGACATCAACATCCTCGTTCATCTTTTTCAGAAGCGCAAGGACACGCTTGATCTGGTCCTTGGTGTTTTCCACGCGGCTCTGTGCCTGATTGATGTGGTCCAGAACCGCCCAGTCCGTAAACAGCCCATCAAAGAAGAAATCTGCAAATTTCAGAAAGCCATCCACCGTAATCTGAAGATCTGCGGTGATCTCAACATCGGCAAGCTCGGTTTTGAACCGCCGCAGTTCCACTTGAAGCTGTTCAATCTGCTCCTGCGCATTGTCCAGCTCCTCATACTTTGCAAGATCCACCCCAAGACCGCCGCCCATTACGTCCCATGTGCTCCAACCCTCGGCGTTGTCGAGGGTTTCCAGAACTTCGTTGACCGTATGCAATGCGGTCTTTCCGGCATTGATGGCCTCCAGCAGCTCCCGCTTTTGGACTTTCAGCGCTGCAATGCAGCTTTCGCTTTCAGCAACCTGCTGTGCGGCAGGGTGGGCGGAGACTTTGATAGTTTTGATCTTTTCAGAAAGAGCCGCCTGATACCGCCTTTCGCAATCGGACAGTTGCGCCAGCCTATTCTTAATCTGTTCCAGGTCGGCATCAACGGAAGAAAGATCATGGAGAGCAGCATCGTATTTCACACGGGCTGCATAGGCTTCCTGCCGTTCTTTGTCCAGCTTTTCATCCATCTTTCCGATCACCTGATAGAAAAATGCGGCAAGGCTGTGTCCCTCCAGACGGTCCACATCAGCCTGTTCTGCCAGCTTGGATTTTTCCAGCTTTTTCAGACGATCAGCAAGCGTATCTCTCTGGGCGGTCAGTTCTTTCTGCTTTGCTTCACAGCTTTTCTTTTCTGCAACCTGCTGCCAAAGCTCTTTCAAGGTAGAATCGCTCATAAATAATGTCCTTTCCCGGCATCCAATTTCCGTCCAGAAGCTGGTTTGCGAATTCTGTTATTGTTTCTCATCGTTTTCACCCAGAATAGCATCCGGCACAACCGTTTTAGGGTTATCTGCCGAAAGGTACAGAATGATCTATTCACCTGACAGATCGGGAGATTTCAGATTCCGATTTCCGAATAAATTCCTTCGATGAAGGGAGATTTATATTCAATATAACGTTCAATATCGTCAGGGTATTTTTTCGCTCCCTCTTCTTTTATAAGAGAATATTTTCGCACAGCATCGGGATGTGTCCGAAGGTAATCTCTAAATGCGATGTGTCTTTTCAGCTCCGGTGAATCAGCCGGGCACACATATAAATGATGTTTTTTCAGGTGATCTTTACCATCGTAGCGAAATGCCTCTCGTCCCGGAATACCGAGGTCTCCTTCATATTGATAACCAATTTTCTCCAAGGCAGAAATAGTATCTTTCAAAGCGTTGTAATCCTTAATAACTACATCTATATCAATAATCGGTTTTGCAGACAGCCCCTGCACGGAAGTACTCCCCACGTGTTCGATGCTAATTGCCAGCTGCCCAAGAGCATCCGTAAGTTCATTCTGTATTTTAAGAAAATCCAGTCTCCAATGTTCATCGAATGGTTCGACAACAATATGTTTCGTAATCATTTTGCGCTCCCTCGTTGGCCTTCCAGTTGTTGCGTCCAGTATACCACACCCAATCCCATTGTAAAAGAGGGTATGTACGCCGCCCGCAGGCGGCACCCTTTATTCTCCCGGTGATTCTTGAAGCCA
>ENA-OUPA01000392-OUPA01000392.1-human-gut-metagenome-genome-assembly--contig:-NODE-392-length-30851-cov-12.0126_pt1 | contig 30851 bp, 19 predicted proteins | sample MGYA00237939_ERZ548770 | MGnify/ENA primary metagenome ERZ548770 (study PRJEB26490, sample SAMN05356877) | human gut metagenome | biome: terrestrial biome; feature: human-associated habitat; material...
GGAAACCGGCAGTCTCACCGCCACAGGAGGGGATAGCCAGAAGTTCAGCGGCACTGGAATCGCGTGCGATTTGCTCCATCTGGCTAACAACGGGACGGTAAAAGCAAGCGCTGGGAAAGCTAACGGCGCATACTCCAGTATAGGGCTTAAGTCTTATTCCGGCGATGGAGTTTCCACCATCTCCGGCACGGGCCGCCTGCTCTGTATGGGGCTTACTGGGATTACCGTGCAAAAAAAGGTAAGCGGCCTCGCCGGCGCCCTTGAAATCACAAGTGGAACCGTGATCGCGGTGGGGCAGTCAAGTTACGGCGTCGAGACGCTCACTGGCACGGTGACGGTGAAATCCGGCGCGGCTCTCACCGCCGTGGGAGCCCAGAACGGCATTGAAGGCTCCGTATTGGGCGATGGCACGGTGTTTCAGCTTACCGCCGCGCTGGGTGCGGATTTCGGCCCGGAGAATATTGTGACCGAGGACAAGAGCACCGGGCTGGATTCGAGGGGCGTGGCGAAAACCACACTGTACACCAACGTGGGCGGCGGCACGGCGCTGTGGGAATACAGCGGCGACCCGGGTACAACGCCTCACACCCTCACCCTCAGCAGGGACGGGGAAATCACCGCGGCAGGGGAAAAGTTCGGCATTTATCTTCCAGCGGGCAGCAAGCTGGTGGTGGCGGAAGGTGCCCATTGGACGGTCAAGGGGGCGGACGGTGCAACACTCGGTTATGAGGGTATCCGTGTCGACGGAGACTTGACGCTGAAGGTAAACAAAAGCGCTTCCTTGGCTCTTGCCGGAGGAACCTGTACAAAAACATTTAGCGGCGGGTGCGGCCTTAATATGGGGGGCATGCTCACCCTGGAGGTGGCGGAAACCGGCAGTCTCACCGCCACAGGAGGGGATAGCCAGAAGTTCAGCGGCACTGGAATCACGTGCCGTTTGCTCTCCCTTACCAACAACGGGACGGTAAAAGCAAGCGGCGGGAAAACCGGCGGCGTGTACTCCGGTGATGGGATTCGGTCTATTTCCGGCGAGGGAACCTCCACCATCTCCGGCACGGGCCGCCTGCTCTGCATGGGGAGTACTGGAATTACCGTGTATAAAACCGACAGCATCACCGGCGGTTCCCTCAAAATAGAGGACGGGACCGTGATTGCGGTGGGGCAGTCCTATTGTGGCGTCGATACGGGCTACAGCGGCACGGTGAAGGTAGAATCTGGCGCGTCGCTGGCCGCCGTGGGAGTCCGGAGTGGCATTAAAGGCTCCGTATTGGGCGATGGCACGGTGTTTCAGCTTACCGCCGCGCTGGGCGCGGAGTTCGGCCCGGAGGACGTCGTGACCGACTGGCAGGACAACAAGCTCGACCTGACAAGTGTGACGAAAACCACGCTGTACACCAACGTGAGGGGCGGTATGGCGCTGTGGGAACCCGGTCAAACGTCCAACCTGCTGACCCTGAACGGGGCGGTACTCGGTGGCGGCTACGGCAGCGGACTGTTCCTGCCCGCAGGGGAGAACGTAATCGCCCTCCTGGGGGAAAATATCATGGAGAGCGGCATCACCCTGGCGGAGGGAAATTCCAATTCCTTGACCCTTTCCGGTTCCGGCAGCTTGAAGCTTAGAAAATTGACGCCGGAGAGCGTATACGTAAAGCCGCTTATCGGCACGGACAGCATAATCATCGCCGCGCCCGAGCCCGGCTGGTATGCCACGGCGGTGGCAGGGGCAAATGGATCCGACGCCAGGGGCATCCCCGGCAGCGTGTTCCGGGAGGGAACCGGAGGATATTACACCCTCCGAAACAGTGACCGCTATTTTGAGCTGAATTACCGTCAAAAAAGCGGGGTGTCGGAGCTCCTTCTGACCGTGGAAGGGGGCTTCGGCGGCGGGGTGTACGGGCAGGGAACCAACACCCCCATCGAGTATGAGGGCGGCAACCCCTACGTGACGTTTCGGAAATGGGAGCTTGCCGAGGGAGACGGGACTATAAAAAACCCGGGCCGTGCATCCACCAGCTTTACCATGGGAACAGAGGACGCGGTGGTAAAGGCGCTTGTGGACGAGGGCGGGCCCAAGCCCAACCCCGGCCCCACGCTGGAAACAGGGGAGCACCGGGTATACCTGCACGGATACGAAGACGGAACGCTTCGCCCCAACGGGACCTTGACCCGGGAGGAGGCCGCCATGATCTTCTATAACCTGCTGGACGAGGCCAGCAGGGAAAAATACGAAACAGAGGAATGCCCGTTTTCCGATTTGAAAACGGGGAGCTGGTCTTACAAGGCCGTGTGCACCCTGGCAAACGCGGGGCTGCTGAAAGGGGATTCCGGCGGGCTCTGCCGTCCCGGAGACCCGGTGACGAGAGCGGAATATGTGACCATCCTCACCCGGTTCGAGCCGGGGACGTATGAGGGGGAAGACCTGTTCCCGGACATTGGGAAACACTGGGCGCGAGGGAATATCAACTACGCCGCGTCCAAGGGATGGATCGAAGGGTATGAGGACGGGACGTTCCGGCCCGATGAAAAGATCACCCGTGCCGAGGCAGCAGCGGTGCTGAACCGTGCGTTGCTGCGCCTGCCGGAGTCGGAGGACGACCTGCTGCCGGGAAGAAAGGTGTTCCCGGACAATACGGATCCAAAGCAGTGGTATTACCTGATTCTGGAGGAAGCCGCCAATCCCCACGAATACCAGCGCAAGAGCGACGGCATCCACGAAAGCTGGACAGAGCTCAAGTAAACTATTGATCGAAATTATTTCAAGGGGGTACCCCCTTGAAAGGAGAGACGCAGTCTCTCCTTTCAATCCTCCCCCGATTGCCAAAAACAAGGAGGAACGTTGTGATGAAGCGAAGAATAGAAAAGTTGATTGCACTGATGCTGAGTGTCGTGATGCTGGCCGGCGCGCTGCCCGTGTCCGTGTGGGCAGAGCAGACGTCCGTTTCCGATAAGGGAATGGACGTGGCGAACGCGGGAGATCCCGATAAAATCGCAGTGGGCGGGCTAATTTTGGACAAGGCCGGCCCTTATGCCAAGACCGATGAAGAGGGGCGGGTCGTTGCGGGGGACATGGAGAATCACACGATCCATTGGGATGCCGATACCGGCACCCTGACGCTTCTTGGGGCTGCCATAAGCGCGTCCGATTTTTCCGGCCCGGCACTGATTTCCGCGCACAGGCCGGAATTGACGGTCGCGCTCAGCGGAACGAATACCATATCGGCCGACCGCAAGGGCAACGCAGACTTTTTCGCCCTTCAGAACACCGGCGGAATCTCCATAAAAGATGGGGAAGGCGGCGCGGGCTCGCTGGATATTGAAATCAACCATGAAGCGGGTCTGTTCGATGAGACCTTGGGCGGGATTGCTTTGTCCGGCAGTTTCCAAAATGCTTCCACGATTCGGATTCAAATTTCCCAGAAGGCGGACAGTGCCTCCTTTTATGGATATCTTTACGGAATCAAAGCGGACGGGCCCCGGTTTGTCAACAGCGGGACGCTGGAAATCGGCCTGTATAATGACAATTTAGACACCGATTCCAATTCTGTCGTGACCGGCATCGGGACGGACACCTGGGCGGGCATGGGTGAGCTGCAGAACAGCGGGCGGATTACCGTGACCGGCAGAACCACAAACGGCAATATTTTTGGGCTGTTTTCCGAGGGTTTGGGCTCCGGCCGTTGGGAAAACCAGAAGGGCGGTACGATGGAGGCGGAGGTTTCCGCGTACGGCGGAAACGTGACGGGCTTTCAGGAGGGTACTTACAAATACTCCAATTTTGCCTGCGGGGTTTATATGGCCGGAGATGCCGGAGAATCGCGAGAATTCTTGAACAATGGGGTGGTGACGGCCTCCGCGGAAAATACGGCGGAGAATTTCGATTCCGAGCAGGCCATGGGGATTTTGCTGGAAGGCCCGGGCGGGGGAAGCCTGGTCAATAACGGAACCATGACCGCTAAGGGGCTTGAGAGCAGCTACTCCTGCGGGATTGATCTGTTAAGCTATGGCGGCAGCGATTTGAACTTGACCAACCGGGGAAAGCTCGACGTTCTCGCCACCACCCGCGGACTGGTTTTTGATGGGGGCGCTTTCCATTCGGTCGCCGTCGGAATCTGTCTCGATTTATACAACGAAGAGGGAGTTAAGCACCAAACCGCGCTGGTTCTGGAAAACGGCAGCACCCTGACCGCTTCCGCCATGGCCTCCGACTGGGTGGAGGAAGCGGAACGGGAACAGGTTACCGCTCGGGATTGCCAGGCAATCCTGTGTCAAAAAGTCTACGAAAAAACGAATCCGGGCTATCCGGAACCGCCCCAGGAAATCTTTTTGGGTGATAAACTGACCATCCAGGAAGGCGGCAGCCCCATTTCCATGTTTATAAAGGAGCTGGAGCAGAGCGGGCTTTGGGTCTATCTCAACACCATTGGCGTCGATGAATCGGAAGGGGCGGCCCAAACGGTTAAAATCGTTCCTCCGCGTCCCTCCCAGCCGAGCCAGGCGGAACCTACAACGGAGAAAGCGCGGGGATGGAACAACATCCAAACCCAGCTGGATGGCACGGCGGACGGCGAAACCGTCACGGTGGAAATGAACGGAACCACGCAGCTTCCCGGCAGGATATTGGAGACGATTGCCGGAACGGGCGTGACGCTGGAACTCCATATGAACGGCGCCGTCTGGAGCATCAAGGGCAGGGAAGTCCCCGCCGGGGTTTCTTTCTCAGACCTGGACATGGGGATCAGCTGCAACGGCACGTCGATTCCCGCTGCGCTTCTTCGCGCAATGGCCGGGGAGCAGGAAACCATGCAGCTGGAGTTGGCTCATGACGGCGCGTTCGGCTTCCCGCTGACCCTCCGGCTGGAAACCGGAACGGAAAACGCCGGCCTTTGGGCGGACCTCTACGAGTATCAGGAAGCTGTGGAAAGCCTGTTTTACCTATCCTCCGCCCGCATCGGCGGGGACGGCAGGGCGGAGCTGCCGTTCCCGCACGCTTCCAGCTACGCGGTCGTCATCGGGGAAAATCCATTTGACGATGTAAAGCCTGGGGACTGGTTTTACAGCGCCGGGCGGTTCGCCCATCATAGAAACTTATTTTTTGGAACCTCCGAGACCACGTTCAGTCCGGAACAAACCATGACCCGGGGAATGCTGGCCGCGGTGTTGTGGCGGATGGCTGGCGAGCCGGAACCGCCGGAAAACCGGGACGATCCGTTTGTGGATGTGGACGCGGAGCAGTATTATGCGTCCGCCGTTTATTGGGCACGGGAAAACGGTATCCTGTACGGCGTCGGCCAGAACCGATTCGCGCCGGAGGAGCCTGTGACCCGGGAACAGCTGGCCACGGTGCTGTACCGCTATGCGGGCAGCCCGGAAACCGCCGGAGAGCTGGAAGGCTTTGCGGATGCGGGCAAAGTGTCCTCCTATGCCCGGAATGCGGTGGAATGGGCAGTGGAACGGAAGATCCTTGCCGGCAAGGGCAACGGCGTTCTCGACCCGCGGGGCAGCGCCACCCGTGCCGAGGTGGCGGCAGTGCTGATGCGCTATGAAATGAGCAGGGTTTTATTGTCTCCGCAATAAAATTGCAGCAAACGATATCTGAGTTTGCATCTCAAGATACGAAAAAGCCCTTGTGTAGGAAATATTAAGTATTAAGCGGAGTGGTGCAGCGTCAGCGGCGCCACTTCCGTCTTTAGCTGGATACGCTTGTGGTTATAGAAGTAGAGATAGCGGTCAATCATTTCATTTGCTTCTGCGAAAGTCTTTGGTTTGAAACGATAGATACATTCTGATTTCAGAATTGAGAAGAAGTTTACCGCCTTCATGTTTTCATCAGTAAAATTACCGCCGTTATCCCATAATGCGGATAAAATTTGCTCTTTTATGCCTGGTTCTGCATTTTCAAAAAAAATTTTATTTATCTTTGTAAATCGATGACAGATTTTGATTTTTTACAGCGTTTAAAGAGTATTAGTCATTGTGGTTTTCTTTTTATTATACATTTGAGTTGTAAATCCGGAGGGAAGAGCTTATGTCAATAAAGGATGTTGCCTTCGTGGCGGTTATTCTGGGCGTTTTGGGTATCCTGATTCTGGCAATGCTGATTTCACTGGGATACTTTGTCCTTTATAAAAGACTGATGAAGGGGCAGAAAAAATTGACGCTCAGGCGGACCGCCTTACAGATGCTGCTGATTGCTTGCGTCTTTATCGTATTGGGCGCTACGCTGCTTCTGCGCACGGCTTCCGGTTCGGGAAGGACAGACCTGCAGCCGTTTAGTCAATATCGTTCTGCCTGGTACAATTTTTCATATCTGGAATGGCGGAATATTGTTCTGAACATAGCCATGTTTATTCCCTTCGGCGTTTTGATTCCCGTTCTTTATCCCAAATTGAGAGCGGTCTGGAAGATAACAGCGATTTGCCTTGTGGGGACGCTGTTGATTGAAACCACGCAGCTTATCACCCATAGAGGTATTTTTGCGGTGGATGACATCCTTCATAATGTCCTCGGAGGGGTAATTGGGTACGGGTTATTTTATTTTGTGTTTTTGCTTATGGGGAAACGGTTTCAGGCGGGACGGCTTCTTGCGGCGCTTCTCCCGCTGCTGGTTACCATCGCGTCCTTCAGCGGGATCTATGCGTACTACCAGGGAAAGGAATACGGAATCGTCACGGAGACTTATATCAACAGGATTGATATGAAAAATATATCTCTGTCGAATGAAGCAGAGCTTTCTGATGAGCCCGCCGAGGCGCTCCTGTATCAAACCTCGGGGATGGCCAGCCAGGAACAAATACATGCTTTCGCAGATGGATTCTTTTCCGCGATAGGCGCGGCGCCGGATGAGAGTCTGACCCAGAAGCATGACAGAGGCACATACTTCTATGCAAATTCTCCTGCTGGAGATGAGCTGTGCCTGGGGGTTCGCAATTTTGCAATGACCTATACCTACGAGGATTTTTCAGCTTTCCAGCACGAGAAGACAATGCCCGGTGAAGGGGAAATACGAAAGCAGCTGGATGAGCTGGGAGTACAGGTTCCTGAAACTGCCGAATTCTCACAGGAAAAGAAATCTCGCAGTCGTTTCGATGCCGTGCCTGACTCGAAAGGCGCTTTGTCCATGTGGGGGTATCTGGAATGTGAATCTTACGATGACGGCACAATCAAATACGTTGAAAACAATATTGTCCGATGTTATCCCCTGAAGCCGGCAACAATTATCAGCGAACAGGCCGCCTATGAGAAAATTGCAAAGGGCATGTTTCGCTGCGGCTCCCAGCTTCCTGTTGCCGCGCTGCACGTAAAGGCTGTGGGACTTACCTATTGCATGGACACAAAGGGCTTCTTGCAGCCCGCCTACTGCTTTCAGACAGAGATAGACGGACAGGAGCAGAAGCTTGTCATTCCTGCAATGTAATTGTTTTTCTACAAATTCACGTTCTTTGTTTGCAATATTGAAAATAACGCTTTGTAACTGTCTCTGCAAAGAAACGCATCTACGATTCCTCCTACCGTGCGTTGTAGTGCGTTTCTGCCTCAAGTCCATTTTGTAACCAAATTTGTGCCGATGTGATTCCGGCAGAATGGAGATTAATATGGAATATCCTTATCAACACAAAACCTCGTTTTATAAGGAAGGTCGGCTGGGGTATTCAGAGGAAGCGGTTCAGCTTATAACAGACCTTGTCCCCTCCCTTCATTCTGTAATTGCCGATATCGGTTCCGGAACGAGAATCTTCTCTTCTGCGCTTTTGGAGAAGGGCTATATCGTTTACGGTGTGGAACCCAATTCGGAACTCCAGAAAAAGGCGAAATCATATCTTTATCAATACAAAAGGTTTTTTCCTGTTGATGCATTTGCAGAGAACACCGCTTTGCCAGACTGCAGTATGGATGCCATAACAGTAGCCTCCGCTTTTCATTGGTTGAAAGCTTCTCCGTTTTTATACGAGTGCCGCCGCATTTTAAAACCTGAAGTCTATGTTTTTCTTCTCTATAACGTCAGGCAGACCGATGATATGTTCAGCCAAAAGCAGGCGTGTATCTGCAAGCGGTATTGCCCTGGTTTTTTCAGTTTTTCCCACGGAGCGGAGAAAGCCAAACAGCGTTGCTCCGCATTCTTTGTCAACGGCTATGAGGAAAGGCTTTACTCCCACAATTTGGTATATACTGAAGAACAATTTCTATCTCGGTGTATGTCCTCCTCATATTCACTCAACCACACTCAAAAAGATTATATTCTATACAAACAGGAACTGGAAAACCTGATTGCAGAATATTCCAAGGAGAACCTGATTACTATCCATAACCAGACTGCCGTTTGGTACGGAAAGGTAAAATAGGATATCCACGGTCCGGCACGGACTTCTTGCTCCAGTGGTGTTTTTATGGGGAAGATCAATATCCTGACTTATCTCTTTTTCCATAAGCTGTCAGATGCGCTCCCCTTAAAATCCCACCACGTTGTGGGCGGTGTACGGTTCTTCCAGGTAGCGGGTCTCTTCCTCGGTCAATTTCACATTGTCCAGCCCAATCACGGCCTCTTCCAAATGGTTCAGCTTGGTAGCCCCCAAAATCGGCGCGGTGACGGCGGGCTTGCTCAGCAGCCACGCCAGGGAAATCTGAATCATCGGCACGCCCCGTTTTCCGGCCAGCTCCTCCACCCGGCGGATAATCTCCAAATCGGACTGATCCTCCAACGGGAAAAAGCGCTTACCCACCGCCTCGTTGTCGTAGCGCCGGGTGACTGTACCGGGCTTGCGGACCAGCCGGCCCTTGGCGTTGGGGCTCCAGGGGGTAAGGCCCACGCCCATGTCCCGGCAGAGGGGAATCATGTCTCGCTCCTCCTCCCGGTAGATGAGGTTATAGAGGTTCTGCATGGTGACAAACTTTGTCCATCCGTGCTTTTCCGCCGCATGCTGCGCCTTGGCAAACTGCCACGCGCCCATGCTGGACGCCCCCAGGTACAGCACCTTGCCGGACTTCACCACATCGTTAAGGGCGTCCATGGTCTCCTCAATGGGGGTATCGGGGTCCCAGCGGTGAATGGTGTACAGGTCGATATAATCTGTGCCCAGCCGCTTCAGGCTCTGGTCCACCTCATACAGGATTTCTTTCCGGGACAGTCCCCGGCAGTTGCGGCCCTCTCCCGTGGGAAAGTGGACCTTTGTGGCCAGCACGATCTCGTTCCGGTTGGCCATATCTTTCAGCGCCCGGCCCACAAATTCCTCGCTGGTACCCGCCGAGTACACATTGGCAGTGTCAAAATAGTTGATTCCCAGCTCCAAGGCCCGCTTGATGACCGCCCGGCTGCTCTGCTCGTCGATGGCCCAGCCCTTGCCGGTAATGCCCTTGCTGTTGTCGCCGAAGCTCATGCACCCCAAGCAGATTCGCGAGACCTCCGCGCCGGTGTTACCCAATCTTGTGTATTCCATCAAAGCTCCTCCTTGCCGCGTCCCGCGGCCCTGTTTTATCGAATAATTTCCGGCTTGCTGATTCTCTTCGAAGCGGCGTCTTTCAATCCCATTTGATTTAAGGCTTCGTCAATTTTGGCGATTTCCTCCGCTGTCAGCGCCACGTCCGCGGAAGCCAGGTTCTCTTTCATACGTTCCGGGCTGCGGGTGCCGGGAATGGGCACAATCCAAGGCTTTTTCCGAATCATCCACCCAAGGCAGACCTGGGCCATCGTGGCGCCCTTTTCCTCCGCCGTGGAGCGAATCAAATCCAGCGCCTGCTGGTAATAGCGGAAGCCCTCTTCAGAAAACTGGAACCGTCCGGAGCGGTTGTCCTCCGGGTGGTCAAACTGGGGCCGCTCCTGATACCGGCCGGAGAGGAAGCCCTTTGCCAGGGGCGTGAACGCCACCAGGGTAACGCCCAGCTCTTCCAGCACGGGAAACAGCTTTTCCGTCTCCCGGTCAATCACGGAGTACACGTTCTGCACCGCCGATACAGGGCAGACGGCATGGGCGCGCCGCAGGTAATCTTCCTCCACGCAGGAGATGCCCCAAGCGCGGATTTTGCCCTCTTTTTTCAGCTGGGCCATGGTCTCGGCCACCGTCTCCGGCTCTACCTTGGGGTCGACCCGGTGCTGGTAGTAGAGGTCGATGTAATCCGTTTGCAGCCGCTTTAAGCTGCCCTCCACAGACCTGCGAATGGTCTCCGGGCTGCTGTCCAGAAGCATCTGGTTCTCATCAAACCTCACACCGCACTTTGTGGCCAGCACAATTTTATCCCGAAAGGGTTTGATGCCCATTCCCACGGCTTCCTCATTATAAGCGGTGGTACCGTCCGGATTGGTGCCGGTATAACATTCGGCGGTGTCGAAAAACGTGTAGCCCATGTCATAGGCCGCCTGGATTTTCTCCGCCGCCTCGGCCTTTTCCAGCGGCGTGCCAAAGGCGTGGCTGAGGCCCATGCACCCCAAGCCCACGGGGGAAATGCTTCTGTCGGTGTTGCCTAAAATCCTGTTGTTCATAGCAAATCTGCTCCCTTTCCGAATCAATTATGAATTGTTAACCGCTTTCTTTGCCCACTGCGCTATCTGCTCCCCGAACTCTGCCGCCCGGCTGCCCAGCACCGCCAGACCCTCGCCCAAAACAGCCCCGGTGCAAAGCGCTTTCAGGTCCTGCTCACAGCGGCCCAGACCGCTGCCCTCATGGGTCATTACCGGGAAAACCTGTTTGCCGGTAAAATCCAGCCGCTCCAACTGGCTGAACACTGCGCAGGGGAAGGTCCCCCACCAGCACGGCCCGCAAACGAACACGTTGCCGTATCCGTCCAGGCTCTTCCAATACCGTTTCAGCTGGGGCCGGGCGTTTTCCTGCAGCTCGGCCTTCGCCTCCGCGATACATTGGTCGTAGCCCACGGCATAGGACTTCACGGTCTCCAGCTCAAAGAGATCGCCGCCCACCGCCTGTTGGATGGCTTCTGCCACCCGCTCCGTGTTGCCCTTTTCCAGGCGGACGATGGAGCCGCCCGCGTAGTTTTCTCCCTTGCGGGAGTAGTAGAGGATCAGGTTTTTCATCATAGGGCCTCCTTTTCAGCCGCAGACGGGCGCCGTCAAACCGTTTTGCCCATCTCGTATGCCTTCGCCATCCATTCCGTATCCGCGATGCTGCCCGGGGCATAGCACCCCGCCGCGTTGAGCACCCCCGCCTCCTCCACGGCCCGCAGGCACTTTAAAAAGCCCCGGAAAGCGCCGTTGGCGGCTTCGTGGTTTTCCTTTGCCCGGGCCTCCGGCGCGGCGCTGACGGAGATGAAATAGGCTTTCTTCCCGCTGGACTGCCGCATAAACTGCTCTCCGGCGATAAATCGGTCCATGAATGTCTTAAGCTGCGCGCTGACCGTCATAAAATAAATGGGGGTCGCCAGCACGAACACGTCGGCTTGATGCATTTTTTCAATCAACTCTGCCATGTCGTCCTGCTGAACGCAGCCCTTGCCGGTCTTCACGCAGGCCTCGCAGCCCTGGCAAAACCGGATGTTCTTTTCCCGGAGAGGAATAAGCTCCACCTGGCCGCCAGCCTCCTCCGCGCCTTTGGCGAACGCTCTGCACAAAAACCCGCTGTTGGCGTTTTCGACCGGGCTGGATGAAAGAATCAACACTTTTTTCATGTCGCCGCCTCCTTTTTGATACGTTTATCCTACCAAATTCCCAGAGGCGGACTCAATTCGGATTTCCACAGGAAAGCATAAGTAAAACTTATAGAAAAAACGCACCGGATTTTTACCGGTGCGTTCTCTAGAATCATTATGTTTCCGATTATGTTATTTTCGGCGTCTCGGGAAACTCTTTCCCCAGCAATTCTGCAAATTCCTCCACATAGTAACCTGAATTTTCCCGGCTCCAAAAGGCGCAGTAATTGTGCAGAAGGGGCTTGCCGTTTCGCAGCAACGGGACGCGGCGCAGGCCGGCGGCAGGCTCGCTTCCACCGCCCTCCAGCAGCAGAAAGCCTTTTCCTCCCACCGCCAGCAATCTGCCCTCCTCCAGGCTTCCCACCGGGAGGAATTCCCCCTGCAGCCCCACAATCTCCCGGTAGTAGGCCCGCTCGGTATCCCACTGCTCCGCCGAGCTTACGATGATACAGGGGAAATCTTTCAGCTCCTCTACCGCCACGGCTTCCCGCTGGGCAATGGGGTGGCGGGCTACCAGCTCCGCCTGGTAGGGCCGTGCGGCTAGAATTTCGTTGTAATATCCCTCCGAAAAGGCCCGCCGCTGGTCGCTCAGCAGCAAGTCTGCTTGGCCGGACACCAGCAGTCCGTACAGCTCCTCGTGACTGCCTGTGGTCAAGTGCAGCTCCACATTGGAATGGCGTTCCGAAAACGCCGCCACCGCCCGGTGAAATTCCGGCCCGCCATAGCTGCGCAGGCAGCCCAGCCGCAGGCGCGCCTTTCCGCCGCTCTCCATCTGGCGCATCTCCTGGCAAAGCCGTTCCCAATCCGCCGTAATGGAAAGGCTTTTCTGGTAAAATACCTCCCCCGCCGGGGTCAGCGAAAACCTGCGGCCTTCCCGGCGCAGCAGCGTCACCCCTACCTCTTCCTCCAGCGCCCGCACCTGCTGGCTGATGGCCGATTGTGAAATAAAGCATTCCTCCGCCGCTTTCGAAAAGCTCCGATGGTACACCACGGATTGAAAGTATTTCAGCTGTTTGAGCATTCTTCCGCCTCCTTTGCCTGACCGCGCAAAGCATCATGAATTGATAACCCCTGATTGGGTTTCAAAGAAAAGTCTATTATTTTATCATAAAGGATGCATCCATGATAAGTCAAGCCGTTCGGTTGCGGAAAGGAAATCTGGCAGAAGCAAACTGCGGCCTGCACTCTCCGGGATGCCGCCCTTGTGTATGGAACATGTTTTCGTCCGGTTAGCAGAATCCGCAAGAACCGGAGCTGCCTGCATAGCGGTCTTTATCAAAAGCATCTGCCTTGAGACGGCGCAGCCTGCTGGAAAGGATTGAAAAATTACCGTCGATTCTCAGCCCCGTTTATGATAGAATAGAGAACAGAAAACCAGGGAAGCTGGAAGAGACGCAGGGAGGAATGCACCGTGCAGGACAATCTCGGGAACACGCCGGTTTATGAAGTGGGCAATGTGGCGGAATATATGGAATGCATAAGGCGGCATCACCTGGAAGGATGCATTTCCAGAGGGGAGGACAGGGCCTATCCTCATTTGAGCGCTGCGGCGTTCCGGCGGAATTCCAGTCTGGACATTCGGAAAATGGTGGGCGCTTTTGAACGGCATATCGGGAATTCCCTTACTGAGATGCAGAGGAAACATTTCCTGGCCTTTTCCCAACACTACGGTCTGCCCACAAACCTGCTGGACTTCACGTTTTCTCCGCTGATTTCCCTCTATTTTTCCTGTGGCGGTGAACCGGGAGACAACGGATATGTCTATTTCATCAAAAAGGACCGGCTCATTGATATCTCTGAAAACCTGGAGCTGATAAACTCTGTGATTTTATCAAGATTCCTTTTTGCCCCGGAAGAGCTGGAAGACCTTTTCAGAGGGATTACAGACGTGTTTTTGAAAGAAGAAGCTTATATATTTGAATTTCTGGAGGAGATTGACAGGCTGACAGGCAGCTGTCCGGGAAACGAATCCATTCAGATGGAGCTTTACAAACTAAGGAAGAACCGGAACGCTTATTCCATTGATCAGCTGGACAAGCTGCTTGCTTCCATGAAGAAACGGCTGAAATACCTGAAGGGGTATCAACCGGAAATCCTTTCCGATGGTTTGGGGTCGTATGGCCGTCTTTTTGTACGGTTCCTATGGATTTTGATTTTTTTTGTGAGGCACGACGGCTCTTTTTCCGTACCCTTCTATTTCACTTATGAACCTGCCAACATTACCAACCGTGTGTCCAACCAATCCTCTATCTTCCTTTATCAGCTTTATGGGATCAACGAAATCCGGCAGGAAATACAGCCGGATTTCAGGCTGAAGATCAGCAACAAGACGGAAATTCTGGAAGAGCTGGATTGTCTCGGAATCAACGAGCAGTTTGTTTTTAACGATTACGATCACATTGCGTCTTACATCAAGAAAAAATATTTGAAGCTTTCGGATGAAAGAGCGCAGACGCTTTTGAACTTGAAACGTATGAGCCGCCCCTGCCTTCGGGAAGAAGCGGAGGAAACGGATCAACAGCCATAATTTCTGTTCTGTCCATGTGCTGTAAAAGGAGCCTGACTATGTCAAAGATCATCGAGGTCACCGACCTGTCACTTCCCGACCTGGAAGTTTATACGCGCCTGACGGAAGCGCAGCTGCGCAGCCGTTTGGAACCGGAAAAAGGGGTTTTTATTGCCGAGAGCCCCAAGGTTATCGGTACCGCACTGGACGCCGGGCTTGAGCCGGTTTCTCTGTTGATGGAACGCAGGCACGTGGAGGGCCAGGCGCGGGGAATCATTGCCCGCTGCGGAGAGATTCCGGTCTATGCCGCCGGCGGCAGCCTTCTGGAGGGCTTGACCGGTTACCGGCTTACCCGCGGCGTCCTATGCGCCATGCGCCGACCCCGTCCGCACGGCGTGGAGGAGGTGTGCACCGGAAAACGGCGGATAGCTGTCCTGGAGAATATAGTGGACGCCACCAATATCGGCGCGATTTTCCGCTCTGCCGCTGCGCTGGGTATGGATGCAGTCCTGGTGACCCCCGGCTGCTGCGATCCGTTGAACAGGCGCGCCGTAAGGGTCAGCATGGGCGCTGTTTTCCAAGTGCCCTGGACCTGTATCGGCAGTGAATCCCCGGACTGGCCGCAGCCGGGAATTTTGAGCCTGCAAAGGTTGGGATTCAAGACCGCAGCGATGGCTTTAAGCGACGCTTCTGTCGGCATAGATGCGCCCCAGCTGCAGGAGGAAGAAAAGCTGGCGATTGTCTTGGGGGCAGAGGGGGATGGTCTTGCCTCCCGTACCATTGCGGCCTGTGATTATTCTGTGCGCATTCCCATGTCCCACAATGTGGATTCGCTGAATGTTGCGGCTGCCAGCGCGGTGGCGTTCTGGCAGTTGAGGGGTCGCTGAATAAGTGCTGTACCGCCGCAGAAATATGCGGCGGTACTTTTTTTAAAAAGCTGCAAACACTTTTCCTGTTTGGCGCGTCTCAGAGAATGAAGGGAGATGGAGAAATTGCTGATCGAAGCTGCTTATCAGAAATACAGCGGACGAATGCTGCAGGCGATGATCCGTTTCTCCCGGGATGAGGCGGCGGCCAGAGACGCTGTCTCGCAGGCGTTCACCCAGGCCTTGATGAATCAGACGCTGCTGGAAACCATGCCTGAACCGGCCGTAAGGGCGTGGCTGTATGCGGCGGCGCGCAATGCGCTGGTGGACATGAAGAGAAAAGAGGCAAGAGTGACAGTTGTACAGGAGCTGCCGGAAACAGAGGATCCGCAGCCGGACCCAACGGACCGTCTCCTGGTAAAGTCCATGCTGGACAGGCTGAATCCGGAATTGAGGATGCCTGTCTACCTGAAGTATTACCAGGGGCTTACTTCCACGGAAATCGGCAGGATCATGGGGATTCCGCCGGCGACGGTGCGCACCAGGCTCCGCGTCGCGCTGAAGCTTATGCGCGCCATGATGTGCAGAGAAAATTAAAGAAGCCTGTTTCAGAGGCGGGGGACTGTGTTCCGGACTTTGAAAAAAGCCGGAATACCTCTGCAAGGGAGTCCGCCCTATGGCGGCATCCTGCACCTCCGGAAAGAAAGAGGAATGAGAGTAATGCTGCTGGACGGTTTGCTGTATATGGCGGCGCGCAATGCAATGGCGGAAGGAAAGAGAAAACAGCGGGAGATTCCAGCCTTTCCAGATTCTCCGAAGCCGGGAAAGCCGCAGCCGGAAATCGGAGAACAATCCCGCGGAACATGTGCGGCGGAAAGAAAGGGGAAAAATAGCAATGTTGCTTGAAGGTCTTTTAAACCAAAACAGATTAAACATCAACTGCAGTATCGCCTGTATGATCCACGACAGGGAGGACTTGCTGGAGCGGTACGATTCCGTCAACCTGAACTGCGAAGTCCTGATTACCTCGGAAGCGGTGTATGCTAAGCTTTTGGGAAAAGGCGCAAATATCAATGCAGGAAATGTGGTGGTCACGGATTATGAAGGGGAATTCGTTCAGCTTTCAGGCGGGACTTTGGAGGACGGAGCGGATTACAGCGGAAAATTTGTCATCGTCTCCGGCGACCTCCTGCTGAAGGGGAGAGGCGTTCATGCCTTTGAAAATGCGGAGAGCGTCGTGGTCGCGGGCACCGTATATTATCCGGAATCCTGCGGTCAGAGCCTGCTCTCGCGTGTTCAGGGAGAAAAGCGTCCTTATCCGGACGGCGCGTATGTCCTGCTGGGGGACCGCGAACTACCCCGCATTCTGGCGGAAATTCCTTCGGATGCCCGGTCTGTCTGGGTGGCGGGGGAAGTATCGGCTTTGGAGGAGAGCGCGCTGGAATTGGCGAAGGCCAGGGAACTGCGGATTGCCTGCGACAGGCTGCTGATCTATGCAAAGGCGCAGGAAGTATACGGAAACCTGTTTGGAACCTCCGCGCCGGAGCTGGTCCCCGAGGGATTTACGGTGACCGGACCCTTAACCCTGGACGAGACGGCGGCCCTGTACGGGGAAAAGCTGTATGTGCGCGGGGCACTTTTCATGGAGGAAAAAGCCTGCGGCTGCTTGCAGGAACTGCAGGCAATTCTTGTCAAAGGCTGCGCCAGCCTGCCCTCCTCCTGCGCAAAAGCCTTCCGGGCTATTGGCAGGGCGGACAGCTATCGGATTTATGAGGGCAGTCTGGTCCGGATCAACGGATGGGAATATTTCTCGCACGAGAGGCTGAAGACCATGGTGGACCGCGGGGAAAAAATAACCCTGGAGATCAATGGCTTCGCTGTTTTCGGCGAGGATGTCACCGCGGAAGATATGGGGGCGATTGCTGCCCTGAACTGCAACGGTTTTCTCATTCTGCCCGGGGAAGCCCAGGGCGCGCTGGGCGGGAAGATGGGCGAAATCAATGGCTTTACCATGGATTCGGCTGCAGTTCAGCAGATGGCAGGGCTGTCGCTGGAGGAGCTGATCCAGAAAACCATAGGGAAGAATTTCCAGGGAAGCAATGTCAATGCCGAGATCTATTTTCTTCCCTAGCCTTCCAATCCTGTTGATTTCTCAGGTCTGAATATACAAAACGGATTCCGCCCTTTCTCTGATAGAGGGCGGAATCCGCATGTTTGAAAGGTTCTTCCAGAATTCGGTGGTCTTTTGGCCGGGGCGGAAAGTCGGACCGGGACAGCATGCGGACGGCTTACGAAAGGGCAAGGGCCGGAAGCACAAAAATATACGCGGTATGGCCTGGCAATTGGAGCAGCGACCTGTTCCTCATAGACGATTTGGACGCTTTCGCCGAGAAATGGGAGCTGGTCTGAGCAGCTCTTTTGAGCAGCGTTCAAAAGCTGCCGCTTCGGCGGCCCTCAACCCGGCACAGGAAAAGCCCGGCGCATTTGCGCCGGGCTTTCGGTTTAGCAAAGGAAGTTTTTCGGTTCTGCTTCGGAACAAAAGGGCTTTTACTGCATGTGGGCCCGAATCTGCTCTTCCAGGGACTGGGTCATTTCCAGTACGCAGGACCGCAGCTCCAAACCGCTTTGGGCAAAGAAGATCCGCAGATAAAAGCTGCCGGAGAAGGCGGGCTCCAGATTGAGCGTCACGGTTTTCCACTGGGTCTCTTCACCGGTGAGGGTGATCGTATCCAGAAGCTTTCTGTCCTGGAAGACAGAGACGGGAAGCTGGGAGAGGGGGCTGCCTCCGCTGCTGCGGAGAGTGAGGGACAGGGTATACAGGCCGCGTTCCTGTAGGGAGACGGAGAACTGGGTGTTGCGGCCCTTTTCCGTGTTGATCACGGAGACGTCCAGCTCGGTGCGGTTTCCTGCCTGCACGTAGTACATCTCGCCGAGACCATCCTCCTCCAGCCCTGCGCTTTCGGCCAGCTGGCGGTCCAGTTCTGTTTCGATCCCGCGCAGGCGGAGCAGCGCGGGCATGCGCAGCAGCACCCGGCAGATATTGCAGGCACTGCGCTGGAATTCGGCCCGGGAAACAGCTCCGCTGCGGAGGCCTTCGGCGGAATTGTCCTGCATGGAGTTCTGCTGCGCATTCTCCACCACCATGAACAGGTCGTTCTGTCCGCGCACCATGGCGCTGGTGTTGGTGCGTTCCCCAGGTTTGCCCTCGTCATTGCTCTTGGCCCACCAGTCTGTCATGACAATGCCCTGGTAGCCCCACTGTCCCCGCAGGACGGTGGTCAGCAGGTCGTAGTTGCTGGCGGACCAGAAGCCGTTGACTGGGTTATAGCTGGTCATGACGGAATAAGCGCCGCCCTCTTTCAAGGCAAGTTCAAAGCCCTTCAGGTAGAGTTCCCGCAGGGCGCGTTCAGAAACCACGGCCTCTACGTCGTTGCGGCGGAATTCCTGATTGTTGCAGGCAAAATGCTTGATGGTGCCGGTGACGCCGTAGGGGTGCATGCCCTGCAGCTGAGCCGCGGCCATCTTTCCGGTGAGCAGCGGATCTTCGGAAAAGTATTCGAAGTTTCGCCCGTTCAGGGGATGCCGGTGCAGGTTGATGCCGGGTCCCAGAAGGGTGTCCACTTTATTTTTGCGCAGCTCTTTGCCCTCGAATTCATACAGCTCGCGCACCAGCTCCAGGTTGAAGCTGCAGGCGAGGCAGGTGCCGTTGGGCATGGAGAAAGCGATGGTGCCGCAGTCCATGCGGATGCCGCTGGGGCCGTCCGCGCAGCAGCCCACTGGAATGCCGTAGGAGAGCAGGGCGTCTGTGACGCCGCCGAAAGCGCCGGCTGTGCCGGGGGTGACCTTGGGGGAACACATGCCCTCGCCGCGGACGATGCAGCACAGCTCTTCATCGGAGAGCTGGCCCACAAATTCCTCCAGCGTCACCTTCCCGTCGGCCACGTCGCCCAGCTTCCAGCCCTTATCCCCGGTATAGGGGAGTTCCTCCGGCAGACGTTCTTTCCGACGTTCCTGGGGATTTACTGTACGCAAGGGGACTTCCTCTTTACACGGCAGGTAAGTGCCGGAAGCTGTGGCTTCCCCGGGCCTGAGACGTTCAAAGGGAACCACGGGGGCCATGGCCTCTTCCAGCTGCTCCAGCACAAGTTCCGGCAGGCTGGTTTCCAATACGCAGGCGGCACTTCTCACATCCGTACCCAGATAAAACCGGTAGGTCCCTGCTTCCAAAATCCAGCAGGATTTGTGACCTGTGACGCCGCTGTCGTCATAGGAAGAGAAGGCGCCGAAAGCCGCGGTGAGCGTCAGGGTCTCCCTCTCGCCGGGAGCCAGCAGACTGGTTTTTCCAAAGGCGCAGAGGGTGCGGGCCGGTTTGCCCAGTTTGCCCTGGGGCGCTTCGCAGTAAACCTGCACCACCTCTTTGCCGGGCGCGTCTCCGGTGTTTTCCACGGTGACGCTGAAACGGACGGCGTCTTTTCCCATTTCCGCAGCGCCTTGGGTGACGGAAAAGTCGGTGTAGGTCAGGCCGAAGCCGAAGGGATAGAGCACCTTATCCGGGGCAAAGGTCTCAAAGTAGCGGTATCCCACATAGATGTCTTCGCCATAGAAATTGCGGGTCTCACTGCCGTAATTCCCGAACGCCGGGTAATCCTCGATGCGCCGGGCAATGGTGTCGGTCAGCTTCCCTGAGGGGGCGCGGTATCCCAGCAGCACGTCTGCTGCGCTCAGGCCGCCCTCCTGGCCGCCCTGCCACACGTACAGCACAGCGCCGGGCCGGTAGTCCTCCACCCAGCTCATATCCAGAATGCCGCCGGTGTTCAGCACCACAGCCACCCGTGGGAAGGTTTTGCACACCTGTTCCAGCACCTGGCGCTCTGCGTCAGCCAACAGGTAGCTGCCCTCTTCCGCACTGTTGTCCTTGTCTTCGCCGGCTGTGCGGCCCAGAATCACCAGCGCGGCGTCGTTTCTTTCCCGGGCTTCCTGTACCAGCTGGGGATCGAGAGGCATCTCCTCCTGATACCAGGGCTCCGCCGCCCAGCCTTCGCCCGCGTCGAAGGGATGGTCCTGGAGCCAGGCCTCATAGCAGGCCTTCACCGGGGCGTCTATCTGAACGCCGCCGCTCTGCTCCAGCGCTTCCAGAATTCCGGGAACATGCCCGGTGTTCACCAGTCCTCCGGAGCCGGTCCCGCTTTTGTAATAGTTGAACTGGCTGCGTCCAAATACGGCCAGGCGGGTGCCCGGGGCAAAGGGCAGCGTATGGGCTTCGTTGCGAAGCAGGACGGAGCCCTCTGCGACGGCTTCCCTCGCCTTGGCAGCGTAGGCTTTCCGGTCAAAAATCGTCTGTTCCATCAATCGTTCATCCTTTCGGTCCTTTATTTTTCAGAACTGGGGCTGCAGGCCTGGTTTTGGGAGCCTCGGCAGCCTTGTCCTGTACGTTCCAAAAAGGTTTCAGTTTTATTCTTGCTTCCATTATACCGGGAATCGTTCCCGGGAACAATGTTCATTTTGTTCTTTTTGGTGCTGATTTTTCAGACTGGTGGGCCTGACGGCGCCGGGAGGCGGGCACAGACAGCGGAGATCCCGGAATATAGGAATGCGGGAACCGGCGAACCCGGGAAAGACTCCGTACAGGCGGCTTCGTACGCTTGCCCGTGTGCAGGCCGGCATTCATTCTGCTTCCTGCCGCTTTTTCTCCGGCTTGCCCGCCTCTGCGGTGTCCCTGCCCAGTTCGCAGAGAATCCGCTCGGCGGCCGCCCGTTTGGCATAGGCTTCTATGGCCAGACGCAGGGCCTTCTGTTTCAGGTTTTCCCCTGTGTCGCAGTTTTCTGCCAGCGTGACGCAGGTCTCCTGCAGGGCAGCCGTATGCGTTGTGAGAAACAGGTTATAGAGCTCTTCAGAAAGCTCCTCCCCAGCCAGCAGGGTTTTAATGTCCTGGATGGACAAAACCTGTTTGAGCATACACACGGCCAGAAGTGCGGCCAGATGTTCCCTTCGGTATTTCTTTTTTTCAGGATGGGGCAAAACCCCTGTTTTCACATAGTTGTTAATCATGGAGCTGGTCAGCAGGCTGGACTGCCCATCCCTCTCAAAAAAACGCAGGTTTTCCCCCAGGTAAAAAATCACCTGATCCATATAAAGCGGGATGGTGGGCAGCTCGTTCCAGTCCGGCAGCGCAGTGTCCTCTCCGGCTTTCGCCCAGCGGCGGATCCGCTCAGAGGCGTCTTCCATGGCAATTCCTCTTTTCCTGTATGGATTTTTCTATGAGAACAGTCTAAACAAATTCTGTGGGGATGTCAAATCCCTGCCGAACCTTTGTCTGGTTTTGTATTTTATGGGTTTCTCCAATCCCGTCCTTATGTTATAATAACCGCAGGTGCAGTGTCATTGCAGCGGAAGTACACTGCGGCTGACAGGAAGATGCCCTGAGGCATGAAATGCCTCATTTCTATTTGGGAAAAGCATTGGGCTTCTTCCAACACGGTTTCTATGATATAATGAATAGCTTGCGGTAGGAGAAGGTCCGTGGCCCGTGCCGCGGACCGAAAATTGCAGAGATCGGATCGCGTACACTTCAGGCGCGCAGATGGAATAACCATAGGGAAAGGGAACGGTTCAGTTCATGGCATTTTTGAAAGAAGAAATTTTAAAGATTCGGAAACAGGTAATGGAGAAAGATTTCTCCCGGATGAACGACCGCCAGCAGCAGGCAGTTTTTACAACAGAGGGTCCTCTGCTGGTGTTGGCGGGCGCTGGCAGCGGAAAGACCACGGTGCTGGTAAACCGTATTGCCAACCTGGTGCGCTACGGTAAGGCCTATGAGAGCAGCTTTGTGCAGGATACCCTGACAGATGAGGATGTGGAGCGCTGTAAAGCATTTTTACTTGGCGGAGAGCTGCCGGATCTGGTGAGAGCGCGGCTTTCCGTGTCGGCCTGTCCCCCCTGGAAAGTAATGGCAATTACCTTTACTAACAAGGCGGCAGGGGAACTGAAGGAACGGCTTTGCAGCATGCTGGGGGAGGATGGAAACGACATCTGGGCTTCCACCTTTCATTCCAGCTGCGCCCGCATTCTGCGCAGGGACGGGGACCGGCTGGGCTACACCTCTCATTTCACCATCTACGATTCCGATGACAGCAAAAGGCTGATGAAGGAAGTGATGCGGGAGCTGGATATCTCGGAAAAATCCCTTTCTCCCAAGGCTGTTTTAGGGGAGATTTCCCGTGCCAAGGACGAACTGACCTCACCCGAGGAATTCGAAAGCGGGGCTGGGGATGATTTTCGCCTCAAGCTGGTAGCCAGGGCATACCGGCTGTACCAGCGCAGGCTGGAGGATTCCGACGCCATGGACTTCGATGATCTCATCGTCAATACGGTGAGACTGTTTCAGAAATGCCCCGAGGTGCTGGAATATTACCAGGACAGGTTCCGGTACATCATGGTGGACGAGTACCAGGATACCAACCATGCCCAGTATGAATTTGTCAACCTTCTGGCGAGGAAGAGCAATAATCTCTGCGTGGTGGGCGACGATGACCAGAGCATCTATAAATTCCGGGGCGCAACCATTGAGAACATCATGAACTTTGAACAGGATTTCCGGGGCGCCGCGGTCATCCGGCTGGAACAGAACTACCGCTCCACCCAGAATATTCTGGACGCGGCCAACGCCGTGATTTCCAACAATACCGAGCGGAAAGGAAAAAATCTGTGGACCGCAGCAGGGGCGGGCGAGCAGGTAAAACTGCACACCGCGGAAAACGAACAGGACGAGGCCGACAGAATTGCGCGCATGATCCTGGAGGGCGTGTCGGCGGGACGGAAATTTTCCGACTATGCCATCCTGTACCGTATGAATTCCCAGTCTGTGATGTTTGAACGGATGTTTGCAAAACAGGGGATCCCTCACCGCATTATTGGAGGCACCCGGTTTTTCGACCGTAAGGAAGTGCGGGACATGATCTCCTACCTGAGTGTGGTGAACAATCCCGGAGACGAAATCCGTCTCCGGCGGGTGATCAATACGCCAAAACGGGGCATCGGCGACAGGACCGTGGATACGGCGGCGCAGATCGGCCAACAGGTGGGGGAGAGTCTCTTCGAGGTGATTTCCCATGCGTCGGAGTATCCGCCCATCTCCCGGGCGGCGGGGAAGCTGGCCCAGTTTTCCGGTATGATGCAGGAGTTCATTGATAAAAATGAAACGGGAGGTCTGCTGCCCAGCGAACTCTATGGGGAACTTCTGGAGCGGATAGGCTATGTGGAATTCCTCAGGGAAGACGAACCGGAAAAGGCGGAAGACCGTATTGAAAACGTACAGGAACTCTCCTCCATGCTGCAGCGCTATGAGCAGGAAGCAGGGGAGGAAGCCAGCCTTTCCGGATTTTTGGAGGAGGTCGCCCTGTTCACCGACATTGACAATTACGATCTTGACGCGGATTCCGTGGTGCTGATGACCATCCATTCCGCAAAGGGCCTGGAATTCCCGGTGGTGTTCCTGCCGGGCTGGGAAGAGGGGATTTTTCCGGGCATGTCGGTGCTTTACAATCCCGCAGAAGTGGAAGAGGAGCGCAGGCTTGCCTATGTGGCTATCACCCGTGCCAGGGAGGAGTTGTTGATTTACAACGCCGAATCCCGTATGATTTTCGGCACTACTTCCCGGAATAAGCTTTCCCGGTTTGCTGAAGAGATTCCGGAGGAGCTGGTGGAGCGCAGCCGTTCCAGGGAGTACGCTTACCGTACGGGCGTGACCATGCCCACATTTACAGGCGGAGGCGTAGCGCAGGCCGGCGGCCAGGGACAGGACGCACGGACGAAGCAGGGAGGCTTCTCGTCGCAGATTTATAAGCCAAACCCAGTCAAACCGGCGCCGGCAGGAACTTTCCGCGCAGGGGATTCCGTGGAGCATAAAACCTTTGGCACGGGCCTGGTTCTGACGGCTACGCCCATGGCAAACGATACTCTGCTGGAAATTGCCTTTGAAAAGGTGGGGACGAAAAAGCTGTTCGCCAACTTTGCCAGATTGAATAAACTGTCGTAAAACCGCTGAATAAGACAGAAAAAGCCTTCCTTGGAGGAGCGCGGAACAGCCGCTTCCCTCCGGAGAAAGGCTTTTTTTGTTTTTCGGACCTGGTTTCAATCCAATTTTCTTAATTGGCAGAAATCCTGCCTTGGAAATCTCAGGAAAAGAGGTTTTTGATGCGCTCCCAAAGATTGGTATCAGACTTCTGCGGCTTATGGATTTCTTCTTCGGTATCTGTAGGAGCAGGTTCCGCCTCGTTGGATTCTGCTGCTGCAGTACGCATTACCAGCTTGACGGTGAAGGTCTCGCCGTCTGAGCGGCCTGCGCCCTCATACTCCCCCGCCTGTTCCTTCATAGCGGAAAGCGTCTGTCCCAGGGCGGAATCGGGGTCTGCAAGTCCGGTGAGCTTTTCAATGCCTTCAGAGGCGTAAGCGTTCAGGCCTTCCCGCAGTTGGGAGGTTCCATCCTTCAGCTCCGCGCCTCCGTCTTGGAACTGAGCAATGGAAGAGGAAACGGTCTTGCTGGAACTGGAGAGGGTCTGCAGGCCGGCCCACAGGCTGTCGGCCCCACTCTGCAGCTCGCCTGCACCGGAGGCAAAGGTATTTGTCCCGTTGGATAGAGCGGACGCGCCCTGGCTCAGACTGTCGGCTCCGGCGGCAAGCGCGTCAGCGGCCCCCACTACGGTTGCGGAATCTTCCGGGTTTTGGGTATTGTAAAGCGCGCCGGTCAGAACATCCACAGAGTCCAGCATTGCAGAGGCCTCTCCGGACAGGTCCTGGAATTCATCCAGCAGCGTATAGAATTGGGAGGCGTCCAAATCTGGAACTGCGCTTACCACCTGGCTTACCGCCTGTTCTCTGGCACCGCTCATACCGGCAGTGATCTGCTGGGCTACAGCGTCAGGGTCTACCCCCACGTTCTGATCGATGGAGGCGTTGACGGCGGCGATACATTGGCCTGCCAGACCGCTCTGATCCGCTGGAGGAGAGACGGACACGCCGGACATCTCAGCCAGAATGGCGTTCATGGTATCTTCCGATAGGGCTCCCGCCTCCACTTGGCTTTGCAATATGCCGGAAAGGGCGTCGTTATACTGGGCGGCTGCATCCTCTGCAGAAGCCTGGGAGGCCGAATTCAGCACAGCGCTGATGGCTCCCGCCGCCGCCTCCTTGCAGCCTTCTCGGATACCGGAAGACACATTCTGTGCTGTAGCGCTGGAAGCGCCGTAAGCGGCGGTGTCAAATACCTGTTGGACGCCGCCCGCCAGCTGATTCCTGATTCCGGAGGTGTCGGGGATGGTGACGGAATCCACCTGCTGGAAGAGCTCTTCCATTTTGCTGCGCAGGTCGTCCTTTTGGGTTCCGGCCTGAATAAGACCGGGCACCAGCTGTGTGTTGAGCAGGCCTGCAAGCTGGGCAGTCCCGTCCCGCAGCTGAGAAGCGCCGTTCGCCAGCTCCGCGGATTTATCGGAAAGCAGAGCCACGTTATCCAGCAGGTTTTCACTGCCCGCGGCAAGGAGCCGGGAGCCATCCAGGGCGGAATCCACGCCCGCGTCGAATTCCGAATAGCCGTCGGCAAACTCGCCCAGCTTCTCCTGCAGAGTTGCCGCAGCGTCATCCAGCACGCCCGCTCCGTCCTGCAGTTCCCTTGTGGCGTTCTGCAGGTCCTGCAGCTCGCTTAAACTTCTCTCTCCATCCAGGCTCAATCCCTCCAGAGTGGGAGAGGAGGCAAACAGGAAGGAGGGTACCCGGCAGTCCGTCACATCAGCTTCCAGAGTGATTTCGTCCAGCATCAGGCTGTCCAGGCCGGTAAAATTTTCCGGAAGTAATCCGGAAAGGCTCTCGGAGACGCCGGGCATGGCCAGAAAGCAGACCAGGTTGGTTTTGGAATCTGTCTGTACGGTACCGTGCTCTGCGGTGATGTTGGTATAGTAATCTGCGGGAAGCATGGCTGCCGCCACCGTGAAAAAGGGAGTGAAAACAGTGCGTTGTTCCCCGGCGATGGCAATCTGCCTGCTCTCGTTGTTTTTCAGGGCAACATGTACGCTGAGATGTCCGCTTTTCCCATTTAGGTCGATTGCGTCTGTCTCTTTCCCGTCCAGCAGATAGGTGATTGCTACGGACACAGGGGGCTGAAGCTCGCCTTTTCCCTGATAGTAGATGTCTTTGTCCTCTGTGTTCCAAATGAGCATATCGGCGTCCTGTTCCGGCAGCACGTCGCTTTTCAGGTTTTCCACGTCCTGAAGGCCGCTCTTGTCCCGAAAGCTGTGGAAACCGGTATCGCTGTGGAGCCAGTCGCTGACAATCTGTTCCCGGACAGAACCGTCTCCGTTCAGGATGAGGTAAATGGTTTCCTCTTTTTTGACGGGCTCAGAGGCGGCCGAAGCCGGTGCCGCACAGCTCACGGCAAGCGCCGCGGCCAAAAACACGGAAAATACTTTCTGTCTGAATTGTTTCATATCAGTGCTTCATCCTTTCTGCAGTTGTCGCTGCATATTGTCTGCTTTTTGGGGTTGGATCCAATGGAATGTGGTCTTTTTCAAAATTGGGGCGGTAAGCACCAGCAGGGCGGGCAGTACCAGAAGAATAACGGCCATGCTGATCAGCGCGCCGCGGCTGATCAGTCTGCACAAACTGCCGATGAGTTCCATACGGGAGACCAGGGAGACGCTGAAGGTGGCGGCGAAAAAGGTCAGTCCGCTGGTCAGAATGCTTTGGCTGCACTGCTCCACCGCGGTCTGGGCGGCTTCCTTTGCAGTGCGGCCCAGGTTCATTTCCTCACGGAATCGGGTGGTCATCAGGATGGCGTAATCTACCGTAGCGCCAAGCTGGATGGTACCGATAACAATGCTGGCTACGAAGGGCAGCACCGCGCCGCTGAAATAGGGGATACCCATATTGATTGTGATAGCGCTTTCAATTGCAGCTACCAGAAGCACCGGTACGGAAGCGGAGCGGAACACGACGGCTACAATGAGAAATACCACCAGGATGCTTGTGATGCTTACATTTCGGAAATCTACGTCAGCTACCTCGATCAGGTCCTTGGTCATAGCGCCTTCCCCGGTAATGACGCCGGCAGGATCGTAGAATTTTACGATTTTTGTCATCTGCGCCAGCTGCTCATTCTGATCTTCACTGCCGCTTTCATAGGAAGAATTGGCCAGGATCAGTTTGCGGCCGCCCGCCTCGAAAATATCCCGTGCCTCTTGGGGCAGCATCTGCCTGGGAATCCCTGCGCCCAGGAATTTTTCGTAGCTGAGCACCTGTTGGATGCCGCCGACCTGTTCCAGATCTTCTGTCAGGTTTTCCAGCTGTGACTCCGGCAGACTGTCGTCCACAATGATGAAGTGAGAAGTGGTCATGCCGAAATCTTCCTTGAGCCGGTTGGTGCCTACAATGCCGGGCAAGTCTTGGGGAAGACTGTCGAAAATAGTGTAGTAAACCGGAACCTTTGCCTGGGCGAAGGCGAAGGGAAGGAAGCAAAGCAGGAATCCCACCAGAATCGGTACACGCCGCTTCACGACGAAGCGGGAGGTTTTACTCAGCTTCGGTATGAAGGTGCGGTGTGTATGGCGGGCAATTGACTTCCGGAAGGTCATCAGCAGGGCGGGCAGCACGGTTATGGTGCAGGCCACACCCAGGAATACGCCCTTGGCCATCACCAGACCGATGTCGGCGCCCAGGGTCAGGGTCATGGTACACATGGCGAGAAATCCGGCAATGGTGGTAAGTGAGCTGCCTAGGATGGATGAAAAGGTCTTGCGGATTGCCTGCACCATAGCTTCTTCATCCTCAAAGCCCCGTTCCTTCTCTTCCTCAAACCGGTGCAGCAGGAAAATGGAAAAATCCATGGTCACACCCAGCTGCAGCACTGTGGCCAGCGCCTCGGTGATATAACTGATCTGCCCCAAAAAATAGTTGGTGCCGAAATTATAGGCGATGGGGAAAATCATGCCCAGCATGAAGAGCAGGGGAACCATGGTTTCCTTCATGCTCAAAAACAGGATGAGCAGGGAGGCCCCCGCCGCACAGAGGATATAGAGCGGCATTTCCTGGTTTACCAGGTTTTTGGTGTCCTCCAGAATGGCGGACATGCCGCCGATAAAGCAGTTTTTCTGCAGGATGGCTTTTATGGCGTGCTGGGCTTCCATGGTTTTCTTGTCTGCGCTGGGATTTTCGAATTGTACCAGCATCATCGTGGCGCCGCTGTCGTTATAAAAAAATTTCTGCAGGTCTGCTGGCAGCATTTCCTTCGGTGTGGTGACGTCCAGAATGTCGCTGGTCCACATCACGCTCTTTACGCCCTCCACCTGCTCCAGGTCTGCTTTCAGCTTCAGCGTATCGGCGGTGGTCATGTTTTCGACGGTGATCATACCGGTAGACGCCATATTGAAATCGTTTTCCAAGTATCCCTCTCCCACCATGGAGTCCAATTCCTTGGGCAGATAGGTGAGGATGTCATAGTTGATATAGGTCCCCGCGGCGCCGAATACCGATGGGATCAACAGCAGAACAGACAGAATCAAAATGAGCTTCCTGTGCCGTACCACCCATCGTGCAAATCGATCCATATGCAGCTCTCCTTTCCTGAGGGTTGGAAAAATACGGTAGATTACGGCTGCCGGTCCGGACAGAATCCTGCGGCCGGGTTTGTACCGGCCACAAACGTGCCGGAGGCTTGGAATTTCAATTCATCGGTATTCTTCCCTTGGCCCTCATCACGGTGTAAAGTGTACTTCGAAAATGACTATTGGTCAATATTCAAGATCACGAAGAAAAACTGGGTTGATAATTGACTATTGGTCATTTTTAATAAACGTATGGTTTGCCCTTGCGCTTTCGGGGGTTCAAGACTTATACTAAAAGTGAAACATGCAAAAGGGAGGAAGGGGCAATGCGGGAAAAAATTGAGCTGAAGAAAGAACAAAAAAAGCAAAGCCTGCTGGACGCAGCCTACCGGCTGTTTCTGGAGAAGGGCGTGGCTAAAACTTCGGTGGATGAAATCGTGCGGGGGGCCAATGTGGCGAAAGGCACCTTCTACCTTTATTTCCACGATAAGGATCAGCTGCTGCAGCAGCTTACTTATCAGATTTCGGCCCGTATCCTGGGGGAAGCCTATGAATTCGTGCGGCAGAGCCATGCGGAGGATTTTGTGGAGAAGGTGGTGATGCTGATCGATTATGTGGTGGAATACTTCCGAAAGAGCAAGCTTACCCTGCGTCTGATGGAACGGAATTTTTCCTGGCCCATGGTGAAAAAGCAGCTGAGTCTGAGGGAAGACCCTCTTTGGGACAAGCTGATGACGGAGCTGGAAAAAAGCACCTTTGCAAGGAAGCATACGGAGGACGAGCTGTTTAAAATCATGTTTGTGATCATTGAGATGATCGGCTCCACCTGCTTTTCTTCCATCATTGAAGGGCGGCCTGATACCATCGACAACATGAAACCGGTGCTGTATGGAATTGTGAGAAAGGTTTTATCCTGAGCAGCAGTCTGGCATGTGTTTAGGCGGGGCCGCCGTAAATCTCTCTGTTCCCCTCACCAAATCTCCCCTTTGTCATACAATGGAAAGAGAACCCCCAAAGGAGGAGATTTCTATGGCCGAGAACGAGAGTACTCCCGAATATGATTGCCGGGATTACTTCAAGGAGGCCGTCTGTATCGATGCAATGCGAATCTACGATTCGTGTTCCGATAAAGACTGTCTCGAGGACATAAGGGTGTTGTTTCCGGCGGCGCGCCAGCCGCTGGTGGACAGCGCCACAAATGTGCGCATCCGGGATGTGAGCGTGATTACCGTCTATATCGATCTGCAGCCCATTCCGTTCAACAAGGGCTTCTATTCCGTCGATATGACCTTTTTCTTCGATGTGTCCCTGGACCTGTTTGGCGGCCCCACATCGTGCCCCGTCCCTGTAAACGGCGTGTCTATCTTCAACAAAAAGGTGATCCTATACGGCAGCGAGGGCAACGTGAAGATGTACTCATCCGACCGCTGCATCGACGATGTGGATCCCCAGGACTGCAAAGTGCTGCCTAAGGCTACGGTGCAGGTGGCCGAGCCGGTGGCGCTCTCCGCCAAGCTGTGCGACCATCCGGTATGCGGATGCGAACCCTACTGCCGGATTCCGGAATGTATCTGCCAGAGGTATGGAGACAACTTTGAGTGCTGCCAGTGCAAAAATACGGTCTACGCCACCATCGGCCTGTTCATCATCGTACAGATCGTGCGCAATGTGCAGATGCTGATTCCTGCCTACGACTTCTGTATCCCGGAAAAGGAATGCGTGACGTCCAGCGACAATCCCTGCGAGCTGTTCCGGCGCATTGAATTCCCCACCAACGAGTTTTTTCCGCCCCGCGCCACGGATCTGGGCGACGGGGGAAGATGCTGCAAGTAAAGTACCGGCGTCCGAAGAAATGGGAGAATTACAGAGTTACTCTGCAGTCTCCCACGAAGTGCCGGTAAACCCAGATTGCGAGGTATTCGGGGAGAGGAAGGGTGAGGAAAAAATCAGGCTTCCTCTCTCTCGATGATTCCGGAGACCGGTTTTTACAGGAAAGTGTTCCTGACAAACGGTTTGTCTCCACAGACTTGCCCGGCGATGCGGAACGTTATTTTTCGAAAAACGGAGGAGGGCTGCAGATTTTTTCTGCAGCCCTCCTCCATGTATATGCTGAACAGCCGGTATGACGGAAAAGCCGCCCCCGTCTACCCGCCATCCCGCGGCAGCGGGGAGCAAAGGCGGCGCCGGAATGCCCCGCTCAGTAGGTTTGAAGAATGGCGGAATTCTCCGGCCGCTCCCCTTTTCCGATGCTTTCCTTGTACT
>ENA-OUPA01000402-OUPA01000402.1-human-gut-metagenome-genome-assembly--contig:-NODE-402-length-30337-cov-6.49343_pt1 | contig 30337 bp, 42 predicted proteins | sample MGYA00237939_ERZ548770 | MGnify/ENA primary metagenome ERZ548770 (study PRJEB26490, sample SAMN05356877) | human gut metagenome | biome: terrestrial biome; feature: human-associated habitat; material...
GGCGGATGAGAAGCCGTCGGAGCCGAAAAAAGGAGAAAGGTGGAAGATGTTCTTTCCGAAGCGGGGAGGACATCTTTTTTGATGTGCAGAAGTTGCGCGAAACCGCCCGCATCGCTAATCTGCCGTGTTTTGCAAACCGCGGCGGAGCTGAGGACGGAAGAACGTACAGCCCATCGTAAACGCTGCGCACGGAGGAGCAGGGGGAGCAAAACAAAAAACGGGCAAAACATCGGACGTCTGACATAAGGCACTGAATCGTGCTAAAGCGCGAAAGCAAAAAGCGGAAAAAGAAGAAAATCAGAGGGATTGTTGGAGAAAATAAATGAGTGAATGTGCAAAATATACAAAATTAAGCGAGGTGTGGAGCTGAAAGTTTGTGAATGATTTGCGTATAAGCGGCATGAAACGCTCGGAGGCGTTGATATGAATCACTTAAATGAAACGCACGGTAGCGTGGATATAGAAAACGCGAAACGAGGGAAAGGGTGGAAGCTGAAAAATGCAAGCGTGGATTGAAAAATCGGGAAGCGGGCAAATAACGGACGAAGAAGAAAAAACTCAAAAAAATCGAAAAAAATTTCAAAAAAGGGGTTGCAATTATCCGAAAAATAGAATATAATGTGGCAGATGTCTGCAAAGGGGATGAAGTAACAGATTGCTCACTGGCCGGTGAGGGAACTGTTATGGACCATGTCCGCCAATCGGACGACGGCTCAAGGTCCGTCATGCAGGGCAAAAGCCAAGCAAGTCGTACTTGAGTACGAACAAGGAGGAAATGAAATGGCCAGCAAGAAAATCCGCATCAAGCTCTGGGCTTACGAGCACAGCCTCGTTGACCAGGCTGCTGAGCGCATCGTAGAGACCGCTCGCCGCACCGGTTCCAAGGTGTCCGGCCCGATCCCGCTTCCCACTGAGAAGGAAGTTGTTACGATTCTGCGCGCACCGCACAAGTACAAGGATTCCCGCGAACAGTTCGAGCAGCGCACCCACAAGCGTCTGATCGACGTTCAGAACCCCACTCGCGCCACCTTTGACGCGATGGAGAAGCTCGATCTCCCCGCTGGTGTGGAAATCGAGATCAAACTGTGATCAGGAGGTAAGTAGATATGAAGAAAGGTATCGTCGGCAAGAAGATCGGCATGACGCAGATCTTTACCGAGGACGGCCGCCTGATCCCGGTTACCGTTATTCAGGCAGGTCCCTGCCCGGTCGTTCAGAAGAAGACCGTGGAAAACGATGGCTATGAGGCGATTCAGGTCGGCTTCGACGCTTACGCTGAGAACCGTGCCGAGAAGCTGGTGAACAAGCCCCTGAAGGGCCACTTCGCCAAGGCGAACGTCGCCCCCTGCCGCAAGCTGCGCGAGCTGCGCCTTGAGGATTGCTCCGCTTACAACGTTGGCGACGAGGTGAAGGTTGATGTCTTCGCCGCGGGCGACAAGGTTGACATCACCGGCACCTCCAAGGGTCATGGCTTCACCGGCGCGATCGCCCGTTGGAACCAGCACACCGGCCCGATGGCTCACGGCTCTAAGTATCACCGCGGCGTAGGTTCCCTGAGCGCGAACTCCACGCCGTCCCGCGTGTTCAAGAACAAGAAGATGTCCGGCCACTATGGCGTTGACCGTGTCACCACGCTGAATCTGAGCGTTGTGCGCGTGGATGCCGAGCGCAACCTGCTGCTCGTGCGCGGCGCTGTGCCGGGCCCGAACGGCGGAACCCTCGTGATCCGCGATTCCGTCAAGGCCTGATAAGGAGGAACCGTCACAATGCCTAAGATTGCAATGCTGAATCAGGAAGGCGCTAAAGTCGGTGAGATCGAGCTGAGCGAAGCGGTCTTCGCCTCCGAGATCAACGAGAGCGTCCTGCACCTGGTCGTTCGCAGCCAGCTGGCCGCCAAGCGCCAGGGCACCCAGTCCGCCAAGACCCGCGGCGAAGTTCGCGGAGGCGGACGCAAGATCTACCGCCAGAAGGGCACCGGCAACGCTCGCCATCATGGCAACCGTGCGCCGCAGTTCACCCACGGCGGCGTCGTATTCGCGCCGAAGCCGCGTGACTACGTCGTGAACGTCCCGAAGAAGGTTCGCCGCCTGGCGCTCAAGGGCGCCCTCACCTCCAAGGTGAACGATGGCGAGATGATCGTTCTTGACAAGATCGCCCTGACCGCGCCGAAGACCCGCGAGGTCGCCAAGATCCTCAAGAACCTGGGCGTCGAAAAGACCGCGCTGCTCGTGCTCGCCGGCCCGGACGACACCATCACCCGCGCGTCCGCGAACATCGCGGGCCTGAAGACCGTTTATGTCAACACGATCAACGTGTTGGATGTCCTCGGCAATGAGAAGTTCATCATCACCGAGGAAGCGGTCAAGCTCGTTGAGGAGGTTTACGCGTAATGAAGAATCCTCATGATATCATCCTCCGCCCCGTTCTGACTGAAAAGTCCTACGACGGCATGGCGGACAAGCGCTACGTTTTCGAAGTAGCGATCAACGCGAACAAGATCGAGATCAAGCAGGCTGTGGAAGCCGCGTTCGGCGTGAAGGTTGAAAGCGTCAACACCCTGCGCACCCTCGGCAAGATCAAGCGTCAGGGCCGTTACGCCGGCCGCACCCCCGAAATCAAGAAGGCTTACGTCACGCTGAAGAAAGACTCCAAGACCATTGAGTTCTTCGACGGCATGGCGCAGTAACAGGGAGGTTAACGAAAATGGCTATTCGTGTTTATAAGCCGACTTCCCCGGCCAGACGTTTCATGTCGGTGCTCACCTACGAGGAAGTCACCAAGACGGCGCCGGAAAAGTCCCTTCTGGAAAGCAAGAAGAAGAACGCCGGCCGCAATAAGCAGGGCAAGATCACCGTTCGTCATCAGGGCGGCGGCAACAAGATCAAGTACCGCGTGATCGACTTCAAGCGCAACAAGGACGGAATCCCCGCCAAGGTTGCCGGCATCGAGTACGATCCGAACCGCACCGCGTTCATCGCGCTGCTCAACTACGCCGACGGCGAGAAGCGCTACATCCTGGCGCCGATCGACCTGAAGACCGGCGACACCGTAATCAGCGGTGAAGGCGCGGACATCAAGCCGGGCAACGCCCTGCCGATCCGCAACATCCCTCTCGGTACGCTGATCCACAACATTGAGATCGTTCCGGGCCGCGGCGGCCAGCTCGTCCGCAGCGCCGGCGACGCCGCTCAGCTGATGGCTAAGGAAGGCGCGAACGCGCAGGTCCGTCTGCCCTCCGGCGAAGTCCGCATGATCTCTATGGACGCGAAGGCAACCATCGGCACCGTGAGCAATGCTGACCACAGCAACGTTCGCATCGGCAAGGCCGGTCGCAGCCGTCACATGGGCATCCGCCCGAGCGTCCGCGGTGTTGTTATGAACCCGTGTGATCACCCGCATGGCGGCGGCGAAGGCAAGAGCCCTGTTGGTCTGCCCGCGCCTGTCACCCCGTGGGGCAAGCCGGCTCTCGGCCTGAAGACCCGCAAGCACAAGAAGTACTCTGACAAGAAGATTGTCAAGCGTGCGGGCAACAAGTAATAGGAGGACTCATCAATGAGCAGATCGGTCAAGAAGGGCCCCTATGTAGCTGCTAAGCTGCTCAAGAGGGTCGAGGAAATGAACGAATCCGGCAAGAAGAGCGTGCTGAAGACCTGGTCCCGCGCGTCCACCATCTTCCCTCAGATGGTTGGTCACACCATCGCGGTACACGACGGCCGCAAGCATGTGCCGGTTTACATCGTGGAAGAGATGGTTGGTCACAAGCTGGGTGAGTTTGCCCCGACGCGCACCTTCAAGGGTCACGCCGGTGAGAGCGCCAGCGGCCGCAAGTAAAGGAGTGAAATCGCATGGCTACCAGAATTCGTGAAAAGGCGAAGGTTCGCAAGGAAACTGCGGACAAGCGTCCCCGCGCGACCGCTCGTTACGTGCGCATCTCTTCCCGTAAGGTGAAGATCGTTATCGATCTGATCCGCGGTAAGCAGGTCGACGAGGCGCTTGCGATCCTGATGTACACGCCGAAGGCTGCGGCTCCCGTTGTTGAGAAGCTGCTGCTTTCTGCGATTGCTAACGCCGAAAACAACCTGAGCATGGACCGTGGCTCCCTGTATGTCGCGGAAGTGTTCGCGAACCCGGGCCCGACGCTTAAGCGTTACGTTGCCCGCAGCCGCGGCAGCGCGTCCCCGATGCTCAAGCGCACGAGCCACATCACCGTCGTGCTCGACCAGAAGTAAGGAGGTTTTCGGATGGGCCAGAAAGTGAATCCGCATGGCGCCCGCGTCGGCGTCATCAAGGATTGGAGTACCCGCTGGTATGCGGATAAGAAGAACTTCGCGGACAATCTCGTGTCCGACGCGAAGCTCCGCAAAATGATTAAGGAGCTGGAGTTCGTAGACGACAAGAGCAAGAAGTCTGTCAAGCTCTACGACGCCGGCATCTCTTCTATTGACATCGAGCGCCGCTTTGACAACGACAAGGTGCGCGTGACGGTGAACCTGAACGTGGCGAAGCCGGGCATCGTCATCGGTGCGAACGGCGCGAACATCGAGAAGATCAAGGCTGCCATCATGAAGGAGCTGGGCGCGCAGAACGCTCAGGTAATCCTCAACGTTCAGGAAATCAAGAACCCGGATCTCGACGCGCAGCTCGTCGCCGAGAACATCGCTTCCCAGCTGGAGAACCGCGTGTCCTTCCGCCGCGCGATGAAGAAGTGCCTGCAGAGCTCCATGCGTGCGGGTGCTAAGGGTATCAAGACCAGCGTTGCCGGCCGTCTGGGCGGCGCGGACATCGCGCGCAGCGAGGGCTACCACGAGGGTTCCATCCCGCTGCAGACCCTGCGTGCCGACATTGACTACGGCTTTGCCGAGGCGAAGACCGCTTACGGCCGCCTGGGCGTGAAGGTCTGGATCTACAAGGGCCAGGTTCTTCCGACCGCGAAGAAAGCTCCGGCCAAGACCGAAGGAGGCAAATAAACCATGTTGATGCCCAAGAGAGTAAAGCGCCGCCGCGTCTTCCGCGGCCGCATGAAGGGCAAGGCCCAGCGTGGCAACTTCCTGGCTTACGGCGATTTCGGCATTGTTGCCACTGAGCCGAGCTGGGTGACCGCCCGCCAGATCGAGGCCGCCCGTATCGCGCTGACCCGTTACACCAAGCGTGGCGGTCAGGTTTGGATCAAGATTTTCCCGGATAAGCCGATCACGGAGAAGCCGGCTGAGACCCGAATGGGCTCCGGCAAGGGCTCTCCCGAGTACTGGGTTGCGGTTGTGAAGCCGGGCCGTGTGCTCTTTGAGATCAAGGGCGTCGCGGAAGCGGATGCGCGTGAGGCTCTGCGCCTGGCGCAGCACAAGCTGCCGCTGAAGACCAAGATCATCGCGCGTGAAACCGCGAAGACCAGCGAAGGTGGTGAAGCGTAATGAAGAAGAACCAGTTTAACGGCATGACTGCCGCTGAGCTCAATGATAAGGTCGTGGAGCTGAAGAAGGAACTCTTCAATCTGCGCTTCCAGCTGGCTACCGGCCAGCTTCAGGATACGATGGCGATCGCCAATACCAAGCGCGACATCGCCCGTGCCAAGACCGCGCTGCGCAGCCTCGAGCTTAAGGCTCAGGCGTAACCCGGGAAAGGAGATCGCATTATGTCTGAAGTAAGAGGTATGCGCAAGACCCGCGTTGGCGTTGTCGTCAGCGACAAGATGGACAAGACCATCACCATCGCGGTCAAATATCGCGTTCGCCATCCGCTGTATGGCAAGATCATGAACCGTACCACCAAGATCAAGGCCCATGACGAGAACAACGAGTGTGGCATCGGCGACACCGTCCGCGTTATGGAGACCCGTCCGCTTAGCCATGACAAGCGCTGGCGCCTGGTCGAGATCATCGAAAAGGCGAAGTAAGCCCTGTCGGATAAGGAGGAAATAACTCAATGATTCAGCCGCAAACGCGTCTTAAAGTCGCCGATAACACCGGCGCTAAGGAAATTATGTGCTTCCGCGTCATGGGCGGTTCTTTCCGCCAGACCGGCTCGGTCGGCGATATCATCATGGCTTCGGTCAAGAGCGCAACGCCCGGCGGCGTTGTGAAGAAGGGCGATGTCGTGAAGGCCGTTATCGTTCGCACGCACAAGAGCTACCGTCGTCCGGACGGTTCCTACATCCGTTTTGATGACAACGCTGCCGTTATCATCAACAACGACAAGCAGCCCAAGGGCACCCGTATCTTTGGGCCGGTAGCCCGCGAGCTGCGTGAGCACGACTTCATGAAGATCGTGTCTCTGGCTCCCGAAGTTCTGTAAGGAGGGGCAAGAGAATATGCATATCCGTTCCAATGATACGGTGGTTGTGATCACCGGTAAGGACAAGGGCAAGGAAGGCAAGGTTCTGGTTGCTTCCCCGAAGACCGGCAAGGTCGTCGTGGAAGGCGTTGCTATTGCCACCAAGCATCAGAAGCCGCGCCAGCAGGGCGTGCCGGGCGGCATCGTGAAGAAGGAAGCCGCTATCGACGCCAGCAACGTGATGCTCGTCTGCCCGAAGTGCAAGAAGGGCGTTCGCGTGGGCTACAGAGTGCTCGAGAACGGCAACAAGGTTCGTGTCTGCAAGAACAAGAAGTGCGGCGCGATCATCGAAGAGTAATGCAGGAGGAAACAAGTAATGGAAGCGCGTCTTTACGATAAGTACGTGACCGAAGTGGTTCCTGCCCTGCAGCAGAAGTTCGGTTACAAGAACGTGAATCAGATCCCGAAGATTGACAAGATCGTGATCAACATGGGTCTTGGCGATTGCAAGGACAACCCCAAAGCGCTGGAAGTCGCGGTGAAGGAGCTGGAAGCCATTGCCGGCCAGAAGGCGATCACCACCAAGGCGAAGAAGTCCATCGCTAACTTCAAGCTCCGTGAAGGCATGAACATCGGCGCGAAGGTCACCCTGCGCGGCGAGCGTATGTATGAATTCATGGACAAGCTGATGAACATTGCCCTCCCGCGTGTTCGCGACTTCCACGGCGTAAGCGACAAGGCCTTCGACGGCCGCGGCAACTATGCGCTGGGCATTCGTGAGCAGCTGCTCTTCCCCGAAATCGAATACGATAAGGTTGAGAAGGTTCGCGGCATGGAAATGATCTTCGTGACCACCGCTCATAGCGACGAAGAGTGCAAAGAGCTGCTTCGCCTGATGGGCATGCCTTTCACGAAGTAAGGAGGAGGACAATCACATGGCTAAGACCAGTATGATCAACAAGCAGCAGAAGGAGCCGAAGTTCTCTACTCGCGCTTACACCCGCTGCCGCCTGTGCGGCCGTCCGCACTCCGTACTTCGCAAGTACGGCGTGTGCCGCATTTGTTTCCGCGAACTGGCGTACAAGGGAGAGATTCCCGGCGTCCGCAAGGCCAGCTGGTAAGGAGGAACTGAAATGCTCGTTAACGATCCCATTGCAGATATGCTCACCCGCATCCGCAATGCTCAAATCGCCAAGCACGACTCTGTGATGGTGCCGGCTTCCAACATGAAGAAGTCCATCGCCAAGATCCTGCTCGACGAAGGCTACATCAAGAGCGTCGATTTCATCGACGACGGTCTCGCCGGTCAGATCAAGATCGGTCTGAAGTACACCGACAAGAAGCAGAGCGTCATCGTTGGCCTCAAGCGCATCAGCAAGCCGGGCCTGCGCGTTTACGCGCAGTGCGAGGAGCTGCCGAAGGTGCTGGGCGGTCTGGGCATCGCTATCGTCTCCACGTCTAAGGGCGTGATGACCGACAAGCAGGCCCGCGCTGCCAAGATTGGCGGCGAAGTGCTCGCTTACATCTGGTAATCGACGACGCTGAAACGGAGGTAAAAACAATGTCTCGTATCGGAAGACATCCGATCGCAATTCCGGCCGGCGTCACGGTCACCGTTTCCGACGACAACCATGTCGTTGTGAAGGGCCCGAAGGGTCAGCTGGAGCAGACGGTCAACAAGAACATCACCGTCAAGGTTGAGGGCAATGAGGTGCACGTCACCCGCCCGAACGACGAGAAGCAGAATCGCGCTTTCCACGGTCTGTACCGCGCTCTGATCGCCAACATGGTGAACGGCGTGAGCCAGGGCTACAAGAAGACGCTGGCTTTGGTGGGCACCGGCTATCGTGCCGAAGCGAAGGGCGACACCCTGAACATCACCATCGGTTACAGCCATCCCGTCATCATGAAGGCACCGCAGAACATCACCTTCGCTACTCCGAACCAGACGACCATCGAGGTTTCTGGTATCGACAAGCAGCAGGTGGGCAACATTGCCGCTGATATCCGCGCTGTCCGCAAGCCGGAGCCGTATCATGGCAAGGGCATCCGTTATGCGGATGAGGTTGTCCATCAAAAGGAAGGCAAGACCGGTAAGAAGTAATAAGGGAGTGAGCGCTAATGTTTACCAAACGTGATCGTAATGAGATCCGTAAGATCCGTCATGAGCGTGTGCGTAAGAAGATCAGCGGCACGCCCGAAATGCCGCGTCTGAGCGTATATCGCAGCCTGAACAACATCTATGTTCAGGTCATCGACGATGTAGCCGGCAAGACTCTGGTTTCCTGCTCCACCCTCGATCCGCAGATCAAGGGTCAGCTCGGTGAGCTGGACAAGAAGGGCGCGGGCAAGCTCGTCGGCAAGACCGTTGCTGAGCGTGCGCTGCAGGCTGGCATCAAGAAGGTCGTCTTCGACCGCGGCGGCTATGTTTACACCGGCCGCGTGGCGGAGGTTGCCGCAGGTGCCCGTGAAGCGGGCCTCGACTTCTGATTCAAGGGAGGATTCAAAAAATGCCTCAGGATATGGAAAAGAAACCGCAGGAGCGCGGCGAGCGCCGTGAGCGCGGTCCGCGCCGCGATCGTCGTCCGGAGAGCGAATTCCAGGAGAAGATGGTTGCCATCAATCGCGTAACCAAGGTTGTTAAGGGCGGCCGTAACTTCCGCTTTGCAGCTCTGGTTGTCATCGGCGACGGCAAGGGCCGCGTCGGCTGCGGTATTGGCAAGGCGACCGAAATTCCGGAAGCCGCCCGCAAGGCGACCGAGGATGCCAAGAAGCACCTCGTTCACGTCAGCATGAAGGGCACCAGCATCCCGCACGAGACCGTCGGCCGTTTCGGCACGGGCGAGATCGTGCTGCTGCCGGCTCCGGAAGGTACCGGCGTTATCGCCGGCGGCCCGGCGCGTGCTGTGCTTGAGCTGTGCGGCGTGAAGGACATCCGCACCAAGAGCTACGGCTCCAACAACCCGATTAACATGGTGAAGGCGACCATCGAGGGTCTGGCTTCTCTGCGCAACGCCGAAGAAGTGGCGAAGATGCGCGGCAAGACCGTCGAAGAGCTGCTCGGCTGATAAGGAGGAAGAGACGTATGAAATTGCAGGTAACGCTTGTGAAGTCTCCTGTCTCCAGCAAGCCCAACCACATTAAAATTGTGAAGGCTCTGGGCCTGCACAAGATCCGCTCCACCAAGGTGTTTGAGGATACCCCGTCTATCCGCGGCATGATCTTCAAGGTAAGCCACCTGGTGTCTGTGGTCGAAATCAGCGACTAAGGAGGATTCACCATGAAGCTGAATGAGCTGAAGCCCGCACTGGGCTCCACCACCGCGCCGCGCCGTCTGGGCCGCGGCGTCGGCTCCGGCCTGGGCAAGACGTCCGGCAAGGGCCACAAGGGTGCCAAGGCCCGCAGCGGCGGCGGCAAGCGTCCGGGATTTGAAGGCGGTCAGATGCCTCTGGTTCGCCAGCTGCCGAAGCGCGGCTTTAAGAATATCTTTGCCAAGGAATATGCGACTGTCAACGTGAGCGACCTCGAGGTGTTCGAAAACGGCACCGAAGTGACCGCGGCGATGCTGGTCGAGAAGAAGATCATCCGCAAGGAGCTGGATGGTCTGAAGGTTCTGGGCAACGGTGAGCTGACCAAAAAGCTGACGGTGAAGGCCGTAAAGTTCACTGGTTCTGCAAAGGAGAAGATCGAGGCCGTCGGTGGAACTGCTGAGGTGATCTGATATGCTGGAAAAGATGAAGAATGCCTGGCGCATTCCGGAGCTCCGCAAGAAGATCATTTACACCTTTGGCATGCTGCTGATGTACCGCCTGCTGTGCGTGATCCCGGTTCCGGGCATCAACATCGCGGCGGTCGCCAGCGCCGTTAAGGACTATTCGATCCTGGACTTCATGAACATGATGACCGGTGGTTCTTTCCAGAACATGAGCATCATGGCCATGGGTATCACTCCGTACATCAACTCCAGCATCATCCTGCAGCTTTTGACGGTTGCCATTCCGGCACTGGAAAAGCTGGCGAATGAAGGTCCGGAGGGACGCAAGAAGATCAATGAGTACACCCGCTACCTGACCGTCGTGCTGGCGTTCATTCAGGCGGTTGGTCTGGTCTTCGCGATGCGCGCCAACTCGAATGGCGGAATCTGGTACCTTGTTATCGGTCTCTCCATGGCAGCGGGCAGTGCCTTGGCGATGTGGATCGGTGAGCGTATCACCGAGAACGGCATCGGCAACGGCGTTTCCCTGCTGATTATGGCAGGCATTGTGTCCAACATGTTCAACTGGGGTCGTCAGGCCGTGGTTGGCATGGTGAAAGGCACGGTCAGCCCGCTGGCGGTTATCGTTATCGTAATCGCTCTGCTGGCGATGATCGTTGCCATCACTTTTGTAGATATGGGCGAGCGCCGCATCCCGATTCAGTACGCCAAGCGCGTGGTGGGTCGCAAGATGTATGGCGGTCAGTCCACCTACATCCCGATGAAAATTAACTCTACCGGCGTGATGCCGCTGATCTTTGGCTTTGCCATTCTGCAGTTCCCGGCGACGATCTTTGCGTTCTTCCCGACGAGCGGTATTAACATGGGATGGCAGACCTTCCAGAGCGGCCTCTGGTATCAGGTCGTGCTGGCGGTGCTGATTATCGCCTTCACGTACTTCTACACCAGCATCACCTTCAATCCGGTTGACATCAGCAAGAACATGCAGCAGAACGGCGGCATCATCCCGGGCATCCGCCAGGGTCGTGCGACGAGCGATTATCTCTCCCGCGTATCCAGCCGTCTGACGCTGTTCAGCGCACTGTTCCTCGCAGTTCTGGCGACCATCCCGACCATGCTGACCCGCATCTTCGGCATCAGCGCTCCGTTCGGAGCGAGCAGCGTGCTGATCGCGGTTTCCGTCGGCATCGAGACGATTCGTCAGATCGAGGCGCAGATGGTCATGCGTCATCACAAGGGCTTCCTTGGTTGATGACGAGGTCAGCGTGAGGTACTTGAGCATGAACGTGATTTTTCTTGGCCCGCCCGGCGCGGGCAAGGGAACGCAGGCTGTCCGCATCTGCGAGCGGCTGGGCATTCCGCAGATTTCCACGGGCGATATCCTTCGCCGCGCCATCAAGGAACAAACGCCGACCGGTCTGGCTGCCAAAGCCTACATTGACGCCGGTGCGCTTGTGCCGGATTCCGTCGTCATCGACATCGTTCGCGAACGGCTCGCGCAGCCGGATTGCCAGAAGGGCTATGTTCTGGATGGCTTTCCGCGCACGGTGCCGCAGGCGGAAGCGCTTGCCGGCTTTGCCGACATCGACGCCGTGGTAGACATCGACGTCAGCGATGAAAAGCTGATTGAGCGTCTGTCCGGCCGTCGGGTCTGCCCGGCTTGCGGCGGAACGTATCACGTCGCTCATCTCGATGGGCGCACGGGCTGCGAACGCTGCGGCGCAGAGCTGATTCAGCGCGACGACGACAGAGCCGAAACGGTACTCAGCCGACTGAACGTTTACCACAAGCAGACGGCTCCGCTGATCGAGTACTACGAGCAGCGCGGGCTGCTGCGCCGTGTGGACGGTGCTCAGCCGATGGAGGATTGCTTCAACGCGATTCTTGCTGCGCTGGGTGAAACGAAATGATTACCATCAAGAACGCTTCTCAAATAGCCAAGATGCGTGAGGCCGGCGCCTTGCTGCACGAGGTTCTTGAGCAGCTGAAAGGGAAGATCGAGCCCGGTATCACCACGAAAGAGCTTGACCGCTATGCGGAAAAGCTCATTCGCGGTTACGGCGCCGTCCCTTCCTTCCTGAACTATGAGGGGTATCCTGCCTCGATCTGCGCATCGGTGGATTCTCAGGTGGTGCATGGCATACCGAGCGATTCCACGGTGCTGCGCGAAGGTCAGATTATCTCGATTGATTCGGGTCTGATCCTTGACGGCTGGCAGTCCGACAGTGCCTTTACCATGGGCGTCGGGCTGATCAGCCCAGAGGCTCAGCGCCTGATTGACGTGACGGAGCAGAGCTTTTTCGCCGCCCTTCAAGTGGCGCGCGAGGGATATCGCATAAGCGATATCGGTCATGCCGTTCAGCAATATGTCGAGGAGCGCGGTTATTCCGCGGTCCGCGACCTTTGCGGGCATGGAATCGGGCGCGAGATGCACGAAGATCCAAGCGTGCCGAACTACGGCGCGCCCGGGCATGGTGTACGGCTTCGCCGGGGAATGACCATCTGCATTGAGCCGATGATCGCCGCGGGGGGCTATAATGTGAAAACGCTCCGCGATGGCTGGACGGTAGTCACCACCGACGGAAGCCTCTGCTCACATTACGAACACACCATCCTCATCACGGATGGCGAACCCGAATTGCTTTCGCTGCCCGGATATCATAAGGAGGAGAAGTGATGAGCTCGTTCCCTATGGAAGTTGGCCGGGTGGTCTTTTCCAAAGCCGGACGTGACGCGGGGCATTACTTCGTGGTCGTGGCCGTCCTTGATAAGGACCACGTTGCCATCGCAAACGGTTGTCAGCGAAAGGTAGACAATCCCAAAAAGAAGAAGATCAAGCATCTGGTTGCCAAACCCGAAGTTCTTGAGGAAATTCGAGAAAAAATTTTTGCAAAAAAGAGGATTTTTGACTCTGAAGTGCGAAATAAACTAGATGCTATCGGCTATCAAGAGGCTTTGTTGCCGCGTAAGGAGGGTTAAAACTTGCCCAAGAGCGACAATATCGAGGTAGAAGGCGTCGTCGTCGAGGCGCTGCCGAACGCGATTTTCCGCGTCGAGCTGGCCGGCGGGCATAAAATCATGGCTCAGATCTCCGGCAAGATCCGTATGAACTTCATCCGCATCTATCCGGGCGATAAAGTCAAAGTCGAAATTTCTCCCTATGATCTCACCAGGGGACGCATTACCTGGCGCAGCAAGGGTTGAGAAAACAAATTCGAGGAGGAACGGACATATGAAGGTAAGACCGTCTGTCAAGCCTATCTGCGAAAAGTGCAAGATCATCAAGCGCAAGGGCCGCATCATGGTCATCTGCGAGAATCCCAAGCACAAGCAGAAGCAGGGCTAAGCCCCTTATCGTAACGATCAACAGGATCAAGACAGGAAGGATCGCTTGGGCGGCTGCGCAAACTCAGTTTGCGAACCATGCGGCTTTTCATAAAAGAAATCCAGCAGAACACATTACCGTAATTGGATATCGGAGGTAAATAATGGCACGTATTTCTGGCGTTGACCTGCCTCGTGAGAAGCGGGTCGAAATCGGACTGACGTACATCTTCGGCATCGGCGTGAAAACCTCTCAGGAGATTCTCGCCGCTACCGGCGTCAACCCTGACACCCGCGTGAAGGACCTGACCGAGCAGGATGTCAACAAGATTCGTGAATACATCGAGCACAATCTGAAGGTCGAAGGCGATCTGCGCCGCGATATTTCTCTGGACATCAAGCGCATGATGGAGATCGGCTGCTATCGCGGCGTCCGCCATCGTAAGGGTCTGCCCGTTCGCGGTCAGAACACCAAGCAGAATGCTCGTACCCGCAAGGGCCCGAAGAAGACTATCGCCGGCAAGAAGAAGGCAACCAGATAATAGAGGAGTGATTGACAATGGCACCTAAGCAGAAGCTGAAGAAAGTCGTCCGCAAGCGCCGCGAGCGCAAGGTCGTGGAGCGCGGTGCGGCGCATATCCGCTCCTCCTTTAACAACACCATCGTGACCCTGACCGATACCCAGGGCAACGCGCTGAGCTGGGCTTCCGCCGGCGGACTTGGTTTCCGCGGCAGCAAGAAGTCCACGCCGTTCGCCGCGCAGACCGCTGCGGAAACCGCCGCGAAGGCTGCTATGGAATACGGTCTGAAGACCGTTGAGGTCTACGTCAAGGGCCCGGGCTCCGGACGTGAGGCCGCCATCCGTTCCCTGCAGGCTGCCGGCCTGGAGGTCAACATGATCAAGGACGTGACGCCGATCCCCCATAACGGCTGCCGTCCGCCGAAGCGCCGTCGCGTGTAAGGTTTGGTAAGGAGGACGAAAGTACATGGCTAACAATAAAGAGCCGATCGCCAAGAAGTGCCGGAGCCTGGATATCTCTCCGGCGGTCATGGGCTACGGCAACAAGAAGTCTACTCGCAACCCGGGCGGCAACAAGCGCAAGAAGGTTTCCGAGTACGGCATGCAGCTCAAAGAGAAGCAGAAGGTCAAGTTTGTTTACGGTGTTCTGGAGAAGCAGTTCCACCGTTACTACCTCAAGGCTGCCAACACGAAGGGCATCACCGGTGAAAACCTGCTGAAGCTCCTCGAACTGCGTCTTGACAACGTGATCTATCGCCTTGGCATCGCCAAGACCCGCCGCATGGCGCGTCAGATCATCGTGCATGGTCACATCCTGGTCAACGGCAAGAAGGTGGACATCCCCTCCTACTCCGTGAAGGTCGGCGACGTGATCACCCTGCGCGAGCGTTCCCGCGAGCAGGCTGCCTTCAAGGCTCTGCGCGAGGGCACCGGCGTTGTGACCCCGAAGTGGCTCACCTTTGACGCCCAGAATCTCACCGGCACCGTGGCTGCGATGCCTGCCCGCGAGGACATCGATTGCCCGATCGAAGAGCACCTCATCGTCGAGCTCTATTCTCGTTAATCCATGGCTGTTCACGGTAACTGTGAGGAGGAATCTGCCCAATGATCGAAATCGAAAAGCCCCGCATCGAACGTGTGGAAGCCAGCGACAGCTACGGCAAGTTTGTCGTAGAGCCGCTTGAGCATGGCTTTGGCCAGACGCTGGGAAATTCCCTGCGTCGCGTGCTGCTGAGCTCTCTGCCGGGCGTTGCCGTTTCCAGCATCCGCATTGAGGGCATCCAGCATGAGTTTTCCGCCGTTCCCGGCGTGAAAGAGGACGTTGCAGAGATCATCCTCAACCTGAAAGAGCTTTCCGCCAAGCTGTATTGCGATGGCCCCAAGACGGTGTCTATCAATGTCAAGGGTCCCTGTGAGCTGACCGCGGCTGCCCTCGCGGTGGACGATCAGATCGAGGTTGTGAACCGCGATCTGCACATCGCCACCCTCAACGAGGACGCCGACCTCATCATGCACCTGACTCTGGAAAAGGGTCGCGGCTATGTGAGCGCAGCGAACAACAAGAATCCCAATACGCCCATCGGGGTCATCCCGACGGATTCCATCTTTACGCCGATCCGCAAGGTGAACTACACCGTCGAAAACACCCGCGTTGGTCAGGAGACCGATTACGATCGCCTGACCCTCGAGGTCTGGACCGACGGCAGCATCCAGCCGGATGAAGCCATCAGCACCGCGGCGAAGATTCTGAACGGCCATCTGAAGCTGTTCATGGATCTGACCGATCAGGTGGTGACCATCGGCTTCAACGAGAAGGAAGACGATCACCGCGAGAAAGTGCTGGAGATGACCATCGAGGAGCTCGATCTGTCCGTCCGTGCTTACAACTGCCTCAAGCGCGCCGGCATCAACACTGTTGCCGAGCTTGTGCAGCGCAATCAGGAAGACATGATGAAGGTTCGCAATCTGGGCAAGAAGTCTTTGGAAGAGGTCGAGCAGAAGCTCGCCGCTCTGGGACTTGCCCTGCGTGCCAACGACGAGTAATCCGGAATATCCGGCTTACGATAAATACTTGCCCGAAAAGGGCTATCAAGGTCGCGCCTAAGGGAAATATGGGCGCGGCGGGCAGAGCCTGATCCATGAAAAGTGGAGCAGGCTTCTTGCGTGCCGCGTGAAGAACTGTATTTGCAGGAGGCGGGCTGTAATAGGAGGATAAACAAAATGGCTTATCAGCGTAAACTTGGCCGTACGGCCGCTCAGCGCAAGGCGCTTCTGCGCAATCAGGTGACCAACCTCATTTGGTATGGCCGTATCGAGACCACTCTCGCTCGCGCCAAGGAAGTTCGCAGCGTTGCCGAGCACCTGATCACCCTCGCCATCCGCGAGTGCGACAACAACGTCTCTGTCGAGAAGACCTTCAACAACGATAAGGGACAGTCTGTCACCGTCACCGTGCAGAACGACGCCCCGAGCAAGCTGCATGCCCGCCGTCAGATCATGGCGTATCTGTACGACGTGAAGGAGCCGAAGCTGGATGACGAGTCCAAGAAGGCTTATGCGGAGCGTACCAAGGACGTGAAGTATCCGTGCGTCGAGAAGCTCTTCCGCGAAATCGCGCCGAAGTACAAGGCTCGCAACGCCGAGAAGAACTGCGCCGGTGGTTACACCCGCATTCTCAAGAAGGGCCCGCGCCGCGGCGACGCCGCCGAGATGGTCATTCTCGAGCTGATCTAATCCCCTTTGTTACCAAAGAAGCTGTTTCGCCACAATGCGGAGCAGCTTCTTTTGGAATATGCGGACAGATGACGCGCACCCTGTGGGAGGGAACGAAGCATGAACGACATGATCCTGATCCTCAACTATTCGGATGAATTTGCCGCTGAAGCGGCAAAAAGGCTGCGCAGCGAACAGGTTTTCAGCAAAATCATCAGCGGAATGACGACGGCGGAACAGATTCGGGAGATTGCGCCGAGAGGCATCATTTTGTGCGGCGAAACGCAGAGCGCAAAGGGTGTTCTGGATGCGCAGATTCTTTCTCTGGGTATTCCCGTTCTGGCTCTGGGACACGCGGCGCATATGCTGATTGCCGCGATGGGCGGCGCATGCGCGGGCGTTGCTATCAGCGAGCGCAAAGCTGCGATTCAATATGAAAAAACGCGGCTCTTTGCCGACGTGGAGGGCGGAGAGCGATACCTGGATGAAACACTGATGCTGATGCTGCCTGCCGATGTGCAGGTGACGGCGAGCGCGGGCGGATGCACCATCGCCTTTGAGGACGACCGCCGACGGCTTTATGGCATACAGTTTGAGCTGGAACGGAATGATCCGGACAGTTCAACCATTCTCAAGAATTTTGCGCGGGATATCTGCGGCTGCTCACCGTGGTTCACAATAGACGCGGCACTGGCACAGGCACGCCAAAAGCTGTCGGATGCGTCTATCGAGGGCGGATACGCAGTCTGCGGCGTGAGCGGCGGTGTGGATTCGACTGTCGCGGCTGTTCTGGCGCATCAGGCATTTGGCGAGCGCATGACGGCGATTTATGTGGAAACCGGCTTGATGCGCGAGGGCGAAAGCGTCTGCGTGCAGGAAATGTTTGAAAGCCTCGGTATTCCGCTGAAAATCGTCGATCATTCTCAGACGATTCTGGCGGCACTAAAGGGCAAGCAGGCGATGCGCGAAAAGCATCAGGTGGTTTTTGACTGCCTGCATGATGAAATTATCCGTCAAGCCAAAGCTATGGAAGGCAAAAAGACGCTGGTGATGGGAACCAATTACAGCGATCTTTTGGGCGGTTCGACCGATGCGGCCTGGCGCGGATGCGGCATGACGGTCATTGAACCGTTGGAGTTCCTTTTTAGAAAGGAAGTCCGTTCGATTGCGGAAACGCTGGGGTTGGATGCGTCCATCGTTCAGCGCAAGCCGTTTCCGATGATGGGCTTGGGCGCGCATGTGATTGGCGAAGTGACGGAAGACCGTCTTTGCGCACTGCGTGCGGCGGACGCCATCTTTGCCGAGGAAATCCGCGAGATAGGGCTGAATAAGAAGCTCTACAAGTTCTTCCCGATTTTGGCGGATTCGGAGCAGCTGATGGGCGGCTGCACGATTATCCTGCGGGCGGTCAATGTGTCCGGCGCGATGCTCGTTCCCGCGCGGCTGCCGTATGATTTGGTTGAGCGCACAGTCGAGCGCATTTTGGAGCAGATGCCGATGATTCGCAGAGTGTTTTATGACCAGACGCCGACGCCGGTAGGAAAAGAAACGTTCCAATAATGGAATGACGGTTTGCTGATTTCTCCAAGTCTCCCTCTTTGAGGGAGGCTTTTTCTTTTAACGTATAGGAAATTGCACAAAATCGCCCGCGTGAGCAAGACTTTGATGCGTGGCGGACTTCGGCGGAGGTGAAGGCGGGCTCAGCCCGCTTAATTGGCAGAGGATTTCAAAATTTTGCGAACTCATGCCAAGTGCAGGCTGTCTCTGTCTGCTTTTCCCATGCAATTTAAATTCGTATAGAAAAAACGCAGCCCATCATCGGTCTGCGTTGCTTTTCGCTAAAAAATCCCAAAGTGCCGCTGTCGTCGTTTTTCACCCACCGCTCGCGGTAGGTCGGTGCCCTGCGGCGCACTTCTGCCGTCCCCTGGCGTCAAAGACGGGGGCATGACATCCATGAACCGACTCCGGACTCCTGTTATGAAAATGTAGGAGAAAATACAGACGACTGGCGCACACCCCAGGAATCTGACCCGTCGGTGAACACCGTCGGTTTCTGTGATTATTATAGCAGTGTCGCCCGATGCTGTCAACGCTTTTTTGTATTCTTCAGCTACTTTTCGTCTCTTTCCTTCGTGGGCGGCGTATCCTTGGACGCGGGCGGCTGCACGTCAATCCCCTCCGCCGTCCGGCTGACGGACGCGCCCGCCGCTTCTTCAAAGAACGCCGCAGGCACATAAACGACATCATGAAGCGTCGTCAATGCCGTATCCACAGGAACAAGCAGCCCGTCCTTCTGCCATGTAATCTGGCTTGCCGTGTTGTCGCTGACCAACCATGTTACGGTGATGCGGCTGTCCTCCTTCGTCAGAGAAATGCTCCTGCGCGTGCGGCTCTCTTCCTCCATGGATTCGCTTTCCGCCTTCCACCCCAGCGCTTCGCCTGTCTCCGCAAGCGGCAGAAAGAGCCTGCCGTCCTCTTCGAGCGCACCAATGTCCATGTCTCTGTCCTCGACGCGCAGGCGGATCGGCGCGGGCGTTTCCTCGTCGGCAGACTCCATGCTCGGGCTTGTCTGCGGAGTCGGCTCTGCCGTTTGCTGCTGGGCGGTCTGTGAGGTCGGCGCGGACGATGCGGACGGCGTTCCTGCGGCACAGCCGGTCAGAGCCGCCGCTCCCATGAGCATGCCCGCTGCAAGGATTACCCTCTTTCTGCGTTTCATCTTTTTCCTCCTGCACACTGCGCGTTTTTTGAATGATGGAAACGCAGACAGTATATGCAGTTTGGAAAAACATGATGCCTGCGGCAGTTCGGGAAGGCTCAGTCTTTTTTCTGTGCCTCGATTCGCTCGGCAAGGTCGGTCAGATACAGCCATCTCTCCTCAGCTTCGTCAAGCTCTTTCTGCGTCTGTTCACGCTTTTGCGTCAATTCGGTGAGCTTCACAAAGTCACTGGCGTTCTTTTCGATTTCGCCGTCCAGCCGTTCCAGCTCGCCTTGCAGCTGTTCCATGCGTGCGTCGATGGTTTCGTAGTCCTTCTGCTCTTTATAGCTCATGCGCAGCTCGCGTTCCTTCGTTCTGCGCGGCATGACAGCAACCTTCTCCTCTTTCTCGTCCTTTTCGCTCTCCTGCGCTCTCTGCGCATCCAGGTAATCGCTGAACGAGCAGACGTATTGCACCAGATGCGCGTCCTTTTCAAACGCAAACAGCCTTTGCGCAATGCGGTCGAGGAAATAGCGGTCATGCGAAACGACGATCACCGCGCCCTTGAACGTCGCCAGATAATCCTCCAGAATTTCCAGCGTCGCAATATCCAAATCGTTGGTCGGTTCATCCAGCAGCAGCACGTTCGGCGATGCCATCAGCAGGCTTGCCAGATATAGACGCCTCTTTTCGCCGCCGGAAAGCCGCTCAACGGGCGTATACTGCACATCGGACGGGAACAGGAACTGCTCAAGCATCTGCGAGGCAGAAAAGCGTCCGTCCGGCGTTTCGACATATTCAGCGATATCGCGCATAAAGTCAATCAGGCGCATATGCGGATCGACCTTCGGAAACTCCTGCGTAAAGAAACCGATTTTGACCGTTTCGCCGATGTTGATCGTGCCCTCATCCGGGGCAAGCTGTCCTGCAAGCATGCGCAGGAACGTCGTCTTGCCGCATCCGTTTTCGCCGACGACCGCCATGCGTTCATCGCGCAGAATCGTATAGGTGAAGTCGCGGAGAAGCCGCTTCCCGCCCATGGATTTTCCGACATTTTCGCATTCAATGATGCGCCGTCCCAGCCGCGAGCTGGTCGAACCGAGCGCAAGCTTCTGCTCTTCCTGCGGGCCGGAGATGGCGCTCATCTCTTCAAAACGCTGGATTCTCGCCTTTTGCTTGGTGCTTCTCGCCTGCGCACCACGGCGTATCCATTCCAGCTCACGGCGCAGAATCGAGCTTCTCTTTCGCGCCGCGGCATTCTCCATATCCAGCCGCGCCGCCTTCTGTTCCAGATAATACGAAAAGTTGCCGTCGTGCAGATACAGTTCGCCGCCGCTGATTTCCGCGATGCGGTTGCATACGCGATCCAGAAAATAACGGTCGTGCGTGACCATCATCAGCGCACCGCGATACTTGCCCAGCTTTTCCTCCAGCAGGGCGATAGTCGGCGCGTCAATATGGTTGGTCGGCTCATCCAGCAGCAGCAGATCGACCGGGCGGATCAGCGCCGCGGCAAGCGCAACGCGCTTCTTCTGACCGCCGGAGAGCGTTCGGACATCCGCGTCAAAATCGCTGATGCCGAATTGGCTGAGCAGCGTTTTCGCCTCGTATTCATCCGGTGCGCCCACGTCCTTCGGCGCGTCAAAAAGCACCTGCTCAACCGCCGTGCGCTCCACGCTGTAATCCGGCATTTGCGGCAGAAAAGAGACCCTCAGTCCGTTTTTGCGCATGACCGTTCCGCTGTCCGGCTCCTCGAGACCGGCAAGGATTTTGAGCAGCGTCGATTTGCCCGTTCCGTTGACGCCGACGACGCCGATTCGGTCATGTTCGCCGATATAGAGCGTCACATCGGTCAGCAGCTTTTTGAGCGTATAGGCTTTGTTAATATGTTCCGCAGATAAGATGGCTGCCATTGATTTTCCTCACTTATTATTTTCTTCCGTCTGAAGCGCCAGCTGCTCGGCGTTTTCGCCGTCCGCCTGCTTCTGCTCGCTTTCATCTGTCAGAGCCGCTTTTGCGTCCGCCTCGGTGATGGTGAGCAGCATGTCCCGCGTGATTTCACCTTCACAGACCGCCAGTCGGTTTGCCTGTGCCTGCACCAGTTTCTCAAGCGTATTGCGCATGCCGCGTGCGTTGCCGAAATCCATGCGTTCGCTCAGCGTCATCCCCGTCAGCATGCCGCGCACAACCTGCTTGGCTTCGTCCGTAATCGAATACCCCTGCCGCTTGGCGTTCATCTCCAGAATCGCCATCAGCTCGTCATCCGTATAATCCGGGAAGTCGATGTACTTGTTGAAGCGCGAAATCAAGCCGGGGTTGCTCGTCAGGAAATCGTGCATTTCTTCCGTATAGCCCGCCACGATGACCACCAGATCATCGCGGTGATCCTCCATCAGCTTGACCAGCGTGTCAATCGCTTCATGACCAAAATCATTGTCCATGCCCTTGCGTGCCAGCGCGTATGCCTCGTCAATAAACAGGATGCCGCCCAATGCGCTGTTGACCACATCCGTCACCTTGCCAGCCGTCTGCCCGACATAGCCCGCAACCAGACCGCTTCGGTCGGTTTCGATGAGCTGTCCTTTGCTCAGGAAGCCCAGCTTTTTGTAAATCTTGGCGACAAGCCGCGCAACCGTCGTCTTTCCCGTACCCGGATTACCGGTAAAGACCATGTGGAAGCTCATATCCATGACCTTGAGGTCATGCTCCTTGCGCATCGCACGAACCTTGATGAGGTTGATGAGCGAACGGACTTCTTTCTTGACGCTTTCAAGGCCAATCAGGCTGTCCAGCTGCTCCATCAGCGAATCGAGCGTTTCTTCCTTCTCGTCCGCCTTCTTGTCGTCCTTCGGTTTTTCCGCGGTTGTGTTATTTTGCGCCGTGTTCTCTCCGAATACGTCGATGCGCCGCGTTGCCCCCTGCACGCCGCTGTGACGCCCGGCTGCCCGAGTCATCAAAAACGTCCGCAGTCCGCCCGCATACGAAGTGATAAAATTCAGCTCGTTGCCGCTCATATCGCCGTCCACATCCGCCGCGGCATAGAGCATGCGGCTCACGCCATCGACAAACTGCTGGGCGGTCGCCGTGCCTTCCTTGTCGTCCATCGCCACGCAGCAGCGCAGGAGCAGCGGCGTTCCTTCCGCGAAGGAGCGATTCTTAAAGCCGATGTTGAGTGCCTGTGTTGCGCTCGCCTTGCCGATCCCCAGAATATCCCGTTCGGGCACGCTGGCGATATAGGTCAGCATCGCCTCGGAGATTTCCCCCGTCGTCTGCGCCATCTTGAGGAGGAGCGCCTGCACATACATATCCAGAAAGAGCTTGATATCGCTCGAACCGACGCGCTGCCAGTTGCCGCTCGTCACCAGCTGATTGCACGCCTCATCCATCATCCGATAGGCGGCGCGACCCTTTGCCAACTGCTTTTCATCCATGGTAATTCCCTTTCCGGGGTGCTTCCCCTCTGTGTATTTCGCAAGAATCAGTTTGCTTTTTTGCCAAGTCTGCGGCGCACGGCACGCAGCTTGCTCATCATTTTTTCCTTTTCACTCGGACTGAATACAAACACCGCGCTCAGCGGAATCTGATACGTTTTCAGGTAATAGCCAAGGAACACAAAACCCGCCACCGCATAGGAAACGACCGACGCCATCGCCGCGCCCATCTTGCCCCACAGCGGAATCGTGATCATGTTGCAGAGGATGTTGACGGCGACCGATGCGCTGAGCATGCCCAGATACGCGCCCTTTTTGCCCTGCGCCAGAAGCAGCGTGCCGATGATTTTGAAATAGCTCATCGGAATGATACCCGCAATCAGCAGCACCGTCACCGGATAGGCCGGCAGATATTCCGCGCCCGCGAGAATCCGAATCACCGGTCTGCCCAGCAGCAGGATGCCCGCGATCATGACCAGCGTCAGATAGAAGTTGATCTTCATGCTCATCGTCACTTCTTCAATCGCGTCGTCCTTGGCTGTGCGCGAGAAAAGCACCTCGCGGAAGGCATCCGGAATCAGCCAGCCGTATTCGGAAAGCGATACGCCCAGCGAATAGAAGCCGATTTCCGCGTCGGGAATATGATACATGTAGCCCATCATCAGCGTATCGACGCGGTAGTTGAGCGTCAGCATCAGCGTCGTAATCATCGACACAAAGCCGAACGGAACGATTTTCGCCGCGAATCTCAAATCTGCCTTCAGCGGATTCGGGAATCGCTTCATCCGCATCAGCGCCATGACCACCGTGATGACGTCGCCGACGACGATGAGCGCCAGCGCAACGAGGATGGTTCTGTCCATCGTATAGAACGCGATGATGGTAATCAATGTGTTGGTGATGCGCGCGGTAAAGAAGATCGCGTTTTTGAATTTCACGTCTTCAACCATCATCATGAAACTCAGCTGATTGGCAAGCACCTGAATCGGCGCGAGCAGGCAAACCGCCGTCAGCTCAAACGAATGGAAACAGACCGCGCCGACGACGCCGATGACCGTATAAGCGATAAATTGCAGCAGAAAAATGCGCAGGAACTTATTGAGTACATCGGCTTCGCCCTGCCGCTTATAATAGGGATACGGCTGATACAGTCCGAAATTCGCCGTCACCGCGACGATGGAAAGCATGGACGAAATGCGCCCCAGCTGTCCTTTCAGTTCCGGTCCCAGAAAGCGGTTGGAGTAAAACGACGCAATCAAACCGATGAATACAGCCATGATCTTGGTGAAGATCGTAAACAGGTAATCGTTATCCGTCATCCGCCGGATGATACGCTTGACATTCATGAGCGCAGTCCTTTCTGACAGTTTTTTTCTGCCGCATGGAAGCCCCTTCCTCCCTGTCGGCATAAACACTCAAAGATAATTATACCGCGTATTCATCCCGTTTGCAATTTTTTCTTTTTTGGTTCAGCGTCACCTGAACGTTCGTACCAATCGCCAACTCTTTTTCACCCCATGCCGCTTCTGCGCATAGGTTATCATGGAGCCAGCCCCCGCAGGCTTCCAAGCAACATTCAGCGCGTCATGCGCTTTTCATAGATATCGGAGGTGCCTGTCATGTCATGCTGTTTCCATCATCATGATTGCTCATGCAGACCCAGCTGTCCCTATCCCGAGTGGATTCACCCGCTGTGCTGCAATCCGACCCACTATTGCTGCGCCGGGTACGAAAACGGCCCGACGCTCGTGATTCATAAAATCGTTCTGGAGCCCTGCGGCAGCCAGAGCTGCACGCCCAAGACGTTTACCCTGCGCATCACCGGCCCGAGCTACCCGAGCGGTGCGCTCTTCACCCTTCGTGCCGGGAGCTGCACCGAGCTGGATGAGCCGCTGGTCATCAGCGGTCTGACGCCGGGCAACTATACCATTGAGGAGGTTTTCTCCACGCCGAACGAATATATCACGACCATCACCGGGCCTGTCTGCGGCGGCAACATGGTTTCGCTCGTCGCCAACTGCCCGCCGACCGTGGTGACCATCGTCAACCGCAAGCGGCTTTGCAGAGTCTGCCCGCGGACGTGTATGTGCTTCTGACGATTTCAAAAGGCTATTCTCCCCGCAAGAGGCGAATAGCCTTTTTTACGTATAGGTAATTGCGTAAAATCGCTGCATGTGCAGGACTTTGATGCGTGGCAGACTTCGGCGGAAGTGAAGGCAGGCTCAGCCTGCTTTTTTAACGTATAGGTGATTGCGTAAAATCGCCCGCGTGAGCAAGACTTTGATGCGTGTCAGACTTCGGCGGAGGTGAAGGCGGGCTCAGCCCGCTTTACATCACGGTTTCACCCTGCGCCGTTTCAATGACCCGCAGAAGCTGCTCCATTTCGCCTGTTTCGGCACTGATAAACGCCCAATATCGGTCGTTCCCCTCGGCGCACTCGAATCCCCAGCAAAGCGATTCGCCCGCTTCCGTTGGAATCACGCAAAGCCTTCGAGAGTGAATGGTCAGCTTGGCTGAAACCATGTCGCCCGCCTGTTTTGCGGTGATGCTCGGCTCCACATCCGTTCGAGCCGTATGGTTGGATAGGTATTGCGAGCATTCCGCACCGACCACCCTGCCGGTTTCCATGCTGACCTGAACCTTAACCTGATCGGGATAGAGCGTCACCCCATCCTGCACCGCCGCAAAGTTCGCCACCACCATGCCGTCGTACTGCTGAACAAAGCAAGGCTCCATCTGTCCAAAGCCCACATCGGCAAGATAAACCCGCGCATTTTGCAGACACTCTTCCTGACTGTAACGCGCCGTAAACGCCGCCTGCTCAGGCATCATCCAGAGCAGGTGTCCGCCCTGCCCCGTAACCTGCACGGCAATCTCCCCGTCGGGCGTATCCGCCGTAAACCCGAATGCTTCAAACCGACCGCCGCTGTCCGCCGCATCCGTCACCTGAGATGCGGTCACGCCCGCATACCTTGCCGCCGCCTCACGCGCCTGCTGACGGGTCAGGCGTTCGCCTGTCAATCCGAGCGTTTTTCCGTCCGTTCTGCCGTCGGAAAAAGGCCCGTCATAGATGAGCGAAGGATATTCGATGGCACTTTGCCCTTCATCGCCCAGCGGATCTGCCGCGTTCGCCGTCTGCCCCTGCGCCAGCTGTTCGCCCAGCGCGCGGCAGGTTTTGCGCATGCTTTCAATCTGCTTTTCATCCGAACCGGATATCATCCCACCGCCCGAAACCTGCGCCGCCAGCGCTAGGGAATACTGTCCCATCTGTCCGGCAAACTTCATCGCGCTGCCCGTCGTCTGTTCGCCCGCATCCATATGCGCCAGACCGCTTTCCACATGTTGAGCCAGCAGTGCCGTTTCTCCAAGCAGCTCGACGCTCTGCCGTGCGCCCGATACGACGAGCAGCTTCGACAGGTTGACTTCAATATCCGCCATCGCCGCCACGATATCCGCCATATCCCGCTGCTGTCGCGCCATGGCTTCGCGCTGCATGTTCACTTCTCGCAGGGCAAACGCTCCACACGCGCCGACAGCCGCCCCCAGCAAGACCGAAAGCACGCCGATGGCGATGATCTTGCGCTCCATTCTCCCTCCCTATACGGCAAAGCTGTGTTCGCCGATGGTCAGCCGCACTTCACGCGACCAAATCCACGATGAGGTCGCCGTGGACGGATTATAATAGTACAAGCATCCGCCGGTCGGATCCCAGCCATTCATCGCGTCGCGTGCGGCGCGTCGGCTCTGTTCGCTCGGCGTCAGGTTGATTTGCCCGTCGCTGACCGCGTCAAATGCGCCGGATTGATAGACAACGCCCGCCAGCGTATTGGGAAACCGGCTGCTCCTGACCCGATTCAGCACAACCGCCCCGACCGCCACCATGCCGACATAGGGTTCGCCGCGCGCCTCGCCGTGAATGAGCTTCGCCAGCAGCTCGATATCCGAAGCATAACTCGACGATGCGGAAGCCGACGTCGCAGCTGCTTTTGTCTGCGAAATTCCCATAGCAGCAAGGGTTGCCTGTCCCGCCACACCGTCTGCCGTCAGCCCATTCTTTTTTTGAAAGCGAACGATTGCGTTGTAGGTGCTTTGTCCGAAAACGCCGTCCACGCTGCCGGAATAATAGCCCCACTGCTTGAGCTTCTGCTGCACCTGACGAACCTCATCGCCGCGCTGACCCCAATACACCGCCGCCATCGCCGCCGACGACAGCGAAAACAGCATCAGCAGCCCTGCAAGCAGTCCCGCGGCAAACCGTGTCTTTTTCATAATCGGAAAAGCCCTCCAAATAACGACCAGCCTGCCGTTTTCTCCTGCATAGGCGCATCATCCGTTTGAAGCTCTGGCAGAAGCTGAGGAAAAATCATGCTGAAAAACACAGGCTGCACCGCGCCGCCAAATGCCTTTGCGGGCAGAAGCAAGAGCAGAGCCGCCAGAATAAGGGCAATCAAAAAGCGATCCATGTCCATTCCTCCATTTCCGGATATAAGACAAGGATCGCCCAAAGGCTTAAAAATTATTCTTCTTCGATGACAATGCCGTGCGCCGCCGTGCGCATCATTCGGCAGATCGGATAAGCCACCATGAGCCGGTCAACGGCGCGGCGGCAGGCTCCCGCGTGCATGTATACGCCGAACACCGCCGAGCCGCTGCCCGTCATCCGCGCCCCCAGCGCACCGGTATCTTCAATCGCGCGGATGGCGCGGTCTATATCCGGACGCATCCTGCGGGAAACGGGTTCCAGCACATTGCCCAGCGCCTGACCAAGCGCACGCACGTCGCCCTCGGCGAGTGCCTTCTGCGCCGCCTCGTTGTCCGGTCTGTCCTCCGGCTTGATGCCTTCCTCATGAAGCGCACCGAAGACATCGCGGGTCGAAAGCCCGCGGCAGGGCTGAAAGGCGACCAGATACAGCGGCTTCTTCATCTCCAGCCGCGTCAGCTTTTCACCGATGCCCTGCGCCCGCTGAAGCCCGCCGCGAATACAGAACGGAACATCCGCGCCGATGGTCAAGCCGATTTTTTCCAGCTCGTCCTCGCCAAGCCCCAGTCCCCACAGGCGGTTCAGACCGACCAGCGCCGCCGCCGCATCGCTGCTTCCGCCGCCCATGCCTGCCGCGACGGGGATATACTTGCGCAGGGTGATATGCGCGCCGCGCGTACAGCCCGTCGCGCTTTGCAGAGCCGCCGCCGCCCGCAGGACGAGGTTGTTCCCGTCCGCGGGAACGAACGCCCGTCCGTGCGTACGGACAAAGAGAGAAAGCTCCGATGCCTCCTCGATGGTCATCTGGTCGCAGAGGGTCACGGACTGCATCAGCATATCCAGATCATGATAGCCATTGGGCAGCGTGCCGACCACGTCAAGCGTCCAGTTGATTTTCGCACGCGCCTGTATCCTGAGCTTCATCCAAACACCCTTTCTCAGCGTGCCATCAGCGCTTCGATCTCCTCCGCGTTGCGCGGAATCGCCTCGGAAAGCACGCGGCAGCCGTCCTCGGTAATGAGCAGGTCATCCTCAATGCGAATACCGATTTCTTCCTCGTCGATATACAGACCCGGCTCATCGCTGATGACCATGCCCGCACGCAGACCCTCGCTCTCGTTGACGGCGCAGTCGTGCGTGTCGATGCCCAGATGATGGGAAACGCCGTGCATGTAATACGTTCCGATTTGATCCGCAGACTCGATTTTGCCGATGGCCATCAGCCCTTCCGCCAGCACCTTTTTGCAAAGCTCATTCAGCTCACGCAGGGTTACGCCCGGACGGGCAGCCTTCGCCACCTCGCGGTTTGCACGCAGAACGATATCGTAAATTTCGCGCTGGCGCGGCGTATACTTTCCGTTGATCGGATAGGTGCGCGTAATATCGGCGCAATAGCCGTCAACCCGCGCGCCGAGGTCGAGCAGCAGCAGCTTGCCGTCCTCCAGCTTGCAGTGGTTCGTGCCATAATGGAGCATGCAGCCGTTGATGCCGCTACCCGCGATGGTCGGGAAGGACACACCCTCCGCGCCCTGCATGCGGATTTCATATTCAAACTCCGCCTGCTCCTGATACTCCATCCTGCCCGGCTCAAGCGTCGCCAGCACGCGGCGCAAGCCCTGATCCGTCACGGCAATCGCACGTTCAAGCGTCGCAACCTCCGCGTCGTCCTTGACCATGCGCATGGCAGAAACGATCTGATGCGCGTTTTTGAGCGTGATGGTCGGATACTGCGCCATGAACGCCTTCGCCTTCGTCATGTTGTACATGTCCGCGTCGCCGACCGCGTTGCGGTAGCAGTCAAAATAAGCGGCGTTCACCGTTTCGCGCGCTACACAGCGTCCGACAAAAGCATTGAGGCTGTCGATATAGCGGACATCCTGAATGCCGCTGATCTTCTGCGCTTCCTCAAGGGTCACGCGGCGGCCCGTCCAGCGTTCCATCGTAGGAATCGGCTCTTCGATAAACAGAACGACATGCGCCGGACGATGGGTATTGGCGATAACCAGTGCCATATTCTCGCGGCGCAGACCCGTCAAATAAAAGAAATGATGGTTTGCTTCAAAGGCATAGCCCTCGTCCATCGAGCAGGGCACGCTCTCCCCGCTGTAAAGCACCATCATCTCGCCAAACGCAAGCTGGCTGAGAACGCGGCTGCGGCGTTCTTCATATATATTCATCAGAATCTCGCTCCTTTGCTTTCCGCTTTTCGGCGGCTTTTCTTTTGCATCCTCATTTTACCACAGCGGTGTAAAAAGCACAACGCGGTTTCATTTTACGCCGTCTTTCCATATAATCACCACTTCCTTATCAATATAGCGCAAAACATGCCATTAAATCGCCACAATCCGCTGAATTATCGGCACTAATTGGCATTTAAAAACCACTGAGCTGTTTTCTGCTTTGGGTTCTCCGCTTGACAATTCTTCTCTTTTTGATTAAACTATAATTGATTTTTTAAAAATATTTAGAAAGGTCGTTTTATTTTGTCTCTTTCCAAGCGTTTTCCCTATTTCTCTGTCCGACGCTGTGCGCTCACCCTGCTGGGCAGTGCCATTTTGTCATTCGGCTTGTACAATATCCATGCGTTTTCCGGCGTTACGGAAGGCGGCGTACTGGGGCTGACCCTTTTGCTGCATCATTGGTTTGGCATTTCCCCCTCTGTGTCAGGGCTGATTCTCAATGCGCTTTGCTATGTGGCAGGTTGGAAAACGCTGGGGCAATCCTTTATCTTCTATTCCATCATCGCGGGCGGCGGTTTTTCGGCGTTCTACGCGATTTTTGAGCAGTTCGATCCGCTCTGGCCTTCGCTGGCGCAGATGCCGCTTGTCGCTGCCATCATCGGTGCGCTGTTCGTCGGTATCGGTGTCGGGCTGAGCGTTCGTGCAGGCGGCGCTCCGGGCGGCGATGATGCGCTGTCCATGACGCTGCACGAAGTGCTGCATCAGCCGATTGAGCGCATCTACCTCGTCAGCGACATGATCGTGCTTGCGCTGTCGGCGACCTATCTTCCCCTTGACCGATTGGGCTGCTCGCTCCTGACCGTCATCCTTTCCGGTCAGCTCATCGGTCTGATTCAGCGTATTCCCTCACCGAAACATCTGCAAAAAGAAGCAGCTGAATAATAAGCGGTCTGAGTCTGTACATACTTACGCCCAAGTTTCTATATCATCAAACAGCGGCGCCGGTTTCATGC
>ENA-OUPA01000410-OUPA01000410.1-human-gut-metagenome-genome-assembly--contig:-NODE-410-length-29918-cov-40.3156_pt1 | contig 29918 bp, 27 predicted proteins | sample MGYA00237939_ERZ548770 | MGnify/ENA primary metagenome ERZ548770 (study PRJEB26490, sample SAMN05356877) | human gut metagenome | biome: terrestrial biome; feature: human-associated habitat; material...
CCGAGCTGGGCATCCACTTCACCGAGGAGATCGGCGAGGCTGCCTTCTACGGCCCGAAGCTGGACGTGAACGTCAAGCCCGCCGTGGGTGCCGAGTACACGCTGTCCACCTGCCAGCTGGACTTCTGCCTGCCGGCAAAGTTCCACCTGACCTATGTGGACAAGGACGGCACCGAAAAGACCCCTGTGGTGCTGCACCGCGCCATCCTGGGCTCTCTGGACCGCTTCATGGCTTACCTGATCGAGGAGACCAAGGGCAAGTTCCCCACCTGGCTGGCTCCTGTGCAGGTCAAGGTGCTGCCCGTGTCCGAAAAGACCCTGGACTACGCTCAGGATGTTACTGAGAAGCTGGTGGAGGCCGGTGTCCGTGTGGCACTGGACGACGACAACCAGAAGATCGGCTACAAGATCCGTGCCGCACAGCAGGTGGACCGTGTGCCCTACATGCTGGTGCTGGGTGCCAAGGAAGCCGAGGCCGGCAACATCTCGGTGCGTGACCGCAAGGGCGAGACCACCACGATGGAGCTGGATGCCTTCATTGCCAAGGTGACCGACGAGATCAAGAACCGCACCTACAACGCCTGATAAAGGCTCATAAACAATGCAGAGGCCCCTGTTCCGGCTGGAACAGGGGCCTCTGCTGCATTTATCGGAGAAAAATAGGAGAACGTCAGGCGGTCTCGCTCTGGGTGCACTGCACGCTCTTTACGGCCAGTGCCTTGGCGGGCTTCATCAGCAGCACGCACACGCCGTTGAAGGCCAGCGAGCCGAGGATGTAGGTGGCAAAGAACAGCGGCAGGTTGGCCGCGAAGGTCTCGGCGTCGATGCAGGCCACCGTGAGGTAGGCAAAGCCCACATTGTTGAGCACCTTGGGGGCGTAGGGGTGCAGGATAATCAGCACGAACAGCACGACGGCCAGCGGGATGAGGAAGCCGAAAAAGCTGCCCAGCACCGGGGTGAGGAAGGTGATGGCCAGCAGGGCGATCACGGTGAACACCATGCCCACCAGACCGCCCAGCTCCACCGAGACGAAGCGGTCCTTGATGTCGCCCTCCATGGTGAACAGCATGATGTTGCTGAGGAAGATGAGCCAGCTGTACGCAAAGCCTACCACATGCAGGATGGCGTTGACGATGAGGATCCAGACCAGCAGCATCAGGCGGAAGTAGAGCAGGAAACGCTTGGTGACGGCTTCGTTCATGAGAATATCCCTCTTTCTTGATGATCGGAAAGTGTTTCTTGACAAGCAAAACTGAAAATTGACAGGTAAAACTTGCACTTAATGAAGCAAGTATACACGAAAGTAGAACTAAAAACAAGACTTTGACAAGAATAAATTGCATATTTTGGAAATTTACGCTTGCGAAACTGTGCGCGGCCCCGCAGAACGGCCTGCGGCGGCCTCTTTGCACTTGCTCCGGAAGTGCAAAGGGAGTATAATAAAAGCGTGAAATTCCCACCGCGCAGGCGGTGCTTGCGAAACAGAGGAGGAACTTGTTATGAACAAACCGGTATTGGTCGTGATGGCGGCAGGCATGGGCAGCCGTTACGGCGGTATGAAGCAGATCGACCCCGTGGGCCCCAACGGCCAGGTCATCGTGGATTATTCCCTTTACGATGCACGCCGGGCCGGCTTTGAGACGGTGATCTTTGTGATCAAGCACGAGATCGAGGATGCCTTCAAGGCCGCCATCGGCGACCGGGTGTCCAAGGCCATGAACGTGAAATACGCTTTCCAGCAGCTGGAAGAGCTGCCCGCAGGCTACACCGTGCCGGAAGGCCGGGTCAAGCCCTGGGGCACCTGCCACGCCGTGCTGGCCGCCAAGGACCTCATCGACGGCCCCTTTGCGGTGATCAACGCCGATGACTACTACGGCCCCGAGGCGTTCCGGGTGATGTACGATTACCTGTCCACCCACGAGGACGGCAGCTATTACGACTACTGCATGGTGAGCTACCTGCTCCGCAACACGGTGTCGGAGAACGGCAGCGTGGCCCGCGGTGTGTGCGTGACCAACCCGGACGGCACCCTGCACAGCGTGACCGAGCGCACTCGCATCGAACCCTATGCAGACGGCGTGCACTACACCGAGGACGGCGGCGCAAGCTGGACCGACCTGCCGGGTGATACCCCTGTCAGCATGAATCTGTGGGGCTTTGGCAAGAGCTTCCTGGACGAGGCCGAGAACCGCTTTGCCGCATGGCTGGACGCAAATCTGCCGACCAACCCGCTCAAGTGTGAGTATTTCCTGCCGCTGGTGGTCACCGAACTGATCGAGGAAGGCAAGGCAAAGATCCAGGTGCTGCGCAGCACCGACAAGTGGTACGGCGTGACCTACCGCGAGGATAAGCCGCTGGTGGTGGAGGCCATTGCCCGCAAGACCGCCGAGGGCCAGTACCCGGAAAACCTCTGGGCATAAATTGAACCGAAAACAGCAAAAGAGCACCGTTCCGGCCGGAACGGTGCTCTTTTCTATTTTACGCTGTTACGATTGTTTTTTAATTTGCGTCGGGGGGGTAAGTGTTGCCGTATCATCTGCAAAGATCCAGATGGTCTCGTGGATGTGAGAGCCGCTGGAGGAATACGGGGTGATCTTGAGGGTGTAGGGTGCACCGTCTGTTCTGGTGTAGTGCACCTCCACGATCTCGCCGCTCAGCACCTTGCTGCGCACAAAGCTGTAATCCAGCACGCTGTTGAAGGCGTCGCGGGATTCCGGCACCACACACTGGTCGCGGTAAGCGGTGATGACGGCACGGAAGGAGCCGCCGGAGGTGTCCAGGATCTTCTGGAAGAAGTCCGGAATGATGATGGGCCGCACGCTGTCCTCCTGCAGGTTCACCACATACACGCTGCGGTACTTGGGGGCCAGCACCCGCAGGAAGTGCTCGGCGTCCCGCTTCTGGGTCAGGGTGCGCTCCAGCTTTTCGTTCAGGCCCTTGAGCTGACGCTCCTGCCCGTTACGGCCGTAGTAAGCCAGCTTGTCCTGCTGCATGGCCTGCTCGGCCTTGTTCACGGCCGCTTCCAGCTTGCGCAGATTGTTGGTGTTCTGGATGCCCACCGAGATCTCGCAGTCCTTCTCCCGCAGGAACACGCGTATCCGGTCGGAGGCGGTCCATACGTCGTAGGGCGGCAGGTTGGGGGTGAGCACGACGAATTCGTCACCGCCCACGCGGTAGATGCGGCTGCTCACAAAGAACTTGCGGGCGGCGTTGGCAATGGTGCACAGCAGGTTGTCGCCGCTGCGGTGGCCCAGGTGATCGTTCACCTCATGCAGGCCCACCACGTCGATGTAGGTGCACACCATGGAATCATAATCCGAATATTGCAGCTCCCGCAGGTCGCTCTCATACTTGCTGCGGTTGGCAAGGCCGGTCAGGGTGTCGTGGCTGTAGGAGAAGTCCAGCTCCTCACTCAGCTGGTTGGCCTGTGCGTCCTCCCGCATCAGCACGGTGGCCCAGGGGTTCTGGGCGCAGCAGCCGCGGCAGGGCAGCACTTCCATGGTGATCCACACGAATTGGTTGGCTACCTGCTTACGGAAGCGGTAGAACTCCGGCTGCTGGGAGTGGAACAGGGTGTCCTGCAGCAGGGGCAGGTCCACCTGTTCCTGGAACATCTCTGCATCGTCCGGGTGCACGACCTTTTCATTCACCAGACGGTCGCAGAAGGTGGTAAAGTCCTCTTCCTTGGCCAAGTCTGCGCCGGGCAGGCGGGCATCCCGCTTGATCACCCGATAGGTGCCGGTGACCAGGTTAAGCAGCGAGACTTCCAGCAGATTGTCGGTAAAGATCTGATATGCCTGCAGGGCCAGTGCCGTCTTTTCCGAGTCCGGGTCCTCCGCAGCGGTGCGGTGGTCGCGGCGTATATCCCAGTAATCGGCGTTGTTGGGCTGGGCCAGCAGCTTTTCAGCGTTTTCCACCGGCATGGGCTTGAAGAAGTAGTAGCCCTGCGTATACAGGCAGTCGGCAGCCTGCAGCATGGACACCTGCTCCGGGGTCTCCACACCCTCGGCAATGATGGGCAGATTGAGCCGGTGAGCCATATTGATCACCGATTCCACGATCTGCACACCCTTGCTGTGGTTCTGCTGGTTCATGTCGATGAGCTTCATGTCCAGCTTGATGGCATCCACGTTGGTGTCCTTGAGCATATTCAGCGAAGAATAGCCGCTGCCAAAGTCGTCCATCATCACAGAGAAACCTTTGCGATGTAGGCCTTGGATGGTGTTTTCCACCAGAGAAGCGTTTTCGGCCAGCATGGTCTCGGTGATCTCGGCCAGCAGGAGCTTGGGCTCCAGCTGATACTTTTCCACAAGGTTGGAGAAGATCTGCGGCACGTCCAGATTGACGATATCCACCACAGAAACGTTCACAGATACAGGCACAAGATTGCTGCCGCTCTCCTGCCACTTGTGCAGGGTCTTGCAGACAGACTCCCAGATATACTGATCCAGCTGGGTCACAAGGCCGGTGCTTTCCAGCAGGGGCATGAACTCAGACGGGGGCACGCAGCCGCGGGTGGGGTGGTTCCAGCGCACCAGTGCTTCCATGCCCACGATGGCGCGGGTCATGCTGTTGCACTTGGGCTGCAGAAAGAAGCAGAACTCGTGATTTTTCAGGGCGTGCTCCAGCTCGCTCAGCAGCTGACGCTGCTTCTTGAGACGGCTGAGCATGGCCGGAGTAAAGTGGTGCATACCGCCTACGGCCGGGCTGGGGTCTACCGATGCGATCTGTGCAAGTGCATCGGGTTGCGGTGCGCCGACATTTTCATTCAACTTCAGTTCTTCGGACATGATAAATCCCTCGCTGTTGGATGTTTTCGACAAAATATGGCATTTTAGAAAACAGTATAGCACGATTTTAAACCTTTGAAAATAGATATTTTTAAAACATTGCGACATTGCGGCAAAAAAGAACGGAACGCCGGACGGGTCCGGAAGGCGGGGCATAAAAAGACCGCTGCATTCCTGTGCAGCGGTCTTTTGGGCAGCGGTCTCAGGCATCCTTGCGGGTGTCGGAGCCGTTTTTCTTCGGTTCTTCTTCGGGGCTTTCCCGGCGGGCAAGACCAAGGCGCAGGGCCTTGAGGGTGGTCTTTTTTACGCCATGCTTCAGGCCGGGGAAGGCGCGCAGCATGCGGCGCGGGCCAACGATGCGGGGGGTGCGCAGCAGCTGGGCCTGCATTTCATCGCTGCGGGCCTGCAGCTCCTCTGCCAGCTGTTCCAGACGCAGCAGCTCGGCAGCGCGCTCCATCGTGCCCTTGGCGGCCAGCTGTGCAGCCTTGGCGGCTTCGGCCGTGTTGAGCTTGGCGATCTCGGAAGCACGCTTTGCGGCCTCGCGGGCCTCTTCGGTCTTGGCACGGACGGCGGCCAGCGTTTCACGCAGGGCGCGCTTTTTCGGTGCGGCTTCGCGGGCCTCGGCGGCAGCAAGCTTGAGCTGCAGGCGCTGCTCGTCCAGCTTCTGGTCGGCGTTCAGGGTGGTGGTGCCCAGCAGCTGGGTCATGGCATCGCTGACGGCATGGATACTGTCAGCCAGCTGCTCCATGGCATCCAGCGTCTTGGCCAGACCGGAGGCGGCAAAGGCCGTAACGACTACGTCTGCCGCGTAGACCGCATAGAGCACACACATAACGACAAAGCCCACAAAGGGCGGGACCATATCCACAAGACCGGCGACGACCGGGTGGACGATGCGCATGACCACCAGCGTGCCCACGCCCCACAGCAGGCTGAATTCCAGACAGATGTAGCCGCCAATGTTGAAGGGAAAGTCACTGTAGTCCCACCAGCGGGTGTGATAGAGCTTATACAGTGCCCAGCCGCCTACCAGTTCCAGCGCACTGGGCAGGATGACACCGCCGATGTACAGCAGCAGGACGCTGTCCTGCAAAGGGGTCAGGGTGAACAGCACAATGATCATGCCGAAGCCGTAAATGGGGCACACCGGGCCGTTGAGAAAGCCGCGGTTCACCAGCTGACCGGTGGTGGCGGCGGCAAAGATGACCTCCAGACACCAGCCGGTGCAGGAATAAATGAGGAAGAAGGCCAGCACATGATACAGCGAAAAGCCGCATACTGTGGTGGTCGTGAGAAAGTTGAGCATAAAACACCTCCTGTGAGAATCAGGCTGCTGTGCAGGTCAGTTCTGTTTTTGTACGATCTTGTATTCATCGCCCGGCTCAAAGAACGGGCAGGCAGCCGTGCTGCAGGAAAGATAGCGGGCCATCTCGTCCTCGTCCAGACAGCTGCCCTGAGCACAGTACCAGCTGCCGTACTCGTCCTGCACATTGTTCAGGCAAATCTCGCAGGGGTCATTCATTGCCTTCGCCTTCCTGTGCAGCCTTGGCAGCAGCCTCGGCCGCTTCGCGGGCCTGACGCTTGAGGATCTTCGGCTCGATCCAGGTCACGCTGGCAGGGTCCGGGTCCTTGCGGGCGATCAGGGCCTTGATCTTGATGCCCATTTCGGTGAACATGCCCTCGTGTTCGGTGCGGATGTTCCACTCCGGCTCGTTCTCATGGAGGTCAAAGGTCATCCACTCGATGTCGTAGCCGGAAGCGGGGAAGTATTCCAGACTGTCGCGGAACAGATCATCGTCGTCGGTCTTGAAGTAGATCTCGCCGCCGTCCTTGAGGAACTCACGGTAGTTGATGAGCTGGCGCGGGTAGGTGAGGCGGTGCTTGTGGGAAGAGCCGTTCTTGCTCCACGGGTTGCAGAAGTTGATGTAGATGCGGCTGACCTCATCTTCCGCGGTGATCACGCCCTTGATGCGCTCGATGTCGGTGCTCATGATCTTGACGTTGTCGATGGGGCGGTTTGCGGCCTGATAGGCGGCCTCGATCTTGCGCTTGGCCAGGATGAGCACCTTGTCGGTGATGTCGATGCCCAGATAGTTGTTCTCCGGGTGGGCGCAGGCCAGCTGGGAGATGAAGCCGCCCTTGCCGCAGCCCAGCTCCAGCACAAAGGGCTGCTCCGGGCGGGCATACTGGGCGTGCCACTTGCCGCCCCAGATCAGGGGTTCGTGGACGTGGAAATCGGCGGCCATCAGCTCGTCGTGTGCATAGGGTTTAAAGCGCATTCTCATGATCAATATTCTCCTTCAAAAATTCTCCTTCAAAAAATCTTCAACCTGCTCCGGCGTGGCGGCGCAGCTGCCCTGGCAGATGCCGGGCTTGCCGCCGCCGCGGCCGTTCAGGGCGGTGTTCAGGGCCTTGGTCAGGGCACGCACATCCCCGCCGGCCTGGGCCAGGCAGTAACCGGTGCCCCTGTCGTTAGGGGTCAGGGCGGCGCACAGACCGGTGGTGGCCTCGCTCAGGCGCACGGCCAGCCGGTGCAGGCCGTCCGGGTCCAGCCCCGGCACGATGCGGATGGCATTCTGCCCCGGCTCCACGGCGGCGGCCAGTGCGTCGAACAGCTGGCTGCACAGGCCGAAGTGGTTGAACTTGAGGGCCGTGTACTCGTCGTACACCCGGTGTACGGCCACAGCGGTCTGGTCGGCTTTGGCGCTGAGCAGGGCCCCGATGTCCGCCTGCCGTGCCCGCATGGCCTGGGCAGCTTCCAGCGCCCGGGCACCGCACACGATGCTCAGCCGCACGCCGCCCTTGTAGTTCTCGCTGGTCAGGATCTTGATCTGGCCCACCTGCCCGGTGGTGCGGGTGTGGGTGCCGCAGCAGGCGCACACATCGGCACCGGGAATGGTCACGATGCGCACCTGCCCTTCGATCTCCTTTTTGCTGCGGTAGGTCAGGGCGGCCAGCTCCTGCGGGGTGGGGTAGGTGATGACCACCGGCACGTCCTGCCAGACGATGCGGTTGGCTTCCAGCTCGGCGGCGCGCAGGCCCTCGGCAGAGATGGGCACGCTGGTGTCCATGCGCACGGCCTCGGCCCCGATGTGGAAGCCCACATTCTCGGCCCCGAACATCCGGTGCAGGATGCCGGAAAGGATGTGCTCGCCGGTGTGCTGCTGCATTTTGTCAAAGCGCCAGTCCCAGTCGATGGCTTCCTCTACCGTGATGCCCGGCACGGCGGTGTCGGGCAGGGAAGGAACGCTGTGCCAGAGGATGCCGTCCTGCTCGTGGACATCGGTCACGGCCAGCTCGGTGCCGTCCGGCAGGGTCAGGGTGCCCCGGTCGGCAGGCTGACCGCCGCCTTCCGGGTAGAACACCGTACCTTCCAGCGCGATGAGTCCGCCGCCGGTACGGCTGTCCGGCACGGCGGCCAGCAGGACGCTTTCGGCCCGGGTGCGGAAGGCATCCGCTTCAAAATATTTTTCAGTGCACTGCATGGTGCGTAAGACCTCCTGATGCTGTTTGCCGGCGCACCGGCCCATACCGCGTGCAAGCGGCAGACAAATACCAAGTATACCACAGTATACCACGATTTTTGCCTGTGGAAAATAGTCTGCGATTATGTTATGATAAGGATCAACAAGTTTCCGGTCAAAATGTGGAATGTGAGGAAGGTAAAACCATGCGTGAAAGTGGAATCCTGATGCCGGTGTCCAGCCTGCCCGGCCCTTATGGAATTGGCTGCTTTGGCAAGGAAGCATTCAAATTTGTGGATTTTCTGGCCGATGCCGGGCAGAAGATCTGGCAGCTGCTGCCCCTGAGCCCCACCGGCTACGGCGACAGCCCCTATCAGAGCTGCTCCGCCTTTGCGGGCAACCCCTACTTCATCGACCTTGATGCCCTGAAGGAAGAAGGCCTGCTCACGGCAGCCCAGCTCAAGGCAGAGCCCTGGGGCGATGACCCGAAGCAGGTGGACTACGGCACCCTGTACACCAGCCGCTACAAGGTGCTGCGCACCGCCTATGCGGCCTGGCGCAAGGCCTGCAAGGGCCTGCACGGCTGCAGCGATTACTTCCCGGATGACTACTATGCCTTCACCCTGAGCAACGAGGCATGGCTGGAGGATTATGCCCTGTACATGGCTCTGAAAGTGGCCAACGGCATGAAGAACTGGGTGGAGTGGGAGCGCCCCTACCGCCTGCGGGACAAGGCTGCGCTGGCCGCCTTTGCTGCCGAAAACGAGGAAGAGATCGGCTTCTGGAAGTTTGTACAGTACAAGTTCAGCACCCAGTGGCAGGCCGTGAAGCAGTATGCCAACGACAAGGGTGTGCAGATCCTGGGCGATATCCCCATCTATGTCTCTGCCGACTCGGTGGATGCCTGGGTGGGCGGCAAGCTGTTCGAGCTGGATGCTGAGGGCCGTTTTGCCCGTGTGGCAGGCTGCCCGCCGGATTATTTCTCCGCCGATGGTCAGCTGTGGGGCAACCCGCTGTATAACTGGACGTATCATAAACAGACTGGATATGCATGGTGGGTCCAGCGGGTGCGCCATGCCCTGGGCATCTACGACCTGCTGCGCATCGACCACTTCCGGGGCTTCGATACCTACTGGGCCATCCCTGCCGACAGTGCCACCGCCAAGACCGGCAAGTGGGAAAACGGCCCCGGCATGGAGCTGTTCGACGCGCTGGAGCAGGCGCTGGGCCAGCTGCCCATCATTGCCGAGGACCTGGGCGAGCTGTTCCCCAGCGTGCGGAAGCTGCTGGCCGACAGCACCTTTCCCGGCATGAAGGTGCTGCAATTTGCCTTCGGCGGCGGGGATAACGAGTACCTGCCCCACAACCATGTCAAGAACGGTGTGGTCTACCCCGGCACCCACGACAACACCACCATCACGGCCTGGTGGGAGAGCGCTGCCACCCCCAAGGAAAAGGCCACGGCGGCGGCCTACCTGCACCTGACCGGCGCACACCCTACCGCAAAGGAACTGGCCGCCGTCAAAACGGCGGACGCCCGCACCGCTCTGCTGCGGGCAGCCCTGGGTTCGGTGGCCGACCGTGCCATCATCCCCATGTACGACTGGCTGGGTCTGGGTGAGGAAGCGCACCTGAACACCCCGGGCAAGCTGGGCGGCAACTGGGCATGGCGTGCAGCGGCCGGTTTTGAGAGCAAAACGCTGGCAAAGACCATTGCCGACGAGTGCAGTGTGTACTGCCGCGTCTAATTCCGGCGGGCACTTTGTAAATTGTTTGGCAATCTGACGAAAATGCAAAAATTCCAGTAAAAAATTGTGCGTTCTGCTGGCAATGGCCCCGCCTGAATGCTATAATGGCTATGAGTTCCCGGAGAGTGCCGGGAATCAGTCAGCTGCCGGTGCACGGCAGCACGATGCATGATGATGGGGAAAATGCAATGGAAAAACAATGGACCGAGCAGGATCTGCACAGTTTTGTGCAGGCTGCACAGGTGGTGTTTGACGGCGTCAGCCTGACCGAAGAACAGCCGGAACCCGGCTGGCAGGACGAAAGCCTGCAGGTGGACTATGAGCTGCGCGGCGGACGGGTGGACTGCGTGCTGCACCGCATCGTGGAAGCGGACGGCAAGCGCTGGAAGCTGCAGATGTCGGCACCGCTGGCAGGCAATGTCCTGCCCGAAGAGCGCATGACGCCCCGGGAACGGGAGCTGTGCCGCGACGATATGAGCCACGATTTTCTGACCGGTGTGTACAACCGCCAGTATCTGGAGCGGGTGTTCGGCGCAAAGCTGGAACAGTGGGCCCGGCAGGGCCGCAGCGCCGCTGTGGCCCTGGTGGCTCTGGACAAGGGCCCTCAGCTCTGCGATACTTACGGCCAGCCGGTGATGGACCAGCTCCATTGCTTTGTGGGCAACCAGTGGAAAAAGCACTACGACACCCCCCTGCACCAGGTGGTGTGCCGTCTGACCGGCAGCATTTTTGTGGTGGGCAGCGTGGACACCACCGGCCCGCAGCTGGCGGCCCGGATGCAGGAGCTGTACGAGCAGATGCCGCACGAGTGCATCACCACCACCGGCATGATGCACCGGGTGCAGTTCACCATGAGCGGCGCGGCCGCCGGGCTGGACGAGGTGGAGGCCAAGAACTGGCCCGCCCTCTACGAGCTGTGCGATGCCCGCCTGCGCAAGGTGCAGGCTTCCGGCGGCGACCGGATCGGCTGTGCCGAATGACGATCATGTATAGAAAAGCCCCTTTTGGCGCACACTGGCTGCCAAAGGGGGCTTTTTGTATGGAAAACCAGAAAAACGACAACCTCAATCTCCTGGAAGCCGTGGTGCAGAACACCGAAATGGGCAAGAACACGCTGGAACAGATCGTGCCTATGACCGACGACACCCAGTTCAAGGCGGAGCTGCTGCGCCAGCGCAACCTCTACCACCAGCTCAATCAGGAGGCTCACACCGCCATGGAAGCCTGCGGCGGAACCGCCCAGGGCCAGAGCGCCATGGCAAAATTCAACACGAAGATGGGCATCAGCATGAAGACCCTGACCGACAAGTCCACCCGCAACCTGGCCGAGATGCTGACCCAGGGCAGCGGCATGGGAGTGGTGGACTGCGTGAAGGCACAGAAGGACTACCCCAATGCCGCACCCGGCACCAAGCGCCTTGCCCAGCGGCTGATGGAATTTGAAGAGGACAACCGCGTCCGGCTGGAACAGTTTTTGTAAAAAAGAAACCCTCTCAGGCTCACGTTGTTCGCCAGCTCTCCCGAAGGGCGAGCCCTTGGCAAAACGGAAAACTTTTCCGGAATGTCAAAAGCTCCCCCCTTTCGGGGGAGCTGGCAATGCGAAGCATTGACTGAGAGGGTTTTGTATTTTACAGTGCTTCCACCATGGCGGCCACGATCTTCGTGGCGGTGGCAACGTACTCTGCGATGCTGAACTTCTTGACCACCAGCACCTCGTGGCCGTCCTCGTCGGCGTTGTCGCTCATGGCGCGCAGGATGACGCAGGGCACGCCGTTCTTGGCGGCGATCTGGCTCACGGCTGCACCTTCCATCTCCACGCAGTCCGGGGCGCACTTGGCCTCGATGGCGGCCTTGGTGGCGCTGTCGCCCACAAACAGGTCGCCGGTGGCGATCTTGCCCACCAGTGCCTTGACACCGGCCTCGGCACAGGCCTTTTCGGCGGCGGCGATCAGCTCCGGGTCACCGGTGTATTCCTTCCGATACGGCGGGTTCTGGCAGATCATGTCCAGCTGGGCGTCGTGGTACAGCACGGTCTTGCCGATGACCACGTCGCCGATGCCGATCTTCGAGGTCATGTTGCCTGCAATGCCGGAGAAGATGATCTTCTCGGCACCGAACTTGGTGATGAGCACCTGGGTGGTGGCGGCGGCGTTGGCCTTGCCCATGCCGGCACAGCACACCACCACCTGCTTGCCTGCCAGCGTGCCCTTGTGGTACTCCACGCCGCCGTAGGGTTCCACGGTGACGTTTTCCAAGCGGGCACACAGCTGATCGACTTCATCGGGCATTGCGCCCATAATACCAAAAATCATAGAACTCTCCTTACACGTTGAACAGGAACTCGATGACGTCGCCGTCGTTCACGACGTACTCCTTGCCTTCGGTGCGCTGCAGGCCCTTGGCCTTGACGGCGGCGTAGTCGAAGTTGTTGGCTTCCAGATCCTTGTAGCCGATGACGCTGGCGCGGATGAAGCCGCGTTCAAAATCGCTGTGGATCTTGCCGGCAGCCTGCGGGGCCTTGGTGCCCTTGCGGATGGTCCAGGCGCGGCACTCCTTCTTGCCGTCGGTCAGGAAGGAGATCAGGCCCAGCAGGTCGTAGCTGGCGGTGATCAGGTTGTCCAGGCCGCTGGCCTCGATGCCCATCTCAGCCAGGAATTCCTTCTTCTCCTCGGGGGAGTAGTCGGCAATGTCCTCTTCGGTCTTGGCGCAGATGGGGATGTAGCGGGCGCCCTCTTCCTTGGCGCGGGCGGCCACCAGCGGAACATACTTATTGTTCTCGATGCCCTCCATCAGGTCATCCTCGCCCACGTTGCAGGCGTACAGCACCGGCTTTGCGCTCAGCAGGCCCATCTCGTGCAGCACAGCCTGCTGCTCGGCGTCACCCTCGTCAAAGTCGAAGCTGCGGGCGGGCTTGCCGGCGCTCAGGTGGTCGGCAAGCTGCTGCAGCCAGGCGGCCTCGGCGGCGGCACCCTTGTTGTTGCCGCTCTTGGCGGCCTTGGCCATGCGGCCGGCGCGGTTCTGCACCACTTCCAGGTCGGACAGGATCAGCTCGTAGTCGATGGCGTCGATGTCGGAAATAGGATCCACGGCCTCGGCCTTGGAGACGTCCTCCACCACATGGATGATGTTGTCGTCGTCAAAGCAGCGCACCACATGCACGATGGCGTCGCACTCGCGGATGTGGCCCAGGAACTTGTTGCCCAGGCCGGCACCCTGGCTGGCACCCTTGACCAGACCGGCGATGTCTACAAACTCCACGATGGCAGGTGTCTTTTTGTTGGTCTGCCAGATCTCGGCCAGCTTGTCCAGCCGCTTGTCCGGCACGGCCACGATGCCGCTGTTGGGCTCAATGGTGCAGAAGGGGTAGTTGGCGGCTTCCGCGTTCTTGGTGGAGGTGATGGCGTTGAACAGAGTGGACTTGCCGACGTTCGGCAGACCGACGATACCTAACTTCATATAAAATACGCTCCTTACACGTTTTTTTGGCATAACGATACAACTATCATTATACGCGATGAAAACCCGGAGCGCAAGGGGATGGGCGCAAAACAACGGATTTACACGGCGGGAGTTCTATATTATACTGTTCTTAAAATACGAACCGATTTCCGGAAGGAAAGGCAGGAGGATGTTATGGAACGCAACGACCCGCGCTATCAGGCTTATGTGGAGATCCTGAAGGAGGAGCTGATCCCGGCGATGGGCTGCACCGAGCCCATCGCGCTGGCCTATGCGGCGGCAAAAGCCCGCGAGGTGCTGGGGGTGCTGCCGGACAGCGTGCAGCTGCAGGTGAGCGGCAGCATCATCAAGAACGTGAAAAGCGTCATCGTGCCCAACACCGGGCACCTGAAGGGTATGGAGGCGGCGGTGGCGGCAGGCATCATCGCCGGTTCCGCCGAGAAGGAGCTGGAGGTCATCTCGGAGGTCAGCGAGGAAAAGAAGTCTGCCATCCGGGACTATCTGCAGACGGTGCCCATCACCATCGAGCACACCGAGCAGGGGCATGTGTTTGACATCGTCGTCACCGAGCGCTGCGGGCAGGACTATGCCCGGGTGCGCATCGCGGACTACCACACCAACATCTGCCGCATCGAGAAGAACGGCACGGTGCTGTACGAGATGCCCCTGCTGGACGAGACCGTGCAGGAGGATGCCCGCGCCGACCGCAGCCTGCTGAACATGCAGGACATCTGGGACTTTGCCGAGACCGCCGACCTGCGGGACGTGGCAGACCTGCTGGAACGGCAGATCCGCTACAACAACGCCATTGCAGAAGAGGGCCTGCTGGGCGACTACGGCGCCAACATCGGGCGGGTGCTGCTGACCACTTACGGCAACGATGTCTCCAACCGCGCAAAGGCCAAGGCCGCCGCCGGCTCCGATGCCCGCATGAACGGCTGTGAGCTGCCGGTCATCATCAACTCCGGCAGCGGCAATCAGGGCATCACCTGCTCGGTGCCGCTCATTGAATATGCCAAGGAGCTGCACAGCGGCAAGGAAAAGCTTTACCGTGCCCTCATCATTTCCAATCTGGTGGCCATCCACGAAAAGACCGGCATCGGCACCCTGTCCGCCTACTGCGGCGCAGTCAGTGCTGGTGCTGGCGCTGGCGCGGGCATCGTATATCTGTGCGGCGACGGCTATCAGGCCGCCATCCACACGGTGGTCAATGCGCTGGCCATCGTGTCCGGCATCGTGTGCGACGGCGCAAAGGCCTCCTGCGCGGCAAAGATCGCATCCTCGGTGGACGCGGCCTTGCTTGGCTACAACATGTACAAGTGCCATCAGGAGTTCAAGGGCGGCGACGGCATCGTGATGAAGGACATCGAGACCACCATCAAGGGCATCGGCCGTCTGGGCAAGAACGGCATGAAGGAGACCAATGAGGAGATCATCCGGCTGATGATCGAGTAAGACCGGGCCGGAATTGTGAAAAAATCATACAAATCCTTCTTTATTTTGTCATAACTCTTCCGTATAATAAGAAGTGGAATACTTTGCTGCTCTGCCTGCCCCGGCGGGCATCCGATAAAATGGGAGGAGATCATTATGGCCAACGAAAAGATCCTCGTTGTGGACGACGATACCAATATCTGCGAGCTGCTGCGGCTGTACCTGACCAAGGAGGGCTATCAGGTCACGGTGGCAAACGATGGCGAAGAAGGTCTGGAAAAGTTCAATCAGGTCAAGCCCGATATGGTGCTGCTGGATGTGATGATGCCCAAGATGGACGGGCTGGAGGTCTGCCGCCGCATCCGCAAGGCGGGCAACACCCCGGTGATGATGCTCACGGCCAAGGGCGAGACCTTTGATAAGGTGCTGGGCTTGGAGCTGGGTGCAGACGATTACATGGTAAAGCCCTTTGATGCCAAGGAAGTGGTGGCCCGCATCAAGGCGGTGCTGCGCCGCTGCCAGACCACCACGGCCGCTGCCGAGAGCACCGAGGGCGTGATCGAATTCGACAACCTGCGTCTGGACATGAACAGCTATGAGCTGCGGGTCAAGGGCAAGGTGGTGGAGGCTCCCCCCAAGGAGCTGGAACTGCTGAACTGTCTGGCCTCCCATCCGAACCGCGTCTACACCCGCGACCAGCTGCTGGACGAGGTGTGGGGCTTTGAGTATTACGGCGACAGCCGTACCATCGACGTCCACGTCAAGCGCCTGCGCGAAAAGCTGGCCGGTGCTTCCGACAAGTGGGAGCTGAAAACCGTGTGGGGCGTGGGCTATAAATTCGAGGTGCGTCAGTAATGCGCAAGAGTATCTCGACGGCATTCTTCTCGCTGGTGTCCACCCTGATGGTGCTGGGCATTGTGCTGATGGGCTTTTCGGAGTGGGTGCTGTTCAAGGGCTATTTTGCCAAAGACCGGTATGAAACGCTGGACCAGGTGGTGGGCGTAGCGGAACGCACAGCCCAGTATCTGGTGCAGAAAGCGGCCCTGCCAGAGGGCGATGAGCTGGAAGCGCTGAGCACCAAGCTGGAGATCATCGGCGAGAGCGCCGAGGCGTATCTGTTTTTTACGGACAACGACGGCAACGTGATGCTGGCCTCCAACCCGGACATGCTGAACGATGCGGTCGTGGACATTGATTTCCGCACCAGCGCCAATGCGGCACCGGACCCGGACGGCGGCGAGCGCTACCATCTGTTCAGTGACCTGGACGGCACCCTGACCGAGAAGAGCTACATTGCAGTGGTGCGGCTGGTGGACAGCCAGAGCTATCCTAGCGGCTGGCTGTTCCTATGCTCCTCCGGCAGGCAGCTCACCGAGTTCAAGCAGCAGTTCTGGTCCAACTTCCTGCTGTCGGCCTGCGTGATGCTGCTGTGCGCCAGCATCCTGACCAAGCTGTTGATGCGCAAACTCACCGACCCGCTGCAGAAGGTGACCGACGCGGCCCAGCGCTTTGGCGGCGGCGACCTGTCCGTGCGTGTGGAAGGCGTGGAAGGCGAAGGGGAAGTGGCCGACCTGGCCCGCACCTTCAACCGCATGGCCGACAACATCCAGACCAACGACAACTCCCGGGGCCAGTTCATGGGCAACATCGCCCACGAGCTGCGCACCCCCATGACCACCATCAAGGGCTTTGTGGACGGCATGCTGGACGGCACCATCCCGCCCGACATGCAGAACCATTATCTGCAGCTGGTCAGCGAGGAGACGGGCCGTCTGGCCCGTCTGATCCAGAACATGCTGGATCTGTCCAAGCTGGAAAGCGGCGAATATCAGGTCAATGCCCGGATGTTCAACATCTGGGACACCCTCACCGGCGTGGCGCTCTCGGCCGAGCAGCGCATCAACGACGGCATGATCGAGATCGAGGGCCTGACCATGGACGAAAAGGCGCTGGTGTACGCCGACCCGGACCTGATCCATCAGGTGGTGTACAACCTGCTGGACAACGCCATCAAGTTCACCCCGGCGGGCGGCACCATCCGCTTCAGCGTGGAAAAACTTGGCCCGGAAACCGAGATCGCCGTCTGGAACTCCGGGCAGGGCATCAGCCCGGAGGCACTGCCCTATGTGTTCCAGCGCTTCTACAAGGAGGACCGTTCCCGCGGCCTGCACGCCCGCGGCGCGGGCCTGGGCCTGAACATCTGCAAGGTGCTGGTCAACCTGTCCGGCGGACAGATCCGGGTGGAGAGCCAGCAGGGCGAGTGGTGCCGGTTCGTATTCACCCTGCCCTCGCAGGCCCCGAACCCCGGCGGCATGAAGCGTCTGCCCGACGAGGCCGGCGGCGCCCCCGCCGTGGAGGACCCGGCCAGCATGAAACCGGTGGAATAACCGCACAGCCAGACTGCCCGGACGTCAGGGCGGTCTGGCTGTTTTGTGTTTCAGGAACGGAAAATGTTCTCTTTTGATGGCAAAAGAGAACCGGAAAACCACCAGCCATTTCAAATCGTCAATACGCCGCCCGCAGGGCCAAAAGAAAGAGGGCAGATGGACAAATCTTTCAAATTACGACTTTTCGGTGAAAAACAGGCCGGCAGGTTTGATTTTTTGTGCGTTTTCATGTAAACTAAAGATATCCATGCCCCGGTATTCCGGAAACCGCAAAACCGGAAAAATACCGGGCCTGTGAGGATAAAAACTTTTGAATATAACGGAGCGTAACGATATACTATGGCGATTGTAAGTCCTTCGATCCTTTCGGCTGATTTTGGCAAGCTGGGCGCGGACTGCCGCACGGTGCTGGACGCCGGTGCACAGATGCTGCACTACGACGTGATGGACGGCCATTTTGTGCCCAACATCAGCTTTGGCGTGCCGGTGCTCAAGAGCCTGCACAAGACCCTGCCGGATGCCTTTTACGATGTGCATCTGATGATCAGCCATCCGCTGCAGTATGCAGAACCCTTCATCAAGGCGGGTGCCACCCTGTACAACTTCCATCTGGAATGCGAGGACGATATCCAGCAGACGCTGGATGCCGTGAAGGCGCTGGGCTGCAAGACGGGCCTGACCATCAAGCCCGGCACCGCCCCGGAGGCGCTGGCCCCCTATCTGGACCAGCTGGACCTGGTGCTGGTGATGAGCGTGGAGCCCGGCTTCGGCGGCCAGAAGTTCATGCCCTCGGCACTGGACAAGCTGCGCTGGCTGAAGGCGGAGCGCGAGAAGCGCGGCCTGCACTATCTGCTGGAAGTGGACGGCGGCGTGGATGACACCACCGCCCCGCTGTGCGTGGAGGCCGGTGCCGACGTTCTGGTGGCAGGCAGTGCCGTGTTCGGCAAGGACGACAGGACCGCCGCCGTGCGCCGTCTGGCTGCCCTGTGAGAGGGAGCGTTGTATGGATGAAGCATTGATCCGGGAGCAGGAACAGCAGCTGCAAAAGACCGGAAAATATTACAAGCACATCTGCTGGATGGCGGTGCCGCCGCTGTGCATGGCCTGCTACCTGTACGGCCTGCGCCCGCTGCTGCTGTGCGGCATTGCCATGCTCACCGGCAACCTGTGCGACCGTCTGGTGTCGCTGCTGCGGCACCGCGTATATCAGAACAGCGACCTGTCCAACGAGAGCTTTGCGCTGGTGATCGCCCTGCTGATGCCGGTCACCGTGGACATCTATGTGCTGGTGGCGGCGGTGCTGGCCGGTGTGCTCATCGGCAAGGAGGTCTTTGGCGGCTACGGCAGCTACCCCTTCAACCCGGCCGCCGTGGGCTATGCCGTGGCGGCGGTGTCCTGGCCGGAACAGGTGTTCCGCTACCCGCAGCCCTATACGGCCATCCCGCTGTGGGATGCCTCCGGCGTGCCGGTGTCCAGTGCCATTGAGGACACCCTGAGCAGCGGCGGCATGCTGAACTACAGTTCGATCGCGCTGAGCCTGGGCGAATACGCCGCCCCCATGGGCACCGGTGCCGCCCTGGTGCTGCTGGCCTGCGGGCTGTTCCTGTGGAGCCAGAAGGATGCCCATATGGCGGCATCGGTGAGCTTTCTGGCCACCTGCGCCCTCATCGCCTTCTTCTTCCCGCGGCAGGCGGGTCTGGCGGAAAGCGATGTGCTGGTCAACGCCCTGCCCCGTCTGCAGTGCGTGCGGGACGAGCTGCTCACCGGCGCGGTGCTGTTCAGCGCGGTGTTCCTCATCAATGAGCCCTACACCTGTGCCCACCACCGGATGGGACGCATCCTGTACGGTGTGCTGGTGGGCGTGGTAAGCATGGGCTTCCGTTATTACGGCGTGTACGAAACGGGCGTGTGCTTTGCCGTGCTGGCCGTCAACAGCATCTCGGCGTGGATCGACCGCACCGAGGTGCGGCTGTACCGTCTGCTGCACTACCTGCCCGCATCCGGTGCCGGAAAGGAGGCCGCAGAATGAGAAAAGCGACCGCAGAACTGATTTTGAAGGATCCCGACCGCTTTGCCCACCATGACCGCGTGTTCCTGAACAACCCCGTGGTCATGCAGGGCATGGGTCTGGCCCCGCTGGTGGTGCTGGCCACCACCGCCCATAACGGTGTGATGCTGGCGGCTGCCGTAGCGCTGCTGCTGGTGCCCTCCCGCGTGCTGGCCTGCCTGCTGAGCCGTCTGTTCCCCCTGAACAGCGAGAACCCGGCCCCGGAAGAGCTGCAGAAAAAGCTGCTGCCCCGTGCGCTGGTGTACAGTCTGAGCGCGTCAGTGGTGTATCTGGCGGCCTATCCCATCCTGAATGCAGTGTTCGGCACCAGCCTGCTGACCCTGGGCATCTACCTGCCCCTGCTGGTGGTGGAGCCGTTGCTGACCTACCGCTTTGGCCGCGTGCAGGAAACGCTGCATAAGGCCGTGTCCAAAGGCCTGCGCATCACGGTGGGCTATGCGCTGCTGCTGATGCTGCTGGGCTGCGTGCGCGAGTGGCTGGCACTGGGCACGGTGTTCGGCACCCCGGTGGGGCAACGGGCCGTGCTGCCCATGGCCGGGATGCCGGCGGGCGGCTTTATCGTGCTAGGCGTGCTGTGCGCCGTGTGGCGTGCACTGGCAGCCCGGCGCAAGGCCTATCTGGTACGGGAAGCGCGCAGCCTTGTGGATGTGCATGCACAGAAGGAGGCGGACGGCGAGCAATGAGAGATGTTGTGAATGCCTGGGTGGTGTTCTTTGGCTATGCGGTGCTGGCCGTGTTTGCCCAGAATGCCATCTTTACCCGCGCACTGGGCGTGTCCCGTCTGGTGCAGCTGGTGGGGGATGACCGCACCAGCAGCTGGCTGTTCGGCCTGCAGCTGTGCATCACGCAGGTGCTGGTGGCCCCGCTGGCCTGGTATGCCGGCAGCTGGATCGTGCCGCTGGAAAACCGCGCCCAGCTGCGCCCGCTGGCGTATGTGGCCGCCATTGCCGTGGTCTGCACCGCCGAAGAGCTGGTGCTCGGCCTGGGCCGCCGGCTGCCCCTTGCGGGCAAGCTGCTGCGCATCGTGCCCGTTGCAGCCCTGAACAGCTGCGTGCTGGGCACCGTGCTGGTGGAGCGCACCCAGAGCTTTACGCTGATGCAGAGCCTGGGCTTTGGCCTGGGCAGCGGCGTGGGCTACCTGCTGGCTGTGCTGCTGGTCACAGAGGCCCAGCACCGCCTGCGCAGCAAGGCTATCCCCTCCGCGTTCCGCGGCCTGCCCATCACGCTGGTGTACATCGGCGTGCTGGCGCTGGCCATTTATGGCTTTACCGGCCATTCGGTGATCCTGTAAAGGGAGGTAAGTCAAAATGGCAAAGTATAAACGTCGGCCCAAGGTCAAGCGCTACCGCCGCAGCTTTTACAGCCGCGGCATGCGCATCCGCAAGATCGTGGGCATCGTCGTGCTGGTGGCCGTGGTGCTGGCCGCGGCATGGTTCGCCGCGCCCCATGTGCTGGACTGGGCTACCCACACCTGGTACACCGTGGTCAAGGACCGGGATCTGGAAGCCGAGAGCGCATCCCGCGCGGCGGCATCCTCCCAGGCAGCGGCTTCGGCAGCTGCGTCGGAGGCTGCTTCCTCGGCGGCATCGGAGCCGGAAGAGGACGTCTTTGACGGTAAGGCAATCGTTTCCGGCCGGTGGGCGGAGCTGGACACGGCGGCCCTCACGGACGATGACACCCTCCGCACCACGGCACAGCAGCTGAAGGCGCAGGGCGTGGAATACGCCGTGCTGACCCTGAAAGATGCGGCCGGAAACATCTACTATGCATCGCAGGCGGCGGCTGCGGCGGGCGGCATCGTGGCCGACCCGCTGGACGCCGGGCACATCGCGGCCATCCTGCGGGAAGAAAAGCTCATTCCGGTGGCGCAGCTGGCGGCCTTCAAGGACCCCATCTCGCCCCGCACCGACCCCTCCATGGCCATCCACTACAACGGCAGCGCCCTGTGGCTGGATGCCCAGAAGAACGGCAACCCCTGGCTGAACCCTTATTCCACGGCGGCAGTGGAGTATGTGGGCGACCTGGTGGAAGAGGTGCAGCAGCTGGGCTTTGAGCAGGTGGTGCTGACCAATGTGCAGTTCCCCAAGCTGAGCAAAAAGCAGGACTACGGTACCACCAACGGGGTCTCCCGTGCCGACCAGCTGAAGGCGGACATCGCCGCCCTGCAGGACCGTTTGTCGGGCAAGGTGACCCTGTGGTTCAGCTACACGCTGGATCAGTGCAAGAACAGCAGTGTGGCGCTGGACGTGCCGGCCCTGACCCTGGGCGTGCAGAATCTGCTGGTGACCTCGGACGCGGCCATGGATGCCGATGCCCTGCAGGCGCTGGAAACGGCGGCCACGGATGCAGGGGTGGAGAACCTGACCGTACACGCCGCAGACCGCTTTGAGACCGACCGCGTTTCGGGCTGAGTGATGCAGTAATTGTCTTTGATGATACGGGAAAGTGAGGAATCGACCATGAACACCACAACTTGCTTTGCACCTGCGCACATCCTTCTGCCTGCGGAGCAGATCCCGCTGAAACAGTGGGGCTGCATTGCCTGCGACCAGTTCACCAGCGACCGCGAGTACTGGCAGCGGGCCAAAGAAGCGGCTGACGGCAGCCCCAGCACCCTGAACCTGATCCTGCCGGAGGTGTATCTGGAGGACGGCGACGCGGACGCCCGGGTGGAGCAGATCCATGCCACGATGGCGGATTATGCACAGAACGTGCTCACCCGCGCCGTGGACGGCTTTGTGTATGTGGAGCGCACCGAGCAGAGCGGCCGGGTGCGGCAGGGCCTTGTGGGCAAGGTGGATCTGGAAGCCTACAGCTATCAGCGCGGAGCAAAGTGCACCGTGCGGCCCAGCGAGAGCACGGTGGAGAGCCGCATCCCGCCCCGCATGAAGGTGCGCACCGGTGCCGCACTGGAAACGCCCCACATCATGATGCTGGCCGACGACCCTCAGTGCACCCTCATCGAGCCCATCGCGGCCCGCAAGAACGAGCTGCGCAAAGTGTACGAGGGCGAACTGATGCTGGGCGGCGGCCATGTGGCCGGTTGGGCCGTGGAGGACCCGGCCATGATCGACCAGATCGAGACGGCACTGGCTGCGCTGGGCAGTCAGGAGGCCTTTGATGCCAAATACCCGGATGCTGCCCGCCGCGACCCGCTGACCCTGGCCGTGGGCGACGGCAACCATTCGCTGGCCACCGCCAAGGCCTGCTGGGAGGAGCTGAAAAAGACCCTGACCCCGGAGCAGGCCGAGAACCACCCGGCCCGGTGGTGCCTGGCCGAGGTGTGCAACGTCCACTCGCCCGCCATCGAGATCGAGCCCATCCATCGGGTGCTGTTCAATGTGGACTGCGCTGCCGTGCTGCTGGCGCTGATCACCTGGAGCGACGAGAACATGGCAGGCTGCTGCTTTGGCGGCGAGAAAAAGCAGCCCTTTACGCTGGCCGGCCCTCACATGGCCAACGTGCTGAGCTTTGAGGAGCCCACCGCGCCGCTTACTGTGGGCACCATCGACGAATTTATTGAGTATTATCTGGAGCGTCACCCGGAGGGCCGGGTGGACTATGTACACGATGAACCGGCTGTGCGCGCGCTGTGCAAGAAGGGGGCTGTGGCCTTCCTGATGCCGCCCTTTGCCAAGAGCGACCTGTTCAAGGGCGTTGTGCTGGGCGGCGTGCTGCCCCGCAAGACCTTCAGCATGGGCCATGCGGAGGAAAAGCGCTATTATATCGAGTGCCGGAAAATTACGGAATAAACCCTCTCAGTCAAAACCTGACGGTTTTGCCAGCTCCCCCGAAGAGGGAGCTTTCGGGCTATGCCGGAACCCCATCTCTCTGCAAAAAAGCTCCCCCCTTGGGGAGCTGGCGAACGTATGCGAGCCTGAGAGGGTTCCGGGGTAGAACGAACGATGGAAACGAATCATAGGAGAACCATGACATTTGAAGAACTGAATCTGTCCGCCCCGCTCCTGCGCGCTGTGCAGGAGGCAGGCTATGAGACCCCGTCGCCCATTCAGGCAGCGGCCATCCCGCCGGTGCTGTCCGGCCGGGATCTGATGGGCTGTGCCCAGACCGGCACCGGCAAGACGGCCGCCTTTGCGCTGCCCATGCTGGATCGCCTCACTGCCAACCCGCCCCGCCGTAAGGGGGCTATCCGCGCGCTGATCCTGACCCCCACCCGGGAGCTTGCCTTGCAGATCGGCGAGAGCTTTGACGCCTACGGCAAGTACCTGAACCTGCGCAGCACCGTGATCTTTGGCGGTGTGGGCCAGGCCCCGCAGGTGGAGGCCCTGAAAAAGGGCGTGGACATCCTTGTGGCCTGCCCGGGCCGACTGAACGACCTGATCGGGCAGGGCTTTATCGACCTGTCGGATCTGGAGATCTTTGTGCTGGACGAAGCCGACCGTATGCTGGATATGGGCTTCGTGCACGATGTGAAGAAGGTGATCGCCAAGCTGCCCAAGGTGCGCCAGAACCTGATGTTCAGCGCCACCATGCCCGCCGAGATCGAGCAGCTGGCCGCCGGCATCCTGCGGGACCCGGCCTTTGTCAAGGTGGACCCGGTGTCCAGCACCGTGGACCGCATCCAGCAGAGCCTGTACCATGTGGAAAAGGGCAACAAGAAATTCCTGCTGCCCTGGCTCATCAAGAACCTGCAGCCCCCGGTGGTGAACGCGCTGGTGTTCAGCCGCACCAAGCACGGCGCGGATAAAATTGCAAAAGACCTCACCAAGCAGGGCATCCCGGCGGCGGCCATCCATGGCAACAAGAGCCAGACCGCCCGCGTGACCGCGCTGGAAAACTTCAAGGCCGGTAAGACCAAGGTGCTGGTAGCCACCGATATCGCCGCCCGCGGCATCGATATCAGCGAGCTGTCCCATGTGTTCAACTACGACCTGCCCGAGGTACCGGAGACTTACGTGCACCGCATCGGCCGCACGGCCCGCGCCGGTGCCGACGGTACGGCGGTCAGCTTCTGTGCACCTGAGGAGCAGGAGTATCTGGCAGGCATCGAAAAGCTGAACCGCCGCAAAATTCCCGTGGTGAGCGGCCACCCGTGGGACGGCGTGCCCGCGCCGGTGCGCCCGGAGCCGCCGGTGCGCGGCAAAAAGCCCAAGGCAGCCGCCGCTGAACCGGCAGAAAAGCCTGCCGCAAAGCAGCCGAAGCCCGCAAAGGCCGAAGCAAAAAACGCAAAACCTGAAAAAAAGGCTGCACCCGCACCCAAGGTGCAGGCAAAGCCCGCAAAAACCGAAAAAGAGGAACCACTCATGGATGATACCAAGCGTACTACCGGCGGACGCAGCAATGACCGCCGTTCCAATAATAACAGCCGCCCGCGCCGGGAGCAGAACGCTCCTGCCCGCGGCAGCAATGCGCAGCCCAAGTTTGACCCGCATTTTGTGAGTACCCCGGAGGCCACTCCGCTGCGCCCGGCCAAAAAGACTCCGGCTGCACCCGCCGCCCCGGCCATCCGTACGGCTGCACAGCCTGCTCAACAGAACAGCAGCATGCAAGGCCAGAAGAGCCGTCGCAATGACCGCAGCGACCGTCCGGCCCGCCAGAACAGCCAGCCTGCCGCCCAGAGCCAGAGCACAGAGCAGGGCCGCGGTGCAAACAACGGCCAGCGCGGCCGTCAGAATGCGTCCCGCAATGCACAGCCTGCACCGGCCCGTGCCCCCAGAGCGGAGAGCAGCCGCCGCGGCCGTGCCGCTGCTGCAAGGGACGAAGACCCGGGCCTTATGCTCATCAGCCGTCGTCCGCCGCAGCAGAAGTTCACAAACTTTGAGGAGTATATGAACGCCCACGGCGGTGCAACTGCACCCATTGAGGACCACAGCGACGAAGTATGAGCAAAAATGAACCGTTTGCCCCATGGCAGTGCCCGCTGTGCGGGGAGAAACTGACCGGCGACAGCACCCTGAAATGCACAAAAGGCCACTGCTTTGACCGCGCCAAGGAGGGCTACTGGCATCTGCTGCCGGTGCAGAGCATGCGCACCAAGGCCCCCGGCGACAGCAAGGAGATGGTGGCCGCCCGCCGCGCGTTCCTGAATGCCGGATACTACGGCATCTTTGGCAAAGCGGTGGGTGAGCTGTGCGCAGAGTACGGCCAGCCTGCCAGCCCGGAGGCGGCGCTGCATCTGCTGGATGCAGGCTGCGGCGAGGGCTGGTACGACCGCTGCATCGCGCAGGCGCTTGCCGAAAAAGGCCGCCGGGTGCAGCTGGCGGGTTTTGATATCGCAAAGCCTGCGGTGCGTCTTGCGGCCAAGGCCCTGCCCACGGCACAGTATGCGGTGGCATCCAGCTTCAGCCAGCCGGTGCGCACCGGCTGGGCCGACCTGCTGCTGAACTGCTTCTCGCCCTTTGCGCAGGAAGAGTTCCAGCGGGTATTGCGCCCCGGCGGACGCATGATCTATGTGGTGCCCGGCGCGGAACACCTCTACCAGATGAAGGCCGTGCTCTACGATACGCCTTACAAGAACTCGGTGCAGGAAGTTGCCTACCCGGGCTTCCGGGCCATCGGCGAGCGGGAAGTACAGGGCACCATCACGGTGCCCCACGACCAGCTGGAAGCGCTGTTCGCCATGACCCCCTATTACTGGAAAACGCCCCGCGACGGTGCGGCCCGTCTGGCCGCCCTGCCGGAGCTGACCACCGACATCGCATTCCGGTTTTTGCTGTTTGAGAAGCTGTGACCAAAAAGCTCCCCTGACCTGTGGTCAGGGGAGCTTTTTTCATGCGTGATATTCCATCCACTTGCCCTTCCAGGCGTAGAGGATCATGAGCCCGGCACCCAGTGCCCAGGACACCGGGTAGAGGATGAACACCCCTTCGATGCCGGAGAAGAGGGGCAGCACCCACTGGATCCACACGATGCGGAACAGGCACAAGGACACCAGCAGTACCACCATGGGCGGTACGCTGGCACCGGTGCCGCGTACCGCACCGGCCAGCCCGTGCAGGATGCTGAGCAGGAAATAGAAGGGGCAGAACCAGTGCATGGCGGCTTCGCCGAAGAATACCACGGTCTCGTCGTTGGTGAACAGGTGCATGATGGCGTCCTGCCCGAGCAGCAGCAAGGCACCGGTGGCCAGCGTGTACACGAGGCCCATGGCCAGGGTGACCCAGGTGCCTTTTTTTACCCGGTCCAGCCGGCCCGCGCCGTAGTTCTGGCCCACAAAGGTGGTGGCGGCCATGCTGATGCTGCTCACCGGCAGGATGTTGAAGCCGTCGATCTTCATGTAGGCGGCAAACCCGGCCATGGCGGCGGCACCGTAGCTGTTCACGCTGGCCTGCACCAGCACGTTGGAAAAGGAGATGACCATGTTCTGGATGCCGGTGGGCAGGCCCACCCGGATGATGCGGGCGGCCATTTTTTTGTGCAGGCGGATCTCGCGGGGGATCACCCGGCAGTCGTCGGTGGATTTTATCAGAAACCGCAGGCTCAGCACGCAGGACACCAGCTGGCTGATATCGGTGGCGATGGCGGCCCCCGCCACGCCCATGCGGAAGATCACGATGAACACCAGATCCAGCACGATGTTGGTCACCGAGGCCCATGCCAGATAGATGAGGGAGCGGCGGGAGTTTCCGGCGGCGTTCAGGATGCCGGCGGTCATGTTGTACACTACACTGAACAGCACACCGCCAAAATAGATGCGGATGTAGGTCACGGCATCCCCCAGCACCTCGGCGGGGGTATTCATGGCCACCAGCAGGGCCCGGCCGCAGGCGATGCCGCCCACAGTGAGCAGCAGGCCCATGATCACGGCGATGGCCAGCGAGGTGTGCACGGCCTCCTGGGCTTCCCGGTGGTCCTTGGCCCCCAGGAACTGCGACACCACCACGCCCGCGCCTACGGCCAGGCCCTGGCTGAAGCCGATGAGCAGATAGATGGGGGAACCGCTGGAGCCTACCGCCGCCAGGGCGTTGGCTCCCACAAAGTTGCCTACGATGATGCTGTCGGCGGTGTTGTACAGCTGCTGCAGCAGGTTGCCGAAGATCAGCGGCAGGGCGAACAGCAGCAGGCTCTTCACGATGCTGCCCTCGGTCATCAGATTGTTTTGGGATGGGGTTTTAACGGCGTTTGCCACGGGAGATCTCCTTTCGATGCAGTGGGTGAGAACTATCTTTTACCATAGCACAAAACCGGGCCGGACACAAGAGCAAAGGCCGCATGCTGCATAATTGCGGCACAGCGGCCCATACTCCCTGCAGAAAGGCAGGGGAGCAGGATGCATGCACAGCACGACCGGCACCGGGGGTGGAACCCCTTCTGGGCGGCACTGGGGGCGGCGCTTCTGGTGCTGGTGCCGCTGGTGGGCGGCACGGTCTTGCTCAGTCGGCAGCAGCTCAGCCGCCAGCTGCGGCAGGCGGCCCGGAGCCAGCAGGGCATTGCGGTGCAGCTCCCGCGGGAGAGCGACCGCCTGACCGTGCTGGTGTGCACGGCGGGGGAACAGCCGGGCTTTGTGCTGGCCTACCTGAACGCCAGCCAGAACGGTGTGCATCTGCTGGCGGTGCCCGCCGGGTTACAGGTGACCTTTGCGGACGAGGACGCGGCGCTGGCCGACTGCTACACGGCGGCGGGGCCGGCCCGCTGCCGACAGGCACTGATGGAGTGCCTGCCCCTGCCGGAGGATACCCGATACCTGGCGTTGTCGGAGGCCGTACTGGAGCGCATCACGGCCCGGTACGGGCCGGTGCGGGTGGGCTTTTCCGGGGCGATGACCGCCGGGGAGCTGGCCCGCTATGGCCGCGACAGCCGGGTGCAGGGACTTTCGGCGGCAGAAGCCCACGGCTTTCTGACCGGAATGGACGCGGACGCCGTTGTGCCGCAGGCCCACCGGGCCGCGGCGCGGGGCGCGGTGTGGGATGCTTTCTTCCGCCAGAACCTCGACCTGCTGCCCGGGGCCCTGCCGCAGGCGCTGCGGTCGGTGAGTGCTTCGCTGCTGACCGACCTGACCGCACTGGACCTTGACACACTGGACCGTACGCTGGAATTTCTGGCCAACAACGAAGCGCAGATCGAGACGCAGGTCCTGCCGGGCGACGAGCAGGCCGGGCGTTACACCCTCAACGAGGAGTCCCTTGCGGCGGTGCAGAGCTTTTTCAACGTTTCGCCCACCGACGGGCAGGCGTCATCCGCCAGCGAGCCGTAACCCAGCACAAAGGTGCCGGGGGCGGTGCTGCCGCTGCCGGTCAGGTCGTAGTCGCTGAGCAGGCTCAGCCGCACCCCCTGCGCCCTTGCTGCCGCGTGCAGGGCTGCATCCGGCGGGGCATTGCGCAGGTGTGCCAGCAGGTGCAGGCCGGTGTGCAGGCCGGTGAGGGGGAGTTCGCCGGGGGCAAAGGCAGCGGTCAGGGCAGCGGTCAGAGCGTCGCGGCGGGCCTTGTAGGCAACCCGCTCCCGGGCCAGATGCCGGGTGAAGTAGCCCCCGGTGATGAAGCGGGCCAGCGTCTGCTGCTCAAAGCGGCTCACGGTGCCGGAATACAGCCGGTATTTGGCGTGCCAGGCGGGCAGCAGATGTTCCGGCAGCACCATGTAGGCGATGCGGATGCCGGGGGCAAGGCTGCGGGAGCAGGTGGACAGGTACACCACCGGGCCGTCGGCCCCGGCCATGCCCTGCAGGCTGGGCAGGGGGCGGGTGTCAAAGCGGAACTCGGAGTCGTAGTCGTCCTCGATGATGTAGCGCTGGCCGGGGCGGCGGGCGGCCCAGTGCAGCAGCTCGGCCCGGCGGCCGGCCGGCATGGTGACCCCGGTGGGGAACTGGTGGCTGGGGGTAACGTAACACACGGCGGCCCCGGAGCGGTCCAGTGCATCCAGCGAAAGGCCGCCCTCGTCCACGGGCAGGCAGCAGCAGCGCATGCCGGTGTTTTCCAGCACCTGCAAAGCGCGGGGGTAGCCGGGGGTCTCCACGGCGGCGGTGCCGTGCAGCAGCGGGGCCAGCAGGCCCAGCAGATATTCCAGACCGGCACCCACCACCACCTGATGGGCACCGCACTGCACGCCGCGGTATTCGGCCAGATAATCCGCCAGCGCCTGCCGCAGGGCAAGGTCACCCTGGGCGTCGCCGTTGGTCAGCAGCTCCGGGGAGGAGTACAGCAGTTCCTTCTGCAGCCGCGCCCAGGTGCGGAAGGGAAACAGCCCCGGGTCCACGCCCCGGGTGGACAGGTCGTACCGCACCGGCGGTTCCGGCGCGGCGGGCTCCGGCACGGCCGGGGCAGGCGACGGGCCCCGTGCATCCGGCCCGACCTGCGGCAGCGCCAGATATTCCTGTACATAAAAGCCGCTGCGCTCCCGGGCGGCAAGGTAGCCCTCGGCAGCCAGCATCTGGTAGGCGGTGTCCACAGTGTTTACCGAGACCGACAGTTCCGCCGCCAGCCGCCGCTTGCCGGGCATCCGGGTGCCGGCGGGCAGGGCCCCGGTGCGCATCTCTCCGGCCAGACTGCGGTACAGCTGTTCGTACAGCGGCACCCCGGAGCCCGGCTCCAGTGCGGTGGTCAAATGGACCATGATCGTGTCCTCCTATTACAATAAGTTTTGGTTGGAAGCCCAGCATCCGGCTGGGTTTCTTTC
>ENA-OUPA01000421-OUPA01000421.1-human-gut-metagenome-genome-assembly--contig:-NODE-421-length-29303-cov-21.8301_pt1 | contig 29303 bp, 23 predicted proteins | sample MGYA00237939_ERZ548770 | MGnify/ENA primary metagenome ERZ548770 (study PRJEB26490, sample SAMN05356877) | human gut metagenome | biome: terrestrial biome; feature: human-associated habitat; material...
AAAACGACAAGCAAAAGCGCCAGCATCCGAAGAACGGCGGCTGGCGCTGCTAAAAGAGGACTTATGACGCTTATAGACCAGCCACGATAGTGCCTGTTCATAAGCAGATGGAGGCCGATTAACGGTCAGACTTTTTTTGGCAGGTAAATCCCTGCCGAATTATGTCGAAGCTGTTCTCGCTTCACGGCGGCTCCCTCCTAAAGCCGCCGTCACCGTTGAAACAGGGTCGTCACTCTTTGGGCATAAGGAACGGCGGCCTTGATTTTGTCAAAGCCGCCGTAGGTGTATTTAGGGCATGGCGATTGCCTGCTAAGCGACGGCTTTTTTCTTTTACCGTCGTCCGGCAGAAACACTTTTATTTGCTTCTATTTTATAAAGTCAATCTTACTTCCAAGTGACATCTATCTTACTAATGAGTAAGATAGGCACTAAAAAACTGGCCCTCCGAGGAAATGGAAGGCCAGCCTTTAACGCTTGCTATTTAGTGAAATTATTGCTGGAGCTTAATTGTGTCCACGATCGCCATTCTGCTGATCTGCCGGATGGGGCGTCTAATCGCAATCGCCGCAGACGCAAGGCAGAGGAACACAATCAGAAGTAGTGAACCCACAGGGATTTGCCATGTGGTTCCCCATTTATCTGCAATCAAAAACTGGAACATCAGCCTATTCAGCGGTAACCCCAAAACACATCCGACAATACAGCCAAGTATTGCATAGGTAAAGGATTCCGCCGCAATCATCTTATAAAGTTGATTTACTCCCATACCAATGGCCCGCATAATACCGTACTGTCTTGTTCTGGACGCTACACTGGCGTTCATGCTGTTAAAAATGTTAAACACAGTGATAAGCGCAATAATGATGAGGAAGCCATAAATAAACACCGCGCCTGTATAGTAGGAGCTTTGGGACTCGGAATTGGTGATTCTCTTGTCTGAAACAGTGCTGTCGGATGGGCTCATGCTTCGTATTGCGGAAACAGTATCATCCCCACCGGCAGAAGAAAATTGAACATCAATCGTCGTATAGCCCAAATCGCCAACCAAAGCGGTAAAGGTTTGTTCCGAGCAGATCATATATCCGCTGCTGCCTGCGCCGTTGACCGCACTGGCCGTAGATGTTGCAAGTATCCCGGCAATCGTTACCTGCTTATCACCGGAAGTTGTATGAAGGACCACGGTATCTCCAACCTTCCAGTTTACGCCATCCTGATAAGTGACCAGAACACGATCTGTATTCTCCATAGCAGGTGTGATACTGCCTTTATTCAATTCTTCTTTCGCCCACTCAAATTGGTTATCATCGTAGGAAATGAGCGTGATGGTTCCTTCCCCTACATCAGAGGAAACAGAAAGACCAGCCATTTCCATACGGCCAAAAGCCTTGTCAACGCCTTCCGTTTTGCTGATCTGTTCCAGTAACGACTTGTCCAGAGGCGTATTTCCCATTGTGATAGATACATCCGCTGCCGATGGAGAGAGCGCAGGCATCCCCTGATCGAGAAAGACCACCATGACCTGAAACGACAGGAACATCATAATGCTGATAGCAAACGAGCAGGTCATAAGGAATACATTCTTTTTGCCGGACAGTGCATGGAAAATTCCCATGCTGGTTTCAATGTGGAACAGCTTTGTATTTGCAGTCCTCTTATTCTGCGTAAGCTGTGAACTGCCGCTGATTGCAGTTACCGGCGATACTTTAGAAGCCTTTTTCGCTGGGGACAGGGACGCCAGCAGTACAATCAGAAAACCAATCACCGCACCAGCAATCAGACCGCTTACACTGAACTGAAAAAGCGGTATTTCTGAAAAGCGTTCTCCGCTGATGGATTTCAGCAAGAGACAGGCACACCATGTAATGATCTGTCCGGCAACCAGCCCAATCGGTACGCCCTTCATACTTTGGCGCAGCCCTTGAAGAATGACGAAATGCTTTACCTGTGCTTTAGATGCGCCCAAGCACCGCAAAAGGCCATAGAACTGAACCCGTTCCAGAACATTTGTGTTAAAGCTGGCGGCAATCATTACTGCACCGGCAATCAGCACCAGAAGGACAAGAAAGCCCGCAACAACATATAGGGACTGCATTGTGCTGTTCTCACTTTGTCCCATCAAACCAAGGAGCGCCGTATTTTCGCTTACCTGACTGTCTGAAAGGCCATATTGTGCTTTTATTTCATTCATGGCCTCTTGAATGTTTACGCCATCTTTGAACTGGACGCGGAAAGTGGTTCCGGTTTGGGCATTTTCATCCGCAATCTGGCGAAAACCGTCCTCGGTCAATATCATGCCATATACATCCGCTTTAAGCAAACTTCCCATATCGGTAAGAACGCCGGTAATGCGGTATTCCCGGCTGGAACCATCCGGCACTGTAACGGTCACGGTGTCGCCAACTGCAAGGCCCAACTGTTCCAAAGCCGATTGATTCAATAATGCTTCATCGGGTTGGGTGGGATATGAGCCGCTTTCCATATCCATTTCTGTCAAAGTGGAAAAGGTGTCCTCATTCGCACCTGCAAAACTGACCGCTTTGGAGCCAATACTGCCGGCACTTCCCTGATAGACCCATCCGCAGAGGGCAACATCTACACGCGCTTTTACGAGTTCTGCCGTCTGTTCATCAATGTCGGTCAAGCTGATATGGTATTCACCATTCGTCTTGATAAAGTAATTTTTCTGTGCGCGCAACGCCATGTCTGCCATGCTGAAAATAGCAGTTACCAGCAGTACCGAAAGGACAATGCAGAGAACCGAAATTCGATTGTTCTTGCGGTGTACCTTTTCATATTGCGGCACCAATCCAAGATAGCTTTTCAACGCGACGACACCCCCAAATCCTTCAGCACGCCATCGCTCATACGGAACACACGGTCTGCCGCACTGGCGTGGTTTTTGTTGTGGGTAATCATCAAAATGGTCTGTTGATACCTGTCCGACATGGTTTGCAGCAAAGCCAGAACTTCCTGACTGTTTTTACTGTCCAGATTTCCGGTCGGTTCATCTGCCATAATCAGGGCGGGGCGAGTAACCAATGCCCGGCCAATCGCCACGCGCTGCTGCTGGCCGCCGGAAAGCTGGCTGGGAAGGTGTTTCCGGCGTTCACTCAACCCAAGCACCTGCAACAATTCATTGACGAACTTTTGATTTGGCTTTTTATAGTCAAGCAGCAGCGGAAATGTGATGTTCTGTTCCACATTCAGCTCCGGGATCAGATTGAATGACTGGAAAATAAATCCGATATGCTGCCGCCGGAACACAGTTAATTTCTTCTCCGGCATAGAAAAAATGTCCTGTCCATCAATCCACACCTTGCCGGAAGTGGCGCTGTCCAAAGCGCCAACCACATTCAGCAAGGTACTTTTGCCGGAACCCGACTCACCAATGATGGCGATAAACTCGCCTTTACGGACAGAAAATGATACATGGTTCAAAGCGTGAACTTCTGTTTCGCCTGTGCCATAGGTTTTGCACAGGTCTTGTACTTCAAGAATATTCATATTCAAGACCTCCTTACAGACACATCATACCCCCTATGACTTACTTCCAAGTGACATCTATCTTACTCATCTGTAAGGTTGAAAAAATTCAATGTAAACGTGGTTCCTGCGCCTAAACTGCTGGTTACAGAAATGGTTCCGCCGTGAGCTTCTACAATAGATTTAGCCAGCGGCAGCCCCAAACCAATGCCATGAACATCCGATGAAAAACGACTGCGGTAAAACCGTTTGAAAATGTTATACAGATCTTCCGAGTGTATTCCTTTTCCATCATCGGAAATTTCAATCTGTGTCATTAAAGGGGACTGGCTCCATTTTACTCCGATATGGCCGCCGTTCTCTGTATGCTCCAAGGCGTTTTTTACAATATTGCCAATGGCTTCCGATACCCATAGGGCGTCGCATGATAAAACAACATCTTCTTTACCGGAAAGCGTAATTGTTTTATGCTCCCGTTCCGCCCAGGTTTCAAAGCGTTCCAAAACATCCTGCATGAGAACGGAAAGATTTTCCGGGGTCTTTTCCATCTGGATAATTCCTGCGTCCAGCCGCGCCAGTTTCAGCAAGGTGTAAATCACATCTTCCATCCGTTTGATCTCTCTTTGAGATTTTTCGGTGAAGCTGCTCACGGTTGTGGCATCATCTTTATGGCTCTCTATAATCTCATGGTACATTTTCAGGGCAGACAGCGGTGTTTTAATCTGATGTGATACATCCGAAATAATGTCCTGCAAAAATTCTTTTGTCTGCCTCTGGTTCTCAGCATGAGCAGAGAGGATAGTCGCCATTTCATTGATGGCATGAAAAAGGCTGTACCAGTCGCCAGCTTGTGAACATTCGATACGGGATGTGGTATTACCGTCCAGAAATTGACGGATGGTATTTTCAGCATTACTGAAAGCCTTGTGTTGGCGTTGAAGATAGAGAAACAGCGATAAGTAGATTGCCCCAAACAGGAAAACCAACAGCGCAAATATAGAAAGCACTGTCTGATTTCGGTATGTCTGGACAGCAGGAAGAAAACGCATGGAGGTCGTTTCATCATATCCAATAGAAGCCAGAGCCTCCCTACCGCGTTCTATATCATTCTCGTTTGGCTGCGAAGTAAAAGCGGAGATTGACAGCTCTTTTTCATTGTTTAACAAATGGCCTGCAACACCATAATCATGGAGCAATAATTCCTGCTGAAAATTTTTTGCCAGAAGTGTGGCAATCCCCCCAGCCAGAAGAAAGGAGATGAGGCAGACAGCGGTAATGGCGATTAACAGTGTCTTTGTTTCTTTCCCTAATTTGCCCATAAATCCTTCCTCACTCAACAACCCACTTATATCCAATTCCACGTTCGGTCAGCAGATATTTGGGCGCATTTGGCGTATCTTCAATTTTGTTTCGTAACCGCCGGATATAAACGGATAAAGTATTATCGTCTACAAAATTCCCATTGCCATCCCACATACGGTCTAAAATCATTTCCCGTGGCATGAGATGATTTGGATTTTGCATGAACAGGCACAGAAGTTTGTATTCTACCAGAGGCAGGTCAACCGGCTCGCCGTTTTTCCAGACAAGCCTTTCAGTGGTATCTACACGAATACCATTTGCCTCCAAGATTGCCTCTGCTTTTGAAAATTGCAGAGAGCGCCGAAGAAGTGCTTTAATTCTGGAAAGCAGCTCATTGAGCTTAAAGGGCTTTGTGATATAATCGTCGCCGCCCATGTCAAGGCCCTTAACAATGCTGATCTCCTGATCGGACGCAGTTAAAAATATAATCGGGATAGTTGAACTGCTCCGTACCTCTTTGCAAACATCAAATCCTGTGCCATCCGGCAAAGTGACATCCAATAGCAGCAAATCGTAATGATTGCTCCGAAACAAGGACAATGCCTCTTTGACGGTTCTCGCATTGTCTACGGCATATCCGCTGCTTTCCAAAGTATATTGCAAGCCATCAATCAGGCTTAGGTCATCTTCAACATAAAGTATCTTTTGCATTTTTATGTTCCTTTCCTTGTTTTGTCCTCATATCCACTGGCTTTTCTGCATCCTTTGGTATCAGCCAGATTGTCGCCATTTTCACAGCGCCGGGAATACGATCCGCAGCGCAATAGTAGTTTACCCGTCGAGGGGTCACACCCCATTTTTCGCTTGCCTCTTTCAAAGTCATATAGTCCATATTCAGCCCTCCACATACAACATTATAGTTCTTTTGCTCGAACAAAGCAAGGCTGCAACTTCGTGCTGAGCATCACAGATTTAGATTTGCGGAGTGACTGGCAAGCGATGCTTGTGGCTATCCAGATAGCCCCACGCGCTTGTTGAGGGCCGCGCCCCCAAGCCCCCTTTGAACACAGATTTTCAATCTGTGGCTGCGCGTTCTTGCGAACGCTTTTGGCCATAGCCAGTTCACTGCTGGATGCGGCCCTGTGCGCCGAGATCAGCAAGAGCCGGGACGAGGTGAAACGCTGCGTCGAGTGCGGGGCCGTGTTCACGCCGAAGTACAACCGGGCTAAATACAGCCCGGATTGCGCGGCGCGGGGGCGCCGTAAGAAAGAGGCTGAACGGCAGCGGCAAAGATACCTGCAAGCTACGCAGTTAAGCAGTTGAATAGGCCACCATAGCGAGCCTCTGGCGAACGATTGACGGGGTGGACAATAGGATTTATCCAATCCCCGCCGAAACAGGCTTCTAAATGCGTAGGAAAACCCATAAGAAAGCGCCGGATGCGGCGGCCTGCTGGCCCTGCGTCCGGCGTTTTTTCAATATTCAATTACCAGTGTTTCCTCCCGTCCATCCGGGAACGTGTAAACAAACTTTGCTGTTGTATCTTTGCAGGCCCAGAAAAACGGTTCGTTGCACTCCATATCCAACTCCACATTCCCACGGAAAGTATCGGTCAGGCGTATGGTCTGAAAACAGGGGGATTTCTCAATGTCTGCGTTGGAAAGCTGCTGCCGCAAAATCTCATATAACCCTTTTTTCGTAATAGGATTTTCTAAAATGTAGCGATAGCGGAACCGTTCATTGGTAAAGCGATTGACATTGATAACCCGCAATAAATAATCTGTAAATCCCGGCGGCATGATGTCCTCGATGTTTACCGCAACTTCGCACTCCGGGCTGCTATGGATTTGAGAGATCAGAGAAGAAAACACCTGCGGGGATATGATGATGAAATCTATTTCCCCATTGATTTTTAGCTTGTATTCTTTCATGTACCTACTCCATTTATTTTTCATGCGGCCAGTGATGGTTGCGCTGGCCGCATGAAACTATCGTTAATCAGTTGCCCGAAGTCTTTCTACAATACTTTGTTTCTCCAAATTCTTGAAGCAGATATAAGGGATCAGAATTGCAAACACAATCAAAATCGGCGTACAGATCACCAGCGGCAAAAGCGTAAAGTGGAATGTCGCTGTCCAATCAGTCGATACAATCATACGGACGCCAATGCCAACGGCCAGAGCGCCCAAAACATAGGACGCCAACAAGGTGCTACCGGCATAATACAGGCCCTCGTCGATCAGCATACTCCGAAGCTGCCGCTTTGTCATGCCGATACTCTGTATCATGGCAAATTCTTTCTGCCGGGAAACAATCGCCGTCAGCATGGAATTGATAAAGTTCAAAATACCCACAAAGGCAATAATCAAACTGATTGCAAAGCCCATAACGGTGTTGGCCCGTGTCTGTTCCTGATAATGTTCCATCAGGGTGGATTTTGCAGTATAGTTCAGGGATTTATCCACGTTGTCGCGGTAGTCAATCAGCATTTCTTCCGCCTGCGACTGGTATTCCTCGGCTACATCAAAGAACAGCTTTCGCAGAGTGTTGTCCGGGTACATAGACTGGAACGTGTCTGCCGGAAGATAGAACGAAAGGAAATCTTGCGTACTGCTGTTGACGCCCTCGGTGATTGTAGGTATGTCTGCCACAATCGCCATCACTTCATATTGCTGTCCATTCAGATCTACCATATCCCCAACGGAATAGGTCGGCTGCGTTTCTTTCTCGCTGTCCTCCGCGCCGGTGGCGGCCTCCATCACCACATAGCCCCCGGACAGGAATTTATCTTTATCAAAGGTGCCATCCAATATCCGGCCATCCTGTGCAAAGGTGTCCGGTATCAGGCCGTCAACACCGTACAGAATGGAAACACATTCTTCGCTGTCGATCATATCATGGTAGGCTTCGGCCAGTCCTGCGTCCGTTGCTTCAATGTAAGCCAGCCGGTCATCAGCATTATAATAGGTCTGGATATTTTCAAGGGCAGAGGCTCCGATCTGGTGGGTAAATACCTGCGAATACAATCGCCCTGTGGCTTCCAGCCCGGAAAGCCCCTCAATGTTCTGTACCAGCTCCGGGGAAATGGTTGTACCGTAGGGGTTATAGGTTCCAAAGGTGGAAGAAATCGAGCTGTCCTCTACCTCAAAATCACTGATAACCGTCTGGCTCATGTATTTATCAATATCAAAGCTGGCATTTTTCGCATAGACGCAGGAAAGAAGCACAAGCCCCAGCGTCAGGGAACAGATTACCGTAACGGTGCGCTTCTTGTTCCGGCCTAAATTGGCAAGCGCCATCTTCGGGATGCTTGCGCCGCCGGTGCTTTTCTTGATTTTCCGTTTGCTGGTAGTACCTGTATCGGTGTAGCGCAGGGCCTCCATCGGAGAAACCTTGCCAGCAATTTTCGCGGGCTTCATGCAGGAGATCAGGACGGTCAGATAAGCAAACACCGCAGAGCCAATGAAGATATAGGGATTGACCGCTGCTTTTGCTTCTCCTGTTGTCCCGGTAATCATTACCGGCACTAACACCGCCCCCAGCAGATACCCAATCACAAGGCCGACGGGAATACCGATCAGTGACAGACGGTTGGCCTGCCCGTAAATCATCTTCTTTAGCTGCTTTTTGGTGGTTCCCAAAGTTTTCAGCCTGCCATAAAAGCGGATGTCGCTGGCAACGGAAATCTGGAAAATGTTATAGATAATCAGATACCCGCTGGCAAATACCAGTACCATGCAAATTGCCATCGGCAGCACTTCACGGATAATATTCTGGTTCATAGTGGCGTCATAGGCCGCATTGGGAGAAAGGGACACATCGGACAGGCCGGTGTCCGCTAAAATCTGTTCCGCCGCTCCTTCCAGATCGCTGTCACTATACAGGTCAAGGTGAAGCATCACGGTTCCAAAGACCTGCCCGTTTGCAAGCTGCGCTTCTTGGTCGATACCTGCACACTGGCTTTGGACAAAGGCTTCGGAAACCCATGCCATACTTGCCATAGCAGCGGAATTACCATCCCAATAGCCAGAGAGGACAAAGGTGCTGGTGATGTATTCGTCAGAAGTTAAGTCCTTGCGCCATTCAAGGGTGATTTCCTGTCCCAATTCATAGGGCAGCCCCAGCTTGTCAAGGGTGATGGTGTCCAAAGCAATCTCATTTTCCTGCACCGGCATGGCTCCCGTTGTAGGATAGGAAAAGCTGGAACGGGCATAGTTTTCATCGGCATAACGGATTTCTACCTGCCGCCCGGTCAATTCCTTATTTTCGGCCACACCGATAATCGTGCTTTTCCCATAGTCCCGGACGGCTTCATGGGAAACGATTTTCTCCATATCGGCGTCCGTCATGGTGCTGGAACTCAAATGGCTGTTATATCCTGCCTGCTGGAAATTCATATTCCGCATATTTTCAACCATGCTCTGCGACAGGACAAACAGGGATGTAAACATGACCGTCGTTAAGACGATTGCAAAGACGGCAATCAAATTGCGTGTTTTGTTCGCCTTGAAACTGCGGTTTGTTAATGTGCGAATGATTGATTTCTGTCCTTTCATGGTATCACCGCCTTACTCCGCAATCCGGCCATCCTCAATGTGGATGGTGCGGTCTGCCTGTGCTGCAATTTCCGGGTTGTGGGTAATCATAACAATGGTCTGATGGAATTTCTGGCTGGTGACTTTCAGAAGTTCAATCACTTCATCACTGGTCTTGCTGTCCAGATTGCCGGTTGGTTCATCCGCAAGGATAATGGCCGGTTTGCTGGCTAACGCCCTCGCAATGGCTACCCGCTGCTGCTGGCCGCCGGAAAGGGTGTTAGGCATATTGTAGAGCTTCTTTTCCAGCCCTAAAAGCGCCACGATTTCCTTGATGAATTTCTTATCTGGCTTTTTCCCGTCAAGCTGAATGGGCATGACAATGTTTTCATACACATTCAGGATGGGAACCAGATTGTAGTTCTGGAAGATAAAGCCGATCCGCTGGCGGCGGAATACGGTCAAGTCCTCGTCTTTCAGCTTTCCCAGCTCATAGTTATCTACCTTGACCGTCCCGGAAGTGGGACGGTCTAAGCCGCCCAACATATTCAGCAGGGTGGATTTGCCGCTGCCGGATGTGCCGATGATGGCAACAAATTCGCCCGGCTCGATGGAAATGCTCACGCCGTCCAGAGCCTTGACAATGTTCGGTTCGGTGCCGTATTGTTTCGTCAGTTGTTTGGTGCTTAAAATGCTCATATACCATGACCTCACTTTTCTTTTTCTGGATTTGCTTTCATTATATCCGGGCAAAAGAAAGGCACAATGGAAAATGCGTAATCTAATATCCACGATGAAAAAACTAAAGCCCCTCTGAAAAAAAGGCAGAAAACAACGCCGCTTCACGAAGAAACGGCGTCGTTCAATTCGTTACTCAATTAAGGACACGGGATCAGGATTTTCAGTCGGTAAACTCTTTCTTCCTGTTGGAAGCTGCACTGGCCGCCGTATTTTTCTACGGCCTTTTTAATGTTGGGAATACCAAAGCCATGCACAAAGCGGTCTTTCTTCGTGGTTCCCTCTGTCAGATGGTTTCCCGGTTGTGTATTGTTTTCTATGGTGATAAGCAGCATATCCCGGACACGCTCGGCCTTGACAGTAATCAGGCGCTTGTACTCCGGCAGATTTTCGCTGGCCTCTATCGCATTGTCAATGGCGTTGCCAAAAATAGTGCTGATGTCCAACGGCTCCATGAAGTCGATCCCGTGAAAGTCAACCATAGCAGAAAAATCAATCTGTTTCTCGCGGGCCTTTGCTGCCTTATCTTTCAGAATGATGTCCAGAAATTCATTTCCTGTATGCACATAGTCCTCATAGTCTGCAATTTGGGAGCGCAGTGTTTCCGCCATCTGGCGTGTTTCTTCTGTGTTCTGCCTGTTTTCCATGACAAGCAAGTGGTTTTTCAGATCGTGGTAGATGGAACGAACCCGTTCTTCATCTTTCATTTTCTCCTGATAGTAAGCAAACTGCTGTTGAAGTTGGACAATCTGCATTTTGTCCCGCTGTTCCTGTTCTCGGAGATAAAGGATATTCTTTGCGTACATAAAAATCACCATAAAAATGGCGGATAATATAGCACTGCTGATATACAGCGTTAAATCTGATGCCTTTCCCAAATTCAAAATACTGAAAGTAGAAAGGAAAGAAATCACAAGGGCAACTAAAAAAAACGCAGCTAAAATAATACTATCCTTTATCTGTATTGTATATTTGAAATTTTTAAGCAGTAGATAGACTACACCAAGTACAAGAACGCGTGCAATAATGCCAATGGTATAAATCTCCCATCTTGTAAAAGGCTGACCGTACACCAAAACAATTTGTTCGTTACCATATACCCAAGTTCCGATACCAAAACAAATAATTTCAGTCAGATACACCACAGAAACAAACCATATTTCTGCGACAGCAATATCTTGACAGATTGAGTCTTTATAGCATACCTTCAAAATTGCAATAGCGAATACAAAAATCAGCGGCATTTTCCAAGCGCCAAGTTCCGTAAACCAAGTCAAGGCATAGATCAGTACAATATCTGTTATCATAGGAATAAATTTATTGATCGTCGTCTGAAAACGAGGCTCTTTACACAAGCACCTGCTGATAACATACAGGCAAAATCCTTCCGATATGGTAGAAAGAATATCTACAATCTGATATACCCACATCATAGCATATCCCCCCAATAGTCGGCCAGACGTTCCATAAACTCTTTGCGCTTCGGCTGGCTGATGGGAATAATCTCGCCTGAGATCAATTCAATGTCCAGCTTTTTAATGCCTTTCACATAAAACAGATTGACTATATAGCTGGTATGGCAGCGCACAAAGTTTTTGTTGCAGAGTTCCCGTTCCATTTCTTTCATGCTCTTGTAGCAGATGATATTTTCCTGTTCGGTATGGAACATCAAATTGCGGTTGTAGGTTTCAATGTAGCGGATGGATTTCAGGGGGACTTTGTATTTTCCCGTATCGTTGGCAATCACCAGAGAGGGATTTTCTTCTTTCTGGCTGCGCTCCACGAATTTATCCAGCTCCGATTTCAGCCGAGCATACTTTAAGGGCTTGATGATATAGTTGGTCGCCTGATACTTATATCCTTCAAGCCCGTACTGCGTGAGAGTAGTCAGGAAAATAATTCCCACACGTTCATCCATCTGCCGGATGCGCTCGGCAGCATGAAGCCCGTTTACCAGCTTCATGCGAATATCAAGGAAAATCAGGTCAATGGTCGTGTCGTATTTCTCGATCAGCTCCATGCCGTCATAGTAGGGGGTAATCTTTATAGCCCGGCCCGTTTCCTTGCTGTATTGGTTCAATAGGTCAGTCAAATACTGAACAAAGTCTTTTTCATCGTCACAAATTGCTATATGTAACATCGGTTTACCTGCTTTCCTTATATCGTCTATCGGCGGGTTTAGCTGCCTCTTTTGGGATCAGCCAAACACCTGCCATTTTCACAGCGCCGGGAATACGCCCATCGACGCAGTAATAGTTGACTTGACGGGACGAAACGCCCCATTTCTCACTTGCCTCTTTGAGTGTCATGTAGTCCATATTCGCACCTCCGACAACATTTCTTATTATATTTCATCAGCTCGAAGAACGCAAGGCAGGAAATGTGAATTGCAGGACAGGCATAGAAAAAACAGCGCCGGACGCAGAGGCCATACAGCCCCCGCGCCCGGCTTTTCGCTTTACCAAGGTTATCAACGGTTCTGCTTCTGATCACGTTCTTTCTCAATCTGTTTTCCAGCCTCAAAGCCCAGGACCCGATCCACATTGTTCTTGACCGTCAGCAGTTCCCGCATGGCGGCGCGGGCCTGCCGGTACTCGGCGTAGGCCGTTTTCTTATCCGCCAGCAGCTGGGCGTACTCGGTCTGAAGCTCCTTGACCGTGGGCAGCTTCTTCACGTTCAGCTCGTTGAAGGCTTCCTTGGCGGCCTGGTGCAGCAAGATTTCCTCCTCATGCTCCTGCCGGAATTTTCTTGAATACCCGGCCTTGCGGTAGGCCACATAAGTGTCGCGGGTCTTGGCATAGTTGACGATGTGGGTGCGCAGCACGGCGATCTCGGCCATGCGCTTCTCGGCGGCCTTGATCTGGTCGGACAGCGCATGGTAATGGGCCGTTGCCTCTGCTGTTTTTGTTTCCAGATCGGCATAGTCCAGCAGCCCGTGTTCGGACAGGTAGTTGAGGGTCTGCGCCATCTGTTTGAGGTTGAACACCTTGGCCCAGCGAGCATACCCGGCACCTTTCCCGGCCTGCAATTTTGCCTGGATGTCTACCAGCAGATTGACCTTGGGGGGAGCAGCCTGCACGGCGGTTTCCTTTCGGGGTGTATGCTCTTTCTGACCGGAAAAGACTGCAAGCAGATCGTCCAGCGTGTAGCCGTCACCCAGCCGGTCAAAGCGGACGTTGTTGCCCCAGCCCTCTGCGCTGATGGAGATGGTCTTGCCGCGCCGGTGGACGGTGAAGCCGTCCTGCTCCAGCAGGCGCAGCAGCTCCTCCAGGCTGGCCGGTTTCTGTGCCAGCGCCCGGTCGATGGCCTGGCGCAGCTGCTCCTTATGGGAGGGCTTGGCCGCGTCGCCCAGCCACTTGTTGTAGCTCTGTCCGCGCCGCTTGGGAGCCTCCACGATGGAGTAGCCGTTTTCGATACAGATGGTGTCGCTCAGGCGGTGGACAGCGCGGGTGCTGCCCCAAAAGTTGCGGAACTTGCGGTCACACTCCAGCGTAGTGGAGTTCCATATAATATGGTTGTGGACGTGAGCCTTGTCGATGTGGGTACAGACGATGAAAGCGTGCTTGCCCTTGGTGAAGCGCCGGGCCAGCTCCACGCCCAGGCGGTTTGCTTCCTCCGGCGTGATCTCGCCCGGCACAAAGGACTGCCGCAGGTGGTAGGCGATCACATCATCCTTGCCGCGCACCCGGCCGGTGCGGGCGGCGTAGGTCTGCTTGTCCAGCAGGAACTGCGCATCGGCCACGCGGCTGTCACATTGGTAGCTGGTGATGAGCCTGCCGTGGTCGGTCTTTTCTGGATTTTTCACATAGTCGATGATGTCGCTGATCGCCTTGCCGACCGTGCGGCCCTTGCCGGCGTGCAGCGGTATAATGCGGGTGGTGGCCATGTGGGGTCCGCCTCCTTTCCAAAAAATAAGCGGCCTGCTCATCACAGACCGCATCGGTTTACTCTATATCAGTTTCCTCGTCCATATAAAAATCGAAATCTTCTTCAAAGTCATCTTCCAATTCATCCAGTTCTATCCTGGGCGGGAACCGAATTTCATATTGTTCCGTCGCCAGGGTTCGCACGGCATCCCGCTTGTCCTTCATCCGTTTCTTCAGCCACGAAAGTTGTTCTTTGGATAATCGCCAGGGAAGGTTGACAAGCCGGGTAAGCGTCATTTCTTCTGCCTGCTTTTCTGGCGGGAGAGCGGCGCAGGTTTTACAAATGTGCGCGGCGTGTCCCTTGCCAGAAAACTTTTCGTTTGCCTTATACTCGCCACAGACCTTGCAGTAGTGTCCACGCTTTTTCATACCGTGCCCTCGCAACGAGCGAACAGCTGACGGACCGCAGCCATGACCGTATCCCAGCCAAGGTCGGACGCATAGGAGAACTTTTTCTGATAGGCCGCCCACAGGTCCTGCATGACCGGGCTGTTCTCCACTTCATCAAAGACTTCGGCGGCCTCGGCCAGATGGCGCTCGGTGCCGCGCTTGTGGGCTGTCGCCAGCAGCGCGTCATGGAGAATGTGCGGGTCCAGAGTGCTGCCATAGAGTTGTTGCAGGATGGCGATGTCGTAAAAATCTCTCATGCGGGTGTTGGTCGTGGTCCGGGTGATGATGGTTTCCAGCTTTTCAGCCAGCACAGTTTCCAGGTTATAGGCCCAAACGTCGATGGAGCGGTCCTCCAGCATGAGCTTGAAGCTGTACCGCACCTCTTTAGGGGTGATGGCGTCGCCGGTGGAGATGTCGATTTTCAGCGGGGTGCGTACCCCGTCAAAAAGCGTTGTCATCGTCACCCGGATGCCTGGATATTCCGCTTCATCCATGATTTCTGAAATGTTTTTCACCTGGAAGGTAACGCCGTCATCAATGTGAACGGCGATGATCTCGGCCATCATGTTCTCCACATCCTCGACACTGACGTTGGCCCCCTTGACCGTTGCGTCCAGGTCCATCGTGGAGCGGGCGTCCAGACCGACCATCGCGGCCACAAGCATCCCACCCTTGAGGATGAATTTGTCCCGGAAGGCCGAAAGAGAAATGCGTTCCAGAAAACGCTCCATCATATAGTTGCGCATCAAAATCTGAGCATCCGCAGCATTTTTCTTCTCCCAATTCCCTTTTGTGTTCCCGGAGACTAAAATCCAGAAACCGATGTAGAAATATTCATCTGGGGCATATGATTCCCCCACCTCAAGTCTTGAAAGTCAATTCCTTGCGAGTTTTCTCTCTTGGTTTCGTCATAGCTGGTCGCTCCTTTCTGCCCGTAGGCATGGAAAAAGGGCAGTCGATTTTCTCGGCTGCCCTTGTGGGGAAACAAAGTTATTCTTCTGCGTTTGAATCAAGTGTTCCTGCACCGTCATCGGTATATAGGTCGGCAGGGATTGAACTAACAGCAAGTTGTTCTTCTGGCGACAAGGAATTATACCATTCAAGCCATTCAAGAGTTTCTTCGGTCAAGTCAGATTTGCTAAATGACTGTCCATTAAATTCAATGGTTCCATTAGAACCTATATCCCCAGAAATAGGGGTCAATGCCTTTAATAAATCTTCGCCTGTAACACCTAACTGAGCACCATCACTTGCAAATGGAATGTGCAACAAATATTCTCCGTCTACTTCATAAATATAAATATAGATGCCAGAACCAATATCTTGTGTATTGCCCAAAAGGGAAAGGACTTCTTCTCTTGTCATAGCTGGCTCTAATTCTCTTATCTGTTCAGATGTTACTTGTGTCGGCACGTCAATCTGCTCTTCGTTACCTGGCAATAGGTTAAGGATTTCTTCGGTTAATGGACTACTTTCTCCAGCATCGATGGTTTTTACTGCTTCTTTTATTTCTTTGTGGGAGTAGTCGCCCAAATCTTCAACAGGAATACCGAGGGAATTCAGATAATCGACTGCCGCATTATATTGAATTGTATCAATAGCAAATGCGGTTAATGGTACCATCAAGCACAAACAAGCCGCAATAGCTCCCCACTTTACCCAGCCGGGCTTCTTTGCTTTGTGATATGCCCTTGCCTCGTTGATATGATTCTCATTGATGTCACCGAGGACTTCATACAGTTTTTCATTCGTCATAGTTCAAAGCCCCTTTCTAAAAGGTAGTTGTGTAGTTTTAGGCGGATGCGGTTAAGGGTCATTGATACTGCTCCATCATTCATATTGTGTCGGACAGCAATTTCTGAAATGCTATCTGTGTACCAGTATCGGCTGATAAAAATGCTTCTTTTCTTTGGTGATAGACGATCCAAAAATGTATCAATGGCTTTCGTGAGTTCCTTTTGGTCAAATGCCTGCTCAACATCATCCTTGCCAGACACCAGGTCAGAAAGTTCCTCCAGAACCACAGGCAATTCTCCACTACCTCGTTTATCGGCGGTATTGTGTTTATACCTGTTATACGACAGGTTTCTTGTAATTTTTCCAAGGAATGTGGACAGAATGCTTGGCCTGTGAGGCGGCATGGCGTTCCATGCGTTTAAGTAGGTATCGTTGACACATTCTTCAGCATCTTCCTGATTGCCCAGTATATTCTTAGCAATCGAGGTACAGTAGTTTCCGTATTTGTCAGATGTGGCATGGATGGCCTGCTCGTTTCTATCCCAGTATAATTGGACTATCTGTGCATCATCCATCGGTTTTCACCTCGCTTCCTTATTTACCTTTTCACCTATATACACAACTTTTGAACTCAAATCTCACACATTTTTTCAAACTTTTTTCTATCCAATAATACCATATTGTTATCACTGCAGTATATAGCAATAGGACTACCATCCAGTTATGAACGATAGAGACACTCATTTCTGAGTGTCTCTGCATATTTATAGGTCGTATTCAAGTAATATTCATTGGCCTATGGCCGGGAACACAAAGTCGAATTGGGACTTTTTCTTTGACAGGTTACGGATCAAATCTTTCAGCTGCCTGGCTGTCTTTATCATAACAGTACCTCCAAATACTGGCGTAAAATCTTCTCGACCCGGAACAGCCTAGCATAGCGCACCAGCGTCCGCAGGTCCTTGTCTTTCCGGCGGGCATACGCTTTCAAAGCGTCCTGAAATGTCTGCATCTCGATGTGGCTCCGGCTGCGCAGCACATCGCAGATCGTCCGTTCCATATCATAGACCGGCACATCGTGGCCGAAGGGGGTCTGTGCGGTTGACAGGCCGACCTCATACAGCTCCGCCTTGATGGTAAAGACCTGAACGCCCTCACTTTTAAGCCGGGTGGGGTTGTAGCCCGTCTTGACCGTAATGGAATAGGCCAGCGGCTCCCGGTCGGTCAGGTCGTGGAAAAACAGCGCCGTTTCATGGGAAAAAACTGCCTGCGGACAGCGAAGATGCAGCAGATACATGGCGTCCACCCAGGCGTCTTTGGAAAGATAAATCCCATGCGCCGCCTGTTCCAGTCCACGAGACTGCACGAATTGATAAAAAACAGGTTTTGAGATCCCGGCCGCGAGGGCCTGCCCGGTGCGCAGCATCCCGTCCTGACGTTCCATCAGCTGGTCTAACTGTTGAAATTGGCTCATGTTCTTCACCTTCCTTTCATGCTAATATTATACATGAAATTAGCACGAAAGTAAAGTCAAAAAATTGCCGGGCCTTCACTCCCGGCAATTCTGCATTTCCTGTTCAGCCGTACACCGCGTCCTGGATTGCAAACCGAAGGTCCTGCACCTTGCCCACCAGCCAGGCGGCGGCCATCGGAAGGCCCAGCGGGCTGACCAGAAAGGCGATCACCAGCAGGATCACGCCGTTTTGCGGCGAGTAGGTCACCAGCACCGCGATCCCCAGCAGCGCCACCACCGTGGCGGCCAGGCCGAAGATGAAGCTGGACACATACAGCAGGCCGAAGCATACCCAGGTGAACAGCATCAGCGCCAGCACCACCGGCGCAGCCAGGATTTTCAGCCCCAATTTCAAAATAAACAGTACAGCTCTCATTTCAGCGCCTCCTTCCGCCAGTCCAGGTAGGGCTGGCACAATTCTTCCACGGCTTTTTCATCGGCCTCTGTAACCTCCCGGCGTCCTTTCGTCCGGCGGAGCAATTCAAAGTCCTGGTAATCCGTGAGCAGCAGGTCAAACAGTTCCTCCGGGGTCCGGCAGAGGATGCCGTCCACGCAGTAGCGGGAATCCTTGTTCCAGGTCAATCGGACATAGCCGCGCTTGCAGGGGAGGACTTCTTCCTCCGGGTCACGCAGCAGATACTCTTGAAACAACTCCAAGATATTTTCAAATGTCAACATCAGCCTTCACCTCCGTTTCTGACTCCATTATCGCCTGCGGCCCGCAAAAGTGCAACGATACGGGCAAAGAAAAAAGAGGGAGGCCCGGCGCAGCCGCACGCACGCGCCGTGCCTCCCTCACAGCTGGGGCGTATGCCCCTGTCACGACAGCTTTGCCAGCTGGGTCAATATCCGATGCACCCCGTCCCACAAAGCCTCCTGCCGCCGGGATATATCCTCAAGGTCGGCGTCGTAAATGCGCCCGGTTTCATGCACACGGCGGGTCAGCTGGTTCAGGTTGTTGCTGGAATAGCGCATCAGGGACACCAGCTCCTTCAGCTCCGGCAGTTCCAGGCGCACCACATAGCCGTCCAGGGCCATCTTGCGCAGATAGGCTTCCCGGTTCTTTGTCCCCAGCTGGGCCATCTTCTGCTCGATCAGCGCCAGTTCCTCCGGCGAGACCCGGAAGTTCAGCTGCACCTCCCGTTTGCGCTTGGGGGCGCTCACCGCTCCGGCTCCTTTTTCTTACGAACGGGCGCTTTCTTTTCAGCGGAACGCGGCTCCTGCTTCAGCTGGCGGCGGACCGAAGGGCGGCGCTGGCGCAGCTCTTTGGAACGGTCCTCGCTGGCCAGAATGGTAACATAGGTGCCGGGCAGGTCCTTCATGCCGGTGATCGCCAGGCTGCGGAACGGCAGCAGCGCCATCAGCTGGTCGTGGGCCTGGGTGCCTGCGCGGGCCAGAAAATCCGGCGAAACGCGGGCCATGTAATGGGTGCCGTGAGGGCTGTTGGGCGTATCCGGCGCACGAAGCTCCTGCAACAGCCGGGCGGCCTCGGCGTGAATCTCCTCCGGTGTCAGCGGCTGGAGCCGCAGATAATCCTGCCGCGCCTGGCTCAAGAACAGATCGACCAGGCCGGGGTGGCCGTCCACCACGAAGTCCAGGTTGCGCTCACCGCCAAAACCGTCCGGGTTGGGCGGGATGTCCACCGTCTTGGCCCACGCTTTGTTGGCCGGGCTGAACCGTCCATCCCAATCTTTTTGTTGTACCGTGTTTGCCAGCACATAGAGGGTGCGGGTGTAGCCGAACTGCTCGATCACCTGGGGCACAGCGTCTCTGTCCAGCTGGTTGTCCCGGTAATGTTCCGAAATGGACGCCTCGATGGCCTCCTTGCAGGCGATGTTGGCGCGGCGGGATGCCCGGTACAAATCCAGGTCGCCCTGCTCACGGGCATAGGCGACGTCGTGCCGGTAGAGCGGCAGTTCCCGCTGGGCATCCAGCGCCGCCTCAGCCCGCCGCTCGATGCTGTCCCGCACCACATCCATGTAGGAAATTTCCCGGTCAGAAAACTCCTTGTAGACATCGGCCAGCGGGGACGGCGATGCCAGCAGCGCGGCGGCCCGGCTTTGGGGCAGGTCAAGCTCCTCCATCGCCATCAAAATGTCCTCCCGGACCGTGTACTCATAGGTATGCTTTAGAATTTCCTCCGGGGGCTGGCTTTTCAGCCAGTCCCGGAACTTGTCCTGTTCGGCGGCCATCTTTTCATAAAGGGCCGTGTTTTTATCGGTATTCATCTTATCGCACCTCCTGTTCGTGGTGTTTGGGTTTCTTTTCGGGATTGCGCGGCGGCACCGGGCGTTTCAGCCCTTCCAGCACCGAGGGGCGGCTGCTCTTGGCAAGCACCGCCTCCGGCGCAGGGCGGCCCCGGCCGTCCATATTCAGCAGTACGTCCAGTTCGGCCAGCCGGGCGGATTTATCCCGCAGCTCCTGTTCCTGGGGGAAGGGCTTGCCCACCTCCGCTTTGGCGGCGGCCTGCTGTTGGTAGAGATTGTCCAGCTGGTTCTTCACCGCCTCCAGCCGCTGGGGCATCTGGCTGAGCGCATTGTCGATACGGGTGAGATTTCCACGGGGGTCTGTGCCAAGCGTCGCCCGGTGGGTCATCTGGCCTTTCAGCAGGAGCATATACTCCTGCCGGAAAGCGTCAAACGACACCGACATGGTGAAGCCCCGGTAACTGCCCACCGGCACCGGGTCGGCCCCTTTGACCTCCTTGCAGGCGTCCAGCAGCGCGGCCCCGGCGTTTTCCTTGTCGGTGAGGGTGTCGCCACGGACTTCCATCCCGGCAAAGCCGTCCTCCGGGTGGGGATGGGCGGCCAAGGTCGCCATATCGGCTTCCAGTCCGGCGATAAACCCCTTGTTTTTCTCGATCTCCTCCGGGAAGGTTTTCAGTAGCTGGTCCTCCAGGCGGTACTGCTTGCTCTGGTGGTCGGCCTTCATCAGCTTTAACCGCGCCACGTCCACATCCAGGTCCATGCGTTCCTTGATGCGCGGGTCCCCGGCGCACAGCGCCTTGATCTCGGCAAAGGACAGCGCGGTTTCGTCCACATCGTCGCAGCTTCGCACCGGCGATTTGGAGGTCATAATCTGGCTGATGAATTTCTGTTTGTTTTCCACCGTCTGCCAGAGGTAGGCGTCAAACGTCCCCTCGGTGACATAGCGGTACACATGGACAGTCTCGTTCTGGTTGCCCTGGCGCTCAATGCGGCCCTTTCGTTGGGCCAGGTCGCCGGGCCGCCACGGACAGTCCAGATCATGCAGCGCCACCAGGCGGTCCTGGACGTTGGTGCCCGCGCCCATTTTAGCCGTGCTGCCCAGCAGGACGCGCACCTGGCCGGTGCGGACCTTGGAGAACAGCTCTTTTTTGCGCACCTCGGTGTTGGCCTCATGGATAAAGGCAATCTGCTCGGCGGGTACGCCTTTAGCGATGAGCTTCTGCCGGATGTCCTCATACACGGTAAAGGCCGGTTCCGGCTCATCCAGCGGCACCGCGTCCTCCAAAGCGTGGAGGGTCGGGTTGTCCAGCGCCTTGGCCACCTTTTTGGCGGGCCGGGCTTGGGGCGTGGAAATGTCGCAGAACACCAGCTGGGTCAGCTTGTCAGCCTCGCCATCCCGCCAGATCTGCATGATGTTGTTCACGCACTGATTGACCTTGGTGCCCGGCTCATCCGGCAGCAGCTGGTTGATGATCCGCTGGTCCAGCCCCAGCTTGCGCCCGTCGCTGGTGATCTTGAGCATATTGTCCTGGGACGGGTCCACCGTACCGCTGTGTACCAGGGAAGCGCGTTCCGAAAGCGCCTTCACCATTTCCTGCTGCTGCTCGGTGGGCTGAGCCACGATGTTGTGGTACTCCACCTGGGGCGTGGGCAGGTGCAGCTGGTCGGCGGTTTTGATGTCCGCGATTTCTTTGAACAAGTTCATCAGCTCCGGCAGGTTGAAAAACTTGGAGAAGCGGGTCCGCGCCCGGTAGCCGGTGCCCTCCGGGGCCAGCTCCAGCGCCGTCACGGTCTCGCCAAACCGGGACGCCCAGCAGTCAAAGTGGGCCATGCCCAGCTCTTGCAGGCGGTCATACTGGAGATACCGCTGCATGGTGTAAAGCTCGGTCATGGAGTTGCTGACAGGCGTGCCGGTGGCAAAGATGACGCCCCGGCTACCGGTGATTTCGTCCATGTAGCGGCACTTGGCGAACATATCCGAGGATTTCTGCGCGTCCGTCGTAGAGAGGCCCGCCACGTTGCGCATCTTCGTATATAAGAACAGGTTTTTGTAGTTGTGGGCCTCGTCCACGAACAGCCGGTCTACGCCCAGCTGTTCAAACGTCACCACATCGTCCTTGCGGCCCTCGGCTTGCAGCTTTTCCAACCGCGCCTCCAAAGACTTTTTCGTGCGTTCCAGCTGCTTGACGGTGAACCGTTCCCCGCCGCTGGCCTCTACCTCGGCGATACCCTCGGTGATTTCCCAAATCTGCTCATGCAGCAGCCGCTCCTGGCGTTCCTTGCTGATGGGGATTTTCTCGAACTGGGAGTGACCCATGATAATGGCGTCGTAGTCGCCGGTGGCGATGCGGGCGCAGAACTTCTTGCGGTTGTGCTTCTCGAAGTCCTTTTTGGTTGTAACAAGAATGTTGGCGGACGGGTACAGACGCAGGAACTCCGAAGCCCACTGCTCGGTCAGGTGGTTGGGCACAACAAAGAGGGATTTTTGGCACAGGCCCAGGCGCTTGGCCTCCATCGCAGCCCCCACCATTTCAAAGGTCTTACCCGCGCCCACCTCATGGGCCAACAGCGTGTTACCGCCGTACAGCACATGGGCGATGGCGTTTTTCTGGTGTTCCCGCAGGGTGATGGCCGGGTTTATACCGCCAAAGACGATATGGCTGCCGTCATATTCGCGGGGGCGAGTGGCGTTCATTTCCTCATTGTACTGGCGCACCAGCGCCTGCCGCCGCTCCGGGTCGCGCCAAATCCAGTCGCGGAAAGCATCCCGGATGGCCTGCTGCTTTTGGGCGGCCAGGGTGGTTTCCTTGGCGTTCAGCACCCGGCGTTCCTTGCCGTCCGCGTCCTCCACGGTGTCGTAGATACGCACATCCCGCAGATTGAGGGAATCTTCGAGGATTTTATAGGCGTTGGCGCGGCTGGTCCCGTAGGTCGAATAGGCGGCCACGTTGTTTTGCCCCACGACATTTTTGCCGGAGATCTGCCACTCCGCCGTAAAGGGGGTGTAGTGGACTTCAATGCTGCGCTGGAGGTAAAAAGGCGTGTCGAAGGTCTCGTACATAAATTGCTGGATATACTCCTTGTCGATCCACGTTGCCCCCAGCCGCACCTCGATCTCGGAAGCGTCCAGGTCTTTGGGCTGGGCGGCAGTCAGGGCCTCCACGTTGACCGCAAAGGCCGAGTCCTGCTCCGCCGCCCGCTGGGCCTGGCGCAGCTTCCGGCGCACGTTGCCGGACAGGTACTCGTCCGCCGTGACGTATTGGGGCCGCTCGCCCTCCGACACCGGGCCGGGCAGGCGGAAAATCACGCCCCGCAGTTCGGCGGCCAGTTCCTCGCCGGTTTTGCCGGTGAGCTGTTCCATGTAGGCCATGTCCACGCAGGCTTTTTCAGAAATGGAGACTGCCAGGGCCTCGGAGGCCGTGTCCACGGTGGTGACGGCCTCATGGGGCTTAATCGTGCGCTTGGTGAACATATCTGCCTTGCGCTCCAACCGGCCATCCTCGTCCAGTACTTCCAGCGCGCAGAGCAGGTAATAGCTGCTGTCATCGGCAAAGGCCAGCCGATTCGCCCGGTCATTGATAAGACCGTACTTGGCAGAGAAATCGTCATAGCGGCGGTTCAACTCGGCCATCTGCGCCCGGATGTCGGCATCTGGCGCGGCGGCGTCCATCTCCAGGTCGATGAGCCGTTGCACACAATCCCGCAGCCCCACCAGCCCTTTGACGCGGGCCTCGGCGGTGGCGTTCAGGTCAGGGCGCACCATGCGGCTGTTTTCCCGGAAGTACACCGCGCCGTCCACCACCGTGTAGGAGTAATTTTTCACATTGGGGTCAGCCGGGAGGGATTCGTCGATGTCCTCGCCCTCGCCCAGCTCCGGCAGCGCGGCCTCGGTATAGCGGCCCTGGATATGCTGCATCGCTTCACGGAGCTGCTGTTCCAGGTCTGCGCCTTCCCTCGGATTGCAAACAAGCTGGGGTCCAAACGGCCCTGTCACAATATCCAGGTCGCCCAGCACCATTTCCGGGTGGGTACGGAAGTAGCGGTTCATGGTCACATGGTCGTGCCGTTCCCGTCCGTCCTTATCCGTATAAGTGTTTGTGTGCAGCAGGTCTGTCTCTACCCATTCCGGCAGCGGCTCACCCTGCATCCGGGGAACCTCTCGCTTTTGCAGGAAAACAATGTCCATCGCTATATCCGTCCCGGCATTGGCCCGGAAAGTGGTGTTTGGCAGGCGGACCGCGCCCAACAGGTCGCAGCGCCGGGCCATATATTCCCTGGCGTGTGCATCCTTTTTATCCATCGTGCCGCCACTGATGCCGTTAGAGGTGATGAAAGCGATAATGCCGCCTGCCCGCACCTTGTCGATGGCCTTGGCAAAGAAGTAGTCGTGGATCAGCAGGTTGTGCCGGTCATAGGGCCGGTCACTCACCCGGTAGTTGCCAAACGGTACATTTCCAATGGCAAGGTCGAAAATGCCGTCGGGGTACTGCGTTTTCTCAAAGCCGTTGACCTCGATGCGGGCATTGGGATAAAGCTGCCTTGCGATGCGCCCGGTGATGCTGTCCAGCTCTACGCCGTACAAGCGGCTCCCGGCCATGCTATCCGGCAGCATCCCAAAGAAGTTGCCTACACCGCAGGACGGTTCCAGAATGTTGCCGTTGTGAAACCCCAACCGTTCCACGGTTTCATAGATAGCGCGGATCACCATAGGGCTGGTGTAGTGGGCGTTGAGAGTAGAGGTCCTGGCAGCGGCGTATTCCTCCGGGGTCAGCAGTTCCTTCAGCTCCGCATACTCCTTGGCCCAGGCAGTTTTGGATGGGTCGAAAGCCTCCGGCACGCCGCCCCAGCCCACATAGCGGGACAGCACTTCCTGCTGCTCCGGCGTGGCCTGCCCGGTGGTTTCCTCCAGGTATTTCAGCAGCTTGATCGCCGCCACATTGGCCTGGTACTTGGCCTTGGGGCCGCCCTCGCCCAGATGGTCGTCGGTGATGTGGAAGTTCTCGGCGTTACGGCGCAGATTGTCCTGGTATTCCTGATAGGCCGCCTGCTCGGCTGCCCTCTGGTTGGGGAAAGTCTGCCACTCGCCGTTGACCGGGATAGAAACCGGGTGGTCCGGCTTTTCCTCCGGCTCCGTGTCCGGCGTTGGCTCGGGCGGCGTGGGTTCCGGCCGGTCAATGTGCAGCCGTTCCACCACCACGTCATAGGGAAGTCCGTTTTTGTCGCCGGGGTAGACGGCCACCGTCTCGGAGTGGAACGCCTGTGCCCCGGCAGCTTCTTCAATGGGCTTGGCGGTTTCGGCAGGTTCTTCCTCGGCGGCAGGGGCTTCCATATACGGTTCATCCTGCTCCTGCACGAAGCCGTCCAGCTGGCGGGCATATAGCCCGCGCAGCAGCGGCGCGACCTCATCCCAGCGGAAGAACAGCATAGCCAGTCGCTTCTCATCCGCGTCCAGCACTTCCAGCTCGATGCCTTCGGGTATGGTGCGGTAGTCGGCGGTGTCGCCGGTCTCCAACTCCATCGTCTCGATGATGTCGGGGTAGGCCCGGCTCAGCCACAGGGCGACCTCCCGGTTGCTCTTGCCGGTGCGCAGCAGTTCGGAAACCTCCGCCTTGTCCGCCGCGCCGATGAGGCCGTGGGTCAGCACGTCCCGCAGGTCCTGGTCCGCCGTGTCGGGGTTGACGGGCAGGAACTCGGTGTAAAAGTCGTTGCGGTTGTCTGCCCGCAGAAGCTGCTCGAACCGCTCCCGGCTCTCGGCCCGGTAGATGGGATAGCTCATGCCGGTGGGCAGCAGCTGCACCGTATCTTCCCGCAGTTCGGTGATCTGGTGGGCGCGGTCATCCAGATAGACGGTATCGCCCACATTGTAAACCGGGGCGGACGGGTCGTAAGAGGTGCGCTCCGGGATGGTGCCCCGGATGGCGGCATATTCCTCGTCCGACACCGTGATGTCGATCTCATGGGTGGGTTCGCCGCTGCCGATGGTGAGGGTGTCTCCCTCGCGGGTGATGGGCTGGCCGGACAAGTCCGGCAAAGGCGGTTTTGCCGCTGTCTCGGCCTGTTCCTCGGCTGCGACGGCCTCCACATCCCGCATGACCTGCTGGATGAACGGGTCACTGTCCAGTTTTTCCGGGTCCACCACCTGACCGTTCACAATGCCGCGCTCGGCCAGCGCCTCCCGGATGGCGATGGGGTCGATGTTGTCAAAACGGTCCTGCTCCGCCTCGGTGTAGAACCGATCTTCCTTGATGAGCTGGGCGATCCGGCGCTGCACCTTGGGCCAGGACACGTCGCCCGCCGCGCTGTCCACCGTCACAGGCAGGGCCGGGAGGTCATCGCCGTACTCCTGCCGCAGCCAGGCGGCGGTGTCCTTTTCACGGGCATGGTCCCTCATGTAGCGAACAACTGCGTGCTTACTTTCGATTTTGCCGTTCCATTCCTGGATGGCGGCGTCAATGTCGGCCTGGGTCAGCGCCCGGCGCACGGGTTCCGCCTGCGCAGCGGGTTTGGGCATAGAAAAAGCAGAGGGCGTTTTCACACTCTCTGCTTCGTCGATTTTATGGATTTGTTCCGCTTCGGAGAGGAACAGGTTTAAGGTCAGTTGTTGATAAGTTCCGCCAGCAGGATCTCCTCCGCCTGGGCCTTGCAGGTGTTCATCAGGCCCACCCAGTCCATCGGGTCGCTGGCTTTCAGCGCCTCCGTCGCGCCCACGTCTTTCGCCAGCTGGGACATCATCTGCTCCAGACGGATGTTCGCGGTCTCGTCGATCTCCCGAAGGTGCGGGTACAGCTTCTCGGTCATCAGCAGCTGATTGTACAGGATGGGCCGGTGTTCTTTCAGATACGCTTTCCTCATCCTGCCGTACTTGCCCAGGGGTTTCTCCGGCTGTTCGGACAGCTTCAGGTCGGGGATCAGGTAATCGCCGTTCCTCGTGTAAGTCAGGTTGTTCTCCATGTGTGGCACTCCTTTCCGCGCTCTTGGCGCGCTCATAGTTCTGAATGGTGACGCCGATCTGCCGCAGCACCTGCTGGTTTATCTGGCTGACCGCCGTGCCCAGCGCCCCCACGGTGGCGGGGGTGTTGAAGTCGAAGATCGCCATGAAATCCTCATGGCTGAAATACTGCTCCGGCTCCAGCCCGCAGCGGGACATCAGGGCGTAGGTGATGCTGACAGCGGCGGCGGATTTGAACTGGACTTCGATGTTGTACTCATCGTACTCCTCCAAAAAGGAACCGTCAACGATGTAGAGAATGTCCTGCCGGTGATCCGTCCAGTATTCTTCCGCCAGACCGGCGGCCACATCGGCCAGCTGCTGGGGCAGCTCTTCGCCGCCCACACCGTAGTTTCCCTCCAGCATCGCCATGACCGGCGCGGTGTGTTCCTCGTTCATCGTCCACAGCCATGGGGTACGGGAGTGTTCACGGGTGCCGGTGTCGGAAATGTCAAACACATACCGCAGCCGGGGCCGGTCCCCGGAATCATCCACCAGGGCGATGCCCTTGGACCCGCGCCGCACATACCGGCCCATGCGGTTGTTCCACAGGTCATACTCGGCGCAGGCGGTGGCATCCGGGCGCTGGGCGTAGATCATCAGCTGCTCATGGAACGGATATTTGTAGAGACGGGCGACGGTGGTGAGAAAGCCCGCCCACTCCTGCCAGCTGCCGGTGAGCTGCCGCGCCACTTGGTCGGCCATCTGCGCGTATTGTTCTGCTTTGGTTGGCATGGGGTTCTATCCTCCCTTCCTTCGGATATGAAAATGGGGCGGCACGGCGGCCGCCCCGGCTGGTTAAATCAGTGGGTTACTCGTCAAAATCCGGGTACAGCTCCAGCTCATCAAACTCGGCGTCGGTCATGGCGCGCAGTTTGGCGAGAGTGCTGTCGGTCAGGGCCAGCAGCTCGGCCTCGTCCGGCGAAAGCTCGCCGCACATCTCGGTCAGGGCCTCGATGGCCCCCTGGCGGGTGCCGGGGTTATAGATGCACAGCAGGTTGGTTTCCTCAAAGGTCAAAGCGTTCATATCAAAGCTCCCTTTCCGCGCTCTTTTTGGGCGCTGATTTTTTGTGTTCGGGTTTGGGCTGGCTTTTCAGCTGCTCCACGACGGATTTCTTCTTGTCCCGGTCCTCCCGGTGGGCGGCGGCCGCCAGGTCCATCAGGGAAATGGGCTGGCCGCTTCGGGCCTGCTGTTCCAGCTGGGCCACCGTCTGCTCCTTGGGGCCGTTGTTGATAATGCCGTCGATCATGCCGTAGTCATCCTCCACGGCCATCTCCGCATTTTTCAGCGGGTTGTCCGGCAGGAAGCCGGGAACCTCGGCAAAGCCAAAGCTGTCGCAGTAGTGACAGGATACCTTGCCGTCCCGCTTGATGGCAACAATGTCGCTGACACTCATGGACGGGTGGCGGTAGTCGGCGGGGTGTTCGTTATTGAAGCGGTATTCAAGATTGTCCAGCACGCTGCCTTTCAGGTCGCCGGGGGCCAGCGGCGCGGTATAGACCAGATCATAATTGTCCCGCTGCACCGTGCGCCCGATGGACTTGATCCATTCCAGCCCTTCATAGCGGATGTCCCGCAGCTCGTCGGTGTGCTTCACCTGGTAGATGGCGAAGCAGTCGCCCTTGTGGCCGAGGAACGCCTGCTCCCGTTCCTGCTGGTGGTCCATGCGCTCCTTGACCTGGGCATCGAAAACCGGGCTTTCCTCCCATTCCTCGCGGGTGACGGCAAAGATACCATCGTGGGCGTCCAGGTCGGCGGTATCAAAGGCCATCGCCGGGTTCTCGCCCTGCTGAACCATGTAAACGGTCAGGTCCTGCGCCATCAGCTCATAGGCGCGTTCTTTAGAGAGGGGCAGAAGGTCCCCGTCCAGATAGCCGCATTTCTCCAGATCGTCCTGAGTCAGTGCCGGGTCCGGCATGGGGTATTCGTCCAGGTGCTGTTCCGGGGTATCTGGCAGCATGGTAGTTTCCGGGGCGGCATCCTGGGCCGCTGCCTGCATTTGTTGGACAGCCGCCTCCTGCAAAGTTTCAATCATGGACAGAGACGCATACTGAACGGATTGGCCGCCCATGTCGTGCATCTCACAGATTTTCAGTGCGGCGGTGGACAGGGGCAGCTCCGGCGCGTCCAGCTGGCCGCCGTCCAACTGTTTCCTGGTGGCGGCATCGTAGAGCGTGTAGTCCCAGCCGGTATCACAAGTCTGAACATGAAGATAGGTGGCATCATCAACCAGCAGCAGGGCCTCCTGGGCTTCGGCGCTTGGGGAAGGTGTGTCGGGCGTTTCTTCTGCGGGCTGCTGGGGTGCAGCCTGTTCCGGCTGGGCAGTCAGGTCAATACCACGCTCCTTGCAGATAACCTTATAATGTCGGTCAATGTCCGTAATCAGTTCTCCGGCAGCCTTGTTGATGGTCTCCAAACTGGCCCGCAGCTCCGGCAGCTCCTTACCCTGGCTCCAGTTGGCGATATAGCCGAAGCTGTTCTCG
>ENA-OUPA01000424-OUPA01000424.1-human-gut-metagenome-genome-assembly--contig:-NODE-424-length-29027-cov-6.47473_pt1 | contig 29027 bp, 24 predicted proteins | sample MGYA00237939_ERZ548770 | MGnify/ENA primary metagenome ERZ548770 (study PRJEB26490, sample SAMN05356877) | human gut metagenome | biome: terrestrial biome; feature: human-associated habitat; material...
TCAAAAATTATGACGGTACAAATCCGAACGTTGAGAACAAGGTTTTCAACCAAATGTATCAGGACCTCGGCATCGGACTGAATCTGAATAGCAGTAAGGTCGTTAATGTGTCGGGCGGTATGGCAGCTTTCGAGGGACTTGATATTGGTACTTACCTCATCAAGATTAGCGGCGAAAACGCGAAGTATGTCTACAGCGCGGTTGTCGCAAACGTTGGTTATAACTACAACGAAGTTCAGCATCAGTGGAAACCCAGTAACAGTATCGCGGAAGCCAAGGCATATTCCATTCCGGATATTGACAAGAAAATCAATAAAGACGATACTGCCGACGGACATGATCCGGATCACTCTGACACGGTGGAAATCGGCGAAGTAGTTACGTTTGATATCTATGCGCCGGTTCCGAATTATCCGGCGGACGCTACAGAGACGTACTTTAGAATTTACGATATCATGTGTGCGGGTCTGACCTTCAATGCAGACAGCCTGAAGGTGAATGGTGTCAGCGCAGGCGGGATGTCTACGCTGCTGACGCTCGATACCGAATATCACAACTATAATGGCGAACCTGACTCTGAAGGCAAGATTTTTGATTTTAAGTTTGAGTACAACACGATTAAAAATTACAGCAAGATTCATATCACCTATACGGCGACGGTCAATGAAAACGCTGAGTTTGGCACGACCAACAACAAAAATGAGGCTACGCTCAAGTATCAGAACAATCCGTACATCGAAAACGACTATGACGAGAAGAAGGACGAAGTTCGCGTTTTCACCTTTAAGCTGAATGTTGACAAGGTTGACGGCAAGAACGAATCAATTCGCCTGGCGGGCGCGGAGTTCGAGCTTTACCGCGGCAATGAAAATGCACCGAGCAACGATAAGGTAAACTTCGTCCTGAAGAGCGACGGTGTCTACCGCCTTGCGAAGGCTGGCGATACGAATACGGTCACAAAGCTGATTACGACTACGTCCGGCAACATCAAGGTTGAGGGTCTGAAGGACGGCGTCTACTGGCTCAAGGAAACGAAAGCCCCGGCTGAGTACAACAAGGCGGCTGAACCGTTTAAAGTTCAGCTGATTCAGCAAAAGATTGATGGCAAGGGAACTGCGAATCTGGAATGCGGCGACGCTGCAACTGAAATCAAGCATCAGCAGACCGTGAAGGTTGTGAATAATAAGGGAACGATCATTCCGTCTACCGGCGGCATGGGTACCACGGTCTTTATGGTCGCGGGCATCGTCATCATGGCTTGCGCGGTCGTCACGCTGATGCTGCTGCTCAAGCGTCAGAAGAACGGCAGCGAGGGCTGAACCGAATAATCCATTAAAAGAAAAAGCACTTCATCGGGAGGATGAGCTTCCCGAACGGGTGAGGGAGTTTGCATGAAGAAGATACTGCCGATACTGCTGGTCATTGTGATATTCGCCGCGGGCATGGGCGTGATGCTCTATCCGACCATCGCCAACTATGTCAATTCGCGCTCGCAGACGGTCGCCATAGACAACTACGAGGAAGCGATTCGCGCGAACGAAGCCTACTATCAGGAGCTTCTTGCGCAGGCACAGGCGTATAACGAACGGCTGTATCAAAACGGCGGGCTGAGGCTGCTTAACGAAGAGGAAAAGGCGGAGTACGAAGCTCAGCTCAACCTCGGCGGCGACGGCGTGATGGGCTATATCGAAATCCCGCGGCTTGACCTCAAGCTCTCCATCGGACACGGCACGGAGGAAGACGTGCTGCAAAAGATGGTCGGGCATCTGGAAGGAACGTCCCTGCCGGTCGGCGGGGCAAGCTCCCACGCGGTTCTTTCGGCGCATCGCGGTCTGCCGTCGGCGAAGCTCTTCAGCGACCTCGACCTCATGCAGGTCGGCGATCGATTCACCATCCATACCCTCAACCAGACACTGATTTACGAGGTTGACCAGATTACCATCATCCTGCCGGAGGAAATCGAGGCTCTTGCCATCGTCCCCGGCGAGGATCTGGTCACGCTGATGACCTGCACGCCGTATGCAGTCAATACGCATCGGCTGCTGGTCCGCGGCAGGCGCGTGACGGAGGCGGAAGCCGAAGCCACACCTCAGCCGGAACAGAAACAGCCGCTGGATACCCTCCGGCTGATGCAGAATGTCGTGCTGCCGGCGACGGCGGCGGTACTCTTTGTTGTGATGCTCGTGCTGCTTCTGCGGGTTCTCCGGGGCGGCAGGCGAAAGAGATAGGGGAAGGTGACTATGTTGAAAAAGGCAGTAGCGATTTGTACCGCCTTGCTGCTCTGTGCGCTGTGCATAACGGCTCTGGCAGCCAGCGAACATTGCCAACTCACTCTGCTGCTTGCGCTCGGCGAAACGCGCATCCAGGGCGCGGAGTTCACGCTGTACCGCGTGGGCGAAAAGCGTTTGGATCATGGCGTGGTCAGCTTTGCCGCGCTCGCGCCGTATGACGCCGTGTGCAAATCGTTCGACGGGTTGACTGCGTCCCAGAACCGGCAATATGCCCGCCGCTTTGAACAGATGGCTGCCGGTCAGCCCGGCGACGCACAGACGGCGACAAACGCCGCCGGAGAAGCCCGATTCACGAACCTTGAGGAAGGCGTTTATCTGGTCTTGCAGACCGACGCGAAGGGGGCTGCGCAGGCGTTCAGGCCATGTCAGGCGGTATTGATTGCGCTGCCCGCGACCGATCCGGTGAGCGGAGAATGGAAAAACGAGCTGCTGATTGCGCCGAAGGTCGAAACGACGCCTACGCCCGTTCCGACTCCGACCCCGACGGCAACGCCTGACGTGACGCCGACCTCGACCCCGTATCAGGGTGCGACGCCGACGCCTGCGCCGACGGAAACGCCTACGCCTGTGCCGACAGACACGCCGACGCCGACCGAAACGCCTACGCCCACGCCTGTGCCGACAGAGGAGCCGACGCCTACACCGACCCCGAAGCCGACGCCCGTGCCGACGCCGATTCCCGGCAAGGAAATCGACGTTTCCGTGCGCAAGGTCTGGCAGGACAACCGCGACTCCGCGGGCATCCGTCCGCAGGCGATTACCATCAAGCTGTATCGAAAGCTGACGACGGACGCGGAATATCCTGAGCGCGAGCTGGTCTCCGTTGCGATATCCGGTCAGGGCGATGAATGGCGTTTCACCTTCCGCAACATGCCGCGTTTCACGGAAAGCGGCGAGGAATACGAGTACATGGTGCGCGAGGAAGCCGTAACGGGTTACAGCACCATCTATCAGAACAACGCCATCGTCAACGTTCGCGAAACGCCTGTTCCGGGCACGTCGCCTTCCCCGAAGCCGCGAACCACGCCGATTCCCAACGTGACCCCGCGACCGGATAACCCGACCGCGCTGATTTATGTGGACGGCGAGTGGATTTATCTGGACGACTACGGCGTACCGCTCGGCATTCTGCCGCAGACGGGCGACGAAAGCGATCTGCTGCTGTATGCCTGTGTCGGCATGCTGATGCTGGCGAGTGCGGCGGCGATGGGGCTGATGCTTTACCGCAGAAGGAAAGAAGCATAACACGATTCCCAAACAGAGGCTGTTAAGCTGACAAACCTGCGCTTCCCGAATGCCGATTCGCGGAAAGCAGGGGCGGGGCTTGACAGCCTCTTTTGTCTTGCCAAATGTGAGGAATGTGTTGTACAATGAACAGGCGATGTTTAATCAAGGATGGTACGAGCATGAAAAAGAAAAAACCGTTCAGCAGCGTAGAGCGGCTTCTGATTGCCGCGATTGCGCTGTGTCTGGCGATAGCAGGAGCGATGGGCTTCCTTTTCTTTAAGGTGACCTGCGAAAATCGGGAAGCAGAGCAGGAACTGACGCTGATTGAGCAGCAGGCACTGCGCACAGCCGCGTCCCAAACGCCTCAGCCCACGCCGACGGCAGAACTGACGCAGGAAAACGGCACGCCCATTCCGGAAATCACGCCTGAAATCACGCCTGAGGAAATCGAGCCGGAAGAACCGGAGACGTTCGAGCTGGAGGGCGAGGACGTAGAGGAGGAAGACCCGCTGCTGCTGGCAATCCTCTATCAGCAGCAGGAAGCCAACAAGACGCCCAAGCCTGCCGCCGGAACAAAGAGCGCGCCGAAACGCCGAACCTATGCGCAAAAGCTCGCCATCAAAGCCCGCTATGCCGTGCGTGGGGGAACCAAGCAAACGCCTTCTCCCGAAACGGAAGCGACAGCCGAACCGACGACGACCCCGCCGCGCGTAGGGACGACCGTTCAGCGCGACGTTCGCTACAGCGTGGATTTCGATAACTTGCATGAAATGAACGAGGAAATCGTCGCATGGATTTTGCAGGAGGGAACGGAAATCAACTTCCCCGTCGTTCAGCACAGCAATAACGAGTATTACTTGACCCATCTCTATACCGGAACCCGAAACAAGACCGGAACGATTTTCGAGGATTGCGGAAATTCGCCGCTCTTTACCGATATGTGTACCTATCTGTACGGTCACAATCGGAAAAACGGCGCGATGTTTGCGAGCCTGCCGAACTATATGGAATACGACTATTGGCAGGGACACCCGACCATGCTGCTCATCACGCCGTATGAGGATTACGAAATCGAGGTCTTTGCCTGCGTGCGCGAATCCGCCGCGCAGGAGCAGACATGGCGCATTAAGCAGTTCTCGCGGCGAAGCGAATACGACGAATTTGTCAGCAGTATTTTGGAAAGAACGTCGCTGGACACGGGCATCATCCCGCAGTGGGGCGACCAGCTGCTTGCGCTGTGTACCTGCACGAACGACGCGAAGGACGACCGATACATCGTCTTTGCGCGGATGAACCCCATCGAATACTCGACCGAGAGCGGAATCTCCATCACCAAGATGCAGATGGATGCTCTGGAAGGCACGAGCCGCTTGGTGAACGTGCCGGGGCGCGGCATGATGCAGTATTACGCGCAGAACGATCCCGTCTGGGCGAAAATGGTCTACGAGCCGAAGGGAACGACAACATACCGCCCGTTCGGTCAGGGCGGATGCGGCCCGACGAGCATGGCGATGGCGATCGCGAACCTTGTGCCGATGGAGAGCATGGGCGGCATTTCGGCGTATGCGCGCACGGAAAGCGGATTCACGTTCTGCCGCTGCTCGGTCAACCGATATTACTGCGACCGGACGCATGCGCAGTATAAGCTGACGACGGCGTGGGAGTTCAAGCATTATCTGCCGGTCGTTCTGGCGAACTTTGCGACGGGCAACAACAGCTGGAACGAGAAATCCCGCACGGAAAACCGCGGCACAGGCACGGCGTTTATGCTGCGCGCGGCGGAAGCCTACGGGCTGGAGTTCACGGTCAGCAAGAGCGGCGAGGAAGCGATTGCGGCGCTCAAGCGCGGCGCGATGGTCGTCGCTTCCACCGGCGGCACGGAAAGCCCGTTTACCGGCGGCGGTCACTATCTGACGCTGGCGCACGCGGACAACACCTATCTGTACATCATGGATCCGTATCTCAAGAGCGATTACAGCAAGACGGACAAGCGGCATCTGCTGACGCAGATTCAGCCGGGGCTGCTTCGCGCGCGTGTCGAGGATATGGATCAACTGCTGCTGTATACGTTCTATATCGTTGAAAACCCGATGCTGAGGTAAGAAATAAGGCTGTCAGGCGAACCTGACAGCCTTTTCTATATGCGGTTTTATGGCTCCGGCAGAGCTGTGCGTCACGCTGCTTTTTTCAGCGCGGATTTCAGCCTTGCGATGCCGACGATATCGGCGATGAACCAGCCGATGGGGATGGACAGCCAGATGGCAGTCACGCCGAACTGCGGCGCAAAGGCATAGGCGAGCACCACGCGCAAGCCCAGCGAAATCACCGTCAGCACGACGGACATACCCGCCTGCTCCAGACCGCGATAGATGGCGTAGAGCAAAAACAGCATGCCGATGCCGACGTAGAACACGCCCTCTACGCGCAGATAATGCACGCCGATATCCAGAATCGCGCTTTCGCCCGGGTCAATGAAAATGGTCAGCAGAGGACGGGCAAAGACGAATACCAGCGCGGACACGACGGCACAGAAACTCAGGGAAAGAAGAACGGCTTCCCGAATGCCCTGCCTGACGCGGTCGGGCTTGCCCGCACCGGTGTTCTGCGCGACAAAGGTCGCAAAGCCGTTGGCGAAATCCTGCGCGGGGGAATAGGCGAACGAGTCGATCTTGACGCCTGCAGCGAAAGCCGCCATCGTTGCGATGCCGAAACTGTTGACAAGACTCTGGATCATCAGAATGCCGAAATTCATGATGGACTGCTGCACGCTGGTTAGGACGCTGACGCTGGCGATGCGCGAAAGGAGCGGCTTGCTGAACCGTATGTGTTCCCGTTTTGGGCGAAGCTCAGGCAGACGCAGAAGGAAATACAGCCCAATGCCCAGCGCAGAGAGAATCTGCGCGACCACCGTCGCCCATGCCGCGCCGGAAACGCCCCACTTAAACACGAGGACAAACACCAGATCGAGCGCGATGTTGACGACGGTAGAAACCAGCAGGAAGAGCAGCGGGGCGAGCGAATTGCCGACGCTGCGCAGAACCGCGGCGAAGAAGTTATACAGGAACGTGAAGAAGATGCCCGAAAAGACGACGGACAGATACGCCGTGATATCCGGAATGGCTTCCTGCGGCACGCGAAGAAGCGAGAGGAAGGCGTTGAGCAGCGCGTAGCTGGCTGCCGTCAGGGCGAGAGAGAGAATGGCGATAAAGACGAACGCATTGGCAATGGCGGTTTTCAGGCGCTCGCGGCTGCCTTCGCCATAGAGCTGGCTGAATACGACGCCGCTGCCCATGCACAGCCCGAGGACAAGGCTGGTCAGCAGCACCATCAGCGAAAATGCGCTTCCGACGGCGGCGAGGGCAACATTGCCTAAAAAGCGTCCGACAATCAGCGTGTCGGCGATGTTATAAAACTGCTGGAGAAGATTGCCCGCGATGAGTGGAAGGCTGAAACGAATCAGCCCGCCGCGGATAGAACCCTGTGTCAGATCCCGCTGCATGAAAAAACTCCTTTGCATAATCAAGATAGCGAGGTTTTGCTTTACAGTGTTTTGAACCGATGTTTTTCGGAAAGAAACGATTCGAAGAAATATTATACTGCAAAACAGGGGACGAGAGAAGGGCGAATGGATATTTTGCGGAAAAGATTTGACGGATGAGGGCGTATGCTGTACAATAGGCGCAAAACAGAAGGAAATGAGGATGATGACGGTGAATGTGAAGGCGGTCATTTGGGATTTGGACGGAACGCTGCTCAATACGCTCGAGGATTTGGCGGCAAGCACGAACGCGGCACTTGCATCCTGCGGCATGCCGACGCACACGGTGGACGAGGTGCGTATGTTTGTCGGCAACGGCATCGGCAAGCTGATGGAGCGTGCCGTCCCGCAGGGACGGGAGAATCCGCTGTTTCAAAAGGCATATGACGCGTTTGTCGCGCATTACGGTGCGCACAGCCGCGACCATACGAAGCCCTATGACGGCGTGATGGAGCTGCTCGACGCGCTGAGCGCAAAGGGCGTGAAGCTCGCCATCGTATCCAATAAGATTGACTTTGCTGTCAAGGAACTGAGCCGCGATTACTTCCCCGGCAGGATGCAGGTTGCGGTGGGCGATGACCCGAGCCGCAGACGCAAGCCCGCGCCGGACAGCGTGCTGGAAGCAATGCGGCAGATGGGCGTCACGCGGGAGGAAACCGTCTACGTCGGCGATTCGGATGTGGACGTGGAAACGGCACGCAACGCGGGCGTGACCTGCTGCGCGGTGAGCTGGGGCTTCCGTTCGGTTCAGTGCCTGAAGGACGCGGGCGCGACGCACATCGCCGCGACGCCGAAAGAGCTGCTGGCGATGCTGGAGGCCCTGTGAAAAACAACTATCACGCGGTGCTTGTGCTGGGACTTGAACTGAACCCGGACGACAGCGCGACGTCTGAGCTGGAAGCGCGTTTGCAGACCGCGGCAGAGGTCTGGCGGAGGATGGACGCGGACTGCGGAAAAATTGTGCTGTGCGGCGGCGTTCAGCCCGGGCATCATACGGCGGAAGCGGACGTGATGGCAAAATGGCTCAGGCAGGCAGGCGTTCCGGAAGAGCGAATCATCTTGGAAAGGCAGTCGCAGGACACGATGGGCAACTGCCGCTGTGCGGCAAGGCTGCTCGGCGGGGCAGAAGGAAAGCGCGTGCTGGTCGTGACGAGCGACTATCATCTGCCGCGGGCGGTGATGACGGCGCGGCGCGTCGGCTTTCGGGCGGACGGGGCGGCAGCAAAAACCACAGGTAAGGCAAAAAAGATGCTTATGGAAGCCTGCTATGTCCTCGATTTGCTTCTGGGATGGCAGGATGAGGGAAAGTGCCGCCCGGCATGGACGTATGCGCTTTTTGGCATGGCCTTTGGGAAAGACGAGGCGGAAGACAAAAGAAAAAAGCCGGTTTAAACTGTATGCGAAAAGTGGCTTGACAGGTCTGTGTCACATGGATATAATAAAGGCAACTGAATAGCAAGACCTTTGAGAGATCTTCAGGGCAGGGTGCAAGTCCCTACCGGCGGTACAGCCCGCGAGCCGCAGAGCGGTTGATTCGGTGAAACTCCGAAGCCGACAGTATAGTCTGGATGGAAGAAGCGTTCATCTCCTTTTTGATGCTGAATTTTCAGCCCCTGATCGCTCAGCTTTCAGGGGCTTGTTTTTCGGAAATCAAAAGCGCGAAAGCGCAAAAGGAGTTTTTTACCATGGCAGATACGAGAAAGAAAAATGACACCCTGTTCATCATGACCCGCTGCGGCATCCTTGCGGCGATGGCGGTCATCCTGTATTACATCGAGATTCCGGTCGTCGCGTTTTACAAGCTGGATCTCTCGACGCTCCCGGCGATTCTGGCGGGCTTTGCGATGGGTCCGATTCCGGGCGTGGCGGTCGTTGTCATCAAGAACTTGGTTCACATGCTCGGCACGAGCACGGCGTGCGTCGGCGAGCTGGCGGACATCATCATGTCCAGCTGCTTCATCATTCCGGCGAGCCTGATCTACCGCAGCCACAAGAACAAGAAGGGCGCGGCGGTTTCCATGCTGGTCGGCACGGTGCTGATGACGATTGCGGGCGTGCTGGTCAACTACTTCATCCTGATTCCTGCGTATCAGACGCTGATGAACCTGCCGCTGGAGGTCATCGTCGGCATGGGCACGAAGGTTTGGAGCTACATCGACAACACGGTGAAGCTGGTCGTGTTTATCACCGCTCCGTTCAACATTCTCAAGGGCGCGGTGCTCAGCGTGGTGACGTACCTGCTGTATAAACGTGTTTCTCCGCTGCTTCACCAGAAGAGCGCGAGATAAAAAAGTATAGGTGAGAGATTTGCTGGATATCCTTTGCGAAAACGAAAGACAGATGCAGCGCCTGGGCTATTGCCTTGGCGCTTGCCTGCGTGTAGGCGACGTGGTTCTGCTGACGGGCGAGATGGGCGCGGGCAAGAGCGTATTGACCCGGGCGGCGGCGCGTGCGCTGGGCGTACAGGGCGCTGTGCCCAGCCCGACGTTCACCATCCTCAACATTCACGAGGGGCGGGCGATGAAGCTCTACCACTTCGACCTGTATCGCCTGGCGGACGCGGATGAGCTTTACGGCATGGGGCTTGACGAATATATCCCGTCGGAGGACGGCGCAAGCCTGATTGAATGGCCGCAGATGGCGCAGGAAGCCATGCCGGAGGACGCGCTGCATGTGGATATCGTTTATGCGCAGGACGGCACGGCGCGTGTGGCGACGCTGACGCCCGGCGGAGCGTTTGACGAAGAGAGAATCGACGAAATCAAGCGGAAGCTGGAGGAAATTCATGAATATCCTGATGATTGATACATCCGGCCCGGCGTGCGGCGTGGCGATCATGCGCGATGGCAGGCTGATTTATGAGGCGGAGCTGGTCAACAAGCAGACGCACAGTCAGCGCGTTATGCCGATGGCAGATGCGGCATTGGCGATGAGCGACATGACGACGGCGGATATCGACGTATTCGGCGCGGTCACGGGCCCCGGATCGTTCACAGGCGTGCGCATCGGCGTTTCGACAGTCAAGGCGCTGGCGCACGCGGCGGGCAAGCCCTGCGTGGCGGTTGATGCGCTGGAAGCACTGGCGGCGAACGTGACGGCGTTTGACGGCGTGGTCTGCCCGATTCTCGATGCGCGTGCCCAGCAGGTCTACGGCGCGATTTTCAAAAACGGAGAGCGCGTGCTGGAGGATACGGTGGAGAAGCTGGCGCTTTTCCTTGACCGCGTGGAAGCGACGGGCGAGGACGCGCTGTTCCTCGGCGACGGCGCACCGGGATTTGAAAACGCCATTCGCGAACGTCTGGGCGAAAAGGCGCATTTCGTTTCCGCTCAGCATATGGGTCTGCGCGCGGGAAGTGCCTGTGCGCTGGCGGCAAAGCGGCTGGAAGCGGGCGAGGAGCCGCTCAGCTATCTGACGCTGCTTCCGCTGTATCTGCGTGCGCCGCAGGCGGAGAGAGAGCGTGCGGCGCGGGAGGCGGCGAAGCATGAGTGAGCCGATGATCCGCCCGATTCGCGAGGAGGACGTATCGCAGATTCACGAAATCGAAAAGGCTTGCTTTGCGATGCCGTGGTCGGAGGAATCCATCCTGCACGATGTGAAGGAAAACGTCGTGGCACGCTGGCTGGTTTTGGATGACGGAGAGGGCAATGTGCTTGCCTATGCGGGCATGTGGTTCGTGCTGGACGAGGCGCATGTATGCAACGTTGCCGTTCGACCGGACTGCCGCGGCAGGGGATACGGCAAGCGCATCTTTCAGGCTCTGATTGACCTTGCAATGGAAAATTCGATGGCGATGATTACGCTGGAGGTTCGCAGGAGCAACGTGGTCGCGCAGAATCTCTATCACGCCTGCGGCATGCTCGACGTAGGATATCGCAAGCGGTATTATGAGGATAATAAAGAGGACGCGCTCATCATGTACCGCGATTTCGTCTATCCTGAAGACGGCGAAAAGCAGGCGTAAATCATACAGAGGGCATACAATTCGGAGGACAAGAGCTGTCAATCGGCACTGCCCTCTTTTCTTTTGGCGAAAAATGGAGTACAATATTAGAATCCGGAATCATGGGGATGACTAGATTAGGAATAGGGGCGAAGGAATGCAGCTTGACATTCGCGGAACGACGGTCGATGTGACGGTAAGCGGAGAAAAGGGGCGCGGCGTATTGCTGCTGCACGGATTCATGTGTTCGGCGCAGATGATGAGCAGCGTGCAATCGGCGTTAAGCGGACAGATGCGCGTGGCGGCTGTTGATTTTCCCGGACACGGGAAAAACGGAAAGAGCGCGCCGCCGCCGAAGCCTTGGGGCGTACCGGATTACATGGAGATGACCGCGGAGATTATCCGCAGGCTGAATTTGGCGCCGTGCGACATCGTCGCCCATTCCTTCGGCGCGAGGGTTGCGATTCTTCTGGCGGCAACCTATCCCGAACTGGTCGGGCGCATGATTCTGACCGGAGCGGCGGGCATCAAAAAGCCGAAGACCGGCGGGGCAAGCATGAAGCAGAAGCTGTATAAAGGGCTTCGCGGCGCAGTCAACCTGATGGATAAGACCCACCTGTTCGGAAGTCTGCCGGAAAAGGGGCGCGAGGCTCTCGTGCAGCGGTTCGGCTCGGCAGATTACAAGGCTCTTTCGCCGGAGATGCGCAAGACGTTCGTCAAGATTATTTCGCAGGATTTGACGGACGAACTGCCGCACATCAAGGCGCCGACGCTGCTCTACTGGGGCGAGGACGACACGGAAACGCCGCTCTGGATGGGCAAGATGATGGAAGAAAAGATTCCCGATGCGGGGCTGGTTGTGGAGAAGGGCGCAGGTCACTTCGCCTATCTGGAACAGAATCAGCGTTTTTTGCGCATCGTGAAAAATTTCCTGCTGGAGGGTAGAGCGTGAGATTTCTTTTGATGATATTGCAGGCGGTTGCGCTGGGCTGTGCGAGCGCAGCGGCAGGTCGGCGCGTCATGCACTATTTGCAGCTGGAGAGCTATCAGCTGCCGGGCTATGTAAAAAGCGTGAAGCGCAACGCGGCGCGCGCATTCCTTCCGTCGGTCGCGATGGCGGCGGCAGGCATGGCGGCACTCGTCGTGAGCGGGCTGTCGGGGCTGGCTTTGCTGCTGGAAGCTCTGATGGCGCTGCTGCTGGTCGTGCGGGCGAGTCGGGAGAAGGCAAAGAAGCCCTTCGTCGTGACCGAGCGCGTCAAGCGGCTGATTGCAATCCATGCCGCGGTGAACACGCTGCTGGCGTTCATCCTGCTGTGGATTTCGCCCGTGCTGGCGTATCTGCTTCCGGCGTTTGAGCCGGTGCTGCTGATGCTGGCGGCGGTGATTGCCGCGCCGCTGGAAAAGCACATCGCAAACCAGTTCGTCAAGGACGCGCAGGCGCGGCTTGACGCGATGCCGAGCCTGATTAAAATCGGCATCACGGGCAGCTACGGCAAGACGAGCACGAAGTTTTTGCTCAGGGACATTCTGTCGGTGAAATACAGCGTGCTGGCGACGCCGTCGAGCTTTAACACGACGATGGGCGTGACCCGTGTCATCCGTGAGCAGTTGACGCCCGCGCATCAGGTGTTCATCGCCGAGATGGGTGCGCGGCATGTGGGGGACATCAAGGAGCTGGTCGAGCTGGTTCATCCGTCGATGGGACTCATCACATCGGTCGGACCTCAGCATCTGGACACGTTCGGAACGATCGAGCGCGTGCGCGATACGAAATATGAGCTGATCGACGGATTGCCCAAGGACGGAACGGCGATTTTCGCACGGGACGGCGCAATCTGCGAGGAGCTTTACGCCAGATGCCCGCTGGAACACAAGTATATGCCGGGCATGCTGGTCGATGCGAAGGAGATTGCCAGCGGCCCGTGGGGAACGCGGTTCACGCTTGTGGACACTCGGACGGGGGAGCAGGCTCCCTGTCAGACGAGGCTGCTGGGCGAACACTCCATCTCCAACCTGCTGCTGTGCTGCACGGCGGCGCGCGCGCTGGGGATGACGCTGGAGGAAATCGCGCTGGGCGTATCGCACTGTCAGCCGGTCGAGCATCGGCTTGAGCTGCTGGACGGCGGCGCGGGCATCAGCATCATCGACGATGCGTTTAACGCGAATCCGGTCGGCGCACAATGCGCATTGCGCGTCATCGCGGGCTTCCCGGGACGGAGAATCATCATCACGCCGGGCATGGTTGAGCTGGGCGGCGAGGAAGCCGCCTTCAACCGAAAGTTTGGCGAACAGATGGCAAAGAGCGTGGATGTCGCGATTCTGGTTGGCAAAAAGCATACACAGCCCATTGTCGAGGGCTTGAAAAACGCGGGATTTCCGCAGGAAAACATACATGTGGTGGGCAATTTGGAAGAAAGCACGACGCTGCTTCATTCGATCATGAAAGCGGGCGATGTGGTGCTTTACGAAAACGATCTGCCGGATAATTACAGCGAGTGAGGAGCGTGTGAATAGATGGGTAAAATGAATATTGCGGTTTTCTTCGGTTCGCGTAGCTGCGAGCATGATGTGTCGATCGTGTCGGCGCTTCAGCTGATCGAGGCGGCGAAGGCGGCGGGCTTCAACGTGACGCCGGTCTACATTTCCCGCGACGGATTGTGGTATACGGGCGAGCCGCTGGAGCAGATCGAGACGTTCCGCGACTTTAACCCGATGACCAAGGGCATTACGCGTGTAACGCTCGATGTGACCGCGAACGCGGGCGACCTGTGGGCTTGGCCGCCGCAGAGAGCCGGTCTGTTTGCGAAAGTGCCGACGCCGGTTGCGCATATCGACTGCGCGATTCCGGTTTTCCACGGCTGGCATGGCGAGGACGGCACCATTCAGGGTCTGTTTGAAATGGCGAACATCCCGTATGCGTCCACGGGCGTGCTGGGCTCTGCCATCGGCATGGATAAGATTGCGATGAAGCTGCTGCTGCGCGGCGCGGGCTATCCGGTGCTGGACTTCGTATGGTTTACGCGTGAGCAGATTAAAAAAGACCGCAAAGCGGTCGTTGCACGTGTCGAGAAGGAGATCAAGTATCCGGCGTTCATCAAGCCGGCGGCGCTGGGCTCTTCCATCGGCGTTTCCCGTGCGAAAAACCGCGACGAGCTGGAGCGCGCGCTGGAGGTTGCCGCGTCCTATGACCGCCGCGTCCTCGTAGAGGTCGGCGTGGTGCATCCGGTTGAGATCAACTGCGCGGCGCTGGGCTATGGCGAAGAGGTGCAGACCTCGGTCTGTGAGATGCCGATTCCGTCGAGCAACGACACGTTCCTGGATTTCTGGCAGAAGTATCTGCGCAACGCAAGCACGAAGGGCGAGGAGAGCCGCGGCATGAAGTCGCTCAGCCGCGCCGTGCCTGCGCCGATCGGCGAGGAGCTGACCAAGAGAATCCAGACGATGACCGCGGAAATCTTCAAGCTGATGGACTGCTGCGGAACGATTCGTGTGGACTATATTCTGGATCAGAACGACGTGCTGTTTGTCAACGAGCCGAATACGATCCCCGGCTCTCTGGCGTTCTATCTCTGGAAGGCGTGCGGGCTGGATTTCCCGAAGCTGGTGGAGAAGATGGTCGAGGACGCGCTGCGCAAGCATGCTGACAAGAACAGCAGCGTATTTGCCTACGATTCCAGCATCCTCAAGAAGGTTGCTTCCGGCAGCAAGGGCGCGAAGCGATAAGAGAGAGGGGGGACGTTTTGGGGCTTTGCCCCAAACCCTATAAGGGCGTTGCCCTTAACCTGCAAGGGGACATTGTCCCCTTGACCCCATCTTTGCTTTGCTGCGCAAAGCATGAAGATAACAGACTATGGATATGATCCTGTATCACGAAGTGATACAGGGAGAGAGAGTACAGGGAACTATGTTCCCTGCTGGGGTTTAGAGCTTTGCTCAAGCCCTGTAAGGGTGCGGCTCTTAACCTGCAAGGGGACATTGACCCCTTGACCCCATCTTTGCTTTGCTGCGCAAAGCATGAGGATAACAGACTATGGATATGATCCTGTATCACGAAGTGATGCAGGGAGAAAGGGTGCAGGGAACCATGTTCCCTGCTGGGGTTTGGGGCAAAGCCCCAAAAACGTCCCCCTCTTAATATCCCAAGTCTTCGTCAATGAGGAGAACTTTGGTCGTCTTTCCGCCGGGCGCAAGCTCGAACGATGCGACAATGTGGCACATGGGGCTCATGCACTGCGCCGGGTTGCAGGAACCGCTTTCGGCACAGGGCGTATTTAACCCCTGACGGCGGGCGTTGAGCGGGCAGGCGATTTCCTTGATGCGCTTGACCGCCTGCGCATAGCCGCCGCTGACCAGCTTGTTTCTGCCGACGACGACGTAGACCGTCGAAGGCCCGTAGCACATCGCCGCGACGCGGTTGCCGTTGCCGTCGATCTGCACGAGCAGACCATCCTGCGTCAGCGCGTTGGCAGAACAGATGTATACCTGCGCATTCATCGCTCGATGAAGCAGCGCGGGACGCTCGGCAGGCGCGGCTTCCCAATGCCAGAGAACCTCATGACCGTTTTCGCGCAGGAGCTGAGCCAGCCCCATCTGCTGACAGGTGGCACTGCCGCCGAACGCAACGGATGCGCCGTCGGGCATGTCCGACAGGATGAACGCGGCGGCTTCCTGCGCGGTTTTGAAAACGGCGGCTTTGAAATGACGCCGTTCCAGCGCGGCAGCGGTTTTTTCAAGCATTTCCATCATAGAACATTCCTCCCTGTTTTGAATTCGACAGCTTTATTATATCAGTCGGCAGGAGAGGAGAAAAGCACTTTTTGAGGTGAGCGCGTTGCTGGACGAATGGTTTGAGAAAAAAGTGGACGAGGCTTGCGAAGCCATCCCCGCCTATGCCAATCCGCGCAAAATCCGTCTGGCAAGCTCTGCTGTGGGCTGGCGGCTGTATCTCTACGGGAGCAGCATGAAACGCGCAGTCATGAGCGCGCTCGTTCATATCCGATCTGAGGACGACATGAACCTCTTTATGAGGGAAACGGCAGAGAAGAGCGACGACATGATGGTGCGTGCCTCCGCCTTTTTTAAGGAGAAGGCGCGGCTGCTTGCCGTGCTGGATGACGCGGGGATGCGCCTTCGATTCGCGACGACGCTGTTTTTGTTCGGGCTGGCGGCGCTGGGCACGCTGGCGGTCGGCGGGCGGGAGATGGCACTGTGTGCCTTGATGGTCTGCCTGATGCTTCTGTCGGCGGCGATGGAGCTGGGCTATGAGCCGATCTGCGGAGGCATCCGGCAGCGGTATTTGTTTTCGGTCTGCCTGCGAACGCTGGCGCTGTCCATTCCGCTGGCGGATTATTTCCCGCGGTACATCGCTTACGGCGTGATGAGCAATATCGTGCTGCAATGCGCGATGCTGGTGATGATTGGCGCACATCTGGCGTTGTTCTGCGCGCTCATTTTATTTAACAGACGGCAGCCTATCCTGCTCCGCCTGCTCAGCGGTGCGCTGGGCATTGTGCCGTCGCTGACGGCGGCGACCGCTGCCGCGCTGGCGGCGGCAGGATTCGCACAGGGGCAGGCAGCGGCGGGCATCCTGCGCGCGGCAGGAGCGTTGTTCGCCTTTTTCGGTCATCAGCTGATGGAGGTGACCGCGCTGGGCGGTATTCGGCTGAAATATGAAAGTGTATGGGAATGGCTGCTGATTTGCGGCGGCTCGATGCTGATGATGACTGGCGCGTGGATGAGTGCCGCGCCGATTTGACCTGAAACGGAGGATATCAATTTGCAAAGCGAACGCATGGATAAGATTCGCAATTTCTGCATTATCGCGCATATCGACCACGGCAAATCCACGCTGGCGGACAGACTGCTGGAAAAGACCGGCGTTTTTGAAAAGCGTGAAATGGTCGAGCAGGTGCTTGACTCGATGGAGCTGGAGCGCGAGCGCGGCATCACCATCAAGAGCAAAGCCGTTCACATGAAGTATAAGGCGCAGGACGGAGAAACATACACGCTGAACCTCATCGACACCCCCGGTCACGTGGACTTTACCTATGAGGTTTCCCGTGCGCTGGCGGCATGCGAGGGCGCGCTGCTCGTCGTGGATGCGACGCAGGGCGTTGAGGCGCAGACGCTGGCAAACGTCTATATGGCACTGGATCATGACTTGGAAATCGTTCCGGTCATCAACAAAATCGACCTGCCCAGCGCGCGTCCGGATGAGGTGCGCACGGAGATCGAGGATGTTATCGGTCTGGATGCGTCCGAAGCACCGCTCATCAGCGCAAAGGTCGGTATTGGCATCGACGACGTATTGGAGAGCGTGGTCAGGATGATGCCCGCGCCGACAGGCGACGAAAACGCGCCTTTGCAGGCACTCATTTTCGACTCGTTCTATGACAATTACCGCGGCGCAATCTGCTTTGTGCGCATTGTGTCCGGCACGGTTCGCGCGGGCATGACCATCCGAATGATGAACACCGGCGCGAAGTTTGACGTGGTAGAGGTCGGCGTGCGCAGCCCGGGCTATGATCCGGTCGATACGCTGCGGGCAGGTGATGTCGGCTATATTGCCGCATCCATCAAAGACCTGCACGACACACGCGTGGGCGATACCATTACGGACGATGCCAATCCGGCGGCGGAGGAGCTGCCCGGCTACCGTCAGGTGAACCCGATGGTCTTCTGCGGCATTTATCCGGCGGACGGCGCGGACTACGAGAGCCTGAAGGATGCGCTGGAAAAGCTTCAGCTCAACGATGCTTCGCTGACCTATGACCCGGAAACGAGCCAGGCGCTCGGATTCGGCTTCCGCTGCGGCTTCCTCGGCTTGCTGCATATGGAAATCATTCAGGAAAGACTGGAACGCGAGTTTGACCTCGACCTCATCACGACCGCGCCGAGCGTTATCTTCAAGGTATACAAGACGGACGGTTCGGAGGTCGATGTGGATAACCCGTCGAACCTGCCGCCGATCAGCGTCATCGAGCATATGGAAGAGCCGTTTGTCAAGGCGAGCATCCACACGCCGCAGGAATATGTCGGCGCACTGATGGAGGTCTGCCAGAACAAGCGCGGCGTATTCAAGGACATGGTGTATGAAGGACAGCGCGTCTGCCTGCATTACGAAATGCCGCTGGCGGAAATCATCTTCGATTTCTTTGACCAGATTAAGAGCCGGAGCCGCGGCTACGCGAGCTATGACTATGAGCTGTGCGGCTATCAGGAGAGCGATTTGGTGAAGCTGGATATCCTGCTCAACGGCGATCCCTGCGACGCGCTGTCGATGATCGTGCATCGCGACCGTGCGTATGCGCGTGGACGCTGCATCGCCGAGAAGCTCAAGGACGTCATTCCGCGCCAGATGTTCGAAATTCCGATTCAGGCTGCCATCGGCGGCAAGGTCATTGCGCGAGAAACGGTGAAGGCGATGCGCAAGGACGTGCTGGCAAAGTGCTATGGCGGCGACATCAGCCGCAAGCGCAAGCTGCTTGAAAAGCAGAAGGAAGGCAAGAAGCGCATGCGCCAGCTGGGCAGCGTACAGGTGCCGAGCGAAGCGTTCATGGCTGTGCTGAAGATGGATGAATAAAGAAGGACGCCGGAAAATATTTTGCCGGGCATGAGGCAAAGTGTTCAAGGAAGGGCAAAATGGAAGCGATTTCGATTTATATCCATATTCCGATGTGCGTCAAAAAGTGTGCGTATTGCGATTTTACGTCTTTCTCTGGAAGGATGAATCAGCGGGATGCGTATACGGATGCCGTCTGCCGCGAGATGCGCGAGCAGGCGGCTTTTTTCGGTGCGCAGAGGGTAAATACCGTGTTTTTCGGTGGGGGAACGCCGACGTTGATGACCGGCGGACAGATTCGGCAGATGATGGACACGCTGAGGGCACGCTTTGACCTTGCACCGGATGCGGAAATCACGATGGAGGGCAACCCGGGGACGCTGAGCGCGGAGAATCTGGAGGCGTACCGCGCGGCGGGCGTAAACCGGCTGTCGCTGGGCGTTCAGAGCATGGACGACGGGCTGCTGGCGGGCATCGGGCGCATCCATACGGCGGCGCAGGTCAGGCAGGCGGTCAGACAGGCGAGGGACGCCGGATTTGAAAACCTGAACCTTGACCTGATGCTCGGTCTGCCGGGGCAGACGACAGCGCAATGGCGGGATACGCTCGGTCAGGCAATCGCGCTTGAGCCGGAGCATCTGAGCTGCTACAGCCTGATTTTAGAAGAAGGAACGCCGCTGTATCGGCAGGCGGAGGACGGAACATGCGCGCCCCTGCCGGACGAGGACGCGCTCTGCGAGATGGACGACTGCACGGAAGAGATGATGCGGCAGGCGGGCTATACGCGGTATGAGGTATCCAATTACGCCAAAGCGGGGAAGGAATGCCGCCACAACATCGTATATTGGGAATGCATGCCGTATCTGGGCATCGGCTGCGCGGCGCACAGCGACATGGACGGCAGACGGTTTTATAATCCGGAGGACTGGGAAGGTTATCTTCACGCCGTCGGGCAGAAGGAAAGAACGGCTGAGGGCGGCGGCTCGCGGGAAGAACGGATGTTTGAGCGCGTGATGATGGGTCTGAGGATGATTCGCGGGATGGATGAAGGGCGGTTTGAGCGGGATTTCCATGTGCGTCCGGAGGAAGTTTGGAAGAAGACCATTCCGAAGCTGAAAGAAGAAAAACTGATGGAGAGCGGAAACGGACGGCTGTATCTGACGCGGCGCGGCATGCAGGTGATGAACGCGGTGCTGGTGGAGATGCTGGAAGAGACAGAGGGCTAAACCTGCTTCAAAGATACATTCGGGCGTCCCAAACCGGCATGGGGCGCCCGAATTGTCGTATGGGCTGACTGAACGTTTGAACAAAGGACAGGAAAAGTCAAATTTATCGAAAAAAGTTATGTCAGGGGTGTTGACAAAAACGGCTAAGCGTGGTATCTTTATCACGCTGATTAGCACTCGACAACATTGAGTGCTAACAACAGCGAACGACCGAAAGGAGGAACGCGGGCATGGAGCTCATTGATCGTAAGTATCGCATCTTGCAGGCGATCATTGATGACTATATCCTGACCGCTCTGCCAGTCGGTTCCCGAACGATTTCCCGAAAATACGAACAGAAGCTCTCCTCGGCGACCATCCGAAACGAGATGAGCGACCTGGAAGAGCTTGGCTATCTCGATTCCCCGCATACGTCAGCAGGACGCATCCCGTCGTATAAAGCCTATCGGCTGTATGTCGATCAGATGATTCATCCGATGCCGCTGAGCAGGGAAGAAAGCACATTCATCAAAAGCTGCTTTGACCACAGAATCGGTCAGGTGGAGGAGCTGAGCGCGAGAATCGCCAAGGCGTTATCGAGCATGACGCATTATACGACCGCCGTGCTGACAAGAGCGCCGCAGGAGGATCAAATGCTCAGCCACTTGCAGCTGGTGCCGATTTCGGACAGACGGCTGCTGCTGGTGCTGGTGACCAAAAGCGGCGCGGTTCGCCAAAGCGTCTTAGACCTTGACAAGCCGATTGCGCCGGATGCGCTCTATACGGTATCCCGCATCATTTCAAGTGAGCTGGAGGGATGCCCGATGAGCCGCCTGCCCGCGGAGCTGACCCGCCTTGCACAGGGCGGCGAGGAAGATATGCGGACGCTGCTGGGCGCAATCGCCGCACAGCCGCCCGAAGCGGACGGCGGAGTTGGTTCGCTGGTCGTCGGCGGACGCTCGAACCTGCTGAGCTTTCCGGAGTATTCCGATGTGGACAGAGCCAAGGAACTGCTCAGCGTGCTTGAAACGCGGGAAAAGGTCGTTTCCCTTCTCTCCCAGCAGGGGGAGATGGAGATTTCCGTCAGAATCGGTCCGGAAACGGGCATGGAGGAAACGAAGGATTGTTCCATCGTGACGGCGAGCTACCGCCTGAGCGACGGAACGGTCAACACGATTGGCTTGATTGGTCCGACCCGAATGCAGTACGGCAAAGTGCTTTCCGTACTCGGCGAAGTCGGCAAGTCGATCACGGAGCTGCTTGACGGGCAGAATGAAAACCATGAAAAACAAGAAAAATAAGAAAAACAAAACCCAGAGGGAGCAGAAGGAGCGCACGATTGGCGCGCGCTTCAAGGAAGCTGCCGAGGGCTTTAAGGAAAGGGCGAAGAGCATGACGAGCGAAGAGCAGGCGAAGCAGACGCAGGAGTCTGAACAGCCGGAAAACCAGCAGCCTGAACAGGAGGCATGCGAGGTCGATATCAAAGCTTTGCAGGAAGAGCTTGAAAAAGCAAAGGCGCAGAGCGATGAATACCTCGATCTGGCGCAGCGCAAGCAGGCGGAATTCGCCAACTACCGCCGCCGCACGGAGGGCATTCGGGCAGAGGCCTACGACGACGGACGCAGGGAAGCAATCAGCCAGCTGCTGCCGGTAGTTGACAACCTCGAACGCGCGCTTGCCGCCGCGGGCGAGGAAGGAAACGCGCTGAAGAGCGGCGTGGAGATGGTGCTTCGCCAGACCCGCGATGCGCTCACCAAGATGGGCGTGGAAGAAATCGACCCGCAGGGACAGCCGTTTGATGCGGAGCTGATGAACGCCGTGATGCAGGGTTCTGCCGATGAAGGCGAACCGGGCACGGTCTGCATGGTTCTGCAGAAGGGCTACAAGCTCGGCGAGCGCGTGATTCGTCACGCGATGGTTAAAGTGGTTGCGGGCTGAGCCCGTTTCCCCCGGCAGAATGCCGGCTGCATGACGGATGACACCATGCGGAATAGATAAAATTCAATTTCCCAAACTTTTTTCTCAATCGAGAACAGGAGGATACATATATGAGCAAGATTATCGGTATTGACCTTGGTACCACCAATAGCTGTGTCGCCGTTATGGAAGGCGGCGAACCCGTTGTTATCCCGAACGCTGAAGGCGCGCGCACCACGCCGTCCGTTGTCGCGTTCACCAAGACCGGCGAGCGTCTGGTCGGTCAGGTTGCAAAGCGTCAGGCTGTGACCAATCCGGACCGCACCATCATCTCCATCAAGCGTGACATGGGCACCGACCGCCGCATCAGCATCGACGGCAAGGACTACACGCCGCAGGACATCAGCGCGATGATCCTGATGAAGCTGAAGGCGGATGCCGAGGCTTATCTGGGCGAAACCGTGACGCAGGCGGTCATCACCGTTCCGGCGTACTTCTCTGACAGCCAGCGTCAGGCGACCAAGGACGCGGGCCGTATCGCGGGTCTTGAAGTCCTGCGTATCATCAACGAGCCGACTGCGGCTGCTCTGGCTTACGGCCTTGACAAGGATGATTCCCACAAGATTCTGGTTTACGACCTTGGCGGCGGCACGTTCGATGTCAGCCTGCTGGAGATTGGCGACGGCGTCTTTGAGGTTCTTGCCACCAACGGCAACACTCATCTGGGCGGCGATGACTTCGACCAGCGCATCATCGATTACCTCGCGGCGGAATTCAAGAAGGAAAACAACATCGACCTGAAGGCTGACCGTATGGCGCTGCAGCGCTTGAAGGAAGCGGCTGAGAAGGCGAAGATTGAGCTTTCCGGCGTGATGAGCACCAACATCAACCTGCCGTTCATCACGGCGGACGCGACCGGTCCTAAGCATCTGGATATCACCCTGACCCGTGCAAAGTTCGACGAGCTGACCCGTGACTTGGTCGATGCGACCGTTGCGCCGATGCAGAACGCACTGCGTGACGCCGGACTGACCGCCAACGAGATCGACCGTGTGATCCTGGTCGGCGGTTCTACCCGTATCCCGGCGGTGCAGGAGGCTGTCCGCAAGATGACCGGCAAGGAGCCGTACCGCAACATCAACCCGGATGAGTGCGTTGCGATTGGCGCTGCGATTCAGGGCGGCGTTCTCGGCGGCGAAGTCAAGGACGTTCTGCTGCTGGATGTTACGCCGCTGTCCCTCGGCATTGAAACGATGGGCGGCGTCTTCACCCGCCTGATCGACCGCAACACCACCATTCCCTGCACGAAGAGCCAGATCTTCTCCACCGCGGCGGACGGTCAGACCTCTGTTGAGGTTCACGTCCTGCAGGGCGAGCGCGAGATGGCGGCGGGCAACAAGACCCTCGGCCGCTTCCAGCTGACCGGCATTGCGCCGGCTCCGCGCGGCGTGCCGCAGATTGAGGTTACCTTCAACATCGACCGCAACGGCATCGTGAACGTTTCTGCGAAGGATCTGGGCACGGGCAACGAGCAGAAGGTGACCATCACCTCCAGCACGAACCTGACCGAGGACGAGATCAAGCAGCGCGTTAAGGAAGCCGAGCAGTATGCGGCTGAGGACAAGAAGCGCAAGGAAGAGGTTGAAACCCTCAACCGTGCGGACAGCATGATCTTCGAAGTTGACAAGCAGATCAAGGAGCTGGGCGACAAGCTGAGCGCCGAGGACAAGGCGACCGTTGAAAACGAGCTTGCCGAGTTCAAGAAGGTTCGCGAGACGAACGACGCCGAGCAGATTAAGAACGCGATGGAGTCCTTCACGCAGAAGGTCTACGCGGTGTTCGGCAAGATCTACCAGCAGCAGGGCGGCGATCCGAACGCTCAGGCGGGCGCACAGGATGCGGGCGCGAACAACGCTTCTTCCGACGGCGCCTCTGATGCGGACTACGACGTCCACTAAAAAAACCAGACGATAAACCTTAAGGGTGCGCGAAGCCGCCGTCACTATGTGGCGGCGGCATCGCGTGGTTTATGGAAGATAGGCGGTGACTGCTGTGGCAGATAAAAGAGACTATTACGAGGTGCTGGGCGTAGCCAAGGGCGCTTCGGATGACGAAATCAAAAAGGCTTACCGAAAGGCGGCGAAGTCCTGCCATCCGGATCTCCATCCGGACGACAAGGAGGCAGAGGCGCGCTTTAAGGAAGTCAACGAGGCTTATGAAGTGCTGAGCGATCCGCAGAAGCGTGCGCGCTATGATCAGTTCGGATTCAACGAACCGACGATGGGCGGCGGCGCGGGCGGAAGCGGCTTTAGCGGTTTCGGCGGCTTTGAAGATATCTTTGATATGTTCACCGGCGGTTTTGGCGGCGGCAGCAGCCGCGGCAGGAGCCAGAATGCGCCGCAGCGCGGCAGCGATTTGCAGTATAACCTGACGCTGACCTTTGAAGAAGCGGCGTTTGGCTGCCGCAAGGAATTCAAATTCCAGCGCAGTGCGGTCTGCGACTGCTGCAACGGCACGGGCGCGAAGGCGGGTACACAGCCTCAGACCTGTCCGACCTGCGGCGGCACGGGTCAGCAGCGTGTGACGATGAATTCTCCGTTTGGTCAGGTGCAGACGATGCGCACCTGCCCGACCTGCGGCGGCAAGGGCAAGACCATCAAGGACAAATGCTCCAAGTGTTCGGGCAGCGGCTTCATGCGCGTGACGCGCACGGTGACGCTGAACGTGCCGGCGGGCGTGGACGATGGTCAGAACTTCAAGACCATTCCGGGCGAGGGCGAACCGGGGCGCAACGGCGGACCGGCTGGCGATCTGTACATCACCTGCACGGTGCGTCCGCACAAGATCTTCAAGCGCGACCGTTACGATCTCTACTGCGATGTGCCGGTGTCCTTTACGCAGGCGGCGCTGGGCGGCGAAATCGACGTTCCGACGCTGAGCGGCACGACCAAGTTCAATATTCCGGCGGGCACGCAGGAAGGCACGTCTTTCCGCATTCGCAACGAAGGCATTCAGCAGTTCCGCGGCAACGGACGGGGCGACCTGTTCTTCACGGTGCATGTTGAGGTTCCGAAGCATTTGGGCGAAAAGCAGAAGGAGTTGCTGCGCCAGTTTGAGGATTCTTTGAACGGACGCGAGTATGAGCGGCGCAAGAGCTTTGGCGATCAGGTCAAGAGCTACATCCGCGACAATGCCGAGCGGTTCAAGGAAAAATTCGAAAAGAAATAAGCCACAGGGAAAGCGGGACGCGCCATTTTACGCGCCCTCGCTTTTCTGTGTCTAAAGGGGACGTTGGGGGGAACGTTTTGGGCTGCCGCCCAAACCTGCCTGAGGGACTTATCCGGGAAACTCGCATAGTCGCGCAAGCGCTCCTTGCGATTTCCGATTTCCATCACGCTGAATCCCACACAGTGGGCGCGTGATTCCAATCCCCTCAGACTCCCTTCTTCGCTTCGCGGCGGTTTGAACAAGTTTCACATCAGCTATCGCAGCGCGATAGCGTAGTGGAAGGTCAAGGGAACTCAGTTCCCTTGTGGGGTTTGGGGCAAAGCCCCAACGTTTCCCCCACGGAAAGGAATACGATGGATTGGTTGGAAACTGTGGTGCATACCACGACCATGGGCGCGGACATCGTCAGCGAAGTGCTGATGAACGCAGGCGCAGTCGGAACGGCAATCGAGGATAAATACGACGTGACGTCCAGCAAGAAATCCGACGGCATGTGGGATATGATCGACGAGGACGTGCTCAAGCATATGAGCGACGACGTGCTGGTCAAGGCTTATTTCAAGAGCGACGCGAGCGCGGCGGAAACGCTGCACTTGGTCGGCGAAAAACTCGCCGATATCGCCAAGATGGATATGGGCTTTGACATCGGAAGCCTGAAGCTTGATACGCAGGGCGTCCGCGAACAGGATTGGGCGGAGAACTGGAAGAAGTATTACAAGCCCTTCCGTGCGGGCAAGCATCTGGTTATCAAGCCCAGCTGGGAGACATATGAGGAGAAAGAGGGCGACCTCGTCCTTGAACTCGATCCCGGCATGGCGTTCGGAACGGGCACGCACGAAACGACGTTCATGTGCATGGAACAGCTCGAAAAGTATGTGACGCCCGGATGCCGCGCCATCGACGTCGGATGCGGAAGCGGTATTCTCGCGCTGGCGGCGGCAAAGCTCGGTGCGGCGGATGTGCTGGCGATTGATCTGGATGAGCTGGCGGTCAAGGTTGCAGCGGAGAACACGCAGAAGAATGGGCTGGAGAACATCGTCCGCGTTGCGCACGGCGATTTGCTTGAAAAGCGCGATGAGAAGGCGGACGTCATTGTCGCCAACATCATTGCGGACGTCATCTGCTACCTCTGCGGCCCGGTGAAGAAGCATCTGCTGGAAGGCGGCACGTTTATCTGCTCCGGCATCATCAAGGAGCGCGAGGAAGACGTTCAGCGTGCGCTGGCGGCGGCGGGTTACACCGTCTGCAACCGGTTGGCGAAGGGCGAATGGGTCTGCCTGGCGGCGAAGCTGGCGTAAGGAGAGAAGAGCATGCACCGTTTTTTTGCGGATGAACGCGGGATCGCGGACGGCATCGCCTATCTGAACGCGGAAGACGCGGGGCATGCCCTGCGCGTGCTGAGGCTGGAAGTCGGGGACGAGGTGGAGCTGGTCTGTGCGCCGTCCCGCTATCTGGCTCAAATCGATGCGGCGGAGGACGGCGAGGTTCGCCTGCGGGTGACGGAAAAGCTGCGCGATACGGAAGCGGCGACGCGCATCACGCTCTATCAGGGACTGCCCAAGGCAGACAAGATGGAGTGGATCATTCAGAAAAGCACGGAACTCGGAGCGGCGGCGGTTGCACCGGTCGCCATGAGCCGATGCGTGGTCAAGCTGGAAGGCAAGGATGCGGCGAAAAAGACCGAACGCTGGCAGAAAATTGCGCGGGAAGCCGTCAAGCAGTGCGCCCGCGTGCATGCGCCGGAGGTCAAACTTCCGCGGAAGCTCTCCGCGATGAAGGAAGAACTGAATGCGCTGGATGTGCTGATTGTTCCATGGGAAGATGCGCGCGACGGAAGCGTGGCTCAGTGCCTTGCGCCGTTTGCGGACAGGGAGAGCATCAGTGTCGGCATTCTCACCGGTCCGGAAGGCGGCATTGCGCCGGAGGAAGCCGAATGGCTGGTTCGGGAAGCCGGAGCAAAGCTGGTGACGCTGGGCCCGCGCATTCTGCGCACGGAAACAGCCGCCATCGCGAGTCAAACCATCGTGATGGCGCTTCGCGGAGAAATGGAATAACGCTCGGGGCGTCTTTTGGGCAAACAAGGCTTGAAAGACGCCCCGGCTTATTTTATAATAAGACAGTAAAAAGGAACGATAGGGCTTTGCCCCAAATCCCACTGAGGGACAGTGGTCCGGGAAACTCGTATAGAAACGCAAGATGCGTTTCTTACGATTTCCGATTTCCATCACGCTGAATCCCGCACAGCGGGCGCGTGATTCCAATCCCCTCAGACTCCCATATTCGTTTCGCGCCGGTTTAAATCAATCGGGTATTTATAATCCACAGATGAAAAGAGGATTAAAGCTGCCGCGAAGCGGAGAACGGGCGCAGGGAACAAAGTGCCCTGCCGGAGTTTGGAACAGCGCCCAACCGTTCCTACCCAAAAGGAGAACAACATTGTCAGAACAGAAAACAGTCGCCTTTCACACCCTCGGGTGCAAGGTGAATCAGTATGATACGCAGGCGATGCGCGAACGATTTGAACAGGCGGGCTATCGCACGACCGAGTTTGATGAGCAGGCGGACATCTATGTCGTCAACACCTGTACGGTCACGGGAACGGGCGATAAGAAGAGCATGCAGATCATTCGCCGATGCCATCGCCAAAACCCGCTGGCGCAGATTGTCGTCACGGGCTGTCTGGCGCAGCGTGCCGCCGACGAACTGACGCTTCCGGGCGTTCGGCTCGTTTTGGGCACGCAAAGGCGCGGAGAGGTCGTGCAGCTGCTCGAACAGGCGATGGCGCAGGATTGCGCACTGGTCGCCGTCGAAACCCTCCGTCAGGCGCCGTTTGAGCATCTGACCGTTCATGCGCACGAAGGGCATACCCGCGCAACGATGAAGATTCAGGAAGGCTGCGACCGCTGGTGTACATACTGCATCATTCCGTCGGTGCGCGGCCCGATTCGCTCCCGACCGGTTGACGAGATTCGGGCGGAAGCCGAAAGCCTTGCGCAGGCGGGCTTTAAAGAGGTCGTGCTGACGGGCATCCACCTGACCAGCTACGGGCGCGACATGAAGGACGGCACGACGCTGCTGGATGCAATCCGTGCGGCGCATGATGTGCAGGGCATTGAGCGCGTGAGGCTGGGTTCGCTGGAGCCGGTCGTTGTGACGGAGGAATTTGTCGCGGGCATTGCGCGGATGCCGAAGGTCTGCCATCAGTTCCATCTGGCGCTGCAAAGCGGAAGCGATACGGTGCTTGCCCGCATGCGCAGACGCTATACGAGCGGCGAGTTTTTGACGGCGTGCGCGATGCTGCGCCGTGCGTTTGAGGATTGCGCCTTGACGACCGACGTGATGACTGGTTTCCCGGGCGAAACGCAGGCGGAGTTTGATGAAACGAAGGACACCTGCACGAAGGCGGGCTTTGCGCGTATGCATGTTTTCCCGTATTCCGAACGCGAGGGCACCAAGGCGGCGCTCATGCCGGACAGCGTGCCGAGGCAGATTCGCGAGGAACGCGCCCGCGAGCTGATTGCGCTGGGGCGTGTGCTGGAAAAGGAAGCCCTTCAAGCGAGAGTCGGCAGGGAAGAACAGGTGCTTGTCGAGGAAATCGACGATGAGGGCTTTGGCGTGGGCTACACGGGCGGCTATATGCGCGTGCGCGTGAAAGACGGAAAGCCCGGCGAGGTCGTTCGGGTTCGGATTCTCGGCGCAGACGATGAAGAACTGACGGGCGAAATCATCTGAGGCTGCCGTATGCGTTCCTCGGAGCGTCAGCCCGCAGTTTCTCTTGTATAAACCGTATCAATCATAAAAGGAGCGATAGAAGATGAACGATTGCCTTTTCTGCAAAATTGCCGCGGGTGAAATCCCCAGCACCAAGGTGTATGAAGACGAAACGACGCTGGCTTTCCGCGATATCAACCCGCAGGCTCCCGTGCATGTGCTGGTTATCCCGAAAAAGCATGTCAGCGGCTGGTATGACGCGCAGAACGAAAGCGACGCCGAGCTGGCGCACCTGATGCGCGTGGCGGCGATGGTCGCCAAGAGCGAAAATATTGTTGAAAGCGGCTTCCGCGTTGTCTCCAACTGCGGTGACGATGCTCAGCAGACCGTCAAGCACCGGCATCTGCA
>ENA-OUPA01000431-OUPA01000431.1-human-gut-metagenome-genome-assembly--contig:-NODE-431-length-28492-cov-55.0719_pt1 | contig 28492 bp, 27 predicted proteins | sample MGYA00237939_ERZ548770 | MGnify/ENA primary metagenome ERZ548770 (study PRJEB26490, sample SAMN05356877) | human gut metagenome | biome: terrestrial biome; feature: human-associated habitat; material...
ACGCCGGGCCGACTCGCTTCGGATCGGACGCTACACCAACTTTCTCGACACTACCGCGGAATGCTTCTTGCCTGCGGTTAATTGGTTCAATGTCGAAGGTTTTTCTACTGACGATCTGGATTTTTTGACCGAGTTCGTTAGATCAAACGCCCCGTTTAACTTCGAGCTTGCAGAACGGCAAAAAGCCGGACCGGCGGTTTCGGCGCTGGCCCCCTGACGTTCTACTGTTGAAAGGCAAATAACCCATGATTTCGCCTACTGAAATATCCACCGTCGCCTCCCTCGTGCTGGCTCAATACGACGTCAGCGAAGCATTTTTATTTGGCTCGTTTGCCCGAGGCGAGCAAACGCCCAATAGCGATATTGATTTGCGCCTAGTCTGCGGCAACACCATGACGTTCGGTGCGCTGTACGAACTCTCCCATGAGCTCGAGAAGGAACTTGGACGAAAGGTTGATATCGTCACCAACCCAACAGAGCACATGCGCCCGGCATTCCGCAAAAGCATCGAGCAAGATGAGGTGCGTGTCTATGAAGCTCTGTAAGCAGGACGAGGCGTTAGTGTGCTCCGGCGTGATCAGCAAGTCTGAATTTTGTCGCATACTTCCGGACACGGCGAGCCTTAGAAGCCAGTATTGAACTCAAACTCGGTTCCAGACACCCTCTTGCTATTTGAATACAGGTATCGCTCTAGCGATAGTATGTTATACTATCGCTAGAGCGATACCTGTTAGGAGACTCGCGTGGAACTGTGGCATGGTTCTCAGAAAATCATTGAGACTCCCCAGCTTGGCCTGGGGAAAATCCATAACGACTATGGACAGGGATTCTATTGCACAGAGAGCCTCGACCTTGCAAGGGAATGGGCATGCTCGCGCGATGCCGATGGCTTTGCGAATCGCTATGAACTCGATATAGCCGATCTCAAAGTTCTCGACTTGCTATCGCCGCAATATTGCGTCCTGCATTGGATAGCGTTGCTCGTTGAGCATCGTTCTTTTCGCAAAGATACCGCCATTGCCGCGGGGGCGTGCGAATATCTCCATGATCACTTTCTACCTCAGACGAGCACTTGCGACGTAATAAGGGGGTGGCGTGCGGACGACTCGTACTTTAGCTATGCCAGAGCTTTTGTAAACAATACGATCACCGTCGATCAGCTTGGACGATCTATGAGGCTCGGTAACCTGGGGGAGCAGATTGTGCTCAAAAGCGAGCGTGCGTTTAAGAGCATTCGTTTTGCTGGATTTGAACGTGCGCAGCAAGCTCTGTATGGTCCATTGGCCAAGGAACGAGATGAAGCGGCAAGGGCGCAGTATCGGGAGCTCCTTGCCGAAAACCCGTTTGAGGGAATACGTATCGTCGATATCATTCGAGAGGGGATGACGGGCGATGACCTACGCCTACAGTGAGATGTATCTCGAGGATGCAATGAGAACGCTGGGCGAGGCGGTCGATTTTGCTCTCTGTGACCAAGGGCTGACTCCAGCCGAGTTGACGGCGATCATGTCGAACGCTCTTGAGATGAAACAGTTTGAGCGCGGTATGCCTCGCGTCGTCTGCGGCATGGCGGGCGACGAGCTCGCGCGCGATATTATCGCCCATGCGGGACTGACCCCCGTCAGATGTAGGGAGACCTATCCGTTCGACCGTTCGCCTCAGTATTGGGCGGGGTGGGTTATGGCCTATACGCAATGGATGAGCAGCTTGGGCTTTAATAAGCTACTCGAAGTCGCTCCGCTCGATTGGATCATCGGCTCGTACCATCCGCTCCACGAGGCCTCCGAAGATAAATTCGCCCAGATTGTCATCGAAAAATGGAACAACGCCCAGGCAGACAAAAAGGGCCTCAAGGCGGCACGAAAGGCTGCCGGACTAACGCAAAAACAGCTCGCCGCCCAATCGGGGGTTAAGCTTCGCGCCATACAACTCTACGAGCAGAACCAGCTCGACCTACGCCGCGCCTCGGTTTCCTCGGCATTGGCGCTTGCAGACACCCTAAACTGCACCATCGAAGACCTCGTCTGGCAACCGATTGCTCTGGAGTACGACTCGCAGGCTATTTCGTCTGTAAAGCTATAGAGGAGTCAGACATGCCTTGGAGCTATGTTCAACAAGATGACGGCGCTGATTGCGTTGCTCAAGAAGATCATTCAACTGCGCACGTGGCAAATTCAGCATCACCGATTTTGCTCGGCGGCACCACGTCAATCGACGAAGCTATTCGGCTGACCATTTCGAACATGCCCAACGCGCTCAGGCTCTTGGAGAACTCATGATGGCGGACACGAAGCGGGGAGCGCATCCGTTCGCGCCGCTCGTGCTCGATGATGCCGGTTCGCTCGAAGATATGGCCGCGGCCGTGATGCGCCTGCACAGCACGCTGATGACGGTCGGGCGCTGCTATACAACCGACGCCACAGGCGACCGGGCCGCGCTTGAGCTTGGACGCGTCGAGTCCGTGCTTGCGGGTGCATTCTGTACGATATTCGGTCAATCGCCGGCCGATCGCTTCGCAGACATCTTTGACCAGGTCACCTACGTGGCCGAGCACATGGTCAAGGACCACATCTTTGAAGACGGTAACAAACGAACCAGCCTTGTCTTTGCGTTGTCCGCCTTAAGGTTCGCAGGCACTCCGGTCGTTCTGTCTGACAGCCCCGAACCAAAAGACAACCAGTACTACGCCTGGATCCAGGACCTCGTATCCGGAAACCGTACGACCAGCGGGCTCGCTGAGGAGCTGCGCCGCGGTTGCATCGCGGGCACGGGCGACCCGTCGCACGTATAGAATCTAAGCACCCGCACGCCGGTTAATGAATTGATTGGACGCCACATGGAACTCCCTAGCACCCTGTGCAGCAATGTCTACGAGTTTGCGTTTTGCCCCAGCCCTGCTACGACCGTCTGGCCGATCTCGCCGACCCCGAGGACTGGGGTCCCGGCAACCGCATCCTCAAAAACTACCTGTCGTTTTCGTTTAGCCGCGCGGTGTTCCTGACCGAGCGCGACGTGGACCAGACCGGGCCGTCCAACCTGCCGCTGGTGTTCGACGATGACCGCTGCCTGTTCAATACCGGCCTGTACACGCGTCGCTACGAGACCATCTACGGCCTGTTTGAGCCCAACACCAAGCCCGACGCGCGCCAGCGCTGGTTTTTGAAGGGCTTCTTTAAGGAGAGCGACCCCATGCTGGTCTCGTTTGAGTACCTGCCGTGCCGCGTGCGCTTTGCCGAGGACCCCTCCGAGCTGGTCTTTGACTACCGCCTGCCCATCCGCTCCAACATCGACCACATTCTGGGCGACGAGGAGAACCTTACGCGTATTCCCGCTAGCCTGATGGGGGAGGGCAACTCGCTGCTGCTGCGCCGTGCCTTTGAGGGCGCCGTCGTCGAAGCCGCCCGCCGCGCCGCCGCCAACTACACGCTCGCCGTGCCGCAGTTCTACGGCGGCCGGATCCAACTGCTGCTGCCGCTGTGTCTAACCGGTGACAAACCCGAGCTAGCGCTGACCATCCAGCGCGAGGACGGCTTCTACGCCGCGCGCACCTGTCTCACACTCGACATGGCTTACAACAACGCGCGACTGATCTGCCGTCCCGAGACATCGTGGATAAAGCGGTAAATGGTAGTTTAGCTGCGGTTTTGCCGATTGCTTTGGTTGCTTTGACTTGGCTGGCACTCACGAATTTAAAATCGAGCGCAAAAAGTTCTTGGTAAACCACGCGCGGCTATGATAGTATCTCTTTTGCCGAAAGGCGACGGGCGATTGGCTCAGGGGTAGAGCATATCCTTCACACGGATGGGGTCACAAGTTCGAATCTTGTATCGCCCACCATCAAAAGCGCAGGCCAGAGGTGTTAAGCCTCTGGCCTTTTTCTTTTTGACACCAAGCTTGACACCAAAATCGAATCGAAAAATTTAAACGCGTTTATAGCTGATCTCTCATGTGCTGACGTCATCGCGCGTTTTGCATAAAGCTCATGCGCTCTTTCATTGAATTTGCCATGGGATTCACGCACAAATGTGGAGATAGGGACCACGACCCCAGAACGCCTGCCAGCAGATTTGTGCCGCACGGCGATCTTTAGGCGAAATGCGTCAAGCTATTTGTCGGCATTTGGTCAGCTTCTGGTACTTACCGGCATGATGCCGCCATTGATAATCGGTCTACCTGCAAACATAACGGCACGCAGCCAAAGCTAGGGGAGGCCCATATGGACGAAATCGTCTGCGCAAACACCGCATTCCGCTACTGGCGCTGCCCACCGCAGGTCCGCGACCTCTACCCAAGACTGCCAAGCCCAGAAGACGGCTGGCAAGCTCTAGCCCAAGCCCCTTTCGTAACCGATATCCTCAAGACCCCGATTATTACCACCACAGTGCGCGGTGGCGTTAACTACCATTCGGGATTACGGACAACAATCCACTGTGATGATGCTTCGGGAGTGGATAGCACGCTGGAAACCGCGATGAGCTTTAGGGTTACCAATCCACTTGCGACGCTATTTACCATGGCGCGCTTTGTGTCTCCAACCGATCTTGTCCTTGCCATGTACGAATTTTGCGGATGGTTCTCAGTCTTTGAGCCCACGGTAGCAGTAGAAGAGGAACTAGACAAAGCCAATAAGGCTGCCGAGAATGCAACCACCGAATCCCTCTTTGACCTCGATGAAAGCCAAGACGAACCACAATGGAAACGCGTTTATGCGCGCATAAATGCCAAAGAACAGGTAAATACGAAGGGGCCCAACGGGCAAAAGAAAACGAAGGAGGTCACAAGGCTAAAGGGCACTTCGCTCTGGATGAGGAAGCCGCTCATCGAATTACACGAGCTTCATGAGTACGCCAGTAAGATGAAAAGACGAAAGTGGGGTACAAAGTTTTACAACGCCGCGCAGCTGGTGACAGGTATAGCAGCTTCTCCGCTTGAAGTTGCAGGAATTTTATTGCTATCGCTTCCTCGCTCTCGCGGCGGTGCCGGCTTTCGAAGCGTTTACGTTAACGACCTTACGCCGCTTACCGCATCGGCGCAGAGCATTGCAGGACAAAGGGTCTGCTACGGGGATATCGTGATCGTAAATCCAACCATAATGAAAGCAGGCATCGTGGAGATTCAGGGGGAGGTCATCCACGGATCAGGCGCCGTGCTGGACCACGATGCTAAACGCATGACAGCGCTGCAAAGTATGGCGTATGACGTCTTCCTGGTTACGCACGACATGCTTAACGATGCCGAACAGCTTGATACAATCGTGAGAAGTCTTTGCTCGCGCTTGGAATTACGCTATAGGTGCAAAACTAAGGCGCAAAAGACGACGGAAATGGAGTTACGAGCCAACGTACTGTGCAACTGGCTGGAAATCGGTCGTTAGACGGATGCCCTGCTCACTTCCGGGCGCCCTCGGTCGGCTGCCCGCGATGCCGCCGCCACGAAACCGGCCCATCTACTACGTTTAACCCCGACCCCTCGACCATACCCCGTATTTCGCGAAAACCGCAGGCCGTCTACCTGCGGTTTTATTCTTGCCCGAGACGCCATGGTCGGGGGATGTCGCCCAAACGTAGTAGATGGGCCGGTTTCGTGGCGGGGATCCCGGGGGCGACCGGAGTGGAGCCTGATAGGCGGGCGGCGCTGCCGCCGCCCTCCCGCGGGGCGCGCCCCGCGGGCTTGGTCGGGCATCGAGGGGCCCAGACGCCCTGGACGCGCGCCCGCATCGGCCCCGCGGGCGCTGGTCTCCGCCGTCGCGGCCCCGCGGGATTCCGGCGCCCGCCCCCCCCGGAAAGTTTTTCCAAAAATGCCCTTGCATCGCCCTCCGAGTTCCCATATAGTACTTCTTCGCACGGGGGCGTAGCTCAGCTGGGAGAGCGCTTGACTGGCAGTCAAGAGGTCAGGGGTTCGATCCCCCTCGTCTCCACCCGAGCATTGAATGAGGCTCCAACGCAGGTTGGGGCCTTTTTTCATATAGGCACACAAGGTCAAAGGCGGCACCATGATCCTCCTGGTCGACAAGATCGTGCGTTGAACGGGCGTCGCGTGCATGGTAGTATTTCACGACGTGGTTCAAAGCGTTGGAGGCTGTTTTGCCACCCCAACTGTAAGTGCCACTTTATAAGGGCTCTTGGCGCAACGGTTAGCGCAGGGGACTCATAATCCCTGGGTTCTGGGTTCGAATCCCGGAGGGCCCACCAGGTTTTTCAACAGGTCAGGCAATATGTCTGGCCTGTTTTCTTTTTCATGGCAGTAGTTTTCACTTGCGAATAGCCTGCTTGCTCACTTCCGGGCGCTCTCGGTCGGCTGCCTGCGATGCCGCCGCCACGAAACCGGCCCATCTACTACGTTTAAGCCCGACTCCTAGACCATACCCCGTATTTCACGAAAACCGCAGGCCGTCTACCTGCGGTTTTATTTCTGTCCGAGACGCCATGGTCGGGGGATGCCGGCCAAACGTAGTAGATGGGCCGGTTTCGTGGCGGGGGCCCGGGGGCGGGCGGAGTGGAGCCTGATGGGAGGGCGGCGGCAGCGCCGCCCTCCCGCGGGGCGCGCCCCGCGGACTTAGTCGGGCATCGCGGGCCCATCGCTCTCGAGTCCGTCCCGCATCCGCGCCGCCGCCCCAGGAAAGTTTTTCCAAAATTGTCCTTGCATCGGCGGGGGAGTTCCCGTATAGTATTTCTTCGCACGGGGGCGTAGCTCAGCTGGGAGAGCGCTTGACTGGCAGTCAAGAGGTCAGGGGTTCGATCCCCCTCGTCTCCACCCGAGCATTGAATGAGGCTCCAACGCAAGTTGGGGCCTTTTTTCATATTGGCACACAAGGTCAAAGGCGGCACCATGATCCTCCTGGTCGACAAGATCGAAAAAAGCTTCGGCGCGCGCGTCCTCTTTAGCGGCGCGTCCTTCCAGATCAACCCCGGCGAGCGCTTTGCGCTCGTGGGACCCAACGGCGCCGGCAAAACCACCATGCTCAAGATCATCATGGGCATCGACAGCCCCGACGCCGGCCAGGTCCAGTACGCCAAGGACTGCCAGGTGGGCTACCTAGAGCAGGAAACCAACCTGGAGCAAAAGGACACCACCATCCTTGCCGAGGTCATGGCCGCTGCCAAGGAAATCCGCCGCATGGGCGAGCGCGCCAACGAGCTGCAGGCCCAGATCACCGAGCTCTCCGAGCAGGGCAAGGACGTCGACGCACTCCTTAACGAGTACGGCCAGGTCCAGGACCGCTTTGAGCACCTGGGCGGCTACGAGCTCGAGAGCAACGCCCGCAAGATCCTGTCCGGCTTGGGCTTTAAGGTCACCGACTTTGAGCGTCCGTGCTCCGAGTTCTCGGGCGGCTGGCAGATGCGCATCGCGCTCGCCAAGCTCTTCCTGCGTCACCCCGACCTGCTGCTTCTGGACGAGCCCACCAACCACCTGGACCTCGAGAGCGTCCAGTGGCTGCGCGGCTTTATCGCCAACTACGACGGCGCCGTCCTCATCGTCAGCCACGACCGCGCCTTCATGGACGCCTGCGTCGACCATGTCGCCGCTCTCGAAAACCGCCGCGTGACCACCTACACCGGCAACTACAGTAGCTACCTCAAGCAGCGCGAGGACAACCTGGAGCAGATGCGTGCCAAGCGCGCCGCCCAGGAGCGCGACATCGCCCACATGCAGGTCTTCGTCGATAAGTTCCGCTACAAGCCCACCAAGGCCGCACAGGCCCAGGAGCGCATCCGCAAGATCGAGCAGATCAAAAAGGAGCTTGTCATCCTGCCCGAGGGCCACAAGCACATCGACTTTAAGTTCCCCGATCCGCCGCGCTCCGGCGACATGGTCGTAGGGCTCGAGGGCGTGTCCAAGTCCTACGGCAACAAGCACATCTACAGCGACATCGACCTCAAGCTCTACCGCGGCGAGCACGTGGCGCTCGTCGGCCCCAACGGCGCCGGCAAGTCCACCCTCATGAAGATCCTCGCCGGCCTGGAGCCGCCCACCACTGGCACCCGCGACCTGGGCACTAACGTGGGCGTGGCCTACTACGCCCAGCACGCGCTCGAGGGCATGACCGAGTCCAACACCGTCCTGCAAGAGATCGACACTGTCACGTCCAAATGGACCGTGCCGCAACAGCGCAGTCTGCTGGGCGCCTTCCTGTTTAGCGACAACGACTCCATCGAAAAGCAGGTCCGCGTCCTCTCCGGCGGCGAGAAGGCGCGTCTGGCCCTGGCAAAGATGCTCGTGGCCCCCGAGGCGCTCCTGTGCCTGGACGAGCCCACCAACCACCTGGACATCGACTCCGTAGACATGCTCGAGAACGCCCTGCAAAACTTCCCCGGCACCATCGTGCTGATCAGCCACGACGAGCACCTGGTTCGCGCCGTGGCCAACCGCGTCATCGATATTCGTGACGGCAAGGTCACGGTCTACGACGGCGACTACGACTACTACCTCTACAAGCGCGAGGACCTCGCAGCCCGCGCCGCCGCCGAGGCGGCAGGGGAGAGCGCACCGGCCGCAGCCAAGCCAGCCAGCGCCGCCCAGGCCAACGCCCCCGCCGCTGCCCCCAAGCCCGCCGAGGGAAAAAAGACCAAGGAGCAAAAGCGTGCCGAGGCTCAGGCCCGCGCCGCGCTCAACAAAAAGCTCAAAGGCGTGCGCAACCAGCTCAAGAAGATCGAGACGGAGCTCGACAAAAAGCGCGCCCGCTATGACGAGCTTATGGAATTGATGGCAAGCGAAGAGCTTTATGCCGATCAGGACAAGTTCAACGCCGCGCTGGGGGAATATAACGGCCTTAAGCAAGAGCTACCCAAGCTGGAGGACGAATGGCTGGAACTTTCCACCCAGATCGAAGAGGAGACCGCGCGTGAACTCTCGTAAGGCCGCTGCCGTGGCGATGAGCATCATCGCCATCGCCTGTCGCATCTGCGGCATCTTTATGAGCGCGATGACCGTGCTGCTGTGCTTTAGCGGCCTCACCGCCAAGTTGCAGATTGTGGGCTTTGTCGTCGAGCTTTCGCGTGCGCTGCCGAGCGCCATCGCCGGCTACGGCGTCATCACTTCTCCCTTTGGCGGCGTGTTCCGCCTGGATTACGCCATCGTCGCGGTGATCCTGTTTGTAATTGACTACCTGCTCACGCGCGCCTCGCGACGCGTCCGCTAGGGGAGCACCATGTCCAGCAGCTATTTCATGAATCTGCTCGCCAGCGCCGTCGCCGTCATCATAGGTATCGTTATCCACGAAAGTGCGCACGCCGCCGCGGCCTGGGCACTCGGCGATAAGACGGCGCGTTCACGCGGTCGTGTCTCGCTCAACCCGCTCAACCATATCGACCCGTTCGGCACCATCATCCTGCCGCTGCTCATGCTCGCAGCCGGTGGTCCCGTATTCGCCTTCGCCAAGCCTGTGCCCGTCTACCTCAACAACCTCAAGCACCCCAAGCGCGACGAGGTTCTGGTAAGCGTGGCCGGCCCCGCATCGAACATCGTACTCTCGTGCCTGGCCGCAGCCTTCATGCACGCGGCATACGGCAACCTCTACGCCAGCATGTCCTTTGCCGCGGCATCCCAAATCATGAACTTCGGCGCCACCTTTATCGTTGTCAATTTGTCGCTCGCGTTCTTTAACCTCATCCCGATCCCGCCGCTCGACGGCTCGTCGATCATCGTGCCGTTCCTCAAAGGCAAGGCGCTCGCCAACTACTATCGCCTGCAGCAATACGCCATGCCGATCCTTATCATCGTGCTGTACCTGCTGCCCATGTGGACCGGCATCGACGTGATCGGCCGCTATTTCGACGTTACCGTGTATCCGCTGGCCGAGTGGCTGCTCAACTTCGCAATCGCCGGCATCTAGGGTAAACTTACAGGTCGACCGTGCAAAACGGTCGCAACATGCACCCAAACCGCGCCGCGAAGGCGCCGTCAAAGGAGGTCGAAAATGTCGTATCGCGTGTCGACGCAGGTCTACAGCGGACCATTCGACCTGCTGCTGCAGCTGGTAACCCGCCAAAAAGTTGATATCGGTGCCATCTCGATCAGCGAGGTGGCCGAGCAATACCTGGCTGAGGCCGAACGCATTGAGGCGCTGGACCTGGACGTGGCGAGCGACTTTTTGCTGGTCGCGGCGACCCTTTTGGATATCAAGGCCGCTTCGCTGGTGCCACAGGAGGCCCCGCGCAAAGCCGACGACGATGACGAGTTCGACGAAGACCTCGAGGAACTCAGCGCGCTCGACGGTGACGCCCTACGCGAGGTCCTGATCCAGCGCCTGATCGCCTACAAGCAGTTTAAGGGCGCGGCGGCAGCCCTTGGCGCGCGCATGCAGGCCGAGAGCCGCATGCATCCGCGCGTGGCCGGCCCCGACCCCGAGTTCTTGGGCCTGATGCCCGACTATCTGGCCGGCATCACCCTGCGCGGCCTCGCCGTCATCTGTGCCGACCTGGACGGCAAGCGCCAGACCTTCCTGCTGGAAGCCGAGCACGTGGCGCCGCATCGCGTGCCGCTCGACCTGACCGTGGCCTCGGTCGACCGCTTTACTATGGCGCACCAAACCTGCACCTTCCGCGAGCTGCTGGACGGCGATGCCACCACCGAGCAGCTCGTCGTCACCTTCCTGGCCATGCTGGAACTCGCCAAACGCGGCTCGCTCATCCTGAGCCAGGACGAGATCTTTGGAACCATTCAAATCAACCGAGTCGAGGGCGCCGAGGCCTACGTGCCCGGCGAGGGCCCCGAGCTCACCGAATAGGAGCGACCAACAATGTCAAACCTTTCCACGCTGGAGGCAAACAGCCTCAAAGGCGCCCTCGAGGCGCTGCTGCTGGTCTCGGGCGACCCCGTGAGCGCGCCCGCGCTGGCTGGAGCGCTGGATATCGCCCCCGGCGAGTGCGCATCGCTGCTCGCTGAGCTCAAAGTTGAGTACGAGGAGGCCAACCGCGGCTTTCAGCTGCGCGAGGTCGCCGGCGGTTGGCGCCTGTTTACGCATCCTGCCTATCACGACGTGGTCGAGGCCTACGTGCTGAGCTGGGACACGCAAAAACTGTCGCAGGCGGCGCTCGAGACCCTGGCCGTCATCGCCTACCACCAGCCCGTCACGCGCGAGGTGGTCAAGGGCATCCGCGGCGTCAACTCCGATGGCGTCATCGCGTCGCTCGTTGACAAGGGTCTGGTGCGCGAGCTCGGCCGCGACCCCCAGCGCGGTCAGGCCATCATTTACGGCACGACCAACGCCTTTTTGGAGAAGTTCGGTCTGCGCTCCACCCGCGACCTGCCCGATCTGGAACAGTTTGCCCCCGACGAGCAGTCGCGTCAGTTTATTCGCGAGCGCTTAAGCGGTCGTAGTATCCAGTCCACGCTCGAGGAGCAGGCCGAGGATCTGGACGAAGAGCGCGAGCTGCTCGATACCGCTATTGATGATGTCGAGGCAGTTAGCGGCGATGAATCACTGGTCACCGTCGAAACTGCGGAGGATACGCATGACGAGAACTAACGAAGCGGCGGAGACGCGCATCGCCTCCGCCCAGGACATACCCACGGCGGAGGCCCAGCCCGTCTACCCGCACACCATGCGCCTGCAGCGCTTTTTGGCTCGCGCGGGCGTGGCAAGCCGCCGCGGCTCGGAGGACCTGATGACCGCCGGCCGCGTGACGGTTAACGGCGAGGTCGCGACCGAGCTGGGCACCAAGGTCGACGTCGACCGCGATCACATCGAGGTCGACGGCATGCCCGTCAAGCTCAACCAGGGCGCCGTGTACCTGATGCTCTACAAGCCGACCGGCTACCTCACCACCATGAGCGATCCGCAGGAGCGCCCTTGTGTGGCCGACCTGGTCCCGCGCGACCGCTTTCCGGGGCTCTTTCCGGTTGGTCGCTTGGACCGCGACACCACGGGCCTCTTGCTCTTTACCACCGACGGCGACCTGTCGCAGGACCTGCTGCACCCCAGCAAGCACGTCTACAAGACCTACCAGGCACTTGTGGACGGGCACCTGACCGATCGCGACTTGACACCGCTGCGACGCGGCATTGAGCTCGACGACGGCCTGTGCCAGCCGGCAATCTGCCGCGTCATTAACGCGCGCGAAGCCGAGGCCGTGGCTCCGCAGGGCGTCAAGCCCGGCACCACCGCCGTGGAGGTCATCATCCGCGAAGGCCGCAAGAACCAGGTCAAGCGCATGTTGAGCAAGATCCACCATCCGGTGATCCGCCTGCATCGCTGCAACTTTGCCGGCCTGGAGCTCGAGGGCGTGGCCAAGGGTTCGTGGCGCGAGCTCACCGATCGCGAGGTTCAGATCCTCAAAGACGGCGGCATCCCGCCCAAGCAGGCCAGCGCCAAGCGCGGCGGTAAGCCCCAGGACACCCCCGCGAGCCGCACCCGCCACCACGGCAGCCACGGCTCCGCGCCCAAGCGCAACACCTACCGCGAGCGCTACACGGGCTAGGCAATCCGCCGCGCTCCAACGCTCGCGTCCCATACCAGCACGTCAACCACCGAAAGGAAGCATTGCATGATCGTCGCCATCGACGGCCCCGCCGGTTCCGGCAAGTCCACCATCGCCAAGGAGATCGCCCGCCAGCTGGGCTTTAACAAGCTCGACACGGGCGCCATGTATCGCGCCGTCACCTTTGCCGCCCTCGACCGCGGCATCGACCTGGACGACGAGACGGCCATCGACGCCCTCGCCGAGCAAATCGAAATCCGCTTTACCAACGGCACTGGCGAGGACACTCGTCTGACCATTGATGGCCAGGACGCCTCGGCTGCCATCCGCACCCCGCAGGTCGATGCGAACGTGTCCAAGGTCTCGGCCTACCCGGGCGTGCGCGCGGCCATGCTCATCCATCAGCGCCGCGCCGCCGAGGACCGCGATATCGTCGCCGAGGGTCGCGACATCGGCACCGTCGTGTTCCCCAACGCGCAGGTCAAGGTCTTCCTGACCGCCGACCCGCGTGAGCGCGCCCGTCGCCGCGTGCTGCAGCGCCACCAGGACGACGCCCAGCCGCTCAGCACGCCACAGCTCGAGGCCGAGGTCGATGAGACCCTCGATGCCCTCAAGCAGCGCGACAAGCTCGACAGCAGCCGCGAGGTGGCGCCGCTCGTACCCGCCGAGGACGCCGTGCATGTCGACTCCACCGCCCACACCATCGACGAGGTCGTCCACATTATCGAGGACCTCATCAACCAAAGGAGGTAGCCCATGCGCCTGTTTAAGCAGACGCCCGAGGATTACTACAACGCCCCCTACGCCGAGTTCCCGGCGCTCATCCGCGGCACCGTCTTTGTGGTCATGGCAATCCTTTGGGCTTTCTCCAAGCTCATGTGGCGCTGGAAGGTCGAGGATGCCGATCTGCTGTTTGAGCGCCAGGAAGGCCGTGGCAGCGTAGTCATCTGCAACCACACCTCGATGGCAGAGCTCTTGGCCGTGGAGACGGCGCTGTTCTTTGGCGGCCGCCGTATCCGCCCCATCTTTAAGTCCGAGTTCGCCAAGAGCAAGATTGTGCGCTGGGCCTTTAGCCGTGTAGGCGGCATTCCCGTTGAGCGCGGTACCGCCGACATGAAGTGCCTGCGCGCCGCCCAGCACGCGCTGCAGCGCGGCGAGGACGTCCTGATCTTCCCCGAGGGCACGCGCATCCGCTCGCGCGAAATCAAGCCCGAGGTACACGGTGGCTTTGCGCTCATCGCTCAGATGGGCAAGGCACCCGTCAACCCGCTCGCCATCTGCGGCTGGTCCGACATTACGCCTGCGGGCAAAAAGATCATGCGTCCCAAGAAGTGCTGGATCCGCGCCGGCAAGGCCGTCTCGCTTTCCGACGCGCCGGCCGGGCTTAAGCGCACGGAGCGTTTGGCTTGGTTTGAGTCCGAGGCCATGAACCGCGTCTACGCCATGCGCGACGAGCTGTGCGACGAGCATCCGGGCAGGTTCTAGCCATGAGCGAGAACGTGAAGAACACCGCCGCGACTGTGTCCGACCAGGCCGGCGCACCCACCATCGAAATCTCAGCCCACGCCGGCACCTGCTACGGCGTGCAACGAGCGCTCGACATGGCGCTGGCCGCCGCACCGCAGGCAGGGGAGAGCGCACAGGTCCACACTCTGGGGCCGCTCATCCATAACCCCATCGTGGTGCGCGAACTCGCCGAGGCAGGCGTCGGTCTGGCCGACACCCTGGATGACGCCGCATCGGGCACCGTGATTATCCGCGCCCACGGCGTGGTGCCGCAGGTGATCGACGCCGCTCGCGAACGCGGTCTTACCGTGGTCGATGCCACCTGCCCCTACGTGAAGAAGGTCCATGTGGCCGCCGAGCGCTTGGTGCGCGAGGGCTACCGCGTGGTAGTCGTGGGCGAGCCGGGCCACCCCGAAGTCGAGGGCATCCTGGGCCACGCCGGCGATGATGCGCAGGTCGTAAGCTGTGCCGCCGATGCGGACGCGCTGCCGCTCAAGGGCAAGGTGGGCCTCGTTGTACAGACTACCCAGACCGCACAGAACCTCGCCGAGGTTGTGGCTGCCATCACCCCGCGTGTGCAAGAACTGCGCGTTATCAACACCATCTGCGCTGCTACGAGCGAACGCCAGCAGGCCGCCGCCACACTTGCCAACAGCTGCGACTGCATGGTCGTCGTGGGCGGAAAGAATTCGGGTAACACCCGACGGCTGGCGCAGATCTGCGCGGACGCCTGCGAGCGCACACATCATATCGAGGAGGCAAGCGAGCTCGAGGCCGCATGGTTTGCCAGGGCGCGCCACATCGGTATCACCGCCGGCGCCTCTACCCCGCAAGAACACATCGAACGCGCCGTCGCGCGCATCAAGGAGCTTTGCCGCTAACCATGGACCAGACCGTACCCGCATACGCCGCCGAGGTGGCCGATTACGGGCGCAGCCGCGACCCCGAGCCGGGTGAGGGCGCGCTCGTAAAGAGTGTGCGTCCCGAATCGCCCGCATGGGATGTGGGTATCGAGCCGGGCATGCGCGTGCTCACGGTCAACGGTGAGGCACTGACCGACATGATTGTGTGGCTCTGGGAAGCCGACGAAGACACTGTCGATCTCGAGGTATTCGACCCGCGCGACAACAGTGTCACCCCCGTCGAGCTCGACCGCTTCCCGGGAGAGGATTGGGGCCTTGAGTTCGATGGCCCCATCTTCGATGGCATGCGAACCTGTGTGAACGCCTGCGTGTTCTGCTTTATGACCATGCTGCCCAAGGGCGGCCGCTCAACGCTCTATATTCGCGATGACGACTACCGCCTGAGCTTTTTACAGGGCAACTTTGTCACGCTCACGAACCTCACCGACGAAGATGTTCAAAACGTCATCGAACGCAACATGAGCCCCATGAACGTGTCGGTCCACGCCGTGAGCCCCGACGTTCGTCGCCGCATGATGGGCCGCAACGCCCAGCGCGGCATGGACGTACTCGAGGCCATCATGGCCGCCGGCATCGAGATCCATGCGCAGATTGTGTTGTGCCCCGGTATGAACGACGGCGAGGAGCTGGAAAAGACCCTGCGCTACTGCGAGGAGCACGAGCAGATCACGAGTCTGGGCATCGTGCCGCTTGGTTTTACCAAGCACCAGAATCGCTTTACCTGGTCATACAGCGACAAGCCCGAGCTGGCACGCGAGACCATTGCCATGATCCGTCCCTACCAGGATCGTGCCTACGAACGCTTTGGCCGCCACACCTTCCAGATGAGCGATGAGTTCTATCTGGACGCCGGCATCGAACCTCCCGAGGCGGACTTTTACGACGGCTATCCGCAGTACTACGATGGCATCGGCATGATCCGCTCGTATCTGGACGAGACGGACGACGTCATTGCTGTCGACGCCGAGCGCCTGGCCCGCGTCCGCGCTGGCATCGCCGAGCGCAGCAAGCGCCTCCTGTGCCTCTCCGGCGCCAGCGCGCGCGATACGGTGGCGCGTTTTGTGGAATCGCCGCAGGGCCTTGCCGGTACCGTCACGGCCATCAAAAACCGCTACTTTGGCGGCAACGTGGACGTGACCGGCCTTATCGTCGCCTGCGACATCTTGGAGCAGCTGCCGCAGGACCTGTCGGGGGTTATGCTCTTTGTGCCTAAGCTCATGTTCAACGCTGACGGCATGACGCTTGACGAGTATCATCGTGACGATTTACTCGCAAGCCTTACCGGTCGCGGCGCCGAGGTTCATGTGGTGTCAACCATGCCGCATGAGCTGCTCGATACCCTGGAGCATATCCTTGGCATTATGCCCGTGGACTCTAACATTTCCACTGACCCTACCCATTAAAGGAGTGCAGATGAAACCTATCGTCGCCGTCGTCGGACGCCCCAACGTGGGCAAGTCCACGCTCGTTAACCGCCTGGCCCAGACCTCGGACGCCATCGTCCACGAGTCCCGCGGCGTCACGCGCGACCGCTCGTACCACACGGCCGATTGGAACGGCCGCGAGTTCACCATCGTCGACACGGGCGGCATCGAGCCGCTCAAGAGCGATGACGTCTTCGCCACGTCCATTCGCGACCAGGCCCTCGCCGCCGCCGAGGAAGCCGCCGTCATCCTGTTTGTGGTCGACGGCCGCACCGGCGTCACCGAGGAGGACGAGTCGGTCGCTCGCATGCTCAAGCGCTGCGACAAGCCGGTCTTTCTGCTGGTGAACAAGCTCGACAATCCCGATCGCGAGAACGACAGCATCTGGGAGTTCTATTCGCTTGGCATCGGTGAGCCCACGCCGCTCTCGGCCCTGCATGGTCATGGCACGGGCGACCTGCTCGACGATATCGTGGCCCTGTTGCCCGAGGAGGAGGACGAGATCGCCGACGAGTTCCCCGATGCGCTGAACGTGGCTATCATCGGCCGCCCCAACGCCGGTAAGTCATCGCTGTTCAACCGCATTCTGGGCGCCGACCGCTCCATCGTGTCCAACATTGCCGGCACCACGCGCGACGCCATCGACACGGTCGTCGAGCGCAACGGCAAGCACTACCGCATGGTCGACACTGCGGGTATCCGTAAGAAGAGCACCGTGTACGAGAACATCGAGTACTATTCCATGGTCCGCGGCCTGCGCGCCATCGACCGTGCCGACGTGGCGCTGCTCGTCGTCGACGCCTCCGTGGGTGTCACCGAGCAGGACCAGAAGGTCATGGGTCTTGCCATCGAGCGCGGCTGCGCCATCGTTGTGCTGCTAAACAAGTGGGATCTGCTCGACGACGACCGTAAGCGCGAGGCCTGCATGGAGACCATCGACCGCCGTCTGGGCGTCATGGCTCCCTGGGCCCAGTACCTGCGCATCTCGGCCCTGACCGGCCGCAGCGTCGAGAAGATCTGGGCAATGGTAGACGCCGCCGAAAAGACGCGCTCGCAAAAAATCAGCACCTCGCGCCTCAACATGTTCCTCACCGACCTGCGTGAGTTCGGCCACACCGTGGTGGACGGCAAACGCCGCCTGCGCATGCACTACGTGACCCAGACGGGCGTCAACCCGCCGACGTTCACGTTCTTCGTCAACCACAGTGACCTGGTCAACGACACCTACCAGCGCTACGTAGAGAACCGCATGCGCTCGACCTTCGACTTTGCCGGCACGCCCATTCGACTCTTCTTTAGGAAGAAGGAGCAAAAGGATGCATAATCCGATTCTTCTGACCGCCATCTGCGCCGTGGTCTCGTTCTTTATCGGGGCGATTCCGTTTGGCCTGATCTTGGGCCGCGTGTTCAACCACACCGACATTCGCAAGGCGGGTTCCGGCAACATCGGCACCACCAACGCCCTGCGTGTGGCCGGCCCCAAGGTGGCCGCGCTCACGCTGCTGCTCGACTGCCTTAAGGGCGCCATCTGCGTCCTTATCGCGCGTCCGCTCATCGCGAGCGTGGGCTATGGTTTTCCGCCGAGCATTATGGCCCCCGGCGCCGCCGGCGACTGGATGCTCGGCGTCATCTGCCTGGCAGCCGTGTGGGGCCACATCTTCTCGCCCTATCTCAACTTCCACGGCGGCAAGGGTATCGCGGTTGGCCTGGGCGTCATCCTCGCCTGGTATTGGCCTATTGGCCTGTCGCTGCTGGGCATGTTTATCGTGGCCGTCGCCATCACCAAGTATGTGTCAGTGGGCTCGCTTGCCGCAGCCATCGGACTTCCTATCGCTACTTGCACGGTCTTTCCGTACAGCAGCCTGGGCCTCAAGTTCTGCATGGCGATAATCGGCATCACCGTGGTGTGGGCCCACCGCTCGAATATCCAGAAGCTCATGGCCGGTAAGGAGTCCAAGCTCTCGTTTACCAAGCGCGTCACCGAGCCCGACGATAAGTAGGAGAGAGTCATGAATGTTGCGCTGATTGGCTCCGGCTCCTGGGGAACCGCCGTCGCCGGCCTTGCCGCCGCGCGAGCCGAGCGCGTGACCATGTGGGCCCACAGCGAGCAGACGGCCACCGGCATCAATGGCGAGCACCGCAACCCCCGCTACCTTGTGGGCTACGAGCTGCCCGGCAACGTCGTCGCCACGACGGACCTGGCGCAGGCGCTCGACGGTGCCGAGGCCATCATCTTTGCCGTTCCTTCGACGCACCTTCGCAGCGTGTGCCACCAGGCCGCTCCCTTTATCGCCGCCGATACCCCGGCGCTCTGCCTCACCAAGGGCATTGAGCCCGAGTCCGGCCTGCTCATGAGCGAGGTCATCGCCAGCGAGATCGGCAACGAGTCGCGCGTGGCGGCGCTCTCGGGCCCCAACCATGCCGAGGAGATCTGCCGCGGTGGGCTTTCGGCCGCCGTCATCGCCAGTGAAGACCAGCAGGTGGGGGAGACTTTTAAGGACCTGCTCTTGTCCACGGCCTTCCGCATCTACCTATCGCAAGACATGACCGGTGTCGAGGTTTGCGGCGCTATGAAAAATGTCATCGCCATCGTGTGCGGCATCTCCGCCGGCACCGGTGCGGGCGACAACACGCTTGCCCTTATCATGACGCGCGGCCTGGCAGAGATCAGCCGTCTGGTGCACGCCCGCGGCGGTCAAGCTATGACCTGCATGGGGCTCGCCGGCATGGGCGACCTCATTGCCACCTGCACCTCGGAGCATTCGCGCAACCGTACCTTTGGCTACGAGTTTGCCCACGGCGTTTCGCTCGACGAGTACCAGGCGCGCACGCATATGGTTGTCGAGGGCGCCGTCGCGGCCCGCAGCGTCAGCGAGCTTGCCCGTTCACTGGGCGTAGACATTCCGCTCACCTTTGCCGTGGAGCAAACGCTCTACAACGGTGTTACCTTGGATAGGGCGCTCGAGATCCTAACAGAGCGCGTTCCCTCCCAAGAGTTCTACGGACTCACCGACTAGCGCAGAAAGGCTACTACCATGGGTTCCATCAAAATCGCTCCGTCCGTCCTTTCGGCCGATATGGCCAACCTCAAGGGCGACCTCGACAAGATCGCCGGCGCCGACTACGTGCACTTTGACGTCATGGACGGTCATTTTACCGGTAACCTCACCTTTGGCGTGGACATCCTCAAGGCCGTCAAGCGCTCCACCGATGTGCCGGTCGACGCGCATCTAATGGTGTCGAACCCCGATGAGACGGTCGATTGGTATGCCGACGCCGGCGCCGATATGATCACCGTGCACTACGAGGCCTCCACGCACCTGCACCGCACGCTCACCCACCTGCAGCAGCGTGGCGTCAAGGCCGGCGTGGTGCTCAACCCCGCTACCCCCGTCTGCGTGCTCGAGAGCATCATCGACGTCGTGGATATGGTGCTGTTGATGAGCGTAAACCCTGGCTTTGGCGGCCAGAGCTTTATCCCCGGTACCATCGCCAAACTGCACGAGCTTACGGCCATGTGCGAGCGTCACGGCGTTTCGCCCCTCATCGAGGTCGACGGTGGTATTTCTTCCAAGAACATCGCAGACGTCGTCAAGGCCGGCGCCAACGTGCTCGTAGCCGGCTCCGCCGTATTTAAGTCCGAAGATCCCGCTGCCGAGGTTGCGCTGCTGCAGAAGCTGGGCAACGAGGCTGCACAGGAGGCATAAACCCTTATGACCGCAGGTCAAAACCGCATACCCGTGAATCTTGACTATGCCGCCTCGACGCCCATGCGCGCCGAGGCGCTCCTTGCGCAGCGCGAATATGACGACAGCGAGCTTGCCGGCGTCAACCCCAACTCGCTGCATTCGCTCGGCCGCAAGGCCGCCGCACGCCTTGAAGTCGCCCGTCGCGAGATCGCCCGTAGCTTTGGCGCACGTGTTCGCCCGTCCGAGATTATCCTGACCAACGGCGGCACCGAGGCCAACCAGCTGGCCCTGCTCGGTCTTGCCGAGGGCGCCCGTCAGCGCGATCGCAAACGCGATCGTGTCATCGTTTCGGCCATCGAGCACGATTCGATTCTGGACAACCTGCCACTGCTGCGTGCCGCCGGCTTTACCGTCGACCTGGTACAGCCCTGCCGCGCAGGATACATTGAGCCTGCCGCGCTTGTCGAGCTGCTAGGCGACGACGTGGCGCTCGTGAGCATTATGGTTGCCAACAACGAGACCGGCGTGGTGCAGCCCATCCGGGAGCTTGCCGCTGCCGCACACGCCGCCGGCGCCCTGATCCACACCGATGCCATCCAGGGCTATCTGCATATTCCGCTCGATGTCACCGAGCTGGGCGTCGATGCCATGTCCGTCGCGGCCCACAAAATTGGCGGTCCTGTGGCATCCGGTGCGCTCTACCTTAAGACCCGCACCCCACTGCGTCCCCGCATCTTTGGCGGAGGACAGGAAGCCGGACGACGTGCCGGCACGCAGGACCTGCGCACGCAGCTGGCCTTTGCCGCTGCCGCCTCGTCTCTGGCGCCCCATGTGGCTCAGGAGCGGGCGACGCTGCAAGCCCTTTCCGACAAGCTCTACGCCACGCTAACGGCCCACCCGCGCATTCACGCCACCATGGGCGACTACGCACAGGCCGATCGTCTGCCGGGCATGGTTTCCATCTACGTCAACGGCATGGACTCCGAGGAGCTCATCGTCAAGCTCGACGCCGCCGGCTTTGAGGTATCGGCAGGCTCGGCGTGCTCGAGCGGCAGCATGGACCCGAGCCATGTGCTCAGCGCCATGGGTATCGGCCGCGAGCAGGCTTTGGGCGCGCTGCGCATCTCGTTTGATGACCGCGTGAACCCCGCCGACCTAGATGAGTTTGCCCAGACGTTGCTCTCGATCGTGGGTGCCGCATGATCGTCGCCGAGCTTGAACGTGCACTGCTGGCGCGCTATCCCAAGGCGGATGCCGAGAGCTGGGACCATGTGGGGCTATCCGTCGGAGATCCCACTGCCGAGATCACCGGCGTTGCCTGCGCACTCGATGCGACCGAAGCCAACGTGCACCGCGCTGTTGAGGCCGAGGCTAACGTGCTGCTGACGCATCATCCCATCTATATCAAGGCTCCCGAGGCCTTTTGTCCGGCCGATGCAGCGCGTCCCCAGTGCAGCGCGGCGCTGTACGAGGCAGCCCGTTGCGGCGTGAGCATTATCTCGCTTCACACCAATCTTGACCGCTCGCACGAGGCGCGCGCTCGCCTGAGTGAGCTGCTGGGTGCTGAGCCCATGAGCTCGCTGGAGCATGTGGACGAGCCTGAGCTCACCGGTCTGGGCGCGCTCGCGACCCTCCACGACGCCTGCAACCTGCGCGATTTCGCCAACCGTGCCGCCACGGCGCTCGGCAGCGACCCGCGCGTATGGGGCGATGCCGAGCGCCCGTGCCGCACCGTCGCCATTCTGGGCGGCTCCCTCGGCGATTTTGGAGAGCTTGCCATCGCCGCAGGCGCAGATGTAATTGTGACTGGAGAAGCCGGCTACCACGTGGCGCAGGACCTTGCCTTACGTGGCCTGGGCGTGATCCTACTCGGCCACGACCGCTCCGAGGAGCCGTTCGTGGATATCTTGATGAACTCTGCGGTTGACGCCGGGGTCGACCCCCGTCATACGATTAAAATACTGAACCCTTGCCAATGGTGGACTGTGACAAAAGGAGAGAACTTATGAGCGCCGGCGCTACGCTACTCAAGCTGCAACAAATCGATTTGGAGCTCGCCCGCAACAAGAGCGAACTTGCCAATATGCCGGAGCTCAAGGAGCTCGCTTCCAAGCGCAAGACCTATGTAAAGCTCAAGTCCGAGATGACCAAGCTCTACGCTCAGCGCAAGGACCTGGACATTGAGCTCGACGATCTCAACACCACCGAGATCCAGACCAACAACGCCATCGAGGCTGCCAAGAAGCGCCATGTCGACGGTTCTGATTACCGCGAGGTCCAGGACCTGGAGAACGAGCTTGCCACCCTGGCCAAGCGTCTGGACAAGATCGAGCACACCCGCAAGGATGTCGTTGTCGCCCATAAGGAGGCGCTCGATCGCGAGGCTCGCGCGCAGGCCATCATCGCCAAGTTCGAGGAGGGCGTGAAGGCCGATACCAAGGCCGCCCGCGCCAAGGCCGCCGACCTGCAGGCTCAGATCGACGCCGCCACCAAGGAGCGCACCGCGCTTGCCGCCACGCTGCCGGCCGACGTGCTCACCGACTACGAGCGACTGCTCAAGCAGTTCCGCGGCCTGGCCGTCGAGACCATCCAGGGCAACATCCCCACGGTTTGCCACACCGCGCTGCAGGCATCGTCCATGAGCGACCTCAACCACGACGGCAGCGAGATTACGCACTGCCCGTACTGCCACCGCCTCCTGGTGCTCCCGAGCAAGGAAGCTTAAACGATGGCGGCGTCCAACAATTCAATGCAACTTGAAGGAAAAACGATCCTGCTGGGCATTACTGGCGGGATCGCCGCCTATAAGTCGTGCAATATCGTGCGCCTGCTGCAAAAGCGCGGCGCGCGCGTCAAGGTCGTTATGAGCGAGCATGCCACGGAGTTTGTGGGCCCGCTCACCTTCCGTGCGCTCACCAACGAGCCCGTTGCCGTGGGCCTATTCGACGATCCCTCCGACCCCATCCACCACATTTCGCTGGCGCAGGAACCCGACCTGGTGGTCGTGGCGCCCGCGACGGCCAATATCATCGCCAAGATGGCCACCGGCATCGCCGACGACCTCATCTCCACCACGCTGCTTGCGACGCCGCGACCCATCGTGATCGCACCCGCTATGAACAACGGCATGTGGAAGGCGCCGGCGACGCAGGCCAACATGGCCACGCTGCGCGACCGCGGCGTGCATGTGGTGGGACCCGGCAGCGGCTACCTTGCCTGTGGCGACGTTGACACGGGCCGCATGAGCGAGCCCGAGGACATCGTCGAGGCTGTCTGTGAGGTGCTCAACTCCGCGCCTCAAGACCTGGCAGGTAAGCGCATCGTCATCACCGCCGGCCCCACGCACGAGCCGATCGACCCCGTGCGCTTCATTGGTAACCGTTCATCGGGCAAGATGGGTATCGCTCTGGCGGGGGAGGCCGCACGCCGCGGTGCCTCCGTCACGCTCGTACTGGGACCGACATCGCTCGATGTTCCCCGCGGCGTGGAGTGCGTGCGCGTGCAGACCGCCGCTGAAATGCTGCAGGCGGCTCTGAGCGCCTTTCAGACGGCCGATGCGGCCATTTGCGCGGCTGCCGTCGCCGACTACACACCGGCGGCCCCTGCGGACCATAAACTCAAAAAGACCAACGAACGCTTGGATCGCATCGAGCTGGTCGAAACGGTCGATATTTTGGCCGAGCTCTCGCGCCAGAAGGGCGAGCGATGCGTGATCGGATTTGCGGCCGAGACCGATAACGTTGTCGAGTACGCCGAGCGCAAATTGGCCCGCAAGGGTTGCGATGCCATTATCGCCAACGATGTCTCGCGCGCCGATTCGGGCTTTGGAACGGATACCAACAAGGCCTGGATTGTAAGCACCACGGGCACGCAAGAACTTCCTGTGCTAACAAAACCCCAGCTCGCAGATACAATTTTGGACTTGCTTCAAAATTTGTAAAAAAGTTCTTGCACAAGGACAAAGTTTCGGGTTAATATACTCCCTGTTGCGAGCGAGAGCAGAGCAACAAACAAAAGCTTCGGGACGTGGCGCAGCTTGGTAGCGCACTTGACTGGGGGTCAAGGGGTCGCTGGTTCGAATCCAGTCGTCCCGACCAGAAGTTTGCAGGTCAGGCACCTAGTGCCTGACCTTTTTTTATTAAGAATCAACAAGGTAAGCAACGAAGAATCAACAACTGATTTTTAGTTAATAAGGACATACCCATCTACCTGCGGTTTTGTAGAATCGTGATTTTAATGGATCCCACCTCCACTACGATTCCACATTTCGTCAATCTATTGATTCCGCATACGCAAATTATTTCGTCTATTTGGTCTACATACGCGAATGAATCTTACCCGCGCCCATCTATTTCGTCTACTTGCGCGATAGCTACGTTGCCAAAACGCCCGAAAAATATACGTTTCAAGACAATCGGGCGCTCAGTATTTTTTACAAATGCATATGACGCGCTAGCGTGACAGCGATGGATGCCGGCAGAGCCGTTCAGAATCGAAATGCGACCCTTTCGGAGAAAATCCCTACGTGGTCCGGGGCAATACCGAGAACAGGTCTTAAATCGCCTCTGAAAGGCTGGTGCTAAGGGGGAAGGGGAGGGCGTTCTGAAGAGGAGACAGTCCTTCATCACTTTGGCTCATAGTTCGTCAGCAGTACCTCGACTGCGGGGGGGGCATCAAGACGGTTTTCCTGGGGTCGGAGCATGGGCACCGTCATCGATGGGAACGGCGTCCATACCGAGATACAGATCGGGAACATGCTCCAGACGCTCGGCAAGAACGGTTTCGACTGGATGCCGTAGGCGTGATCTGCCGCTGCGGCAAGACCTGCGCAAATACTTGGAATAGCCCTACGCTCGGCTTGTATTGCAAACCCTGAGCGAAGGGAGTGTCGCATATGCAAGCAGCGGCGCAGAACCTTCGGGGGGGGTATCTCCTAGGAGTACCCGCCTCCGAGGGCAGTCAATCATCGAGTACGTCCTGATCATCGCCGTCATCGGCCTGGTGATCGTGTTCGCCGGACCCGGCATGGCTGGGGCCATCCGAAACCAGTTCAACCTGGTCGGCAACACGGTGAACAGCGGGACGACCGGCGGCGTCGAGGGTGGCGCGTCCGGTGGAGGCAATACCGGCACGGCATCCGCGACAGTCCAGGCGGCTATAGCCAAGGACGCGAAGGACTGGACGCTGGATGAGCAGAAGGCCGTCGCCGAGGATATCGCCACCAAAGGCGAGGCCTCGCCCGCCTACGCCAAGGCGAAGGCCGCTATGGACGCTGGGACGAAGTGGTCTATTAAGCTCACTAATGGCGAGACCCTCGAGTACCGCATCGTCGGCATCAACCACGACGACCTCGCGGACGGCAGCGGCAAGGCGGGACTGACGTTCCTCACCACCTCGACGGGCATCAAGTCCCGCATGAATGCCACCGACACTCATCGCGGCGGCTGGGAGAAATCCGAGCTCCGTGCGAAGATGAACTCCGGCGAGATTTGGAACCTCATGCCGTCCGACTTCCAGTCCAAGGTGAAGAGCGTCAAGAAGCTCACGAACAACGTCGACGGCAGTCGCAATGCCGCCGTCACGGCTACCACCGACAAGCTGTTCTTACTCAGCCGTACTGAGTTAGACCCCATTCCGCCTTCTAGCTCTTTGGGTAAAGACTCCCCTTGGCTCCTCTCTGAAGGTTTCCAGTATGAAGCCTTCAAGGACGAGTTGACGAATACCGATTTGTCGGGCAACCCTGCCATTGCCAATGGCAACGCTTGGTGGCAGCGTTCAATATATGCATCTGGCACGGACGATTTCTATCTTGTTAACTATGTGGGATTTGTTAGTTCATGCAGCGAGGCATCGGAGGCGCAGGTCGTGTGCCCCGCATTCTGCTTCTAGATTTGAACATTTAGCCCGCGTGGGGTCGCGCGGGCTTTTCTTTTGGCGATTCAATACGATTGCCGCAACGGCGCCTGGCAGCCCGAACAATACGCTTCATATACGTTGTGTCAAAACACGACATGAAATGGGGTTCTATGGCTTCAAAATGCGAGGGACGGGGCGTGCCGTTCGGATATGACCCGCAAGGGGATAGGTTTGTATGGTTGAGTTCGGTGCCGCTCGACAGGTACGGAGAGCGCTGCGGGCTCGTCTGCCCATCCTGCGGCGGCAAACTGCAGGCCGTGCGAACTGCGACCAATACGCCTCACCCGTACTACAAGTGCTTCAGGCACTCCTCGCTGTCCTCATGTAGCGGCGGGTTCGAGTCGCAGCTGCATAGGGCGGTTAAGTCTCTTCTGGCCGACTCGGTCGGCAGGGAGTTCCGCGTCCCGATGGTCTCCTTGGCGGATGCCGCGCCGCACGCATCGAGGATAAGCGATTCTGGTCGATGGGTTCACGATTGGCGGCAGCCTTTCGAACAGGACGACCGCTGCGTCTATCCGGAGATTTGGGTGCCGTACTCGGCGAGAAAATGTACCATCGAGGCCGTTGAGCTTGAGACAACTCAGGAAAACGGCCTTCGCCCTGATGTTGTCCTTGCGCTGAAAGATAGCTATGGTGATCTTAGCAGGGTTGCGGTTGAAATTCGCGTAACGCACCCAAAGGCACTGGAAGACGCGGTGAAGTTCAGCGAGATTGGTCTGGATGTTATCGAGATAAATTTCGGCGGCATCGATTTGACATCGGAGGATTGCGAATCGCTGCTGCAGAGGACCATATTCGGCGACCTGAGTCCTAAATGCCAGCGCGACAAGCGCCGCGAATGGCTTTGGACTGCAAGAGCCGTATCGGCGCTGGAAAATTACCATCCCTATGTTGACACGGGTCGATCGCACTTTTCCGGAAAGGAACGGGCGCAATTCCCGTATATCGGAAAACATGCCCACGTTGCCGTGGCAAAGGGGTTCGGAGAGGAAACCTGGAATGATCTGACCAAGCTATGCGACATCTTGGACAAAATCGATAGGGAGGCAGATGCCGAAGTCGAAGAAGCGGAGCTTGACTCCTTCGGAACGATTGAAACGGATCCGGAATTGTCCGATATGGATGACTGGCAGGAGGATCAAGCTGCTCAGCCATATGAGGCTGCAGCCGATGGGGATGACGGCTCTTTCTTTGGTAAATCGAAAGGGGAAGCCAACAAGAAACGATGGTGGCAGCGCAACCCCCTGAGGCGGTTCCTGAGCAGATTCAAATAGCCACCTCACTCAAATGCCAAACCGATGACAGCTTGACCGACTGCTATACAGACTGTTATATGGATGAACTCCATGATGCACTAAGGGAGCTTTCTGAGAACAAGGCGGCTATTGGGATTATCTATTTCGAGAAACTCGCTTCGATTTCTGCGCGGCGGGCATTGATTTGATTGCACTCCTTTGCGCACTCTATGGCGGATTCCGAAATGTCGTCGAGCGATTCGAAATCCTTGTCGAAAAGCCGACCACACAATTCAGGATATTTATTCCTTAACGCAACTTCATTTCCGCAGCTCAACAGTATCGAGGCAAGGGAAGGAGAGTGGATTTCGGCGAGATTTTCGTCTACAAATTCAATGACCGAATAGGACATTTCGTCATTCCTGCGCGAGAGAATGATAGCGATCGGCTCAACTGTGCCAACCGACTTTTCTTGGAGTTCGATATCGGTCAAGAGTTGAAGGCTTGTCGGGGCGAAGGTTACCGGCCCCGATTTCTTTGAACCGATGTGAATCGCGCCGATTGCGAAGCCGGCTTTTGAGCCAGAAATCCAAATTTCAGCGTTAACTTTTGAGCGACGCTTGTTGACTGCACTCACATGCGTTGCGGTGGAACCAAATTCATTTAGGAATTTGGCTGCGATTGTTTTCATCTTAAACTTAGGCGCGATGCTATAGCCGAGGTCCTGGGGTTTAAGATTGCCAGCAATCGCTCGAGCATACACCTCGTGGGGTTTGATTCGGCAATTGTGTTTGTCGATACCTGCAAGATGGCTGAAGTTGCCAGCAGTAAATGACACTTCTAGAAAACGAAGCGTCTTTGAACCGAAGCAAATAAGGAATGATTTGCCATTCAAATTCTTATCGAACTGCTGAGCTAGTGAAATTATTGCTTCAGCTTCTTCGTTGCCGGCTAGACGTCCATAGCTGTTGCTTCTCATGAGGTGCCTCCTTTTTGGGAAAACTACCTCAATCGGTGAAACTGTCGTTATCGGTGCCGTAGCGGCAATATCTACTCTCTAAACGAATAAGGGCGCTTTCGCGCCCTTATTGAATCTCGGTTGCTGCCTGCCAGTCTGCTCTCCTAAACCGAAGTCTAGGCGCGGGGGCTTAGGCCCCTAGGCTTGAACGTACTCGAGGTCAAGCTCTCCAGGCGCGTCCACGTACACCGCGCCGAACGTCAGGTTTACCAGCCGAGCCTGGGTTCCTTTCGGAACACTTGCATTATACCCTGGGATTCCTAGGCGATCAATATCGTTTCAGGGGAGATTTCAATCTAATCTCGACCCTTGATTGTCATTTTCATTGCAACAGCCTCAGGACTCAGCGCAACGCGTTGCGC